>OIZO01000124.1_pt1 | contig 63537 bp, 52 predicted proteins | sample 1588551 | NCBI WGS metagenome assembly OIZO01 (sample SAMN03283271) | human gut metagenome | biome: human-associated habitat; material: feces | host: Homo sapiens | place: Peru | collected 2012
AGTCCAACCCCAGCTATAAAAAACTTCAGATTCGCTCTGAAGTTTTTTTTGTTTTAAATCCATCTATTTGGACTTGAAGCGAAACTTGCGCCGACCAAATGGGAGGAAAAGCAGACAGGAAGTCTGCGTAAGCAAGTGAAGCCGGGCTGGAATATTGACGCAGGACGCGGAAATATGGAAGCCAAGTCCAACCCCAGCTATAAAAAACTTCAGATTCGCTCTGAAGTTTTTTTTGTTTTGAAACACTTGTCCTATGATAACAACCTTTTTTTCGTGCTATAATCAACGCAGAAATATTTTTTGGAAGAAACAATGACCGACTCAGAACTCAAAACCTTAAAAGATAACCTCTGGCACGCCGCAGATGTTCTTCGTGCCGGAGCACACCTAGCAGCAAATAAATACGGACAGCCAATCTTAGGACTCATCTTTTTGCGTTATGCAGACATTCTTTATAAGCAGCACAAAGCAGAAATAGAAGCCGAATACAATAAATCAAAAGGCACACGAGCCGAAAAATCAATAAAAGATATTTCAATCAAATACTGCGGTTTTTACCTCCCGGAAGAAGCGTATTACACAACAATCAACGATGCGCCAGATGACGCAAACAAAGCCACACTCGTAAAAAAGGCAATGGAAGCCATAGAACGCGAAAACGAAAAGATGGACGGAGTTCTTCCAAAAGAAGTGTACGGCCAGCTCGTACCCGAAGAAGAACCGGAACTTCTTTCCAACATCATGCGTATCTTTATGGATATTCCGGAAAATATCAGCGTAGACCTCTTTGGCGAAATCTACGAATTCTTCCTTGGCGAGTTTGCCCTTCAGGAAGGAAAAGACGGCGGAACCTTCTATACACCTGCAACCGTAGTCCGCTACATGGTAGAAGTTCTTCAGCCACAGAATGGCGAAAAGAAAATCTTAGACCCTGCCTGTGGTTCCGGAGGTATGTTTGTTCAGGCAGCCCGTTTTATGCACCGTTACAACAAAGCTTCAGACGAAGTAATGAAGTTCCGCTGTTACGGTGTAGAAAAAGAACCCGACACAGTAAAGCTTGCAAAAATGAATCTTCTTTTGAACAATGTTCGTGGCGAAATCGTAGAAGCAAACTCCTTCTATTCAGACCCTCATAATGCAGTAGGCAACTTTGATTATGTAATGGCAAATCCACCATTCAACGTAGACGAAGTTGTTTACGACAAAGTAAAAGACGACCCGCGCTTTAACATCTACGGAGTTCCAAAGAATAAATCCAAAACCGCCAAAAAAGGCAGCGACAAAAAAGAAACAGTTCCAAACGCAAACTATCTCTGGATAAGTTATTTTGCAAGCAGCCTCAATCAGACAGGAAAAGCAGCCCTCGTTATGGCAAACTCCGCAAGCGATGCCGGTGGTTCAGAACTCGAAATCCGCAAGAAGATGATAGAAGAAGGAATCATCAGCCAGATGGTAACGCTCCCAAGCAATATGTTTTCTTCCGTTACACTTCCTGCAACCCTCTGGTTCTTCGACAAACAGAAAACTCAGGATGCTCAGAAAAAAGACAAAATCCTTTTTATAGATGCACGCTCAATCTTTACACAGGTAGACCGCGCTCACAGAAAGTTCAGCGACGAGCAGATAAAAAATCTGGGAATAATCACCCGGCTCTACAACGGCGACACACAGGCCTTTAAAGACCTTATAGCAGAATACACCGCTGCCCTTAAAGCCGCTCCAGAAGCCAGCGACGACAAAGAAGTAAAAACCAAAAACTACTGGCAGTCACAGATAGACTGGCTCAACGAACGCTTCCCGGACGGAACCTACACCGATGTAATAGGCCTTTGCAAAGCCGCCAGCATAGAAGGCGAAGACGGCATCCGCGACCAGGATTATTCCCTCAACGCCGGCCGCTACGTAGGAGTTGTAATCGAAGACGACGGCATGACAGAAGCTGAGTTCAAAGCAAAAATGCTGGGCCTCAACACCGAACTTGGTGACTTAAGAAAAGAAGCCGCAACTTTCGAAAAACAGATTACAGATAATTTGAAGGAGTTGTTCGGGGAATGAAAAACGAAATAGCATTACACAATAGTGAATGGATAAAAGATAAAATCTACACGATTCGTGGCGAACAAGTGATGCTGGATTTTGAATTGGCGGAAATCTATGGTTATGAGACCAAACGATTTAACGAGCAAGTAAAGAATAATATTGAACGCTTTGACGATGATTTTAGATTTCAATTGACAGACGATGAATTCAATACAATCTTGAGGTCGAAAAATTCGACCTCAAGTTGGGGCGGAACAAGATATAAGCCTTACGCATTTACAGAACAAGGCATTTATATGCTGATGACAGTTCTGAAAGGAGAACTTGCCTTTAATGGGATTCCCTGCAGATTGGGAAACTGAACCGTTGTTTGAATAACAAAGAGGGGAAAGCCTTCCCCTCGCTCCAGCCCGCTACGCGGTCTTTCGTTACCCCTTCTGCGGGAACACCCCGCAACGCCCCCGGGAGCTCGCAGGTGGGAAGGAACATTGCCACACGGATTGGGAATTACTAACGTAATTCCAAGAATATGGAAATATGAAAATGGAAAAACTAGGAAAATATTGTAAAATTATCTCTGGGTATGCCTTTAAATCCAATGATTTGTCTGAAGGCACAGAAATACCTGTAATAAAAATTGGAAATATCAGCAATGGCGACGATATTATTACCGATTCTTCAACACAATATGTTTCAAGTGATTTTCTATCTATAGATGAAAAATATCATATAAAAAAAGGAGATGTTTTAATCTCTCTTACAGGAAGTCATATTAATCAACCAAACTCAATGGTTGGAAGAAGTTGTAGAAATTTTTCAGATACAGAGTTCCTATTAAATCAACGTGCCGGTAAAGTTATTCCTAATGAAAATGCAGATAAGAACTATTTATATTATCTATTGAATACAGAATCTTTTAAATATTCTATTTGTAACAGAGCATATGGTGCTGCTAATCAAGCAAATGTAAGTCCATCAGATATCGAAAATATAAAATGGAATTTTCCCCCTCTCCCCACACAGAAAAAAATCGCTTCAATACTTTCAGCCTACGACGACCTAATACAAAACTACAAAAAGCAGATAGAGGCCCTGCAAACCGCCGCCAGCGAACTCTACAAAGAATGGTTCGTCCGCTTCCGCTTCCCCGGCTACAAAAACTCCAGGTTCGAAAATGGAATCCCAGAGGGATGGAAGGTAGAAAAACTTTTTGATGTTGCAAAAATAATTTATGGTTATCCTTTTAATTCAGATGAATTCTGTGATGATAGCTCATTAAATCCAGTTGTTCGAATTAGAGATATTCTCGATAATTATACGAATACATATACATCTGAAACTTGTGATGAAAAGTATTGGATAAATCCAAACGAGATGTTAATCGGAATGGACGGAATCTTCCACATGTCATTATGGACAGGAAAACGAGCTCTTCAAAATCAGCGAACAGTAAGAGTGACTTCAAAAGTAAAGAATCTTAGTAATTACTATTTATATTTTTCTTTATACCCACAGATCAAAGCCCTAGAACAAATGATTGTAGGAACAACAGTTGCACATTTAGGTGATAAACATATAAAGAAAATTACAATTCTTATTCCAGAAGATAAGATACTTAAAATGAGTTTTGAGAGACTCGAACCAATAATGAACAGAATCTATTCATTACAGCAACAAATCACCAACCTAACCCAACAGCGCGACCTCTTGTTACCACGCCTCATGAGCGACAAACTGGAGGTAGAATAATGATTAGTTCTTGGTTTAATGAAAATAATATTTATTCTTCTAAGACACGGAATTATTTTAAGGAAGTAATAAGTTCGTATAATAATGAGAATTTTCGTTCTGCGATTGTTATGCTTTATTCTACAGTTATTTCTGATTTAATAATAAAACTGCAAGACTTAAGAGATTCTGATGGAGATAAAAAGGCTCAAACAATTCTCTCACAAATTGAATCAAAACGAATTCAGAAATCTAACAACGGAACGCAATATGACTCTAGTTGGGAACGAGAAATTGTCGATAAGATTGCCAGAGAAACTGATTTAATAGAATCTCATATCAAAATTAAATTAGATCATTTGCATGACATTCGAAATCTTTGTGCACATCCTGCTTTGAGTTCTGAATATGAACTCTATCAGCCAAGTAAGGAAGAAACAATTGCATTTATAAAAGAATTGTATCAAGAAGTTTTAGTAAAGCCTCCTTATTACATTGGTAGTGTATTCGATAAATTGACAGATGATTTAGTCATTCAAAAACAGAATTTTCATGATGATTATGATACTCTGAAATTTTATCTTGAAAAACGATATTTCAATAGAATGTCAGATAAAATGTTCTTAATGATTTTCAAAAAATTATGGAAATTCATTTTTATGAAAGATGAGGATCAACAATGTATTGATAACAGAGATATTAACTTAAAATGTATTAGAATTATGCTTAATTTAAGAAAAGATTTACTTTTCAAAGAAATAAATGGTGATGAATCCTACAGTGATTTTTCACCTAATCCTGAAAAATGTGATTTACTAATTGATTTATTTATAAGTATTCCAAAATTATATGAACAATTTGCACCTTTATTAAGAGAAACTTTTGAAACAATGTTGCCAGATTTGCCTGCAAGAAAAGGTGTTTTGTCATGGTATATTCACAAAGACTTCTATGAATATTTTACATGGTTAATAAATGATGAGGAAGTTAATGGCGAAAAAGGTTATTCACGACCTATTGTAGATGCTTTGTGTACATACTTTAGTAATAATGGAATGAATATGGGATGGATAGACTATTCCATTCTGCATTTTTCTAAAAGCGGTTCTTTTGATTCTGCAGATTCTCGTTTCAATTTATTTATATTCCCGATTCTTGGCAAAATAAGTAAAAAGCAATTAATTACATTATTGAATGGGATAAATGATAATTTTCAAGTTTATAGACGCGGTAGAAGCTGGTCGGATAACACAAAAATTGTGAATGAGACTTCAAAAAGATTTCAATTGGATGATTCATTTTTTTCTGATTATGAAAACTTCAGATACAACAAAGATGTTAATGAGGATGATTTCTAATGACTAAAAAGATATTATCAGACGAAGCAATCGATACTTTTGAAAACGATTTATTAAATCGTAAGAGCTTTGTCGAAAATCTTTCTTCTTCTCTGCTTTCATGGAATGATAAAAAATCATTAGTTATTGGCCTTTTTGGAAAATGGGGCTCTGGTAAAACTTCAATTATAAATCTGTTAGAAAAACAGTTGTCTTCCGGAAAAGAAGAGAAATCGTTAAAAGATAAGAAAAAATCTCCAATTGTAATCAATTTTAATCCATGGGGATATTCTGAAACAGAAGATTTATTAGAACCATTTATCCGACAGATTCAAGCAACATTAAAAGGACCTGATAAGATAAAAGGATTTGGAAAGAAATTAGAGTTATATTTGAATTTAATCAAATTAACTCCTACAAAACAATCGATGCTTTCATTCTGGTCAGCGATAACAATGGTTTTATCTTTTGTAGGAATAAGCTTGCCTCAATTGCTTCCAAATCTTTGTAAGGAAATAAAAGATACTGCAAAATGGGTATCACCTATAACACTAATAGTTTCCTTTATTATTATTGTGTGTAATATCGTTCTTTCTGTTATTAAGATTCGAAATGAAAATTTAGATGAATCTGTTTCAAAAATCAAAACAGATATTGGTAACATCTTAGAAAAAGAAAATAGAAAATTAATCATAATTATGGATGATATCGATAGATTATCATCACAAGAAATAAAACAACTTTTTAGAATTGTCCGCTCAAATGCTGATTTTCCAAACACAATATATCTGCTTTCTTTTGATCGAGAAATTGTCGAAAAGAGTTTGGATATACAAAATAGAATTGATGGTAGAGAATACTTGGAAAAGATTATTAATATTGAATATGATTTGCCTTCAATTCCATTATCTACATTAAGCAGAATTTTGATGGACGAATTAAAAAATATTGCACAGAATTTTACTGAAGATCAGAATTCGATTTTTGGAATAGAAAATACAAAATGGGCTTATGTATATAATTCGATAGTTTCAAATCTTACAACTATTCGTGAACTCAAAAGATATGTAAATGCTGTTAAATTCAAATTATCCCAGTATATAAATAAGGGTGTTTTAGAAATCAATCTTATTGATTTTCTTGCTATCGAGTTTATTCGTTTGAAATTCCCAGAGTATTATGATTTTATCAGAGAAAATAAACTATGGTTTATTACTTCTAAAGAAAGTCTAGAATATAAGCTCCCAAACAAAAAAGAAAAATATGATAAATGGTTTGCAGAAAGTTTTAAGGAATCATATACAGAAAATGATAAAGATTGTCTGGATTGTATTTTAGCACAGATATTTCCTGCTATTCGATATTGTTCAAAAGATGTATCTAGTATTCTGGCACCTTCTTCGTCTTATATTAATGATAAATATTGTTCCATCGCATCAGAAAAATATTTTGATGTGTATTTTAATCATGTACCAGGAATTCCTAAGAATGATTGTTCAAACTATGATGTTCAGTTAATTAAATCATTATCTGATAATTATGAGGAATTGATTAAAACCTTTAGGCAATATATCAAAGATGGAAAAATCTTATCTTTATTACAATTATTGGAAAGCAATTCCCTTTCAGGTTCATTTATTGAAGAAAAGAATTTTATTCCTTATTTTTCAGCTCTCTTTGATATTACAGAAGAACTACCAGATGGAAATGATTTCTGGAATCTTGGAAGTGATACTACTGTTTATAGAATCTGGTATTTTTTGATAAAAGAGAAATCTAAGGAGAAAATTCTAAGTTATTGAAAACTCTTATCACTTGTTCAAAAGATATCTATATGTTTATTAGTATTCTTTATAATAATAAACGTCACCTAGAGAAACAAGAAATCCAACAAATGATAATCACTCAAGATTCATATAATGAATTAAATGATATGCTTTTGATAAAAATACAAGATAATAAAGAAACATTGATATCAAGAAAATTCTATACTCGAATTTGTTATTATTGGAATTCAAAAAATGAGGAATCATTCCAGAAGTATGCTGGCGAAAAGATTAAATCCGATGATGATTTCTTAGATGTTATTGATAGTATGATTTATAATATACGGTCTGCAACAGAAAGTCAGGTATTTGAAAATACAAGATTTAATTATGATGCACTGAAATTATTTTGTGATTTAGAAGTTGCTAAAAACAGAATAGAATCAATAATTAATGTGAATAAAGAATTATATAAGAGTCATAAAAAAGGATGTGATTTTTTTATTAGATTTTATGACTATCGAGATAATGACTTTATACCACCAATAATAGAGTAAGGATTTTTACATTTCGCAAAATTAAAAATTTATCGTTTTTGCGAAACAGAATAGAAGAAAATAGGGGAAATCAGCGGTAAATTTCCCCTATTTTGTGCAAATACACATTTCATGCACAAAATATAAAAAATATTGTGCACGTCTTGACAATATGCACAATGTTCCGGAAAATATAGCTGATGACTAAACTTCCATATAACATTGATTTTGACGATGTTCAGATACTCAAAGCCCTTAATAACGCCAATCATAAACTTGGGCAGCTTAATGGGGCGATTAATTTGTTGCCAAATCCTTATGTTATTTTTAATGCCATCACATTAGGCGAAGCTAAGGAATCTTCGGAAATAGAAAACATTGTTACTACTTTTGATGAGATTTTTAAGGAGATGTCTTATTCAAAAACAAATCCCGCATCAAAAGAAGTCTTAAATTATCGTCAGGCAATGCTCAAAGGCTACAATCTTGTAAAAGAAAATGGATTTTTGAGCGTAAATCATATAATTCAGATTCATCACATTGTTGAGCCAGAAGCAGGAGATTTACGAAAGCTTCCTGGAACAGTGATTATGAATACAAAGACTGGTGAAACACTGCATACTCCACCACAGAATTATGAAGAAATTTCTGACTATCTTACAAATCTTGAAAAATATATAAACATCAAAGATCTGGAAGATACGGATGCAATTTTAAAAATGGCAGTAATTCATTTTCAGTTCGAGTCCATTCATCCATTTTATGATGGTAACGGTCGAACAGGCCGAATGATAAACGTTCTCTATTTAACACTTGCAAAAAAACTTGATATTCCGATTTTGTATTTAAGTAAGTATATAAATCAAAATCGCCAAAAATATTATGAATTGTTAAATGCTACTCAGCAGGATTTATCAAAAATAAAAGATTTTATTCTGTTCATGATTCAGGGAATTTATGAAATGTCAGATTTTACTCTAAATTTTATAAATTCTTTTATGAAAACAATGAATGATGCGTCTAATCTGATTAAAGAACGATGTCCGAAAATTTATTCACAGGAACTTGTTGAGCATTTGTTTTTTGATTTTTATACCAAAAATGAATTTCTTTGCGAAAAGCTTGGCATCAGCAGAAATACTTCAAGCAAGTATCTGCACGAACTGACAGAAGCTGGAATTCTGATTGAAGAAAAAGTTGGCAAAACAAAATTATATAAAAATGCATTCTTGTACAATTTGATCAGGTTATGGTAGGAGTAGCAGTTAGTTTATGGTGAACTGTAGGCATAACAACTTGTCATGCGGAATCTATTTCGCAAAATTAAAATTTTATTGCTTTTGCGAAATGAAACACTCTCTAGTTCTGTTTTTTTTACTTGATATTTTTGCATCTGTATGCAAAAATATCGAATGAGATGTTTTTATGATAATAAACCGGGATTTTTACTTAAACAAGCTCATTTCCGCAAGGCAAAACAACATGGTAAAAGTAATTACCGGAATCCGTCGCTGCGGCAAATCATTTTTGCTCTTCAATCTTTTTAAGGAATACCTTTCTCAAAACGGAATTGATGAATCCCATTTTATAGAAATCCAGTTTGATGATTTTGCTTTTAGAAAGTACAGAAATGCAGAAGAAGCATATAATTTCGTAAAGAGTAAACTAATAGATTCAAAGCAGTATTATATTTTTCTTGATGAAGTTCAACTTTTGGAAAATTTTGAGGATGTCTTAAACGGATTTCTCCACATCCCAAATGCAGATGTTTATGTAACTGGAAGCAACGCAAAATTTCTTTCAAAAGACATTATAACTGAATTTCGCGGTCGTGGAGATGAGATTCATATAAGCCCGCTCTCGTTTTCTGAATTTATGAGCGTGTATTCTGGTTCAGTTGAGGATGGCTGGAAGGAATACATCACTTACGGCGGATTGCCTGCGGTCGTGCTTCTAAAATCGCCGGAAAAGAAAGCCGAATACTTAAAGAATATTTTTGCAGAAACTTATATAACCGACATTGTAGAACGCAATAAAGTCAAGAACACTTCAGAACTTGAAGACTTAATCAACCTGGTTTCATCAAGCATAGGTTCGCTTACAAATCCTAAAAAAATCGCGGATACCTTTGTAAGCAATAAGAAAAAAATTAGTCAGGAAACTGTAAAAAAATATCTTGAATATCTAAGCGATTCTTTTCTTGTTTCTGCTAGTTATCGTTACGATATTAAAGGAAAAAAATATATCGACACTCCTCTAAAATATTATTTTTCTGACATCGGATTACGGAACGCGCGACTGAATTTCAGGCAGATGGAAGAAACTCACATCATGGAAAACATTATTTACAATGAACTTGTAATGAGAGGTTACAATGTTGACGTTGGAGTTGTTCAGATTAGCGAACGAAACAAATCTGGAAAATCTTGCCGCGTGCAATATGAAATTGATTTTGTAGTGAATAAAGGTTTTAAAAGATATTACATCCAGTCTGCGTTTGCTTTGCCCGACAGAGAAAAAGTTTTACAGGAAGAGCGGCCTTTTCTGAATATAAGCGATTCATTCAAAAAAATCATCATCGAAAAGACAAATATTCATTCATACTATACCGAAGAAGGAATACTTGTTCTAAGCATTTTTGATTTTCTTTTAAACGAAAACAGTCTTGAAATATAACGGAGAAATATTTATGGCAAACTACATTACAGAAGATGACATTGAAATTTCTCTTATAAACATTCTTAAAAGCGATCAGATGGGATATAATTTTATCCAGTGTGATGCTAATCCTAATCTTAAAGAAGATTTGAATGACGGAACCAGTCGTACTTCTAAAAAGCAATGTGTTTTACCGGAACAAATAAAAACCGCACTCTATAAACTCAATCCAGATATTCCTTCTGAAAATATAGATTCAGTAATCCGTGAATTATGCCGCGACTTTACCGGCACTGACATGGTAAAAACCAATTACGATAATTACAATCTGATTCGTAACGGTAAAAAGGTTGATTTCAAAAAAGACGGAAAGCCTACTTTTGATTTTGTAAAGCTGATTGATTTTGAAAATCCTGAGAACAACATTTTTACAGCTGTTTCCCAGATGTGGATTCAGGGACAGTATTACTGGCGAAGGCCTGATGTAATCATTTTTGTGAACGGTCTACCGGTCGTTTTTGTTGAACTTAAGAATGCAATAATCAAAATAGAAGAAGCTTTTAATAAAAACCTTACAGATTATAAAAAAGATATCCCGAACCTTTTCGCCTTCAATCAGATTTGTGTTTTGAGTAATGGACTTGAAACTCGTCTTGGAGCCTGGAATGCAGATTATGAATATTTTTTTGAATGGCTCAAAGTAGATAATGAAAACGAAAAACCAAACCGCAAGGACATAAAAGAGCGTGGAGTTTCAATTGAATATTTTGCCCGCGGTCTTTGTAAAAAAGAACATCTAGTTGATTACATCGAAAACTTTATTTTGTTCCAGAATCAGAAAGTAAAAATTATTGCTAAAAACCATCAGTTCCTTGGTGTAAATAACCTTATGCGAAACGTTGAACGCCGTGAAGAACTGAAAGGAAAGCTTGGTGTATTCTGGCACACTCAGGGTTCTGGAAAATCTTATTCCATGGTTTTCTTTGCCAGAAAATGTGCCCGCAAATTAAAAGGCAATTTCACTTTCTTTATTGTTACAGATCGAACAGATCTTGATACTCAGATTTACAAAAATTTTGTACGGACAGAAGTTATCGGCAACAAGGAGGAGTGTCAGCCTAAAAACTCTGAGCAGCTCCGCGAATATCTTAAAAGCAACAAGAAATTCATTTTCTCTATGATTCATAAATTCCGTTATGATAAAGGAAAGAAGTATCCTGTTCTTAGCGAACGCAACGACATTTTTGTTTTGATTGATGAGGCGCACCGCACCCAGTACAAAGACCTTGCAGAGAACATGCATACCGCTTTGCCAAACGCAAACTTTATTGCCTTTACCGGAACACCGCTGCTTGGCTCAAAACGTCTGACAAACCAGTGGTTTGGCGATTATGTCTCTGAATATAATTTTGCCCAGTCGGTGGAAGATGGTTCTACAGTTCCACTTTTCTACAGCCGCCGTGTGCCGGAAGTAGGACTTACAAACAACTTTCTTGATGATGATATTGTAGACATCATTGAAGATGAAAACCTGAATGAAGAGGAAATCAAAAGATTAGAAGATTCTGGAAGCAAGATAATTGAAGTCCTTAAACGGGATGAACGTCTTGATAAAATTGCTCAAGATATTGCGCATCATTTTCCATGCCGCGGATTTCTTGGAAAAGGAATGGTAGTTTCGGTTGATAAGTTTACCGCTGTAAAAATGTACGACAAGGTTCAGCACTACTGGGATTTGGAAAAGAAACAGCTGATGATAGAATGCAGCAATGCCAAGACAAAAGAAGACCGTGACGAAATAAAAGCGCGTCTTGATTACATGAACAATGTTGAAATGGCTGTAATAATTTCTGAAGACGCAGACGAAGAAAAGAAGTTTGCTGAGCAGGGATTAAATATAAAGCCCCACCGCGACAAGATGAATACTATTGTTGACGGCGTAGATATAGAAGACCGCTTCAAAAATAAAAATGATCCGCTGCAGCTTGTTTTTGTTTGCGCAATGTGGCTTACAGGTTTTGATGTGCCGAATCTTTCTACGCTCTATCTTGATAAGCCGATGAAAGGCCACACTCTTATGCAGGCAATTGCCCGTGCAAACCGAGTATATCCTGGAAAGACAAGCGGCATCATTGTTGATTATGTAAATGTGTTTAAGTACATGCAGCAGGCGCTTACCGATTATGCAACCGGCGATGACGGAAATGAGTTTCCGGCAAAAAATATTGACTATCTTCTTGAATTGATTGACCAGAGCATTGATGAGGCAGACGAGTTTTTATCGGAACTTGATATAAGCCTTGAAAAAATCAATAAACTTCCTGGAGATTTGGAAAAACTTGAAGCCTTGCGAAACGCACTGGAAATTATTTATCAAAAAGATGAAGGCAAAGAAAAGTTCCGCGTTATTACAAATACAATGCTCAATCTTTACGAAGCCAGCAAGCCAGAGATTTTTGAAATGGTCTGGCAGAACGAAAAGTTCAAGCCGTTAAAATATCTGAACGATTTAATGAGCAATAACGTAAATGATGAAAAACTTGACCGTGCAAAGGCAAGAATGCAGGCTTTGCTTGACACATCAGTCAGTTCAGAAAAACCGGAAGACACAAGCGACCCGGACGGCAAGAAATCTTCTGATTATCTCATTCACGAATTTAAAGTCATTGACCTTTCCAAAGTCGATGTGGAAGAGCTTAGAAAAGAGATTCATAAAGCCCAGTACAAGGCGATTGAAATCGATGACCTGAAAGAGTTCATTCAGAAGATGCTGCAGGTTATGATTAATAAAAACTGCGAGCGAATAAAGTTCAGTGAACGATTTAAAAACATCATAGACCAGTACAACGCCGGCGGCAGCGAAAGTGAAGATTATTATGAACAGCTCTTGCAACTTATTGAAGACATGAAAAATGAAGACAAGCGTGCTGAAACGGAATGTCTTGCCGAAGAAGAACTTGAAATGTTTGACCTGCTTATAAAAGGCCGAAAACTCACGAAAGATGAAGAGCAAAAAGTAAAGCTCGCCGCTAAAAATCTGTACAAAAAACTTACAGAAGAAAAACAAAATCTCTTTGTTGTAGACTGGTACAAGGACAATCAGGCTTCTACAACAGTAAAAGATGCAATTATTTCTTCACTTGATGCAGATTTGCCGCAAAGTTTTGATAAAGACGCATTTGACTCAAAAATAAATTTGCTGCTTAACCATTTTGTTGATATGTCTGTTCAACATTACGGCTGGCTGGGGGAGACCGCATAGAATCGGTTTATTCCTGATATCTGTCTATAAGATGATGCATTTTTCTTGTTTTCGTTTTTAATCCATTTGGCTGGACTTGAAGAAAAACTTGCGCCGACCAGTGAAAGTTCAGCCTAGAGCCACATCTAGAATCATCATCAGAATAAAGCCAAGCGAAAATCCGATTGTGCCTAAGTTTGAATGCGGTTTTTCAGAAGCTTCGGGAATCAGTTCTTCCACAACAACGTAAAGCATTGCGCCGGCCGCGAATGACAAAAGGTAAGGCAGAACAGGCACTATTAAATTTTTTAGAAGAATTGTAATCACGGCTGCAACCGGCTCTACAATTCCAGAAAGAACTCCGAACGCAAACGACTTGCTTTTTGACTCGCCGTTTCCTGCAAGCGACATTGAAATTATCGCGCCCTCTGGAAAATTCTGAATTGCAATTCCCAATGAAAGAGCTGCCGCCGCCGCAAATCCCAGGCTCTGCGCGGAAAATGCCGCAAAGACAACACCGACCGCCATTCCTTCCGGAATATTGTGGAGCGTAACTGCAAGAAACATCATGGTGCTTTGCTTGAGCTTTGCTTTTAAACCTTCTGGTTTTTCCGAGTCAACATGAAGATGCGGAATCAAAATGTCGAGCAGGAAAAGAAAGGCAATTCCAGCCGCAGTTCCAATCGCCGCCGGAATAAACGCAAGCTTTCCCATCGAGGATGAACTGTCTATTGAAGGAATTATAAGCGACCACACAGAAGCCGCAACCATTACTCCAGCCGCAAACCCCAAAAGAAACTTCTGGACATTTTTATTTAAATTTTTTCCAAGAAAGTAAACGCAGGCTGAACCCAATGTAGTTCCAAGAAACGGAATCAGAATTCCATAAAAAGTATTCATGCTCTGATTATAGATTTAAAGAAGCATAGTTTCAATGTTGGGATTTTGGCTGGAATTTGTTGCATTTTTGTAAAATAACAATAAATTACTGTGTATAACAGGAATTTACTTTGTAACTTATGCGGAAAATTCAGTATTATAAAAGCATGGGATGCTTGAAAAAGAAAATCTTTATTTTATTTTTTTCCATTGCAGCCTTTGCATTTGCGGATGAAAATACTATTGAGCTTTCTCTTGAAGACGCGGTAAAAAGCGCGCTAAAAAATAATGTTTCCGTAAAGCAAAGTGAAATCAGCCTTGATGCAAAAAAACGCGAGTCAGATTATTCATGGAATTCTATAAGTCCGTCGATTTCTGGAACTGGGCGATATTCAAAAAATATTCCAAGTTCTTCTTCTGATGACAAAGCAAGCCTTTCCGCAGGAATTTCTTTGAGCGCAACTTTGTCGCCTTCTGTTTATACTTCTGCAAAAAACGCCGAGTTGAGCTACAGCCAGCAGCAACTTTCTTATCAAAATAACTTGCGTTCCGTGGAACTTGATGTAAGAAAAAATTATTATTCTCTTCTTTATAAGATTGAAGAAATTTCACTTAAAGAAAAGAGCCTTGAAACTTCAAAAAATCAATATGAGTCAAATTTGGCAAAATATAAGCGCGGAACTTTATCAAGGCTAGATGTTTTGAGCGCGCAGGTTTCGTATCAGAATGACCAGCTTGAACTGAAATCTCTTAATGCGGAAATGGAAAATTCAATCGCTTCGTTTAAGCGGCTTGTGGGACTTCCGCAGGAAACAAAAATTTCACTTTCCGGCTCGTTTGAAAATATTCTGAATCTAAAAAATATTTCAATTGAAGGAATGGAACTTAATTCATTCAGCGTTGAATCTTTGCAAAAACAGATTGACAGCGCAAAAAATTCTTTGCTTGCTTCTAGGTTCGCTGCTTATGGACCAAGCCTTTCAGCTTCTTATTCTTATAATTATTCTTCTATTGATGGCGGCTCGAATTGGGACGACAATGGAACTTTAAGTTTGCAGGCTTCAATTCCACTGGACGGATTTCTTCCTTGGTCGAACAGTTCGCTTAATGTCCAGTCAAAAAAAGATTCAGTAAAAAGTCTTGAACTGGAGCTTGAGGATGCTAAAGTTTCGCTTGAAGTAAATATTTCAACTTTGATGAATAAAATAAATCAATGCTTGGAAAATATTTCTCTTAGAAAAAACAGCATTGAGCTTGCCCAGACAACTTACGAAATGACTTTGGAATCTTATAGCCACGGAACAAAAGATTTGCTTTCGCTTCAGACTGCTTCGGACAATCTTCTTTCCGCAAAAGTGAATTTAATTTCTGAGTCTTACAATTTGATATGCGCCGTTCTTGACTTGGAGAATGCGGTTGGAATTCCGTTTGGAACTTTGGAGAATTAATATGAAAATAAAAGCATCGTTTATTGTTGTTTCTTTTGTGTGCGTGTGCATTTTGTGTGGAACTTTTTTTGCGATAAAATTTGCGCCAAAGAAGAATCCGTTTCCTCCAAAAGGTGGATTTCCGCAGGAGCAGGAAACAGCGAGCGTAAGAACTATGGTTGCCGAGCGGAAAACATTGCATGCTTATGTTGACACAAACGGAGAAATTGAATGTGAAAGTTCCGTTGACTGCTATCCTGACATCGGCGGAAAAATTGCGAGAGTTTATGTTGCCCTTGGCGACACTGTAAAAAAAGGAGATGTTCTTGCGGAAGTTGATCCAAGCGAGCCTGGCTCATATTACGTGAACAGTTCCGTTTATGCTCCAATCAGCGGAATGATAACTTCCACTCCAAAAGAAATTGGAACTACAGTTGCGTCTTCAACGGCGATTACAACGATTGGCGATGTTTCTAATTTGCAGATCCGCGCAAAAGTTCCGGAGCGTTACGTTTCGTTTTTAAAGCGCGGACTAAAGGCAGCGATAATTCTCGAAGCTTATCCTAACGAAACATTTTCTGCAACGGTAAAAAAAGTTTCGCCAGTGCTTGATTCCCAGAGCCGCACAAAAGAAATCCTTCTGTCGTTTAATAAAACTGATTCAAGAATAAACGCCGGAATGTTTGCAAAACTCACGCTTTTTACAGCTGACTATGCCGGAAGACCCGTAGTTCCTATAAATTCAGTTGTTGAAAAGAACGGAAAAAACTGCGTGTTTATTTTTGATGAAGATGACAGCACAGTAAATCTGCGTGAAGTTGAACTTGGAAATTCTGTGGACAATATGATTCAAGTTGTTTCTGGAATTTACGAAGGCGAAAAAGTTGTAGTTGAAGGCATGACTTCTGTTTCTGACGGAAGCAAAGTCCGCAATATATCAAGCGGGTTAAATGCGGAGTAAAAAATGGTCAGCGAAAAAACTCTTGAGCATCCAGTTCTTACACTGATGGTTTTCACATTGCTTGGACTTATGGGAATCTTCAGTCTGGGCAATACTTCTGTTTCTCTTATGCCGGATGTTGATATGCCGTACTTGATGGTTTCTGCGACTTATGAAAATGCAGGTCCTGAATCTGTTGAGAAATCTGTTACGACTTTGATTGAAGACGCGCTTGTGAGCCTTAGCAATTTAAAGGAAATAACTTCGACATCTTCGGAAGGAAGAAGCAGTGTTTTTCTTGAATTCAATTACGGAACGAATCTGGACATTGCGACTAACGATGTGCGGGACAAACTTGATCGCATTACAAGAAGACTGCCGGACGATGTAACGCCTACGATTTTTAAGATGGATTCTGACAGCCAGCCGATTATGAGAATTGCAGTACGCGGAAACCGTTCAGTCGATGAGCTAAAAAAAATTGCAGAAGATCAGGTTGTTGATATTCTTGAGCAGGCTCAGGGCGTTGGACAGGCGGAATCAATGGGAGGAAGAACTCAGATTGTCCGCGTGGAACTGGAGCAGAATAGACTTCAGGCTTATAATCTTACGCTTTCTGAAGTTTCGTCTTCGCTTTCAAAGCAGAATCTTGAAATCGGTGGCGGAACAATCACAGAAGGCACAATGGATTATTCTGTGCGTACAACAGGTGAATACACAAGCATTGACCAGATAAACAATACAGTTATCACAACAAAAAATGGCTACGATGTAAAGCTTAGCGATATTGGCCGCGCGTTCATGGGCTACAAGGATGCAAGCAATGTTGTTTATATAAACGGGCTTCCCGGAGTTTACGTTTCAATTACAAAGCAGTCTGGAGAAAACAGCGTTGCGGTTGCAAATGCCGTCTATGAAAAAATCAGCGAGCTTGAAAAAACTCTTCCTGCTGATATTTCGCTTGAAATAATCCGAGACGATACAGAAAGCATCCGCGACACATTGAATACGCTTTTTGATTCAGCATGGCAAGGACTTTTGCTTGCAGTTGTAATTCTTTTTGTTTTTTTGTGCGCTATAAAAACTACGATTATAATTGCGGTTTCCGTTCCGCTTTCAATTATAATAACGGTTCTGTGCATGAATTTTGCCGGAATTACGCTGAACATGATGACGCTTACCGGCTTGATTCTTGGCGTTGGAATGGTTGTTGATGCTTCCGTTGTTATGATTGACAACATTTATTCTTACAGAATGAGAGGCGCAAAACCGAATGTCGCCGCTGTTCTTGGAAGCTCAGAAATGATTCTTTCCGTTGTATCAGGAAATCTTACAACAATCTGCGTATTTATTCCGTTCCTTTTCTTTATGAAAGACTTGGGATTTATGGGACAGATGTTCAAGGGAATTATTTTTACAATTGTAATTGCTCTTGTAAGCAGTTTGTTTGTTGCGATTTTCCTCGTGCCGGTTTTGGCAGGACATTTTCTTCCGATTACAAACAGAAATGAAAAGCCTGTTAAGTCCCGCTTCTTTAAAGTTTTGTACGGAATATTCACAAAGTCGCAGGACATTGTTTCCCTTGGATATGAAAAACTTTTAAAAAAAGCCTTGGACAATCGCGGTGTTACCGTTGTTGTCTGCGTTACGGCTCTTGCTTTTTCTTTTATGCTTATTCCGACTTTAAGAATTCAGCTTATGACCGGCGGACATGATGACAGCGTTTCTGTAAAGCTTGGGCTTCCGGTTGGAACTTCGCTTGAAGAAACTTCGGACGTTGTCTTGAGATTTGAGGAAATCGTAAAAAATGAAATCAAAGGGTATAAGAATATAATTACAAGCATCGGCTCAAGCTGGAGAAGTTCAGGCTCGTACAACGGAACAATTCAAATTTCCCTGCCGAATTCAGACAAGCAGATTGACAATGATGAAACAATAAAGCAAAAACTCAGAAAGCATTTTACAGAATTTGCCGGAGTTGATTTTAGCTTTGGTCAGAGCCGGCGCCAGCAGATGACAGGAGACGACATTGACGTTGTTCTTAGAAGCTCCAGTTTGGACAGCGCGCTTAATGTGGCAAAGAAAATTCAGGAAGTCATGGCAACTATTCCAGATATAGGAGAATCTTCGGTTGATACAGATGAAGGACTTCCGCAGGTTCAAGTTGAAATTGACCGGCAGCGTGCGTACAGTTTCGGCGTGAATGTTGCTACTGTTGCAAATGAAATTCAGGCTAGCATAGAAGGAGTTTCCACAACAACTTACCGTGAAGACGGAGACGATTATACAGTTTATGTAATGCTCCGGCCGGAAGACAGGCAGAAAGTTGTTGACCTTGAGCAGATTTACGTGAACGGCACAAATGGACGTGTGTGTGTTGCTAATTTTGCACGGGCAGTAAAAGGCTACGGTCCTGTTACAATCAGCCGTGAAAATCGCCGCCGAATTGTCCACGTTACCGCGGATATTGTTTCGGATGAGAATGCAAACGTTGTTGAAGAAAAAATCAAGGAAGGAATAAAGAATTCGTTTATTGTTCCTGACAATGTTTCTGTAAGCTATGAAGGCTCTTGGAAAGATGTAAAAGAGCAGACTGCGATTTTTGCAAAAATTATGGTCATGGCGGTTCTTCTTGTATTCGGTGTAATGGCGGCGACTTACGAAAGTTTTAAGGCTCCGTTTATAAATCTTATGACAATTCCATTTCTTGCAATTGGCGTTGTTCTTATTTACAAAATCACCGGGCAGTCGTTCAGCTTGCTTTCCGCAGTAGGGCTTGTAATGCTTGTTGGAATTGTTGTAAACAACGGAATTATTTTAGTTGACTACACGAATCTTCTTGTGGAGCGCGGAATGCCGTTAAAGGAAGCCTGCTACAAAGCCGGATGCTCAAGGCTTAGACCTGTTTTGATGACAACTCTTACAACAATACTTGGAATGATTCCGATGTGCTTTGCTTCAAGTGGAAGCGCGGGAATGGTTCAGCCTATAAGCGTTGCAGTTGTAGGCGGACTTACAAGCTCCACATTTATAACGCTTTTCTTTATTCCTGTGCTTTATACTTTTGTAATGAAAAAAAAGAAAAACCAGCAGTCTGTTGTTCAGCTTGCTTTGCCGGAGGAAAAATAAATGCAGCGCGTGGAAATAATTTCAAATAAATCTGTTGAAGATGATGTTACTCAGGCTTTGGAAGAATATGTTCCTGATATTTTATACACGAAGTTTCCGCTTGTTTATGGCCGCGGAGGAAATGACCGTAAGCTTGGAAATACAACTTGGCCTGAGAAAAATTTTGTGCTTGTAAGCTACATTGAAGATGAGGATTTGCCAAAAGTGCAAGCAGTAATGAAGGCGATAAAGAAAAAGTTTTCCGGCGAAGGAATAAAACTTTTTGCGATAAAAGCAGAAGAGCCGTTTTAAATGAAGAGCTTTCAATCTTGACGGTAAGGCGTAATTTTGGCATACTAACTTACATTGTAATTTAAAGCGACTATATGCCGCAGATTGCTTTTGTAGTCTGCGGATTTTTTTTTGAATAGGAAGGCGTGCTATGAAATCAACAAAGTATATTTTTGTTACAGGTGGTGTTGTTTCCGGACTTGGAAAAGGAATTACAGCTGCATCTTTAGGACGTCTGCTCAAGTCGCGCGGACTCAAGGTTGCTTCCCAAAAACTGGATCCGTACATCAACGTTGATCCTGGAACAATGAGTCCTTACCAGCACGGTGAAGTTTATGTAACTGATGACGGTGCGGAAACTGACCTTGATCTTGGACATTACGAGCGTTTCATTGATGAAAACTTAAACAAATTTTCAAATCTTACTTCTGGAAAAGTTTACTGGAACGTGCTCAATAAGGAACGCCGCGGAGAATATCTTGGAGAAACTGTTCAGGTTATTCCTCACATTACAAATGAAATAAAATCATTTATTTACAATGTTGGAAAAACTTCCGGTGCGGATATTGTTATTACAGAGGTCGGAGGAACTACAGGCGATATAGAAAGCCAACCGTTCCTTGAAGCAATCCGCCAAGTTGGTCTTGAAGTTGGCAGTGAAAATTCGCTTTATATACATGTTACGCTTCTTCCGTTTCTTCATGGTTCTGATGAGCACAAGACAAAGCCTACTCAGCATTCCGTAAAGGAACTTCAGGGGCTTGGAATTAAGCCGGACATTCTTGTTTTGCGCTGCGATGAAAAACTTGAAGAAAGCATTTTCCGCAAAGTCGCCATGTTCTGCAATGTAAAGCCTGACTGCGTTATTGAAAACCTTACGCTGCCGGTTTTGTATCAAGCTCCGATTATGCTTGAAAAACTTCATTTTTCAGACATTGTTTGCCGCGAATTGAACCTTTCTGTTCCTCCTTGCGATTTGACAGAATGGAACAATATGCTTGAAAAAATTCAGAACCGCACAAAGAAAGTTACAATCGGTCTCGTCGGAAAATATGTTCAGCTTCACGATGCTTATCTTTCTGTTGCAGAAGCTTTGCAGCATGCAGGCTATGAGCTTGGCTCTTACGTGAACATAAAATGGATTGACAGCGAGTCTATTTCAAAAGAAAACGTGGACGATATTCTTGGCGGATGCAACGGCGTAATTGTTCCGGGCGGATTCGGTTCACGAGGAATTGAAGGAATGATTGCTTCCGCCGATTATTGCCGCGAGCACAATTTGCCTTACCTTGGAATTTGCCTTGGAATGCAGATTGCGGTTATTGCGTTTGCCCGTTCTGTCTGCGGATTCAAGGATGCCAATTCAGGCGAATTTGATGAAAACAGTGCGCACAAGGTAATTGACTTTTTGCCTGACCAAAGTGAATCTGTAAACAAAGGCGGGACTTTGCGTTTGGGTGCTTATCCTTGCAAAATCAAAAAAGGCACTCAAATGTACAAGTGCTACAAGACAGAAGAAATTTCCGAGCGCCACCGCCACCGCTATGAATTCAACAATGATTTTAGAAGTGCGCTTGAAGATTCTGGTCTTACATTGAGCGGAACATCTCCAGATGGAAATATCATAGAAACTGTTGAATATGACAAGAACAATTTTTATGTTGGTGTTCAGTTCCACCCGGAATTCAAGAGCCGCCCGAACAAGGCGCATCCATTATTCCTTGGACTTGTGGCCGCCGCCCTTGGTGAGTACTAAAATTACAGGATTTGTCTTTCTGTCATTGGAGGATGTCCTAGAAGTTAAAAATGCGGTGGTTGAGCTTGTCGAAACCACCATACATAGTGTACTTAGTCATTTCGACAAGCTCAATGACCTCTAGAACTTAAACTTATTGGACATCCCCTGTTTTTTTTTAAGAATGTTTTACGAATCGTAGCGTTCTATTATTTCTTCAGCGACTTCACGCTTGCTTTGGCGGTTGTCCATTGAAAGTTTTTCTATGTGCTTATGGGCATTGCTTTCTGTCATGTTCAGGTTTTCAATTAAAAGCCACTTTGCCTTGTTTATCGTTCTTATGTCCTGCATTTTTTCTTGAAGCGTCTTGTTTTTTGCTTCCATTTTTTGCAGCCTGAACGACATTGCGGAAAGCATTTTTATTGCTGTAAAAAACATTTCTGGTGAATTAGGTTTGGGCAAAGTTACAATTCCCTGCTCTTCAACTTTGTATGAAGTTTCCTCGTAAAGCTCGCTTTTTACAAGAAGCAGAATTCCCATGTTCAAGTCAGCGAAACTTTCAGCGAACATAATTCCGTGCTCGTCTGGAAGCGGCGAATCCACAATCAGAATGTCAACAGGAAGCTCAAGCAAAAGCCTGCGCGCCTCTCCTCCAGAGGATGCATGAAAAACCGGGAAAAAATCGCTTTTGGGTAGTATGCAAGAAATGTTGTCGTGGAAACTTTTTGTTTCAGAGACAATCAAAACTTTTCTTCTGCCTTTTAAAGGAATCATTTTGCATCCTTTTAAACTTTGAAAAATGAAGTGAAATCCGCGCTAAGATGCTTTTTTATAAACTCGCTGTTTTTGGCAAGTTCTACGGCTTCTCTTAGACTTTCTGGCAGACGTTCAAGTTTTGAAGTTATTTCGGGGCTTGCAGTTGAAAGGTTCATTTCGATTGGCTCGCAAAGCTTCATGTCTTTTTCAATTCCGTCAAGTCCGGCGTAAATTAAAAGTGAATATGCAATGTACGGATTTGCCATTGGATCTGGAGAGCGGACTTCAAAACGCTTGTGGGAATTTATTGCAGACGGAACTCTTATAAGCTGAGTTCTGTTTTCGTGCGCCCAGCTTACATATTTTGGAGCTTTTCTTGAGCCGAGCCTTTCATAAGAATTTTCTGTTGGATTTAAAAACGCCGTAATTTCCTTTATGTGTGCCATGATTCCCGCCATAAATGCGTTTTGAACTTCCTTGCCGGAATTTTCCTGCACAGAAATATTTATGTGGAATCCGTTGCCGCTTTCATCTGGAAGAGGCTTTGGTGAAAAATCCGCATAAAGTCCGTTGCGCACAGCCACTGCTTTTACGACTGTTATAAAGTTCATTGTGTTGTCTGCGGCGGCAAGAGCCTGTCCGTAGCGGAAGTCGATCTCGTTTTGACCCGGACCTTCCTCGTGATGGGAGTTTTCCGGGTGAAGATCCATCTGCTCTAAAGTCAGGCAGATTTCGCGGCGGATGTTTTCGCCTTTGTCTTCTGGAGCAACGTCCATGTAGCCTGCATTGTCAAAAGGAATTTTTGTTGGCTTGCCTTTTTCGTCGGTCTGGAAAAGATAAAATTCGCATTCAGAGCCAAAGTTTACTTTTAGATTTTTTTCTTCCGCTTCTTTAACTGCTTTCTTTAAAATGTTGCGGCAGTCTTTTTCAAATGGAGTTCCGTCACTTTTTTTAATTTCGCAGAACATACGCACAACTTTACCGGAAATTGACCGCCACGGAAGAACTGTGAGCGTTGAAGGAATCGGGAAAAGAAAAAGGTCGGAATGCGCTTCATCTGTGAATCCTGCAATCGAAGAGCCGTCAAATGCGATTCCTTCTTTGAATGCGCGTTCAAGCTCGTCTGGAATAATTGCGGCGTTTTTTTGATTTCCGAAAATATCACAGAATGCAAGGCGGATAAATTTGACATCTTCCATCTGAACAAATTCAATAACTTCTTCTTTTGTGTAGGACATTTTTCCTCCATTTTTTTGTGCGACGATTTTTTTAGATTAATGGATTGCGGTTTTGCTGTCAATTATTTTTGGAAACTGTTATATTTTATAATAATTGAGCTAATAAATATGTAGAAGAATATTGCCACGATTGCCACACGGATTTGGGGATTATAACGAATCCCAATTTTAGCAAAATAAAATCAAAGGGAAAATTATGCTTGTTGATGAAGAGGAAACAAAAACACAAATCAAGCTTTTTGAAGAGCAGAAAGTCCGCACTGTCTGGGACTGCGAAAGGGAAGAATGGTATTTCAGTGTTGTTGATGTTGTTGGAATTTTAACTGAAAGTGAAAATCCAAGAAATTACTGGAAGGTTCTAAAACATCGGCTGTCAGAAGAAGGAAGTCAGTTGGTTACAAATTGTAACCAACTGAAAATGCCTGCGGCAGATGGAAAAATGTATAAAACTGATTGCATGACAACCGAGCAGGTTTTCCGCCTGATTCAGTCAATTCCATCTCCGAAAGCAGAGCCGTTCAAATTGTGGATGGCGCAGGTCGCAAAAGAGCGGCTTGACGAAATGCAAGACCCGGAGCAGGGAATTCAGCGGGCATTGCAGGAATATCGCGCATTGGGATATTCAGAAAACTGGATAAATCAGCGTCTAAAGTCAATCGAAATTCGCAAAGACCTTACCGATGAATGGAAAAAGCATGGTCTAAAAGAGGGCGTTCAGTTTGCGACTCTTACAGATATAATTTACAAGACTTGGGCAGGAAAGACCGCAAAGGAATACAAGGAATTCAAAGGGCTCAAAAAAGAAAATCTTCGGGACAACATGACAAACAAGGAACTTGTCTTAAATATGCTTGCCGAGCTTTCCACAAAAGAAATTTCAGAGTCAAAAAATCCGAAGAGTTTTGGAGAGCATATTCAAAATGCGGTGGACGGCGCAACAATCGCTAAAAACGCAAGAGCTGAGCTTGAGCAAAAAACCGGCAAAAAAGTTGTAACCCCGCTGAATGCAAAAGATGGAATCGGACTTATCCAAGATACAAAGATGTCAGTTTTGGAAGAAGATGAAGAAAGCAAGTGAATGATTGAATATAAAAAAATAATATTGTTTATAAAAATATATTTACTAAATTTGTTAAACGAATTAAAGTTTTCTATCAATAAGGATAGGAAATAAGAAAAAAGATTGATAGAAATTCTGACTGTAAGGACTGTGATTTAAAATTGAAGTTGAGCTTCAACTTAGAATAAATAAAGACAATACAGTTTGCAATTTTCCAGAACCTGTTGATTCAAAAAAGATTTTAACAATTCCTGATTTTTATTTGGAATCAGGTAACAAGAAAATCTGCATTTATACTGACGGACACACTTATCATGAAAGAACCGCTTTGTAAAAACTGTATTTAAATTCCTTGAAATTTCTTTTCAAAAACTCATTGACATTTTTTGATGAATTAATTAGAGTAATCCATGTAAACATCAAAGGCGATGTGGCTGAGTGCTAAGTTTTCTTGGCGTTCAATCACATCGCCTTCTTTGTTTTATATTTATAATGGGGGTTAGCAAATGTCTACAAATGTACCAGAATTGTTTGGAAGCATGGTGTTCAATCAGAAGGTAATGAAAGAACGTCTGCCAAAGGAAACATTCAAGGCTTTGAAAAAAACTTTGGATGATGGCGAGCCGCTTAAAATCGATGTGGCGAACCAGGTTGCTCACGCAATGAAAGAATGGGCAATTGAAAAGGGCGCAACACATTTTACACACTGGTTCCAGCCGCTCACAGGAATTACTGCGGAAAAGCATGACAGCTTTATCACTCCCCAGGATGACGGAACTGTTATCATGTCGTTCAGCGGAAAGGAGCTTGTAAAGGGTGAGCCGGATGCTTCTTCTTTCCCGAGCGGAGGTCGCCGTGCAACTTTTGAAGCCCGCGGTTACACTGTATGGGATCCAACTGCATATCCGTTTGTAAAGGAGCACACTCTTTGTATTCCTACAGCTTTCTGTTCTTACACAGGCGAGGCGTTGGACAAAAAGACTCCGCTATTGCGTTCAATGGAAGCACTGAATAAACAGGCTCTTAGAATTCTTAAGCTCTTTGGAAATGAAGACGCTACTCATGTTGCCACAACTGTAGGACCAGAGCAGGAATATTTTATTGTTGACCAGAAGCTTTACAGTCAGCGCAAAGACCTCCGCATGACAGGACGCACTTTGTTTGGCGCAAAACCTTCAAAAGGCCAGGAAATGGATGATCAGTATTTTGCCGCCCTTAATCCTCGCATTGTTGAATACATGGAAGATTTGAACGATACTCTCTGGAAGTACGGAATTCTTTCAAAGACAGAACATAACGAAGTTGCTCCGGCTCAGCATGAAATGGCTCCAATATTCACAACTACAAACCTTGCCGCTGACCAGAATCAGCTTACAATGGAAGTTATGAAGAAAGTTGCGCGTCGCCACGGTCTTGTCTGCCTTCTTCACGAAAAGCCTTTTGCAGGTCTTAACGGAAGCGGAAAGCACAACAACTGGTCTATGTCCACAAACCTTGGTGAAAACCTTCTTGAGCCAGGAAAGACTCCAGAGAAAAACGCGCAATTCCTTTTGTTCCTTACAGCCGTAATCAAGGCTGTAGATGAAAATCAGGACTTGCTAAGAATTTCTGTTGCTTCCGCAGGAAACGATCACCGCCTTGGAGCAAATGAAGCACCGCCTGCAATTATTTCAATGTATCTTGGCGACGAGCTTTATGCTGTTCTTGAGTCTATAAAGGACGGAAAGCCTCTTGGTGAGCATGGAGCGCAGAAGATGACAATTGGAGTTGACGTTCTTCCGCCGATTCCAAAAGATTCAACTGACCGCAACAGAACTTCTCCGTTCGCTTTCACTGGAAACAAATTCGAATTCCGTTCATGCGGATCTTCACTTTCAATTTCCGGTCCGAATACAACATTGGATTCAATCGTCGCATATACTCTCAAGGAATTTGCAGACGAGCTTGAAAAGGCAACTGACTTTGATGCTGCTCTTGCTGAGCTTATCAAACGTGAAGTTACAAAGCACTGGAAAGTTATCTTCAACGGAAACGGTTACGATTCAAGCTGGATTGATGAAGCTGAAAAACGCGGACTTTTGAACCTTCGCACTCTTCCTGATGCAATGGCTCATTATCTTGATTCCAAGAACGTCAAGCTCTTTACAGAAATGGGTGTTTATACAGATATTGAAATGAACAGCCACTATGAAATCAAGCTTGAAAAATACGCGCAGATTCTGAATATTGAAGTTCAGACAATGCTTGAAATGATTAGCAAGGATATTCTTCCTGCCGCATTTAAGTACATGGATTCAGTAAGCAAGACTGCAATTGATCTCAAGGCTGTTGTTCCTGGAGCAAAGGCAAGCGCGCAGTCAGAACTTCTTTCTAAACTGGATACTCTTGTAAACAGCTTGGCAGAAAAAGCCGCAAAACTTGACAAGCTCCACGAAGCTGCCCAGAATGCCGGTGACTGCATGAAAATTGCCCGCGCTTATGTTGATTCAGTTATTCCTGCGATGACAGAAGCCCGCGATGTTGCCGATGCAATTGAGCCTTTGCTTGGGGAAGAATACAAGCCGTTCCCAGGCTACGAGGATTTGCTTTTTAGAGTGTAAATTTATTGAATAGTATTTTGTCTCCTTAAAAATACACTTTTCCCCCGGTATGGTTTTTCTGTGCCGGGGATTCTTGTTTTTAATTTCCATGTTTTTGTGCTATAATTTTACGCATGAAATTCAATAAGATATTTGTTTTTCTTTTAGTTTTTTGCGGTTTGCTTATTTCTTGCGATGCCTTTGATGAGGACGATGAAAATTCTGTCGGGGGGGGCGAAGCTACTTCCTATGATATGCAGATTTTTAATCTTGTGAATGCGCATAGAAAACAAAAAGGGCTTGCGGCTCTTAAATTTGATGATGACATTTTCAATCAGTGCTGCATTCATTCAAAAAACATGTCAACTGGCAAAACTGCATTTGGGGCATGATGGCTTTGATGATAGGGTGAAAAATCTGACACCTTGGTGTTGGGCTGCTGAAAACATTGCGTTCAACTATTCCACAAAGCCGGAAGATGTTGTAAATATGTGGCTTAATAGTTCGGGGCATAGAGCTAATATTGAAAGCACTCAGGCAACGCATTCCGCAGTGAGCGCAGTTAAAAATTCAGAAGGCGCATGGTATTACACGCAAATTTTTATAAAAAGGTAAAACTCTACAGGAGAAAAGCTTTATGAAAAAGCCTAAGGTTTCTGTTTGCATTCCGGTTTACGGAACGGAAAAAGTTCTAAGAAAATGTCTTGACTCTGTGGCGATGCAGGATTTTGCTGAAAAGGAAATTGTTGTTGTAAGCGATGCTTCATGTGGAGTCAATGAAAAAGGCGAGGATGCAAAAAAAATCGTAAAGAAGTTTGCCAAGGAAACAAAAGTTCCAGTTGTGTTCAAGGAGCATTTGAACAACCTTGGAATTCTTGAAACTAGGCGCGACTTGCTTTCGTTTTCCAGCGGCGATTTTATTTTTTATATTGACAGCGATGACTATCTGGAAGGAAGCAACGCAATTTCATTTTTGTACAATGAAGCGCAACGCACAAATGCCGACATAGTAAATTCCACAGCCATTGCAGTTACAGAGAATCCTGAAAAAAATTCAGCGCAGCAAGAGCATCTTCAGAAAAAAATAGGCAAGATAACTTTGGGCGAGCTTTCTGGAAGTCAGATTTCAGAAGACTGCTTTGTGAACTGCAAGCACTGCGGTTTTTTGTGGGGCAAGCTTATAAAAAGATCTTTGATGGAAAAAGCGTTTTCTTTTATTCCGTTTACAGAATGCACCATGGCGGAAGATCTTTGCCTTTACTTTTTTCTTTCGGTTTTTGCAAAAAAATATTTTGGAGTACAGGAACGCTTTTACAGATATTCCGTGGATTCAGGAATTTCAAGTGCGCAGTCGATTACGGACATTGGGCGGTGGCGGCGTGTGTGTTCCGCGGCATCGGCGTTTGTTCCAGTTGTGCAGTTTATACAGTCTCCAGAAGGAGCTTGCCTTAGCAGTTCTTTGGTGGAAAGCATGAAGGCGGCTTGTAATAATTTTGTGGCGAATAATTTAAAGCAGCTTGAACAGCGTGTTGTGCCGGAACTTAAAGAGCAGGCATATAGTCTTCTTTGCGAATACTGGGGCGAAGACTACGTAAAAACAATTGAGCGTGCAATAGAAGTGCAAAAATAAATTTTATAAAAATATATATTGACATTTTTTTTTCAGAATGGTAGAACTAAAACATCAGTTGACAATGGAGTCACAGATTGCCTTGGGCAGTTTGTGGCTTTTTTTGTTTTAAACTGAATTATAATTTGTTAAAAGCGACAATGGTGTCGGTTAAGAGATTCCGCAGTGGAATTCTCTTGTCGGTATCACTGTCGCTTTTTTTATTTTTATTACCGTCTTTTTAGACAAGGGGTTTTTATGGAAGATGTAATGCAAGCTGTTCAAAGCGTCTCCAAGGATTTATGGGGCGTATGGTTCTTGCTTGGCGCTGCCCTCGTATTCTGGATGCAGGCAGGATTCGCAATGGTTGAAACCGGTTTTACACGCGCAAAAAATACCGGCAACATTATTATGAAAAACCTGATGGACTTCTGTATTGGTACAGTTGTTTTCATCCTTATTGGTTTTGGTCTTTTCCTTGGTGAAAATATGCTTTTTGGTTTTCTGGGAAAACCGAACTGGCAGATATTTACAGACTATGCAAACTTTGACTGGTCTGGATTTGTATTCAACCTTGTATTCTGCGCTACAACAGCGACAATTGTTTCTGGCGCGATGGCAGAACGCACAAAGTTTCTTTCATACTGTGTTTATTCAGCTGTAATTTCAGCAGTAATTTATCCGATTGAAGCTCACTGGACCTGGGGCGGCGGCTGGCTTGCTCAGCTTGGATTCCACGACTTTGCAGGTTCAAACTGTATCCACATGGTTGGCGGTATCTGCGCTTTGATTGGTGCTGCAATGGTAGGTCCTCGCATTGGAAAGTTTACAAAGAACGCTGATGGTTCTATAAAGGTAAACGCTTTCCCTGGACACAATATTCCGATTGGTGCGCTTGGCGTGTTCATCTTGTGGTTGGGTTGGTACGGATTCAACGGTGCGGCTGCAACTTCTGTTCCGCAGCTTGGAAGCATCTTTGTTGCTACAACAATTGCTCCGGCTCTTGCAACAGTTACTTGTATGATTTTTACTTGGATAAAATTCGGCAAGCCTGATGTTTCAATGTGCTTGAACGCTTCTTTGGCTGGTCTTGTTGCAATTACAGCTCCGTGTGATGTTGCGGATGCTTTGGGTGCTTCAATCATTGGTATTGTTGCAGGTCTTTTGGTTGTATTTGGAGTTTGGTTCTTGGACAATAAGCTCCATGTAGATGATCCTGTTGGTGCTGTTGCCGTTCACTGCTTTAACGGTATCTGGGGAACAATTGCGGTTGGACTTTTTGCAAGCCCTTCAGTTCCTGGATATTCACTTGCAAACAAAGCTGGCGAGCAGATTTCAGGACTTTTCTACGGTGGCGGACTTGAATGTCTTGGACTTCAGCTTCTTGGAATGGTCTGCACAATCGCCTGGACTGTTGTAACAATTACTATTTTGTTCTTCTTAATCAAGAAGATTTTTGGATTGCGTGTATCTGCGGAAGAGGAAATCATCGGTCTTGATAAGCTTGAGCATGGTCTTGATTCAGGTTATGCAGGATTTATGACACCTTACAGCACAGAAGAAATTGCCGAAGCTGCTGAAGCTGGCGTTGCAATTCCAATGCATGAAGCTGTTTCTGTTGTTGCTCCTGCCACAACACCTTCTTCTAAGGATGCCGCGGTTCACAAGGTTGTAATCATAACACGCCAGAACAAGTTCAATGCTCTTAAAGCTGCCATGAACTCCATTGGCGTAACTGGAATGACAGTTATAAATGTTATGGGCTGTGGAATGCAGAAAGGCGCAAGCGAATACTACCGCGGTGTTCCAGTTGAAATCAACCTGCTGCCGAAAATCAAGGTAGAGATTGTTGTTTCAAAGGTTCCTGTAGCAACTGTTGTGGAAAGCGCAAAGAAAGCCTTGTATACAGGACACATCGGAGACGGAAAGATTTTCGTTTACCCTGTTGAAAATGTAATCAAGGTTCGCACTGGTGAATCTGGATACGATGCGCTTCAGGATGAAGAGTAGCGTTTAGCTGAATAAGGCAGGCTTGGAGAATGAGGAACGCTCCAAGTCTGTCTTAGTTTTAAATGTAAAATCCGCGGAGAAATCCGCAGGTTATATGCCGGCCGTTTGCTGTATTTGTAACCCCGCAGCGGATGGCCGGTTTCTTTTTGGAGGGAATGTTACCCTCTACTTCGAAAGCGAAGCGATTCAATCGCCGGTTTCTTTCCCTCCAAACCTCCCTTCTTTCCCAGCATCGCTTAGGGCTGTCGCCCTAAGAACCCACTGTTTTGCACCTATTATAAAAAGTGTCATTATTGGGATAGAGCCCTGTGATATTTCTGAAAGAAGTCCGATTGATAATCTTTTGTAAAATTTCAATAGATTGCCGTATCATGTGCGGCAATGACATTTTAAGACTTATTGGACATCCCCGTGACAAAGGCTATTCCCATGCTTTTGTATAAACAGTGCCGTTTATTGTGCCGCCGTTGCAGTAGATGTTTGCGCCTGCGTTATTTTTTGCTGTAGTATTGCCGTTCATGTAATTACTTATGTAACTGTCTATTTCCATAGTTGCGCCGCTTGCATCTTTTAGGAACAGATTTGCATCTGACTGTTCTATTAAAACAGCTCCGCCATATCCGTTAGCGTCATCTGTGCTTTTTGAAGTTACGCTGTTATTATAAAACTTTGTGTTCTGCAAAGTAAGTGAGCTTGGCTTTGTTTCTTTTGTGTTGCTGTCATAATATGATTTTATGCTGATTGCGCCTCCACCAAGTTTTTTGAAAGCTTCTGTGCCTTCACTTCCTGGATTATAACCACCAGCCTTATTGCCTGTGAATGTGCTGTCTGTGATTTTTACACTTCCGCCTTGAATAAATATTGCGCCGCCTCTTCTTGCATAATATCCGCCGTTAGAAGTGCACGTATTGCTGTCGAACGTTGAATCCTCAATTTCAAGAATTCCATTGTCATTGTTCATTATTGCGCTGCCTCTATTTGCTGTGTTGCCTTTAAATGTTGTATTGGTTATGTGGCATGAACCAGAATTTTCTATTGCTGCGGCGTTTGACATTAAATTTCCATCACCGTTGCTTTCAAAATTGCATGAAACAACTTCCACTTGCGCTCCGTTTTCTATTCGTATGCATTCAGAGAAAGATACATTGCCTTTGTTTGTGCTTGTGTTATTATAAAAAGTGCAGTTTTCAACAAGAAGTTTTCCGCCACTTTTTACATATATAAGGCTTGTGCCTAAGTTTGACATGGATATTCCGTTCATACGGCATTGCTTTAAAATTACAGTTGCTCCATCATCTACACAGATTAAAGCTCCGTCAAGTGCAGAGGTTTCGACTGTGTCTGATGCCGTAAATGTAAGATTGTTTATTTCAAGAATTGTGGAGCTTCCGGTTACATTAAAAAGTTTTATCTGGCCGCCTTCTGTTGTAAGAGTTTTGTTGTCGTCTGTGCTTTGCTGAACTTTTCCGCCGTTGCCTCTTATAATTTTTGTGCCGGAAGTTATGTTTGTAAGCTGACAGTTATTTTCTGGTGTGGCTTGATTTTTGCTTACAGAAGAATCTTCGTCCATAAAGATATATGTGTTTCCGTCTGCTTCGCAAGCTGTTTTTAGTTCTCTTGCATCAGCTGAAATATTGTAAATTTGGCAGTCTTTTTTCTTTAAATTTACTTGGCAATCAGAATCTTGTCCTGCTGTTACCTTTGCTTCTTCTGTTCCAAAATATAAAAGAACATCTTTGCTGGACATCCAGCCTTCTACTTCTACTGTGTATGTTGCAGGCTCAAGTTCGTCAAATACAATTACCCCCCCCGTCTCGTCGGTTTCTGTGTTTATGGTTTCTTCCTTTATGATTTTTTCGCCTAGCAAAAGCCTTACCGTGAATGAATCAACATCGCCATGTCCCGATGAATAAAGCGCGCGAGAAGAACTTGGCAGAACAACCCGGACAGAACCGCCTTCGCTTCCAGATGACATATTCATGCAGGAAACAAACGCGAGCAATAACGCTGGTAAAATTGAAAACGCAAATTTTTTCATAATTCCCCCTATAAAGAAAACTGTTAAAATAACCTATTATCATTCTATATCAAATTCCTGCTGATTTCCATTTTTTGCAGAAAATTCTTTAAATTTTTATAGATTTTTGCATAAGTGGAGGTTTTAGGATGGAATGTAAAATTTTTCCATAGTTTTTACTGAGTTTAAATAAAAACTATGTAGATTTATAAAGTTTTTGCTGAAATACAATAAAAACTTTTTATTTGTTTGCTTTTTTTATTTCCCAAAAATGAAAAAATGGGAAATGAAAATGGGTTTTAATAGCTTTTTTGCAGAATTACATTTTGCAAGGGGCCTGGCATGTACACGACAGGGGGGTCTTGCAAGCATTTGTTAGGGGGGGGACAAGCATACGACAGCAGGGCTGCCGTGTGCTTGTAATTGAAAATTATTCGTCTGCTTCTGTTGCGCCAGTATAGCTGTCTGTGGAAAATCCGATTGTTGTATTTATAGATGCTGCGACGAATGAAATGCTATTCAAATCAACAACAGAATTTGAATCTATGGCAAACTTGTAAAGGTCTACATTTATGATCCTGTTGTGCTTAAAGAAACCACCTGTTTTTTGGTTATCATAATCTGGGAGCATAAGATTTGCACCGCTGTCTGCTATTGCAAGTTCCTTAGGCTTTATTGCTACAAATCGCCGCGGACCATAAAAGTGGGAATTTTTTTCTGAATACTTAGGGACATATAAATTCAATCCGTTTCTAAATGATTCTAATGTAGTTACAGAGTCTTGGACACCACTGTAGGGGCTATTTAATGCATCTGGGAGGTCTCCTTTTGTATAAATAGTTCTTGCGGATTCAGTCCAGCCAGTTTTTGCAGAGACTTTAAATCCGTTTGAAGTGCTGTAAAGCCTTAAAATTGCTCCGCGGCTATAAAGAGTATTTGTGCTTTCATTTGTTAAATAGGCATCAGTAACATATTTTTCGCCATTCTGTGAAACCAGCACGTAAACATAGCCGTCGTAATGAATGACTATGTCTGTTATTTGTCCGTCGTCTACGCCCATGTCTTGTGTGGACTGCGGATTTCCTATTGTTGTTATTGTAAAGGAATCGTTTTGTCCTTCAATTTTGGCGCGCTGAAGATATGAAGTTCCGTCATTTGTATATGCAATGTAAAGCTCTGTTCCACTTGCAGCAAAAGTCGTGTATTGTGCATTCGGATAAATTGAAATCCCGGAAAGTGTGCAAGGATTTGAATAATGTGTTTCATCTGTAATTTCTTTTGCATTTTTTATAAAGAAGATACAGTTTTCATCAGTAGTTGAATATGCTCCAAGCCAAAGGGAATCATTTAAAGTGTCGTAGTAAATGTAGTCATCTATTGCAGCAATTCCGCTTTGGGAAATTGCAACAGTTGCTGCGTTGCTTTCATTCTTAAATATATAAAATTCAAATGATGAGCCTCCGCTTTTTCCTACAGAGAATTGCATTCCGTTTATATCTTCTGCCCCAAGCCTAACTTTTGTTGATGATATAGATGTTGTTGAATCTACGGAATTTACAAAATCTGTGAATCCGCTGGAGTTTGTAAGCACATAATAATCCGAGTTGAATACTTTTCCTTTATTGCCTGCTAGAATAAGTGTAATCGGGCAGTTTTGGGTTTCGCCGGCTGTAACTTCTACTTCTGCGCTGTTGCGGGCAAGGAATGTTCCGTCCTGCTGTCTTGCCGTAACAACTATTTTGTATGTTCCAGGTTCTAGCTCGTCAAATACAAAATCGCCCCCCCCGGTGGATTCCGATGACAGGGTTTTAAGTGTTTTGTCGCCCTGCATAAGGCTTACTTCATATAAAGGATTATCTTTTGAAAGTGTATAAGTTCCGCGCGAACCGCTTTCTGGCAAGGTAACACGGATTGCTCCTTCTTTGCCGCTAGAGCCGTCAATATTCATGCAGGAAGCAAATGCAAGAAGCAGCGGAAATAATGCAAGCGCAAGTTTCTTTGTATTCATAAAAATCCTCCAGTTAGTAAAATGCTGAATATGCTATAAGAAAAAGCGCGTCAATTCGCCAAGTTGAGCGTAAAAGGAATTGGACTGCGCGATTTTACAATCGCTTGCCATCGCTCAAAACGGCTCTGTTGCCGCTTTCTTTTTCTTACCGCATATTTATTTTTTTGTTAAATATGTCTTATTTTTTCTGTATCGAATATTTGTTCAATCTATGTTATTATTCTATTGAGTTTATGTGGAAAAATCCAGTAAAAAAAAATGTCTATGAATGCATTTTTTCGTTCAAGGATTCAAGAGTTTCAAAAATAATTTTCTTATTTATATTTAGTTGCTGAGCCAGTAAAATAAAATCGTCTTTGTTGATTTTTTCCAAGTCGTAATGCGTGCCGATTTTCATTGACATTTTCTTTGTTAAAGACGGAAAGGCTTTTGTAGAAACAACATCGTAAATTGGAGCGAGCCTTGCATTCCCCTTTTTGTCATAAAGAATTGAATAGTTTTTTGCATGGGCATCGCAGTTTCCAATAAGGTAGTTAAAAAGAATTTCAGTTATAAAAAAACGCAAATCAATAATCGGCATAACGGAATGAAGTTTCAGCAAGTCATAAATTTCTTTGATTCCAGGACCGCCGTCAGACTGATATTTGTTTTCCGGCATAATTCCAAGAGCCTGGCACATATCTTCCTGATGAAGTCTTGTAATTTTCCCGTTCTTTATAATGCGGTCATATCGCTGGACTATAAAAACATCTTTTCCTGCGATTTTTTCAAGCCTTGATTCCGGCGCATTTAAGCCACATTTTTTTGCAAGCTGCATACAGTCATATTCATTTTGCGCTAATGTGGAAAGATTTCCTTCTCGTGTCGGCTTTAAAATATGGGTTGAAGGCGCGCCGTTTAAAGGCAAATACCACTGGTTTTCAAAAAATGCCAACGAAAGTTTTTCCTGTGCGCCGGCAAGAGAAAGTCTAAGCCTGTCATCAGCTTTGAGAAACGGTCTTTGTGGAATATTTAAAACAAAATCTTCTAGTTGTTCCGCTGAAAGTTTTTCGTAGTTTGAACTGTTTAGTTCGTATTCAGTTTTAATATTTTTTGGATTAAAATCGTCATCTGCAATTGTTATGAATCCTGCGCATTCCTGACCTATGGCTTCAAGGAGCTTAATGTCGCTGAGTTCTGAAATATGGAGATAATCGGCAACTCTTTTCCTTGTAAATTCTTCTGGAAGCAGTCCTGAAAAAAATGGAAGGCATTCTTTCTGCGAAAATTCTCCTTTTTTAAGCGGAAGGGAAAGAGAAATAGCCTTTGAATCTGGAGATGAAAGATATTCTTCTATATAATAGAATGCAATTCCTCTGTTTTCCGTAGTGAACAATTCCCCGCATTTTTTTTCTCCAAAATAAACATTTAGCTTCATTCGTTATCCTCGCGGTTTGTCAAAGAAATGTTTATTCCAAGAATTTGGAGGCAATTTATTACTTTTCCGATGTGAAGAGTTTCTTTGCCGTTTTCAAGCTCGGAAAAAAAACGGTTTCCAACATTGCACATTGCGGCGCATTCAGACTGGGTAAGCCCTAATGATTTTCTGCGTTTTTTTACAACTTCTGAAATATCGGTGATAGAGTTTATTATCATAACGGCAATTATAGCATTCCCGAACGGTAAAATCTATGTATTTTGAAGGTAATTTAAATCTTTTGTTACCGTTCGGGAAGATTTTTAGCAAAGAAAAGCGGATAATGACATTCAGATATAAAACTGTTATTATTTTATTGAGTTTATGGGGAAAAATCCAGTGAAAAAAAATGGTTTTGTGCTAAAGGCAGCGGTTCCGCTTGCAGTTCTTTTTGCGGCGGGAATTTTGTTTCTTGTGCGCATTGTTTCTGGTATTTCTATTCATGGCGCGGAATTTGAAGGCGAAGACAGAAATTATCATATTCTTGTTGTTGGGCAGGCGGACAGTTCTGTTTTTCTTAATCAGATTTTTGAAGGCGCAAAAAGTTTAAGCCAAGACTATAGCGCGCTTGTGGAATTAAAATCCCCGGATTCTCTTGCGGAAAATATTTCACTTCAGTCTTTAATTGACTACGGCTCTTTTGTAAATGCGGACGGAATCATTGCCTATGTAAGTTCTTCATCACTTCCGTTTGAATCAGTAAGCCGCATAGACGGCACGGAGATTCCTGTTATAACAATCGGGCATTATCTTGCAGAAAATCCGCAGATTTCTTTTATAGGAAGCAACTATTCAAACCTTGGGCGCAGAATCGGCATTGAATCAGAAGAACTTTTTGAGCCGAGCGGAAAAGCATATATTGTTATAAGCGGAATTTCTGGAAGCCCCAACCACAGCAATCTTTTAAACAGCCTCATGGATTATTACAGGGTCAAGGGAATTTCAAATTTTAAAGTGTTTGACAAGTCTCTCAAGGAAAACAGAAAAAGCGTGGAAGAAATTCTTTTGCACGAAAAAACTGACTGTTGCGCTGTTGTCTGCCTTACAGAAGAAGATACTATTATGGTTCTTCAGCTTGTTGCGGCTTCTTCTGCTTCCGGACGCATAAAAATCTTAGGCTATGGTGAAAATGAAACTGTATCCATGTATCTTGAAAAAGGAATTCTTTCCAAGCTTGTTTCGTTCAATTTTAACAAAATCGGCAGAACGGCGATGACGGAGCTTTTTGAATACAGAAACAAAGGCTATGCGAACAGCTACATTACAGCTGACCTTCAGGTAAGGAGGGCAGAAAAAAAATGAAGTTTGCGGAAAACAAAAGCCTTCGATGGAAAATAATGGCAAGCATAGTTGCCGCTTTTCTTATAATGAGCGCGAGCCTTGCGCTTACAATTCTGATGGAGCATTATGTTTTGAAATCCGTGGGTGAATCCTACAAGTCAAATTCCGAGCTGAATGTGTTTGCAAATGATTTGTCGCGGCTTGAAAATTCACTTGAACTTTACATTGAATACAGAACGTTTGAAAGCATTGACGCTTACTATGCAAGTTCAGCCAGAGTGGAAGATCTTTGCGATGCGATGCAGGATTCTCCTTCTACAAATGAAGTGCGTCAGAAAGAATATGTTGTGAATCAGCTTGCGCAGTCTTTTCTATATTATAGCTCTAAAGCAGTTGCGGAGCGAAGGGCAAATAGCACAAGCGGAAATTTTTATTTGCAGAGTCTTGAATGCTACAGGTTTCTTTTGGAGGAAATTCAAAAGCTCAATATTCTTTATATGCAGAACAACGCCGAGTTTTACGCCGCGGACAGAAACAATATAAATTTACTTTTTAAAGTTTACGCGGTTTTCTTTGCGCTTTTCTTTGTTTTTATTCTTGCCTTGCTGAATCTTCTTATCGGAAAAATCACACGGCCTCTTGCGGAAATTTCTTCGGTTGCGCTCCGTGTGGCTCAGCAGAATTTTGATGTTCCGCTTTTTAACAAGAAGTCTCATGACGAAATTGGAAATATCTGCCGAGCTTTTGACAGAATGATAATCAGCATAAGAGAATACATAGACAAAATCTGGGAAAAAGCCAGAACAGAAAATGAGCTTAGGGAACGTCAGATGGAAATGCAGGCTCTTTATGCGGATGCCCAGCTAAAGGCGTTTCAGAGCCAGATAAATCCGCATTTTTTGTTTAACACATTGAATACAGGTGCGCAGCTTGCAATGATGGAAGGCGCGGATAGAACTTGTTTTTTTATTGAGCAGACTTCGGATTTTTTTAGATATAACATTGCGCAAAAAGAGGACGCTTCAATTGACGATGAGCTTGGGCTTGTGGACAGTTTTGTTTACATTATGAAAGTTCGTTTTGGAAAAAGGCTTGAGTTTGTAAAAAAAATTCCCGAGCATAAATTTTCCCAAAGACTTCCTGCAATGACTTTGCAGCCGCTGGTTGAAAACTGTATTCAGCATGGCTTGCAAAATTCCATGGGCAAAGTTTTTCTTTCTGTAAAGGAAACAGACGGATTTGTTGAAATTCTTATTGGCGACAACGGATCTAAATTTGATTCTGGCGTTCGTGAGGAAATTTTAAAGGCTGCAAAAAGCGGTGGAATAAAATCTCCTTCTCCAAAAGAAAATTCTTTGGGAAATAAAGACGGAGAGCATACGGGTATTGGGCTTATAAATGTTTTTTCGCGGCTTAGAATTTATTTTCACCGTGATGATGTTTTTGATATTTTTTCTAGAGATGATTCAGAAATGAAGTTTTTAATCAGGATTCCAAATGTATAATATTTTAACTTGTGATGACGAGCAGATTATGATTGATTCGCTTCAGTTTATAATCAAAAAAAATTTTGAAGGGCAGGTGAATTTATTTTCCGCATTGTCTGGAAGTGATGCGGTTTCTATTGTGAGCCGGGAAAAAATCGACATAATTTTTATGGACATAAATATGCCGGGTATGAGCGGACTTGATGCGATAAGCTGCATAAAAAGTCTTAAGCCTTCCGCAGTGATTATTGTCTTGAGCGCATTTGACAAATTTCAGTATGCGCAGGAAGCCATGAACATTGGAGCGTACAAATATATTACAAAGCCCGTGAACCGCAGCATTGTGATTCAGACTGTGCGTAATGCCATGAACCTTGTTGACGAGCGCAACGGAACAACTTCTGGAAATCTGGAGCTTCAGAAAAAACTGGACATTGTCTATCCGATGATTGAAAGTGATTTTATTTATTCGTGCATTTTCAGCAAGGCAAAGAACGAGGATTTTCAAAGTTATCTTGACTATTTCAACATGAAGGTTGATGATTTCTTTTTTGCCTGCATAGAAGTTCCAGATTCTGAAAAAAATATATACGAGGTTTGCTCTAAAGTCAGAAAAATTGTTTCGCAAAAGTTCAAGTGCTTGGCCGGCTTGTTTATGACAAACCGAATCGCTGTTTTTGTTTCTATGGAAAATTCTGCGGAAAGTTTGCAAGATGATTTTCATTCTGCGGTCAAGGAAATATTTACACTTTTGACTTTGGAAATCGGGCAGAAGCTTCGGGTTGGAATAAGCAACGTTTGCGGCGAGCTTGAAGAAGTTTCTGAATGCTGCAAAGATGCGATTCAAGCCTTGAACAGAACTTCGCCGGATGGAGAACTTTTGTTTGCAGATGAGCTTTTGAGTTTTTCTAGCGGAGATGAAAAAATTCAGGAACTGCATGAGCGTATTTTAAATCGCTTAAAATTGGGAGATGCTGCCGGAGTTCAGTTTTTGGCGGAGCTTTATGTTGGAGAACTTTATGAACAGAATTTTCTGTTGGACAAAACAAAAGGAAGTGTTTTTGAAGTTTTGATTGAAGCAAAAAAAATTGCAAAGTCCGCAGACTCTTCCTGGAAAAATGCTGCGTTTGAAAATATTTTTTCCGACTTGAGCAAGATTGATTCCAAGACGGAACTTTTGATTTTTTTTAAGAACAGGCTTTCTGAATGCGCGGCTTTTATTTGCAATTCAAAAGAAGAAAAAGAAAATCCGCTTATAAAAAAAGTTTTTGGATATATTCAGGAACACATCGCTGAAAATTTTTCACTTGATGACGCGGCTTCTTTTGCAGGCGTAAGTTCTTTTTATTTGAGCAAACTTTTTAAAGAAGAAACCGGCGAAACTTTTATAAACTATGTGACAGACAGGCGGCTGGAAAAAGGCCGGATCATGCTTTGCGAAACCGAGCTTTCTATAAAAGAAATTTCTGCGGAAATCGGTTACAACGATCAAAATTATTTCAGCAGAATTTTTAAGAACAAGTTTGGAATTTCGCCTACTGATTTTAGAAACACAAATAGAAATTCGGAGTCATTATGAAAAAACTTTTTTTAATTTTTGCAGTTTTACTTGCATTTGTTTTTGCCGGATGCGCAAAGAATAAAAGAACTTTTTCCGTGCAGAAGCAGAACTCTTTTGTGGATGAGAAAAAAACAACAATTGGATTTTCCATAGATACGCTTGCAATTGAGCGATGGCAACGGGACTTGGATGTTTTTATGGCACGCGCAAGAGATTTTGATGCGGACGTTATTGTTCAGAATGCAGGTAACAATGTTGAGGTTCAAAAAAAGCAGCTAATGTATCTTTTGGATAAAAATGTGGATGTGATTGTTGTTCTAGCAAAAGTCGCAGATTCTCTTAAAGATGAAATTGAAAAAATCCGCGCAAAAAATATTCCTGTCATTGCCTATGACCGCCTGATTTTGAACACAAAAATTGATTTGTATATTACGATTGATTCCGGGCAAGTTGGCGTGATTATGGGAAAAGAACTTCAGCGTATTGCGCCCTTGCGTAACTGGCTTTGCATACTTGGACCGCAAGAAGATTACAACATGAAAATGCTTTTGCGCGGACTTAACGGAACTATAAAAAATTCTTTGCCGATTATAAATGAAATTTTTTACACTCAGGACTGGAACTATGATTTGTCTCGGCAGAAAATGGTTGACGTTATTACAAGCGGAAAAATTCCGGGAGCGATTATCTGCGGAAACGATGCGGTTGCGGACAGCGTGATTTCTGTTTTGCAGGCTTACTATCCGGATAAGCATATTCCGATTTGCGGACAAGATGCTGACATTGCCGCTTGTCAAAATATTGTGCGCGGACTTCAGGACTTTACAGTTTACAAGCCGATTGTGGAACTTGCCAGAACTGCCGCTGAAATTTCTGTGAGAGTTGCACGCGGAGAAAAAATCCAGTCGCTTTCTAATTTAAAATCAATCGACAATAAGTTTGCGGAAATTCCTGCGATTCTTTTAAAGCCTGTGCTGGTTACGAAAAGCAACATGGACGATGTTATAATTGATTCCGGTTTTCACACTTATGGTGAAGTTTACATGGAATAGTTTTATAGATATAATTGTTGCAAAAAGGAAAATTTGGGGTTCAAATGAAAGTTGTTACAAAAGCTGAACTTGATGAATGTTTTGATTATATAAATAAATGCCGCGCGGAAGTTGCAAAACGTGTTGTTGGTCAGAAAGATGTTGTGGACGGAATTATTACAGCGCTGATTGCAGGCGGTCATGTTCTTCTTGAAGGTGTTCCGGGTCTTGCAAAGACATTGGCGGTAAAAACTTTTGCGGATGTTTCAGGACTTGAATACAAAAGAATTCAGTTTACGCCGGATCTTCTTCCTGCTGATGTTAGTGGAACGCTGATTTATGAACAAGGTACTGGAAAATTTTCTGTTAGAAAAGGACCTGTGTTTTCAAATCTTGTTCTTGCGGACGAAATAAACCGCGCGCCGGCAAAAGTTCAGTCTGCTCTGCTTGAGGCTATGGCGGAGCATCAGGTTACAATCGGGGAAACAACTTACAAGCTGAACGAGCCTTTTTTTGTTCTTGCCACACAAAATCCGATTGAGCAGGAAGGAACTTACAGTCTTCCAGAAGCTGAGCTTGACCGTTTCTTGCTTAAGCTTCTTATTTCATATCCTACGCCGGAAGAAGAAATTTCAATTATAAAATCCGAAGGCAGGGCGAATGAAATTCCTGTGAACAAAGTTTTTTCCGCCATCGCTCTTCAAAAATGCCGGGACGCTGTGGATGCAGTTACTGTTGCTGACAAAATGCTTGCCTACATAGTTTCAATTGTAAATTTTACAAGAGCCGATGTCGCATTAAAAATGAACCGCCGCAATGATATTCAGCGTTACATTTCATTTGGTGTTTCTCCACGCGCTGGAATTGCTCTTTTAAGATGCGCAAAAGTCCACGCTCTTTTTGAAAACAGAAGCTTTGTTCTTGCAGAAGATGTTCAGGCTGTTGCAAAGCCGGTTTTAAGACATAGGCTTGTTTTGAACTATGAAGCCGCTGCGGACAATATTTCTGCGGACAGCTTGATTTCAAAAATCATAGACTTGATGCCAGTTCCATGAAAAACGACATAAGCCGCCGCGCTTCACTTTTGCATTTATCTTCTCTTTCTCTTGCTGAAAAAATGAAAAGCGGTTCATTCCGTTCGCTTTACCGTGGACGCGGAATTGAATTCAGCGGAGTCCGTGAATATCTACGAGGCGATGATGTGCGTGCAATTGACTGGAATGTTACGGCAAGAATGGGAAAACCTTTTGTAAAAGTTTTTGAAGAAGAACGTGAACTCGATGTCTTTATAGTTGCCGATGCTTCTCTTTCAATGTGCGTGGGAACAAGCCAGCAGACAAAAATTGAAAAAGCAATGGAGTGCGCTTCTCTTTTAACGCTTGCTTCATTTTATAATTCAAGTCCTGTTGGCGCCGTTGTTTTTGACGGTGAGCTAGAATTCTTTTGTTCTCCTGAATCTGGAAAAAAACATTCGCTTATGCTTTTGTCCCATTTTGAGCTTGACAGAAAAAAACAAAAGGCTGGTTCTGTTCTTGACAGCGCGCTTAGGGGTGCAGAAAAGCTTTTAAAGAAAAGAAGCCTTGTCTTTGTTATTTCTGATTTTAGGGCTGCGGAATGGCATGCTTCTTTTGCGCGTCTTTGCCAGAAAAATGATGTCATTGCAATAAATATAGTTGATTCTTCTGATGACAATATTCCTTCCGTTGGCTCTGTTCTTTTTGCAGATCCAGAAACAGGATACGAAGCAGTTCTTCCGACTTCAAGTCAGAAATTTATCCGCGGATGGAGAGAAGAAAATGAGCAGCGCAAGGAAAACTGGTTTAAAGAATGCGTGCGCCACGGAGGAATTCCTTTGTTTATAAGCACTGTTCAAGATCCTGCTGCAGAACTTATAAAATTTTTCAGCAGCAGGCACAGACATTCATTTTAGGAAAATGGCATGAAGAAAAATCTTTGCTTTGTTTTTAGCTTGTGCTTTTTTATTCAGTTTTTAGTTGCTCAGAATCCAAATGAAAATACAGCGGCTTTTGGAACGCAAGTTATGGTTCCGCGCGATGTCTTTATTGGCGACAGCGGACAGATTCAGTATTCGTTCAGAACGCCTATAGATTTTTTTTCTTTTGCAGATCCGTCAATGATAAAAGATGAAGTTCTTTCACTGAATCTTTCTTCAAGTGATTTTTTAGAAAATCCGGACGACTGCCTTGTTACAAAATCGGTTCTTGTTAGAAACGGCGTAAATTACAACCTTTACATAACGATAATTCCTTGGAAAACTGGAACAATAAAATTTAAGGAATTCAGCTTGGAAAAATTCTGCCACGGGCAAAACAGCGGCAAGGAAAATGTTGACTTTAGAATTCAGCTTGCGCCGGTTACAATTCTTTCGCTTGTAGAAAAACTTGAAGTAAAAAATTTAAAGTCTCCGCAGGCTCCTCTTTTGCTTCCAAATACAAATTATTTTTTGTGGATTGCAGGCTTTTTAGTCGCCGGATTTTTTTCATTGTCTTGCATTGTCCTGATAAGGCTTCCGCATATTTTGAAAAAATTGAAATTTTTAAGAGAACAGTTTGAACTTTACAGAAATGCAAAACGGACAAAGAAAAAGATTTCCATGCTTTTAAGAAAGAAAATTGATGACAAGGACTTTTGTGAAAAATGGCAGCTTGCAATGCGCGAATACTTGGAATTTAGATTTGCAGTTTCTTTTTGTTCTGTGCCCGGAAAAAAAGTTGGTGCGAAAATATTTGACATACTGAATGGTCTTGCAGGAGAAAAAGTTTGTGAAGCGATAGAATCTCTTTCGTGTTTTTTTGTGCGTACAGACTACATTCGGTTTGCAAGCGGTTCAATTGATTCTAAGCTTTTGCCAGTGGAAACTCATCAGGCTTTGTTTGTTGAAAACGAAAAAAAATCAATGGTTGCGGAAACTTACAAGATAATTGATTTGCTCGAAAAAGGAGAGTGTAATAAAAATTTTGTCTGAAATAGCGTCAAAGTTTTTATTCACAAAGTTTGCGTTGCAAGCTTTCTTATCAAATGCAATTTCCGCTAGAAAATTGCGCTAAAAAGTCAAATCGAAAGTTAAAACTTTCTCAATGGCTTTTTATAGGAGAAAAAAGTGTTTGAATTTGAAAATCCTCCGGCATTTTTTCTTTTGCTTTTGATTCCGGTGCTTTATATTTTGCGTTATATAAAAATTTTTTCACGGCTTTCTTTGCCTTTAAATTTAAGCGACTGGAACGGAAGCAATTTTAAGTGGAAGGGAAATGCAAGAAAATTTCTTTCTGTTTTTGGAAGAGTTGTTTGTGTCTTATTTTACATTTGCCTTGTCTTTGCCTATGCGGATCCTGTTTTTCATCTTCAGCAAAAAGTCTATTCTTCAAAAGGCGCGTCGATTGTTTTTGTTTTGGACGTGAGCCCTTCAATGGCTGCAAAAGATATTGGTTCGCAAAGTCGTCTTGAAGCTGCAAAAAATTCCATTGTTTCCATGGCGGAAATGAATAGCGGCTCGGAGCTTGGGCTTGTTGTGATGGCTGAAAATGCCGCTGTTTTAGTTTCTCCCACAATGGATAGAAAATTCTTTTTGAACCGATTGAAAACTGTAAGCGTTGGAGAGCTTGGAGATGGAACTGCGATTGGAACTGGACTTAGCAGCGCAATTTATCATCTTGAAAAATCAAAGTCGCCTAAAAAAAGCATCGTCCTTATTACTGATGGAGAAAATAATTCAGGCGCGGTTCATCCTCATACTGCGGCTCGTCTTGCCGTGAACAAAGATATTTCACTTTACATTCTTGGTGTGGGAACAAGAGGCGTTGTTCCGATTGATTATGTAGATCCAAAGTCAAATAAAATTTATTCAGGTTATCTTGAATCGAAATTTGATACGTCTTCAATTGCACGGATTGCATCAGAGGGAAATGGAAAATTTTTTGAGATTGAATCTATTTCCGCATTGTCGCAGGCTATTTCTTCAATTTCAAAAAGTGAAAATATTGCTCAAAGCTACTACATAAAAAATCAGGATATATTTTATTACAGATATTTTTTGATTGCCGCGGTTGTTTTTGCTTGCATTGCATGGATTGTGCGCAGATTTCTTCTGCAGGAGACTTTATGAATTTTTCTGTTGAAAATCTATTTTCATTTTATCTTTTTATTCCTTTAGTTTTTGCGCTTTTGTTTGTTGTGGCACGGTATATTCGTTTAAGAAAAAATATCTGCGGAAAAGTTTTTGAATTTAAAAACGGCTCTTTTAGAATTTCAGCTTGCTTCTGGAGCAGAACTTTTTTTAGATTCATTTGTGGAATTTGCGTTGTTCTTGCACTCGCAGGAATTTCATTTGGAACAGATTCTGTGCCTGTACAAAAAAACGGAAAAGCCGTCTCTTTTGTGTTTGACATTTCTTATAGCATGGAAGCAAAAGATGCGCCCGGAGGAATTTCAAGACTTCAGGCAGTTTCCAGTTATGCAAGTGAGCTTTTGGACAGAATGAACGGGTGCGCGGTTTCCGCTGTTCTTGCGAAGGGCGATGGAATTATTGCTGTTCCGCTTACAGAAGATTTTCAGAGTGTAAGAAGTTTAATAGAAAATCTTTCGCCTTTGCTTATGACTTCCGAGGGAACAAGCCTTGGCAATGGAATAAAATCCGCGCTTTCTTCGTTTCCAGAGCAATCTTCCGCAGCTTCATTTATCTGGCTTTTCACCGATTGCGAAGAAACAGACAACAGCCTTCAGTCTTCTCTTTCTGAATGTTTAAAAGCCGGAATTCCTGTTGTTATTATCGGATTTGGCTCTGAGCGTGAAAGTGAAATTTTTGCGGGCGATGGAATTACAAAAGTAAAAACAGCTTTAAGATCCGGCAGCGTTGAAAAAATGATTTTATCTCTAAAGGAAAAATTTGTTTCGTCCAAAAGAAATAACTCTGCGCCTTCTGTTGTTTACATTGATGCCTCGGAAATGGGCTCTGCCGCCGCTATTTTAAAAATGCTTGATCTTAATGGTTCGTTGCCGTCGGTTTCTTATGAAATTCAGAGCACTCAGCGTTATGGACTTTTTATTTCTTTTGCAATTTTATTTTTCCTTGCCTCGATTTTTTTTGGCGAGCTTGATATTGCAGGAGGAAAGAAAAAATTAATTTCATCTGTTTCCATGGCTTCGCTTGTTTTTTTGTTTACAGGATGTTCGCCACGTTTTAATGACGGCATAAAAATTCTTGAAGGAAAACTTGACTGGTCTAAGCAGGATTATCAAAATGCAGTCGGAGATTTTTTTGAAACAGCTTCAAATGCACAAGCCCGTGGAGATTTTCTTGTTGAACAGTATGCGGTATTTGGACTTGGCTCGACTTATCTTATGCAAGGCGAAACTGATGCAGCGTTAAAAAGATTTTCGAAAATATACGAAAATTCTTCAGATAAAATTAAATTTGCAATCCTTTATAATTCTGGAATAATTGCGCATCGTAACGGAGATTATAAAGCGGCAACTGATTTTTTCAAAAAGGCTATTTTAATAGACAGCACCAGCATAAATGCAAAAATTAATCTTGAACTTTCGTTGAGGGAAAATTCAGAACGCTCAAGAGAATCCGCGCAGGAACTTGTGCCTTTGTCAGAAAATAAAGAAGAACAGAATATTCAAAATGCTCTTTATTCTATAATTCGGGAGGATGAAAGACAGCAATGGAAAAATATGCAGAAAGATTCAGAACGGACTTCCCGCGATTATTAATTTTTGTCTTGCTTGTTGCTTATGCATTTCCTGTTTTCGCAAAGCCAGTTTCATGGAATTATCTATGGAGCTTGCGTTTCAGGCAAAGTCAGGAAACTTTATTTACAGAAACCGACAATTCATTTTATGTTGAAATTGAAGGAGTTACTCCAGACAGCATTCAGCTTGCCGTGAATTCTCTTCCGCATAATGTAAGTTTTGTTTCGTCAAAAAAAGAAACCGTTATGATAAAAAGCGGAAACGGACAGAACGAAAAATATTCAGCAGGAACAAGAATTACAATCTGGATGAAATTTTTAAAAACCGGATTTTACAAAATCAGTCCGATTGATCTTGTTATAAACGGAAGTTTTTATCAGATTCCGTTTAATCCTGTTGAAGTTTTTGAAAATCCAAAATTTATAAATCCGCAGGTTTCAGTTTCTTTTAACAATCTGAATATTTCTTCAAAAGGAAAAACCGCTGAAGCTTATGAGGGGCAGCACATTGTTTTTACAGTGAATGTGAAATACGCGAATTCTGTAAAAAATGTTTCTTGGAATATTCCGGAAGATTCTGTATTTAAAAAACTTCGGGAGTTTAATTCTTCTGATGAAGATTTTTTTTCCACGGAATTCAAACCTATTGCTGTATTTGACTGGCAGCCTTTAAAATCCGGAAATTGGAATCTTCCTGAAATCTTTGTTACGGCGGTTTCGTACAATGGAACAATCAATGATATAAAATGTCCGCCTATTTCTTTCAAGGTTCATGAAAAAAAATCAGTGGTCAATGAACCAAAACAGGAAAGTCCTTTTGCCTACGCTTTTATAGAACCTTCAAGTTATGATAAAAATGTTTCCAGACCGGAAGCGAAAAATTATGATATTTTGAATTTGATTGAGCTTCATAAAAAGGAACGACATTCAATTCCATTTTTTAATTCGGCATTTAAAGAAAGAAGACAAATTGAGCTTTCGGTTGGACTTTCTCCTTCTGGAGTTGAGCCGAGCGTTGTTTTTTTTACCATAATGTTTTGTGCTGTTTTTATTTTGCTTGCTGTTTCAGTTTTGCTTTTTATTTTCAAGCGAAAAAAAACTTGCGCAATTTTTGTTTCTATGTTTGTTACGTTTGCAGTTTTCTTGTCGATTTACGGATACCATTTGTTTACTTCCCGCGGAATTTATGCAGGAGGAACAATGAGTCCGATTCCAGAAAAAACTGCTCCAACAGGTGTAACCATTCAGGCTGGAAGCGTTGTTTCTATAATAAGAACTGCAGGGGGCTGGATGTACATAAGGCATAATGATACTTACGGTTGGGTTTCGGCGGAAAATGTTTATATAATAAAATAGCAAGGAATTTAAAAATGGATTTTGGTGATATTTTGTCGCAGTGGGATTCTATTCAGAAGAATCATGTTCCAAAAAATAAAGGTCCTCAAATTTGCCGTAAAAAAGCAAATGCTCCTACAAAAGAAGAAAAAGAAGCCGCGCGTCAAGGTTATTCTTACGAGCAGATTATGGATCAGAACAGCCAGAAGCGCATAAATCCGATGGAACTTTGGCTTAGGCGATACGGTACGGTAGACAAAGACAAGGCTTTTGAAGAAAATGCGCGTCAGGAAAAACTTAATGATATAAATTATTTAAAGACGCTTGCTCCAGAAGCTACAATAGATTTGCATCAGCTTACAATAGAAGAAGCGTGGGACAAACTTAAGATTTTTGTTGACAGCTGCTACATCCGGAAACTCAAGAAAATTCTTATCATCCACGGAAAAGGAAATCACAGCCATGGAACAGATCCAGTTCTTGGGCAACTTGTGCGGCTTTTTATTGAGCAGGACAAGCGTCTTGGAACTTCCGGCCATCCAGACAGAAATCACGGCGGCTCTGGAGCAACTTGGGTGATAATAAAAAATTAGATTTTTTCAATTGATTTATTCAATGGATTTTAGTAAGTTTAGTTTTAAGAGTTTTTGCTGATATGGAAGATTTGTATAAAATTTTGAATGTTGAAAAAAATGCCTCTGCGGAAGAAATCAAAAAAGCCTATAGAAATTTAGCATTTAAATTTCATCCAGACAGAAATCCAGGAGATAAATCCGCGGAAGAAAATTTCAAAAAGATAAACGAAGCTTATTCAGTTTTAGGAGATGAAATAAAACGCCGCCAGTACGACCAGTACAACATGAATGGCTTTTCTGAAAATTTTCAGCAGAACGGCGGATTTTATCAAGGCGACCCTTTTGCAGATTTTTTTAACAACAGAAATTATCAGTACACTTACACTTATTCTTCAAAAAATTCAGAGAGCAAAAAAGGCTTTTCTTTAATAGGATTTTTCTTAAGCATAGTTCAGATTTTGTTCTGCTTCTTGGGATTTACCACAGTCGGCAGATGGAGTTTTTTGCTTGGTATTTTATTTTTTATTGGACTAGTCAATGGAATAAAATCAGCGGCAGGAAATTTAAAATGGATTCTTGCTGAATAAAAAAGTGAAAGGAAAATTTTATATGGAAAATAATTCAGGCATTGTTGTTTACACAGATGGCGGTTGCCGCGGAAATCCTGGCTGCGGAGGTTGGGGTTGCGTTATAATTGACGGCGAAAAAGAATACAAATTTTCCGGCGGAGAAAAACTTACAACAAACAACCGCATGGAACTTATGGCTGCAATTAGCGCGCTAAATTCAATTGCCGAAAATACGCTTTGGAAAAATCAGCATATTTCAGTTTATTCAGACAGTCAGTATGTAAAAAACGGAATAACTTCTTGGATTCAAAACTGGAAAAAAAACGGCTGGAAAACTTCTGCAAAGAAACCTGTTCTTAATAAAGATTTGTGGGTTCAGCTTGATTCTGTTTACAATCTTCTTGACATCGAATGGAAATGGGTCAAAGGCCATGCGGGCGTAAAGTACAACGAAATTTGCGATGAACTTTGCAATATGGAAATGGACAAGCAAGGGTAAAATTTGTTCGCAAGAAATATTTTGTTGTAAAGAGAATATTTTTTACTCTATAAAGATATAATCATTGAAATAAACCGCTCGGATTTGTCCCATTACAAGATTTTCGTTTATTTTTTGAAGCAGTTCTTCTTTTATTAAATTTTCTCCTTTTGCCCGGATTTGGCTGAAAGTGAGCGCGGAAAAATAATTTGTAAAAATCGATTTTATCTGCCGTTCCTTTAGTGAAAGTTCTTCAAATAAAGCCTTGTCTTCCGCAGGGTACGAAAACCATGGGGAAACAACGATTACAACTTGCTCGTCTTTTTCTGAAATTTGTTTTGTGAAAATCCTAAGCTGTCCGATGTCCGTAAACGCATTCATGCTTTTTTCTTTTCCTGTGTTCATGTTTGTGATTTTTTTTGGACTTGGATCTGATTTTCTGTATGCGCTCGCAGGATTTTCTTTTGTGAATATATAAAATGCAATTGTAACAATTATTATTGTAAGAAGAATTGCGGCTGCCAGTGCAAAAAGAAATCTATTCAATTTATTCAGATTCATACAATAAATTCCTTTAGCAAAGAAAGCGTTCTTGTTGTCGCATTTCCGGTTTCATCGAATGTTCCAGGAATTCTTGCGGTCAGCTCGATAAAATTTTCAAGCCATTCTTCTTTTTCAATTGTTCCGTTTTTTCTTGCAAGCTCAACCAAGTCGGCTTTTTCCATTGGGATTTTGAATTTCCGTTTTGTGCCAAGAAGATTTTCTGTAAGCACCGAAATTATTTCTTCAAATCCGAGTTCTGTTTTTGCGCTTGCATGAATTGCGTTTGGAAATGCCTTGTTCAGCTGGGAAACCGTGATGAACTTTTCTTTTACAAGATCGAATTTGTTCAAGACAACAGTCTGCGGAATTTCTTCAGCGTGAATTTCCTTTAGAACTTTCTGCACTTGCTGATATTGTTTTTCGCAGTCAGGGTCAGAAGCGTCAACCACAATCAAAAGAAAATCAGAAAGCGAGGTTTCTTCCAGCGTGGATTTGAATGCGTCGATTAAAGTATGCGGAAGATTTGAAATAAATCCGACTGTGTCCGTCATTAAAACAGACGAGGCTTCCGAAAGCGCGAATTTTCTTGTGGTTGGATCTAGCGTTGCAAAAAGCTTGTTTTCTACAAGAACATCCGCCCCTGTGAGCGCATTTAGCAGGCTTGACTTTCCGGCATTTGTGTACCCAACCAAAGAACAAGTTGCGGTTGCGGTTCGTTCCCTTTGCTTACGCTGAATGTTCCTGTTTATTGCGACTTGTGCAAGTTCTTTTTTTATCTGAACGATTTTATCTTCTATTTGACGGCGGTCAAGTTCCAGCTGAGTTTCGCCGCTTCCTTTGTTTCCGAATGAGCCGCCTCTTTGTCGCGCCATGTCTCCGTAAGTGTGGCTTAATCTTGGAAGTGAATACTGAAGTTTTGCAAGTTCTACCTGAAGGCTTGCTTCTTTTGTCTGCGCGCGTGAATCAAAAATTCTTATTATTACTTCGTTTCTGTCAAAAACCGGCATATTGGCAAGTTTTTCCCAGTTGCGCTGCTTGGACGGATCTATTTCCCAGTCAAAAACTATGCAGTCCGCAAAAACTTCCTTTGCCTTATCTACTATTTCCTGCGCTTTTCCTGTTCCCATTCCGTAGGCGGGAGTTGGCTCTATGCGTGTAAGTACAATTGTGCCGGCAATTTCCATGTCCAGCGTCTGCACTAGACTTTGTAGTTCCTTTGGCTCTGGATTTCCGTTTTTCTTGTCTGGCGCGCCGACTAAAAGACATTTTACTTTGCGTTCTTGCTCTTGCTGAATTTCAATCATAAAATTTATTATACATTTTAAAATAAACAAATGAAAGTGCGCCTTAATTTTTGCATTATGCTAACTTTTCGCTTGATTTTTCTTTGGAATTTTCGGAAAATAAATGTGCTAAACTTTTTTATCCTTATGTCGAAAATTTATAAGTTCAGGACTCTAAAAGAAAATGCCGGAATTTGAAAAAGAACAAAAAATCTGTAAATCTTCCTCTTCTTCCTCGGAGCATGGACTTATGAAAAAAGCTCTTGAAATAACAAAGCAAAACAATGCTTGTGCTTCGGGACTTCTTTCAAAAATTACAAAATCATCATTAAGGGCAAAAAATATGACTAAGGCAATTGTTGAGCAGAACGGAATCTTTACAATAAAAGAAAATCTTGAAACTTCATCAGTAAAGCAAGATCCGGGCTTAAAGGCTTTAGTTGAGTCTGTTTTAAAATAAATTTACGGTCGAAGTCCGTCTACAATAAATTCTTTTGGAAGGCGGGCAGGCGCATTGTTCTTTACAGAAGCCCAAGTTACATCAGCTTCCGCGCAAATGTGTCCGTCTTCTTTTTTTATAGTCTGATGAAAAGTTCCGCTTACAGCTCCAAGTTTTACAGGTGTTGTTTCGATTATCAGGTTGTCATCAAGAAACGCTGAATTCTTGTAGAAAATATCAATGTGCGTTACGTAAAGATAATAGCCTGCTTTTACAATTCCCTTGTAGTTGAATCCAATCTGGTGCAGATAATCCATGCGCGCTGTTTCAAGATAATTTAAATAAACTGCGTTGTTTACGTGGCTGTAGCTGTCGCATTCGTAAGAGCGGACTGTAAGATTTGTTGTGTAAGTCATGTATGCTCCGTGATTTTTAAGCGTCTTCGTTTACTTCAATGTGGAAATTCTGCATAAGGGAAACAAAAGAAAAAAATTCCTTGTATACGCTGATGCACATTTGCTTGAGTTTTCCTTCTGCAAAGTGGTCTATGTCTTTCCAGTTTCTTATTAAAGTCGGATGCGGCTTTATGCAGTCTTCAAGAACCATTTTAAGGTTTTTTCCATAAGTAATGAAAAGATTTACAGAGCCAAGAATGATTTTTGCTGCGGATGTGTTTACAAAATTCAGTGTTGAATGAATTATGTTTCTTGATTCCTTGTCTCGTTCGGTTCGCGGAAGATGAGTTTTCATTTTTAAGCCGAGATCAACACTGTCGTCAAGGCTGTTGTCCAAAGCTATGATTTTGTCTGCGTTTTCAACAAGCTGATGGAAAGCCTCGCTCATTGGAGCTGCCAACTCCTGGTTTGCCCATTCACCGCGGACAAGAAGAATGTCAGAAAGTTCCTTTACATCTTTTTTTACATAGTCGAGAATAAATTTCTTTAAATATGAAAGCGGTTCACAGTATTCAAACTTTCCTATTTCCTTGCGTTCAAAAGGCGCGCTTCCTGCTTCTGTATAAAATTTGAGTTTTTCTATCTGGTTTGTTCCAAAAATTTGGTTCAGCAAAACTTCAATTTTTCCTTCTGTCTGCTTTTCTTTTAGAGCAGTCAAAGTGTTTTCCGCCTGCTTTTTTACTTCCGTGATAAAATCGTCAACAATGTACAAATCTTTTGCTGCGTAAACTTCGTTGTAAGACGGATCTTCGGAAATGAGCTGAATGAGCATTTCCACAATTCTGTTTTCCTTTAAATAGCGGATTCGTGCAAGAATTTTTTTCCAAACGCCCGGCGATACCGGATCCACGCCTTTTACTTTCTTTATCAGCTTAAAAACTTCATCCCAAGAAGAATCAAACGGAAGCGACCAGGCGACATCCATGAAATTTTTCAAGTCTTCAAGAACATAAGTTCCGCTTATTGGTATGAATCTCGGTGGATTAGAAAAGTTGTGTTCTTTAAGCGAACTGTCAAATTTTTTGAGCATAAAGAAATAATCGAACTGCACAAAATTTACAAAACCCATGAGTTTTGTGTAAACGCCGTCAATGGCAGAAATTTTGTTGCTGTCGAATTCTGAGGAAAAGGCGTCCATATAAAGTTTTGTCTGCTCGAAAACTTCTTTTAGCGGCTTTTTCTTTGCAGCGTCTATAATTGCAAGCTCCGAGATGTTTCCCAGTGATTCCAGTTGTTTATCCGAAAGGGAATTGTCGATTACAATCCGCTTAAATGCTTTCGGATTTATAGATTGAATCATTGCCTGTGCCGGCGAAATTGCTTTATATATTTCATAGAAGAATTTTGCAAAACTTGGATCTATTTCATTAGAAGAAGTCTTGTAAAAATGATACTTAGTTTTAGAAAGATTTTTTGCAATGTTTTTTAAGGCGCGTTTTTTTGCGGCCTCTGGACTGTTTCCTCCAAAGAATGAATTGAGCAAGTCCTTAAAAAAGTTTCGATTCCCCATGCAGAAAATATACCTAAATAAACGAGCTTATTCAAGGCTGTTGACTTGCAATGACAAACTTAAAGAAAACTTGTATACTGAAAAAATGACAGAATTATTAGCTCCTGCGGGAAATATTGAAGCGCTTGATGCTGCTATAGGCGAAGGCGCGGATGCAGTTTATATGGGTTTGAAGAGTTTTAATGCAAGACTTAGGTCTTCAAATTTTGCCTGGAATCAGTTTGAGGCTGCTGTTCAAAGCGTGCATCGGCTTGGCAAGAAAATTTATGTAACTGTAAATACTGTTTGTGAAGAAAACGAAACAGAACGTCTTTATAGATTTCTTTCATATTTAAATAAAATCGGGCCGGATGGAATAATTGTTCAGGATTTTGGTGTAATAAGAATGTGCCAGGAATTTTTTCCGGACTTGGAGCTTCATGCATCAACCCAGATGAATGTGGAAAGCGCGGCGGCTGCAAATCTTTTGTGCAAGCAGGGGGTAAAGCGTGTTGTTGTTGCCCGTGAGCTTGGCCTTGAGGAAATCCGAGGGATAAAATCAAAGACAAATGCCGAAATTGAAATGTTTGTTCACGGCGCGCTTTGTGTAAGTGAGTCAGGGCTTTGCCTTTTTTCAAGCTATCTTGGCGGAAAATCAGCTAACCGCGGAGTTTGCACTCAAGCTTGCCGCAGAATTTATTCAGCTGAAATTCCCGGAACTGTTGCGAACGGTTATTATTTTTCACCTTGCGACTTGGAGCTTATTTCCCATGTTCCAGAATTGATGGAAGCCGGAGTTGACAGCTTTAAAATTGAAGGCAGAATGAAAAGCGCAGAATATGTTGGAGCTGTTACCGCTGCCTACCGTTATGTAATGGATCATTGGCACGAAGATAAAAAAGGCTCTATTGCGGAAGGAAAGCGAATTTTAAGCACAGATTTTGCGCGCTCAAAAACCGATTATTGGTACGGCTTTAAATCTGTGGAAGAAGGAGTTGATTCAGCTGGCGAAAAAATTTTGAATCCAAAGCAAGCTGGAGGAACTGGAATTTTCCTTGGAAAAATAAATCAGACAAGACCGGCTTCTGCTTCTGAAAAAGAGCAATATGCATCTTCTTTGGAACGAAAACAAGAGTTTTCTATTCAAATGGCGACAATTTCTGGCGGCGACTACAATCCTGATCCGGGAGACAGCATCCGGCTTCATAAAAAAGATGACACAGGCCGCGAAAGCCACAAAATCCGCGTTCTTTCCGAAGATGAAAAAGGCTCAAGATGGATTGATATCCCTTCTGGATTTTCCAAGGGAGACAGCGTCTATCTTTTGCAGACAAAATCCATGTCCAAGCGTTATAAAAGAGTTCTTCCGTCCGACCTTTCAAAGTTTAGAAAACAGCCCGGTCCGGAACGTCTTCCTGTTTTGGATCTTACTCCGCTTGCAAAAAATGAGCTTAACTGGTTCCCAGAAGGTCTTTATATTCAGGTTTCGACTGTGGCGGACGCGCATATTGTTTCTTCGCTTCATCCTGTGCGGCTTATAATTGAGCTTAATTCTGAAACAAGTTACGACCTTTTAAACAAAGATTCGCCTGCAAAACCATTGCTTCCGTACAGCAAAAAAATGCTTGTGATTTCGCTTGATCCGTTTTTTGCTGAAGGAAAATCAGAGGAATTTGAAAATGTTGTTTCAGTTCTTGTGGAAAAAGGATATTCAACTTTTATTGTAAACAATATTGCGCATATAAATATCCTGAAAAAATACAAGGTGAAGTTGATTGCCGGTCCTTACCTTTATACTTTTAACCGCTGGGCTGTAAGTTTCCTTGAAAACAGCAATATTATGGCATTGCAGTCTCCTGCGGAAAATTCTGAAAAAAATCTTGAAGCCATTTTTGAAAATTCTGCGGAACGATCGCGCGTTCTAGTTAGCGTTTTCTCTTATCCTGTTTTGTTCCGAATGAGATTCAAGCTTCCGGGCGATTATGATTTTACTTATTTCAGCGACAAGGAAGGCATGGGATTTAAAGTGAATTCAACGCCGGACGGTTCGTTTGTAATGCCGGAATATCCGTTCAGTCTTTTAGACAAAATGGAAACCTTGAAAAGCAAAGGATGGACGCATCAGCTCATAGATTTTTCAAAGACAAAAATTTTAAAGAGCGACATAAGAAACCTTGTTTCGATTATCCAAAAGCATGAGTTTATAGAAGGAGCTTCCCGCTTTAACTGGAAAAATGGATTTTATAATCCTGAAAAAATGGAAGCTTATCAGGCAGCTCAGGCTAGAAATGCCCAGGCTTCAAAAGACAATAAAAAGCGGAAATAGTTTTTGAAAGAAATGTCATTGGGGCTGTCCAAAAAGAAATGGGCAGCCCTTTTTGAAGTCTGTTAATAACTTCTAGAACAGCCCCGTCTTTACTAATGTGCAGTTTGTGAATGCAACGCATTTGCAAACTGCAGTTATAAAAATTACACGGATGTAATTTTTATAATGTATCCTCTAAGGGGAGAGTCAAGAAAATTTTTAAAATTTTTGTAAAATCTAAATCTAATAAAATCAGTTTTGTTTTCAAAAATATTTTATGTTTACTCCATTTATAATTTCATTGCCATTGCAGAATCATTGCAGCAAAAACCCATTGATTCATACAAAGGCCTTCCTTTTTCAGTTGCATCAAGGCTGATTTCTGTCACTTTCCGAGACTTTGCTTCCTCTATCAGAAGCTCCAACATTTTTTTGCAAGCCCCTTGCGGCGGAAATTTTTTTTCACATACACATTCATCAAATGGGCGCGCTTTATTCCCCGATCCACCACTCTGGAGTAATGTCTCCAAGCTTTATGATTCTTTCATTTTCGTAGTCCATTAAAATCTCGATTCCCTTGTAAGTCTTTGGCATGAGCTGAACCATAAGTTCACGGCATGCACCGCATGGAGCTCAGCATTTTCCGTCAGGCATGACAGCGGCAACTTTTGTAAATTCATTTTCGCCGTTGGTAATCATGTTGAAGATTGCGTTTCGCTCGGCACAGATTCCCAAAGTTGAGCAGGTGTCAATGCAAACACCAGTGTAGATTTTTCCACTTTTTGAAAGAATGGCTGCGGCAACTTCTCCGCCAGAAACATAGTCAGAAATCTGTCTTGGATTCTGCACTTCCTTTGCGGCGTTATAAAGTTCTGTCCAAATTGCGTCCATATTATTTTCTCCTGTTATTCTTTTATTCCCCAAAGTTCAAAAGGTCTGTTCTTCAGTTCTTCGGCACAAAGGCTAACCACATCAAGAATATCAAAATACATTACATGACAGTTGCCGATGTAGGTTTCCTTGATAAGTCCTTTTATGAACCATTCTTCAGGCGGATAAATTTTGTTTACAGCATCGCTTGGTGCATACTGCTCATTGATTTCTTTTGGAGTATGAACTTCCATATAGTGCATGGCTGTAAGCTTGTAAATGTCTACTCCAAAAAGAAGTGCCTTACCATACTAACTCTCCGTTACATTTCTAATACGGAATTCCGTTCGCGGCGGGGGCGGTCATTTTCTTTGACGAGAAGACGAGCGCGACAAGTGTTACCGCGTAGGGGAACACCTTGAAGATTACTGTCGGTATCACGGCGAGGGCGGGAATGACCTGTGAGACATTCGCAAGCGTGGTGAAGAATCCGAAGAAGAATGTCGCTCCGAGAATTCCAAGAGGCTTCCACTGCCCGAAAATCAGCGCGGCAATCGAAAGAAATCCGAGTCCCGCGACGCTTCCGTTGAATTCGCCGGAATAAGTCACAAGCATGACAGCACCGCCAAGACCTGACAAGGCACCGCTCACAAGAACCGCGACGTATCGCATTAAATGCACGTTCACTCCGGCGCTCGCAACCGCTGAAGGATGCTCACCGCAGGCACGGAGGCGCAGACCGAATGAGGTTTTGTAAAGCAACCAGAACGAGAATCCCCAGATTCCGAGCACAAGCCAGGTTGACCAGTAGACGCGCGAGAAAATCAGTTTTCCAAGAAGAGGAATTCCTGAAAGCCCGGCGTAGTCCATCGGAATTATTCCCATCATAATCGGAATGTTTCCGCTGCCCGTAACCTGACGCGCGATGTAAATCGTGATTGCGGCGGCAAGCATATTGATTGCAGTTCCTGAGATGACCTGATCCGCTTTGAGCGTTATCGAGGCGAACGCATGAAGCAGCGCGAAGACAGCTCCGAACAGAGCGCCGACGGCAAGTCCGATTATTATGACCTGCGTGTGTCCCGCGGAATTCTCAAGCAGCCTGATTGCGAACGCGCTTCCGAAATACCCTGAAAGCATAAGCCCCTCAAGTCCGAGGTTCGTGACGCCGGAACGTTCGCTGTAAAGTCCGCCCAAAGAAGTTATGAGCATCGGCATCGTGTATGCGATTACATAAGGAAAAACCTGATAAAGCAAATTCATTTTTCAGCTCCCGGTTGATTTGAATTTTCAGAAAGTCCCGCAAGCTTCTTTTCGTGAAGCTTATGGAAAAGTCCGTTCCACAGTTTCTCAAAAAGCACGCTCGTCGCGGTAAAATAGATGATTACGGAAATAATCGTGTCTGCGATTTCGGGCGGAACATCGGTGAGCGCGTTCATGAACCCCTTTCCCGACTGAAGAATTCCGAAGAAAAGGGATGCGAACAGAACACCGACCGGTGTTGAAGCTCCAAGCAAGGAAACCGCGATTCCATCAAACCCCTGGGCAGGCATCACACCGATCTGCATATTCAGCGCGTAACCGGCATAATACGAAAGTCCTGCAAGCCCCGAAAGTCCGCCGGAAATCGCCATGGAAAGCACGATGCTCCGGTTCACGTTGATTCCGGCGTATTCCGCGCAGAATCTGTTCGCGCCCACAGCTTTAAGTTCATACCCTACTGTGGTTCGGTTCAGACACCAACGCACAAGAAAAACCGAGGCGACGGCAAAAATTATTCCCAGGTTGATGTATTCCGAACCTGAGAAGACTGCGGAAAGCCAGTGGCTTCTGAGCGACTGCGTAACGGCAAGGGAGGAGCTTTCAGTCTCAAGTGAAGGGCCTTTCAGATACGCCGGAATAAAATAGTAGATGCTCCAGTACGCCGTCCAGTTCAGCATGATTGAGGAGACGACCTCATGCACATTGAACTTCGCCTTGAGAAATCCGACGAGCGCGCCCCACAGTGAGCCTCCTGCAAGCGCGGAAATGACGAGCACGACAAGATAAAGCGGACGCGGAAGAAAAACAAAATGCCCGACAACCGTGGCGAAAAGTCCGCCCACAAGCATCTGCCCTGAAGCTCCGATATTGAAAAGCCCGGTCTTGTACGCAAACGCAAACGAAAGTCCGGTGAACATAAGAGGAGTGGCGGTGGCGAAAGTGTTTCCGATTCTCTCGCGGTTCATCAGCGCGCCCCTGAGAATATAGGCGTAGGCCTCAAACGGATTTTCCCCGATAAAAAGCATGAGAAGTCCGCCAGCGGCAAGTCCAAGCAAAACCGCGCTCAGCGCAATCAGAAACGGTCCGCTCTTTCTCTCCTCTTTCTTTGTTTCTGCTGAAAATATTTTTTTTATAACCATTTGTCTTTCCTCACGCCGGCCATCATAAGTCCCACGGAATGCTCGTCGGTCGAAGCCGTGTCCACAATGTCCATCAGCTCTCCGCCGGAAATGACGGCGATTCTGTCCGAAAGGTTGAAAATCTCGTCAAGCTCAAGCGACACAAGAAGCACGGCGTTTCCCTTGTCCCGGTGCGCCACAATCTGTTTGTGGATATATTCAATCGCGCCCACGTCAAGACCGCGCGTAGGCTGAACCGCAATCAGAAGCTTCGGATTCATGGAAATCTCGCGGCCGACAATCAGCTTCTGCTGGTTTCCGCCTGAAAGCTTCCCCGCAGGAGAATTTATTCCCTCGCCGGACCGCACGTCGAATTTCCGCACGACATCTTCTGAATATGAGTTGATTTCCGGGAAATTCAGGATTCCGTTTCTGCTGAAAGGTCTCTTGTAATACGACTTCATCACCATGTTCCCGGCAATCCGCATTGAGGCGATAAGTCCGCGCTTGATTCTGTCCTCTGGAATATGGCCAAGTCCAAGCTCATTTCTTCTGCGCACAGTCAGATCCGTCGCGTCAGTTCCGTCAATAATGACAGAGCCGCTTTCCGCAGGAAGAAGTCCGCAGACCGCCTCGACAAGCTCAGTCTGCCCGTTTCCGTCAACGCCCGCAAGCCCCACAATCTCGCCGGCATGAACCGTAAGGCTGAAATTCTTCACGCCCAGAACTTTCTTCGCATTCATCACGCAGAGATTCCTCACCTCAAGGACAGGACGGCCGGTTTTGGGCGCGCTCTTCTCAACCTTGAAATTCACAGGACGGCCTACCATTTTTGCAGCCATAAGCGCGGTATCAGTCGAAGCCACATCCACAACGTCAATCAGCTTTCCGCGGCGGATAATCGTGCAGCGGTCGGCCACGGCCTTTATCTCGTTCAGCTTGTGCGTGATTATCACGACGGATTTTCCTTCCTTCACAAGATTCCTGATAATCCGCATGAGGTCGTCAATTTCCTGCGGAGTCAGAACCGCCGTCGGCTCGTCAAAAATCAGGATGCCGGCGTCGCAGTAAAGCATTTTCAGAATCTCGACACGCTGCTGCATTCCCACGGAAATGTCCTCAATCCTCATGTCGGGATCAATGTTCAGTCCGTACTTCCCGCTCAGCGCCTTGATTCTCGCGGATGCCTCCTTTCTGTGCAGGACAAATCCGCCTTCCTTTCCGAGAATGATGTTCTCCGTAACCGTAAAATTGCCCACAAGCTGAAAGTGCTGGTGGACCATTCCGATTCCAAGCCGGGCCGCGTCATTCGGATTCTTTATTGAAACTTCCTTTCCGCGGATTTTCACCGTTCCCCTGTCCGCATGATAAAGCCCGAAGAGGATGCTCATCAGCGTGGATTTTCCCGCCCCGTTCTCGCCCAGAATCGCATGGACCTCTCCGTCCCGCACCCTAAGCGTAATATCGTCGTTCGCAACAATACCCGGAAACTCCTTCCTGATATTGAGCATCTCAATCACGTAGTTGTCTGCGCCCATTTTTACTCCAATCTCAACTTTCAACATGAAATTATATCACAGCAAACGGATTCCGTGCAAAAAAAAATAAGCCCCCGGGTTTTATGCCGGAGGCCCTTCAAACTGAAATTGAAGTCTTATTTTATGAGTCCGTCAGCGGAAGCCGCGACTTTGATTTTGCCTGATTTTATGAGGGCAAGAACCTCGTCGGACTTTTTCTGTGCATCCTCGGAAAGGTTCGGATTCTTCACAGGAATTCCGATTCCGTCGTTCGCAGCGGAAAGCTCAAGCTCCTGTCCTCCCGGGAATTTTCCTGCAAGCCGAGCCTCAATCATGTCGTAGGACGCGCGGTCAAGGAATTTCTGTGCGGAAGTGAGAACCGCGCTCTTTCCCTTTGCGTAGATTCCGTCGTTGTACTGGTCAACGTCAACTCCGACCATCCACACATCCTTTCCGGTTGAGCGGCGTGTCTTTGCCTCGTTGATGACTCCGACTCCCACACCGCCTGCAGCCGCGAACACAACCTTCACGCCCTTGTCGTACATTGAGGCCGCAAGCTGCTGTCCCGCAGCGACATCAGAGAAAGTTCCCTGATAGACAACGTTCTCCGCGTCAATCGAAATCTTTGTTCCGTAGTTGGCGTTCGCATAGGCGATTCCCTGCTGCCATCCCCAGTTGAATTTCTGAACCGAAGGAATCTCCATTCCGCCGATGAATCCGAATTTTCCTTCCTTAATCTGAACCGCCGCGGCAACTCCTGCCACAAATCCCGACTCCTGCTCAAGCCATGAGACGGCGACAGTGTTCTTCGCAGTCTCGAAAGTGCTGTAGTCGGCAGTGTGAGGTTTTCCGTCAAGAAGAACAAAAAGAACGTTCGGATATTTTTTCTGAGCGGCATAAACGGCCGTCTCGAATTTGAATCCCGGACAGATAATCATCTGGTAGCCCGCGTCCGCAAGGTTTCCGATTTCCTTGAGATAGTCCGCCTCGGTCGTTCCGGCAGGCTTGAGGTACTTTGTCTTTATTCCCATGTCCTTCTGGGCGCGGAGAATTCCTTCCCAAGTTCCCTGATTGAAGGACTTGTCGTCGATTGTTCCGGAGTCCGTAACCATTCCGACCCTGAGATTCGACTTCTTGGAATCCTTCTTCTTTCCGGCGGCAAACGCTGATGTGGCGATAAGCAGAACACTCACCGCGATTGTAAGAATCTTTTTCATTTTTCCTCCAAAAAAAGTCAATGAGAAAATTTCAATTTTCGATTTGACTTTTTTAAGCATATTCGCAATGAAATGAGAATATGCAGTTAAATTCAGGAAGTTTGCAACGCAAACTTGTGAATAAAAACTTTGACGCTATTTTAGGCAAAGTTTTTATTACACCCTCCAAAAAAAGTCAACTTGACTTTTCTGCAACAAATTGAACCCGCAATGCAGGCTCCTCGATAAATACTACAATTCACACCGCTCTGTTGTCAAGAAAAAACAGCGGACATGATTTTTGCAGAAGCATGATTCCGGCTGAAAAAGAAAATCGGAAAAAATTACAAAGCGGCGAAATTCCCGGAAATCCTCTCCTCCTCGTTTTTCATAAGTGAGCAGAATTCCTGCAAGTTTTCTGCGTTCCGGGGAATTTTTACGCCAATCACATCGAGAGTTCCAGTGTCGTTCACAAGGTTTGTCCTGCCCAAAGTGAACTTGGACTTTTTTAGGAAAGCTTATAAGGTGGATTAAGCCTGCTGCTGATGCAGCCAATAAGCTTTTCTGTTGATATCTGCAGTATGAAGTTTTTCTCTTCGTTCTGCAAGC
>OIZO01000128.1_pt1 | contig 62115 bp, 55 predicted proteins | sample 1588551 | NCBI WGS metagenome assembly OIZO01 (sample SAMN03283271) | human gut metagenome | biome: human-associated habitat; material: feces | host: Homo sapiens | place: Peru | collected 2012
TTCTCAAATGTCTGTAAAAACAAATTATTTGGACAATCTCGGGGGGGGGTATAATTTGTTGTTATAGAAACCGTTCTAAACTAATTATATGGGAGATTTTATGAAAAAACAAAAATTGTTTTACATATTTTTTGCAATTGGAATTCTTGCTGCATTCTTAACAGCCTGTAAGCAGGAAGTAGAAGAGCCAAAAAACTACACCGTCACTTTTGACATCGGAATAGAAAATAACGAAGTTCAGTCCAAAGTTTTTCAAGAAGGCTATACGTTTACAGAAACTGATATAGCAGGAATTGATCTTACCGACGCAAAACAAGGATACACTTTTGAAGGCTGGTATTCTGGTGAAACAAAACTTGCTGCCGGTTATAGAGTTACACAGAATGTTACATTCAAAGCAAAATGGACAGCAAAAACCTACACCGTCACTTTTGACAGCAACGGAGGAAGCGGAACAGTTAACGCAGTCAGTGCAGTTTATGGCGACAAAATCATTCTTCCCGAAAACACTTTTACAGTTCCAGACGGTTACAAAAGAACTGACGGTTGGGAATACAATGGAACAAAATATTCTGCAGGTGATGATATTTCTGAACTTGTGTTTGCTTCAGATAGAACAATTGAATTCAAGGCCGTTTATCTTTTGAGCGATTACAGAATTACTTTTTCTGTTCTTGGCACAGAATACGCAAGTTATCCTATAAACGAAAATGAAACTTTAAGTGCAGAAAATCTTGCAGAAATAGAGAAAATTACAAAAGAACATCTTCCAACCGGTTATAAAGCAATCAACTGGTATTCAAATGAAAATGCGGTAAATCTTTCTACACTGACTGTAAATGAAGATACAGTCCTTGAAGGAAAGCTTGTACCAATTTCGTATACAGTAAAGTTTGACGCAAACGGTTATGAAGGAACTGCACCAGAAGCAATTGTTTGTGAATACGATGCAGAATATACTGTTCCTGAAAATACACTTATAAAAAAATATTACAAATTTTCAGGCTGGAATACATACGCTTCCGGAATTGGAACAAAATATTCTGCCGGTGACTCTTTCTATAATCTTACAGCAGAAGACGGCAAAGAAATAACTTTGTACGCAATTCTTGAAGAAGATCTTAATGCCGATGTTACAATAAATCTTGTAAGCGAGCATGGAACAGTTTCTGACACAATGATTGTAAAGTATAAAAGCTATATTTCAACAGACGGTTATACCGGAAGCCTTGAAACACAAAAACTTCCGGTGCCAAGCGAACAGGGCTACAAATTCAACGGCTGGAAAATAAATGATACTTTGATTTCTGATTATCGGCCTGTTCAGGTAACAGATACAATCACAGTCACAGCAGACTGGACGGCTAATTACATAAGTGTTTATTATTATCTTAATAATTCCAATAAATTCAAAGTTTATGACAGCAACACAATGAATTCTGTTTCTTCCTACTTTTACGAAACACTTAGAACAGGAATAAACACAATTTTGAATAAGGACAAAATATTAATCAGTGACGCTTATGAATTTACCGGATGGAATACAAAATCTGACGGAAGCGGAACTTCTTATTCAGACAAAGCAGACATGAAAGAAATCCTGAACTCAAAAACTTCTTCTTCAATCGATCTTTACGGACAATGGGTTCCAAAAAATATGACTGTTACAGTAAATTTGCCATCTGTAAGTGATTCAGACTTAGAACTGACTTATGACGAAACAACTATGGAACTTAGCACACAGTTTGGTACTTCGGATATGTATACAACAAAATGGTATGTGGACGGAACTTTTGTTTGCTCAGGAAGTACATTCAGCGTAAGAAATAGAATCGGTGGTCTTAAAGACGGTTCGCATACAGTTATGGCAACTTATACTTTAGATGGTACAACGTATTCAAATACCGTAATGGCAAACCTAAATGTAAAATCGGAATAAATAAGAGAGGAAAAATATGAGAAAGATAATTAACAGGAAGATAAAATTTTTTGCGGTTGCTTCAATTTTTATGCTTTCCATTTTCGGATGCAAAAATTCATTTGAAGTTGAAGAAGAACAGTCGCAAAACGTAACAGGAAAAACCGGAATCACACTTGCAGGAATTTCTTTTGAAGAAGAAGGAAATGAAAGAACAGCTTTTCCAAAATATGACAAAACTGCCTTTACAGACATTGAACTTAAAGGAAAGAAAAGTGCAATGTCAGGAGAGATGACTTCTTACAAAACTTACAAAACTTATGCTGACATAATGCGTGACAGCGGAGTTATTGAACTTGATGCAACGGCTTACGATTTTACGCTCAGTGCAAAATGTTATGGCGCAGCTTTTTCTTCAACACTTTCAAATATAAGCATTCAGGATGGAATAACAACAAAACTGAATTTTATTATGGCTGTGACAGATGAAACTGCGACAGGATTGCTTTACTTGTATTATCCTTCAGTAGAACAATACACTACTCTTAAGTTTACAGTTTCTGTCGGAACATCAGAGGCGGTAGAAGTTACATATGACACCGACTTAAAGTGCTATGTTTATTCAGAATTGCTCGCACCACAAAATTCACTTATAAAAGCTGTAATGGAAAATACTACAACCGGTGAATCTTTAACTGTTCCTGTTTATGCAATAGTAAAAGCCGGTGCAAAAACCACAATCAATTTTGAAGAAGTTTTTTCAGGCTTTTATGAACTTTATTCATATTCTGTAACATACAACGCAAATGGAAGTGCTTCTGCAGATACAGTACAAAAGTTTAATCCAAATTCTTCAATAGAAGATTGTACATTTGACGCGCCTGAAGGCAAAAAATTCTGCGGATGGAATACAAATGCTGACGGAAGCGGAACAAGATATTCAGCAGGAGATACTCCGGTGCTGGATAGTGACACAACTCTTTATGCTCAGTGGGTAACATACGATACTGCAACTTCAATATACACAATTTCTTCTGCAGACGAACTGCGCGCATTCTTCTCTTATGCAAAAGATGAAATTCCTTACAAAGATGCAAAACTTCTTGCAGACGTAACAATTTCTGACTGGAGCGTGCCGGGTACATTCAGCGGAACATTTGACGGAAACGGAAAAACACTGACAATTACTTCTGTCAAAGAATTCTATTCTGAAAAAGATACCTCCACTGGCGAAACAAAAACTTACAGCGGCTTTTTGGGAATTCTTGGTGGAACAGTTAAATCCCTGATTATCAAAAACTCAGCTTTCGGTTCAATAAAATGTGATTACGCAGGTGCAGTAGCAGGAAAAATTGACTCGGGCACTATTGATTCTGTAAATGTAGAAAGAACTACAGTTACAGCAAAAAATTGTGCCGGACTAATTGCAGGATACAACAACTATGGTTACATTAAAAACTGCTATGCCGGAGGAAACGCAACTTTAACTACTGTAACTTCTTCTTTGAGTGCAGGTGGAATTACCGGTCAGAATGATGGTTACATTTCCGACTGTACAGTTGATGCAATTAAAATTTCTGCAGGAAGCAGCGGTTATGCAGGCGGTATAACAGGAATAAACATCAACGAAATTTCTTCAAGCAAACTGTTTACTCCGAACGCATCTGTAAGCGCAAAGTATGCCGCTGGAATTGCTGGTAAAAATGAAAATTACGCAAGTATAACCGGCTGTGAAGTAAAACAGGATGCTTCAAGTACAACTTCTACAATAATAACAGGTGTTTCACATGCAGGCGGAATTGCAGCCTTAAATGCAGGAAAAATTGATAAGCCGACAGTAAGTTCAGTTAAAGTAACTACTACAGGCATTGCACCTTACACAGGCGGAATTGCAGGTTACAACGATACAACAGGTACTATTGTTACCGGCGGAACAGTTGATATAAATTATGATTCTGCATTGGACGGAAACTTCGGATATGTAATCGGCTACAATGCAAATACAACTGCTGACTCTGTAACAACAGACATAGTATGCAGTAATTCAAAAGCTATTTCGGATAATGTATCATATTCTGTAAGCAGCGGTTCAATAAAATTTCTGACACTGACACTTGGTAAAACAACCAAAATTACTCTGTCAGTTACAGATAATTCAGGCGGTGGAGCAATTTATGGTTACGTTTCTTCTGAAAAAAGTACTTCTGCATCTCTTATTGCAAAAACAGGTAAAGTAGACGGAACAACCAAAATAGTTTGTGCAGGATATCTTCCGAAAGGAACTTATTACATTGGATTTGAAAATGAAAACATTTTGTTAAGTTCAACAGGAACTTACACAATAACTGCTGATTAATTAAAAACTTTGCAAAACCCGAATAAAATTATTTATTTGGGCTTTGCATGTCCTTTTTTTTAAATGACAGAAAATGTTAAAAATGCTAAAATCAAATTATGGTAAAACACGTAATACTTTGGCAGTTAAAAGATGAACTTGACAGTCAGAAAAAAGCTCTTGTAAGAAAAGAAATAAAAGAAGGACTTGAATCCCTTGCAGGAAAAATTCCGGGACTTATTTCCATTAAGGTAAATGTAAATCTTCTTGCATCTTCAAATGCAGATGTTATGCTGGACTCTTCGTTTACAGACGAGGCTGCGCTCAAGGGGTATTCTGTTCATCCCGAGCATGTAAAAGTTGCCGACGAAAAAGTGCGTCCTTTTACAAAAAGCCGAACCTGTCTGGACTATATCGTAGAGTAAAATCAGAGTCCGTTAAACAGAATAAGTTCGGGGTGGTATTCAAAGTGCATGTTGTCCCAGATGCCCCACTTGCCGCCCCAGACAAAACCTTCGCTTTCAAAAATTTCGATTACGCTTTGGGGCGGCATCCATCTTTTTGAAAGAGGGGTAAGCATCCAGCCCTTAGGGTTTTTGTCCCGTGCCCAGCTCCAGAAAATTTCTTTTCCGCCAAGATGCTTTGGAAGAATGTCCACGGCGATTCCAAGACTGTGAAAAGATTTTCTGTTTGTACCGTCAATAATTCTCCATAAGTATCCGTCTGCAGATTTTATTCCGTCTGTAAATTCTTTTACTTCGGCGTTGGCTGCGGCACTGACTTTTATTTTCTGTTCAACACGGGAAAGCGGTTCAACAATTCTTTTGTGAACATTTACCGGTTTGTCAAGAAAAGTTGTGCGCCTTATATGAGGCTCGAGTTTTGCGCGTGAAGAGGAATCGTAAACTGCATCAAAGAAAAACATGGGCGTTCCGGCACCGTTTTTTCTGTTGCCGCGAGAACTGAAGTTTTTGAGCTTTTCTTTTTGTTCTTCTGTCATGTCAGCAGGGTCCAGAAGTTTTTTTTGGTAACTGTACAAAATGCTCCAGTACTTTTCGGTATTTTTGAGTTCAGCTTCGGGAAGAAGGCGGCCTTCACTCCAGTAAAGAATTTTATTTTCTTTTATTCCGGGAACTTTAAGAAGAATTTTCCAGTCGTTTTTTTCTTTGTCGAATTCTTTTTCAAATACAATATCGGGATAGGCTTTTTCAAGGATGCGCAGTTCAGGCGGTTCAAAAAATGGAAAAGGAAATGCAAAAGTCAGAGAACTGCAGGCAAAAGTCAAAAGTGCAAAAATTAGTTTTTTTAACATTATCTTATTTTATAAAAGCGCAGTCTTTATGTCAATTTACGGCAGCCGGTTTGCAAAATCTGCGGGAACCTTTCAAAAAATTCCGTTTGCATTTATAATGTACGCATGCAGAAAATTTTTAGCGATACACGTGTTTTGGACAAATGTGCAAGGGAAAAATTCAGTCTTACAGAAGACATAATGATAGAAAATGCCGCTTCTGAACTTGAGCGTGCACTCATTCCGCATGAAAAAAATCCTTCGGGCTTTTACATAAACAGGGCAGCCGTTCTTATTCTTACAGGACCGGGGAACAACGGAGCCGATGGTTTTGCCCTTGCGCGGCGTCTTGCAGGACATGAGCTTGCGGTAACAGTCTGCGAAGTTTGCGAAGCTTCATCGGCTATGTGCGTACTTGAAAAACAGCGTGCACTTCTTGCCGGAATTCAGATAATTTCTGCTTACGATCTTGATGATTATATAGAAGAAAAAAGTGTGGATCTCCGTGTTGTTGTTGACTGTATCTTCGGAAGCGGATTCCACGGATCTCTTCCTGCAGAGGCAGCGGCTGTAATAACCGAAGTGAACAAAAATACAGATGCATACAGAATTGCGTGCGATATTCCGTCAGGGCTTGATATGTATGGCAACAGCACATCAGTTGTGTTCAGTGCCGATGAAACCGTAACAATGGGCGCACTTAAACTTTCACTGTTCAGCGACACGGCAAAAGACTTCTGCGGTAAAATAACTCTCGCTTCTGTCGGAATAACGCGGCAGAACTACGAGCAGGAACTTGTGCTTCCTTCATGTGCAATTCTTCTGGACACAGGCGACGCGCACTTTCCGTTCAGACAAAAACAGAATGTACATAAAGGAAACTTTGGTCACGCGGCTGTTGTCTGCGGTGAAAAAAGCGGCGCTGCAATGCTTTGTGCTAACGCGGCATCTGTATTTGGTGCAGGGCTGGTTACAGTCGTTAACGGCGGCGTGCGTACTCCGTATTCTTTTATGGACCAGGACACAATTCCGCCTAAAGCAAATGTTGTGGCTTTGGGAATGGGGCTAGGTCACGCAAACCCCCGTACAGACAAATACATTGACTTTCTTCTGCAGCACGAACAGATTGCGTGTGTACTTGACGCAGACATCCTCTATTCACCGCGCGTAAACGAAATATTAAAAAGCCGCCCGCACGGTGTTGTACTTACGCCGCATCCCAAAGAACTGTGTGCGCTTCTGAATAACTCGGGCTTTGAAGTAACTTTCGAAGAAACAGTCGCAAAAAGGTTTGAACTCACGCGCGCGTTCTGCTGTAAGTTTCCCGGCGCAGTTCTTGTTGCAAAGAGCGCATGTGTTTATATTGCCAGAAAGACAGATGAAAAAAAAGAATGCACTGTTTATGTAAACCCGCACGGAACACAAGCTCTTGCCAAAGGCGGAAGCGGCGATCTTCTTGCAGGACTGACGGCAGGTCTTCTTGCGCAGAAATACGATCCGGCAGAAGCAGCGTGTACGGCATCTCTTGCACTGGCACTTGCGTCACAAAAAGCACCGTCAACATATTCCCTTACGCCCGAAAAAATTCTTGACATTATAGGCCGCTTTGAGTCTGCAAACTCTGATGCAAAAGTCTGATTGCTTTTAAATCATTTTATTGTTAAGATTTGCGCATGATGGAATTAACAAGCAAGCAGCGAAAAATGCTGGAAAAAGCCGCACACACTCTTGAACCGGTTGTAATCGTAGGACAGAACGGGGTAACACCTTCTCTTGAAGTAAAAGTCTCAGAGTCACTAAAAGCTCACGAACTTATTAAAATAAGGTTCAACGAATTCAAAGAAGAAAAACGCGAACTCGCAGAAGAAATCGCACAAAAAACAGACGCAACTCTGGTACGCATTATAGGAAACGTTGCAATTCTTTACAAAGAAAGCGAAGACAGCGAAAAGCGCCGCAAGTTTTTTTAAGCAGGTTTAAAACAAAAAACCGAACCGCTTAAAGGAGGAATAACGGTTCGGTGTATCAACTTTTAAATCTTGCTGCTGAGGATAATCTATCCAAAATATCCAAATTAGTCAATTGAATTTAGGAATCTAACAGAATTTTAATGATTTTATCGCATATATTGCGGTTTTTAGCAAAGGATGACATTTTATGCAGAAAAAAGTAGGAATTATCGGTGCAATGGAAATTGAACTTAACCAGTTAAAATCAATTCTGCAGGATAAAAAGGAAACAGAAACAGCCGGAATGACATTTTTTGAAGGAACAGTCAGCGGCTGCCCCGTAGTTTTGGTCCGTTCCGGAATAGGAAAAGTAAACGCCGCTCTCTGCGCACAGCTGCTTGCGTTAAAATTCGGAGTAACCCATGTCATTAACACCGGCATTGCGGGAGCTATGGCACACGGACTCAAAGTTCTGGACTTCGTGGTGTCATCCGACGCGCTCTATCACGACATGGACGCAACCGGCTTCGGCTACAAACCGACTCAGATTCCGCAGATGGAATGCAGTGACTTCAGGGCAGACCCAGCGCTTATAGAAGCCGCCCGCAATGCCTTTGGCCGCACGAGTGATTCAGCCAGTCACAAAATGCTTCTTGGAAGGGTAGCGTCAGGCGACCAGTTTATAAGCGACCGCGCCCTTAAAGAAAAAATACGCTCTGTATGTGATCCGGCCTGCGTAGAAATGGAAGGTGCGGCTATTGCACATGCGTGTTATCTTAATAAAATTCCGTTTGTAATTATAAGATGCATGAGTGACATGGCAGATGACGGTGAAGAAACTTCGTACACCTTTAACGAACAAACCGCCGCCGCTCTGAGTGCCGCCCTTGTAATAAAAATGCTGGAAAATATAAAAGAATAAAGTTTTCCCCTGCGAAAAATAAAAAAACACCCGAAAAAAACATAAAATTTTCGGCAGGTCCAACTTTTTTAGGACTTAAAATAAACATAAATTTCCGCTATTATTGAAAAAAGGCTATACAATAAATTTCGCTTTGGATATAAAATAATAGTGAGGTTTAGAATGAAAACAGAAGAAACACAAAAACATACCGCCGGAAACTACAATGTAGACAGTTTTAATCTTGACCATACAAAAGTAACGGCTCCTTTCGTAAGACTTGCTGCAAAAAAACACGGAAAAAAAGGTGACATTGTAAGCAAGTACGACATAAGATTCTGCCAGCCCAACAAAGAATTTATGTCCACCGGCGCAATCCATACACTCGAGCATCTTGTTGCCGAATATATAAGGGATGAACTACCCGGAATAGTAATTGACTTCAGTCCCATGGGATGCCGTACAGGATTTTATTTTACCGTCTGGGGCGACCACGAGGAATCTTACATAGCTGAACATCTTGTAAATGTTCTTGAAAAAGTTGCTGTCTGGGATAGGGAAGTTCCGGCTGCAACGGAAAAAGAATGCGGCAATTACAAAGACCACAATCTGGAAGAAGCAAAGGTCCTTGCAGCAAAGTGGGTTGAAGGAATCAAAAAAACAGGCTGGAACTGTTACAAATAGTTATTGCAAAAGCTTATGCAATAACTGCCACAAATAATATTCGACAGGGGATTTTATGAACCTTTTTCAAAAATTCAAGGAAACAATGTTTTCTGTTCTGCCAATAATGGCAATAGTTCTCTTACTCGGAACAACAGTCGCACCGCTTGGAGGTGAACTTATCGCAAAGTTTGTAACAGGCGGTGTTCTTCTTATCATGGGTCTCACAATATTCCTGCTGGGTGTAGACATAGGAATCCTTCCCATAGGAGAGCGGAGCGGAGCTGCTCTTACCGCAAAACGCAATCTTCCGCTTTTGCTGTGCGCTTCTTTTGTAATTGGGATAATGGTTACGATTGCCGAGCCCGATGTTCAGGTTCTGGCAGACCAGATAAAGAGTGTTGCAGGAGGCGTAAACAAATGGACTCTTGTTCTGATGATTGCTGTCGGAATAGGACTTTTTGTTACAATTGGTCTTTTGCGCACTATGCTGTCCTTTAAACTTCGCTACATTCTTATCATCTCTTATATAATAGTGTTTGCACTTGCCTTTGCATGTCCGCCGGAATTTCAAGGGGTTGCCTTCGATGCAGGCGGCGCTACTACAGGACCAATGACCGTACCTTTTATTATGGCACTCGGAATGGGTGTCGCCTCGGTAAGACGTTCGGGTGCGGGTTCAGAAAATTCAGCAGGGGACAACGACAGCTCTTTTGGACTTACGGGAATTGCAAGTGTAGGTCCCATTGCCGCAGTCTGTCTTTACGGAATAATTCTCAAGGCAACAGGGAACGTTTCTTCTCAGGCAACAGCAGCTTCTTCACACGGAGGGGAAGCCGAAGGAATGATGGTTTTTCTGGAACTTGTCCCGTCAGTACTTAAGGAAGTAAGCCTTGCACTTATTCCGCTTGTAATAATGTTCGTGGTATTCCAGATTTTTCTGTTAAAGATGCCGCCGGTTCAGGTGCGCAGGATGGTAAAGGGACTTGTCTACGGTTTCATAGGACTTGTTCTTTTTCTTGTCGGTGTAAACGGCGGATTCATGCCTGCAGGAAAAGCTCTTGGTGAAATTCTGGGAACAAAGGCTTTTGCTTCAGGCGGAATCTGGACTTTTTTGATAACCGCAGTTTCTTTTGTATTCGGTGCAATTGTCGTCTGTGCAGAACCCGCCGTCTGGGTACTTACCGAGCAGGTAGAAAGTGTCAGCGGCGGAACCATTCCACGAAAGGTTATGCTTGCGGCCCTTTCATCGGGTGTTGCTGCGGCAATTGCTGTAAGTATGCTGCGGGTAATTTACGGATTCAGCCTGTGGTACGTACTTGTTCCGGGATATGCACTTGCTCTCATACTTACTTTTTTCTGCCCGCCGCTTTTTACAGGCATTGCGTTTGATTCGGGCGGGGTAGCGAGTGGCCCTATGACAAGCACGTTTATTCTTTCGTTTACACTTGGTGCTGCAGCTGCCGGTGGTGCAAGTTCGGCAACAGATGCCTTTGGTGTAATAGCACTTGTAGCAATGACACCGCTTATTGCAATACAGATACTTGGAATTGTCTTCAAGAAAAAAAATGAGTCTGCAAAAAAGCAGCCGCTGGAGGAAAAATGAACGGATACACACTTCTGATAAGCGTCGTTCCGCACAACAAGGCAGAACTTATATCAGACGCAGCAGTTTCGGCAGGGAGCTTTGGCGGAACAGTACTCATGGGACGCCGCATAAGTTCAAGCCCGGTAATGGCAGCACTTGGACTGGGAGAATCTACCCGCGACGTAGTAATGATACTTGCCCAAAACAGCACAAAAGAAAACATATCGCGTGCAATAAAAGAAGCAGCCGGCAGTGAACGTGCAGGCTTTGGCGTCCTTATAGAAACAGGCGCCTCACAGATGCTTAAGACTGGTACAATCACAGGAGGAACAGAACAAATGTCACAGAACTGCAAAAAAGAACTCATAACCGTAATTCTCAACAAAGGATATGCAGATGATGCAATGGCCGCAGCAAGAAAAGCCGGTGCTGGCGGTGGAACGGTAATCAACGCAAGGGGAACAGCCCGCGAAGATGACGCAAAGTTTTTTGGAATGCACATTGTTCCCGAAAAAGAAATGCTTATGATTGTAGTTGATGAAGACAAAAAAGATGCCGTACTTGAAGCCGTAAGAAGTTTGGACTGTCTTTCTGTTCCCGGAAGCGGAATCGCATTCAGTTCGTCAGTGAACGAATTTTCGCTTTTGGGAAAAGCATAAACGAATGACCGGCGATAATTTTACAGAAGAATCTTTTCTTGCGGAACTAAAAAAAATTGCGTCCCAAAAAGAATTTGAGAGTTTTCATCAAAAGAGCTGTATTCTTTTGATGAAAACGGACAGTACAAATTCAGAAATGTTAAGAAAAATAAGCGCCTCAACTTCACTTTTGAATTCTGACGGAACGCGCACCTGTGAAGGAGAAAAGCTTCATCTGTCACTTGTTGCCGCAGCACAACAGAGCGCAGGCCACGGAAGGGTAGGTCGCAGTTACTATTCCCCGCCTGAGTCCGGCATTTACTTCAGTATATGTTACGTACCGCGCGCCGGGGTAACAGACGCTTCTGTCTACACCGTGGCGGCTGCTGTAGGTGTATGCCGTGCAATAGACGCGCTTTGCAAAACAGAATGCCGTATCAAATGGGTAAACGATATTTATCTTAATGAAAAAAAAGTCTGTGGCATTCTTACCGAAGGAACACTCAATCCTGTTTCACAAAAAGTCGAAGCCGCCGTTATTGGTATAGGAATAAATATTGTTGCAGATGCAGCCATGCCGCGCGAGCTTTTGTCCAAAGCCGGGGGCATTTGTTCTGCAGAAGGTGACGGGAAGCTTCCTTTACGGACAGCACTTCTTGCACGGGTCTATCTGGAAACCGTACGTATTCTTGAGTCCTCAGAAAACATTATTGGCGAATACCGCGCGCGTTCGTTTCTTTCTGGAAAGACAGTAACGGTCACACCTCTGGCCGGAACAGACAGCGGTTCCTACAGTGCAGAGGTTCTGGACATAACAGATGATGCAGGCCTTCTTGTTCAACTCAAAGACAAAAGTACGCGCACACTTCATTCCGGCGAAGTAACACTCAAATGCAGTTAAGTGCTGTGTCAACTGTTGAAAATAACCGAAAACGTGGTATAATAAAAAAATATTATTTCGCAAGATAACTTGCCTTATGGGGGAAACATGAGCTACAGTGATGATATAGACCCGAGCATTGCCGCGCTTCTTGCGGAAACAAATGACAGTCTGCCCGAAAGCTCTGCAGATATAAAAGCCGACGAAAAGCAGATTGAACAGAAGGAATATGAAATACAGCTCCAGAAACAGCACAATGCAATGATGTCTGTTCCAAAAGTAAAAAACGGCATTCCCGAAGTAGATTTAAGCGTCAAGGCATTCAGACCGATTGAAAAATTTTTTGAAGACGAGCCCAGCACTGTTTATGATGATCCGGCCTATTACAAAACCTGTCTTACCGGTGAAGGCCAGAGTTCGCAGAGACTTCACCAGCTTTTGGTAAAATATCTCAAATGCGAAGACAAAAAAGACCGCGCAGTTTACCGCCAGCAGATAATTACAGCATACTGGGAATTTCTCAGAAGTCTTGCCCCAAAAATGGCAAACCCCAATATTGCAGAGTGCAAAAAAATGGCAATGAGGTTCGGCATAGTGTTGCCTTCTCTCTTCAGGCCTGAACAAAAGGATTTCTTTGCGCGTTCAATAGAAAAAAATACAAGCGGTGAACCTGTTCTTTACGTTGACGAATGGATCCGCGAAATTGCATTGGGAAATCTAAAGCTCAGTACAACAGATGAAGTTCCGATGCGTGCTTCAAAAACCCCCGCAGCAGAAGCCCAGCGCCTGCAGCAGTTAAAGAGCAAAAACAGCGGCAAGCTTCAGAGTTTAGAAAGCATTGTAAATTCAAAGGAAAGTGAGCGCAATTCACTTGAATACGAAATAACTGACAGGATTACTTCTCTTACAACCCACGAAGAAATTATCGGTCTTGAACCGCACCGTGCGCCATATACAGACATTCAGAAAAAACTGTTTGCCGAAATTACGCAGAGGTTCCACGCGCTTCAGAAAATAGACAGGGAACTTACGAACTGTCTGGACGAACTTAAGGAAGCAAAGGAAATTGAACAGAGCCTTAACGACAAGACAGGACAGGTTGTGGAAGATGTCAGTGTAGGAACAGAGGATATTCTTACCGAAATGACGACAATCCGACAGATGTCAAAAATGACCTGCGGCCGGCAGGGAAACCAGTTCCCGATTTTTACGCGTGAATTCTTCCACTGTTTTGACAAAAGCACCGGATTCCGCGAAAACGTACTCAGGGAACTTGCATGGATAGAATCAATTGATCCGCAGTGTTTCTGCCGCGTACACAAAAATGTTATGCACCGAATTGTTCCCTATGTTCTTCTTGTGCCGACTTACGGTGACAACGGCTTCTGCTGGGAACCCTTTGACAGAATGAACCGTGTTACCAGCCGCGGACGCATTGTAATTCCAATGTACCCCAGAGATTTGAAGATTGCGTGTCTTACCGCAGTGGCAGACCTCAGATGGCAGGTTGCAAAAGAAAAGGCTTCCTACGACTGGATGACAGACGGACTTACCGGACACTATTACCAGTATGTGGAAGAACATAAAATGAAGGGTGACGTAAAGCAGTTCTTTATAGAAGATTATATTCTGTGGATTACAAAAGAGTCTTTGGGAACGCAGAAACTCGAAAAAGAAGTGCGCGGAATTTTCTGGCGCTATCTGCCGTTCCCGCAGGAACTCAAAGATACCCTCAAGACAAGAAGCCTTGTCTATCAGGAACTTTACCAGCGTGACATTAACCGCAGCATGAGCGACGGCTATTGATAGAATGGGAATCCGCCAGGGTTATTCGCCCCACTTTTCCTTTTCTTCTTTTTCTTCATCAGTAGGAAGAACTGAAGACGGCATCTTTGTCTGGCGCGGTTTTTCTTTGACAGAAGAGCTGTTTTCCGAGCGTGAACGTGAATGATCCAGCCATTTGTCTTCAAACTTTTCTGTCATATTGAATTTCTTTATAATCAGCGTGGAAACCTTTGTGTAAAGAAAAAAACTTATGATTAACCCCACAAGAAAACTTACAACAAGGGCTGTTCCGTAAGCACTGCTGCCTGCTTCTACATGGAATACTTTAAGAACACCAATGAAAGTAAGCGCAAGAAGAGCAATGCACAAAAGCGTAAGAAGAACGTTTGCTATTGTAGAAACGAGTATAAACAGAAGTGTAAATCCTTTTTTGTTCATTTTGAAGCCTCAGATTTTGAATTTTTGGAGTCGTGTAAAGCCTGTACAATAAAACTTATGATAAAGATTATTCCGCATACAACTACGGCAGAGTCTGCTATGTTAAAGGTCGGCCATCTTTCCCATCCGAAAATTCCAAAGAAATAACAGTCAATGAAGTCAACAACGCCGTCAGGCCATCTGAAAAAACGGTCCGCAAGGTTTCCGAGTCCGCCGCCAAGAATTCCGCAGAGAGCCCAGCGCTGAAGTTTTGTAAATTCATTGCTTCTGAAGTAAACTATGTAAATTATTATTACTGCCACCAGCGAAAGAACAGAAAACAGCATAAAACGTACAGAGTCGGGAAGACCTGCTCCCATGCTGAATGCAACAGCCTTGTTTCTTACGTGAATGAGCCTCAGGTACTTTCCGAAGATTTCGATTATTCCGTTGTCAGAAAATGGTGTCAGAAGCGGAATGTATTTTACGACCAGTGCCTTTGTTATCTGATCCAGGGCGACCACCAGCACAGAAAGTGAAAGCGGCCATAGTTTGTTTTTTGTATTTTGAGTCATAATATAAAAGTATACTATAATTTATTCATCTAGGCTATAAAAATCAGTCAAAGTGTAAGACACAGCTTCTTCAAGTGCCGCCGCAATTCTGCTGGAAGTATAGAAGGTTCTGTCCGGTTTAAGGCCGAACTTTGCGGCAAAAAGCGGTGATGTGTTTTCAAGCGGACCAAAGCCTGCTGTTTTGTAACCGGGGACTTCTGCCAGATCAAAGGCTCCGTCGGTAAGTGCATTGTGCTGTTGGATAAGGGCTGTAAGATCGCCGGTTGCGTCATCTTCTGTTACAAGAAAAACATAATCGTTTTCGTTAATGCCGCTCAAATCAATAAGTGCATTCCACTCGTCACGGCGCCTCATTGTGGAATTTTCCAAAAAGAGTTTGTAGTCTTCGGGGTGAAAGTATTTCATTGTTCTGAAGAAAAATTTACGGGCAAAAGAAAGGTTTTTCAGTCCGCGCAGCCATTTGATTCCTGTTACGTTGAATTCTGCAGTAATCACTGTGTAGCCGTCGTATGCCAGTTTGTTAATAAAACCGCAGTATTCTGAGACAGAAGCTGTCTTTGGCGGAATAAAAATTACCGTTCCGTGTACAGCGCCTTTTGCATGAAGCGAAGTGTAGCGGAACAGCCGTATGTCTGCTTTTTGCGGAAGGGCACCTGCTTTTGTAAAACCGTCAGAATAGGTTCCGCAGTAGTTTTCGGTCGTTTTTTGAATCATGAATGTTTTTTCGTTTGATTTTGCCGGTCTGAAGTAAATTACAATAACCGCCGCGGCAATTATGAGAACAAGGTTTATGCTTGAAATGATTTTGAACCAGGTTCCGTAGTGGTCAATGACAAGTTCGCCCATAACACGCAGAAGAGCACGCACGTTCCATATAAAGACAAAAAGTGAAAGAAAGAAAAGACCCGCTTCGGTTACAGAAAGCCCGAATGCAGGAATATTCAGTAAAGAAACAATAAGCGCCACGGCAGGAAGAACAGAAAGTGAATCCTTTAAAACTTTTTTTACAAAGATAAAGCGTGCGCTGGAAAATGCCAGAAGTCCAAGAACCAGAAGGCGGGCAAGAAAAACATTTGTCATAAGTGACAGTATAATGGTAAAATAAATTTTGTTCTAGTAAATGTATTTCAGGACAACTCAAATAGAGTTGTCCTGAAAACTTCAGTTGTTTTACAACTGTCTTATTGACGTGTGCTTTTAGAGCCAACCTTAGTAGTTTTCTGCGCGTATTTCAAAGTAGCTCTGCGGATGTTTGCAGACCGGGCATACTTCCGGGGCTTTCTTTCCTACACAGATGTGGCCGCAGTTTGAACATTGCCAGATTACGTCTCCGTCCTTGCTGAATACGCGGTCATTGGTGACGTTGTCCAGAAGTTTTCTGTAGCGTTCTTCGTGCGTTTTTTCTATTGCGGCAACGGCTTCAAAGGCAAATGCAATTTCTGCAAAACCTTCTTCGCGGGCAGTCTTTGCAAAACCTGCATACATGTCTGTCCATTCGTAGTTTTCACCGTCGGCTGCATCCTTGAGATTTTCTGCAGTAGATTTTATTTCGCCGTTAAGAAGCTTGTACCACATTTTGGCATGTTCTTTTTCATTGGCGGCAGTTTCTTCAAAAATTCTTGCAATCTGTTCAAAACCGTCCTTTCGGGCTTTGCTTGCAAAATAAGTGTACTTGTTTCTTGCCTGTGATTCGCCGGCAAAAGCTGTCTTGAGATTTTCTTCTGTTTTTGAGCCTTTGAGTTCCATAATTTCCTCCAAAAAAAATTGAATTACTCTTAAGGGCATCTCTAAAAATTGCAATTTATAGAGAGTCCTTTAAACTATACTGTTATTTTGTGCATAAATCAAATGTTTTTTGCAAATACGGTGAAGATAGTACACTTTTATGCCGAAAATAAGTAAAATACCAGGCGGGGTGAATATGAAACAAATTGGAATCAAGCTGGCCGACGGAACATTTTTTCCCATTCTAGAAGAAGGAAAGGCAGGCAAAAAGTCCATCGATTTGACGACTGTCCAGGACAACCAGACCACAGTTCACGTAGATTTGTACAGAAGCGCCGACGGAACAATGAACGACGCTGAATACGTAGACACTCTGGAAATCAAGAATCTCAAACCGCACCAGAACGGTGAACCCAATCTGAACCTTGATATAGGCCTGGATGAAAACAATGAGCTTTCTGCAGAAATAACCGACCCCGAAACAGGCAAAAAAAGCGAAACGCAGGTAACACTTGTTTCACGCACGCTTTCTGAAGCAAACCGGACACCCGTAGACTTCGAAAAAGACCCGACTCTTTCAGAAGCAGACGAACAGCCGGAACAGAACAGTGACGACACTCTTGCAGATTATGTTCCGCTCGGTGACAACGGTGATGAATCTGACATTACAATTTCACCGCAGGAACTTTCAAAACTCGGACTCAATGATACTTCGGAGGACAATAACGTGATAGCCCCATCTCCAAACGACGAAGACTTTTCTTTTGATACTCTCAATAATGATACAAAGAAAAAAGACACTCAGGAAGATACAGCAGCTCTTGAAGAAAAAAAAGATGATTCTTCCGAAGAAATATTTTCTGAAGACGATTTTGACCTTCCGGAATTTTCTGCAGAAGATGTAGCCGACCCCGACGAACCTCTGGACGAAACATCTGTTGATGAAGCCGAAGTAAAGTTCCCCGAGACAGAAGAAGAACTTGAACTTCCCGAACCTGAAAGTTCTGATGAAAAACTGATTGAAGATGATTCTCAGCCAGAAACTGAAACTGAGAGTGAACACAAGCCTGCAGAAAACGAAACAGAATCTTTTGAAGATGGACAGCCGAAAGAAGAAAATAATTCTGAAACTGCAGAAACAGAACAGCTTCCGGATTTTGATGACGAAGACGAAGATTCGCAGAACAACGGGGAAACTTCAGGCAAAGCATTTCTTGACGACGGCAACATAACTGACTGGAGCCTTGATGATACAGACGAAGCTTCAGAAAAAGAAAGTGCAGAAGATGAAAATGAAAATGACAATGACTCGCTTTCGATGGAGTCTGTTCCGGATGCAGAGGAAGATAAAGAAGATAAAATAGAAGACAATTCAAGCGACGATGACTTTGATCTTCCAGACTTTGATGAGGAACCTTCGGACACTGCAGAATCAGCAGAACCTGTAGGACTCGGCGGTGTGTTTGACGGTGACTTTGGTGAACCCGACCTTGAACAGACAGAAGACAATCCGTTTGACACATCTGATCTTGATTTGGATGACAGTGACTATGACGAATCCAAAAAGTCAAAAGACCCGACCTTCCAGCCAAGCAACAATATGTTCAACGATCTTTATGACAAAGAAACACTCGACGGAACTTCTTCTGCAGAAGTCAGTGATGATATAAAAAAGAAAACGCGCGTTCCGGTTATAATCTGCGTGGTATGCGCAATAATCTGTATAATTGCCGCGCTTCTTGTTCTGTTTGTAATTCCGTCAAAAATAAATATTCTTTCAAAAATGCGTAGCGGTGAAATTGAAGATGCACCTGTCATTACGGAACTTCCTGAACAGAAACCTGTTGAACAGGAGAGCGAGAATATTCCCGAACCCGAGCCCGAACCTGCACCGGCTGCAGTGGAAGATGAAATTGTAATTGCAGAAAATCCCGAAGTTGTTGTTCCCGAGCAGCCTGAACCTCCTGCAGAAAAACCGCAGGACATCCGCTACAAAATTGTCTGGGGAGATACGCTCTGGGATATTTCAGAAGCATATTACAAAAATCCGTGGCGCTACAAGTCGCTTGCAAAATACAACGGCATCCGCAATCCTGACTATATAATTTCGGGTACGTGGATTAATATTCCGGCAGAATAAGGCGGAACAGATTGATTCCATTTAAAAAAAAGATGGCTGTTGTCATGTCGGTATGCATGTTCGCGCTCAACTGTGCGGGCTGTACCGGACGTGATACACTTCAGAAAGAATACAAAAACGATTCAAAATATTATATGGCTTTGTGCGCGCTCAGAAAAAATGATACGTCCACGGCCGAGCGTTATTTAAAGACAGCTGCAAAAAAAGCAACTCCTGTTGTTTCAAGACGTGCCCAGGAAACACTTGCGACACTGGGTTCGGTGCAGGAAAGAATTGACCGTCATGAAAAACTGTACGAAATGTTTCCTGACGAAGATTCGCTTGAACGGCTGTGTGCGGAACTTTTTTCTCATAAAGAATTTGCACGCATTATTGCACTGACAGAAAATCTTGATGTAACTTCATGCAGAAATTCAACTGCCTATTACCGCTGCTATTCGCTTGAAAAAAAGAAAGACTCCCGCTTTCAGAAAACATTTTACAAATGGTGTACTGAACGCACATTTTCTTCGTGGCATTACAAAATGTACTGCGAACTTTCTGATTCAACCGGAACAATAGAATTCCGCGCAGATGTCTACAACCAGAACTATGCGGCTCTTGCAGACAGGGCAAAAAAAATTCTTGACGATCCTGCAAACCATATTCCGCAGTTAATGAGCGATGCTGGAAAAGCGCTTCTTTACGGTTCATCAAACAGTCTGTCTTCGGCATTTTATCTTGACTCAATAAAAGGCAGCATGAGCGCGTCTTCACTTTTTTATGCAGACTTTTATGCAGGACGGCTTTACGACAGGGCCGACTCTTACCGTACGCGCGCGTTAAACAGATTTCGCTCAGCAATGGAAAATGCTCCTTCAGAAAACAATTATGACAACGCACTCTGGTATTATCTAAACACAAGTCTTAAAACTTCAATAACAGCCGCAATCGAAGCAGTAGAAAAATTCGGCGGAACATGGAACGATCCATATTACTTTGATGATTTTTTTGAAACACTTTCTGTACGTTTACTTTCGCAACATTTGTGGGACGACTTTTACAAAACGGCACTTCTTATTGACGAAAAGGCAAGCGACGAAACGTGTGCAAAATTCAGTTATATTTCTGCACGGCTTGCACAGACAGGATTCATAAAACTTGACCAGTCAGAAACAGAGCGACTTTTTAAAAGAGCGCTTTCTTCGGGAACAGAAATGTATTACAAACTTCTGGCAGCGTACAGGCTTAATCTTACAGATGAAGAAACGCAGAAGACCGTGGTCGAATTCGGTGCAAAGACAAATGCAGTTTTTGACAGTGACGTTGAGAGGCTTTTGTGCGGCTATGCAGATTTTGGTCTTCCCGAACTTATTTACGATGAATGGCTCAGGTTCGGTAACCGCATTGGAACTGACTGCGCAAAAAAGATTTCCCTCTTTTTGAACAGCTGCGCCGCTGAAACAAACGAATACTATTCGCAGAGTCTTCGCATTGCTGCAAAAAAAGCAAACTATCCTGAACAGCCGCTTGACGTTGAGCTTTTAAAACTCGTATATCCGCAGAACTTCAGAAACTCTGTACAAACCTGGTGCGAAACATTCAGGCTTCCGCAGTATCTGCTTTATGCACTTATACGAACAGAAAGTTTTTTTAACCCGCAGATTGTGAGTCATGCCGGTGCCGTTGGACTTACGCAGCTTATGGAATCTACAGCCGCAGATGTTGCAAGAAAACTTAAGGTTGCCCAGTTTGACCTTAACGACAGCGATACAAACATAAGGTTTGGTGCTTACTATCTAGAAGAAATGAGGCGGCGGCTTGACGGCTCTTCTATCCTTGCACTGTTTGCATATAACGGCGGAATTTCACGCGTGCGTTCATGGGTAAAAAGCGCCAACCTAGAATTTGGTGTAAACGAACTTCCCAAGGATTTGTTTCTGGAAGCCCTGCCTTTTGCAGAAACACGCGGTTACGGCCGCAAGGTTCTGTCTGCCGCAGCAATGTACGGAACACTTTACTACTCAAAACCATGCGCCTTGGTTATTACAGAAATACTGGGTGAGTAGGGAAAATTTTCTCTCATTTTGTCTTGTTCTTTCTACTTATATATACTATTCTAGTTTAACACAAAAATTCATTGGTCGGAGGAAATATGAGCGATCCTTTAGCTCAGGTTTTGCCCCAGGTGCTTCACTTTGCGCATCTTCAGGGGGCACAGTTTGTTCTTCTTATTGGTTTGATTATGTTTTTTGGCGCGGTAGGCGGACGTCTTTTCCAGAGACTCAGAATTCCGCAGGTAGTAGGTTATATCGTTATCGGAATCATTATCGGCTCTTCAGGATTCCAGATTCTGCGTCTTGATACAATTATTGCGCTTAATCCGGTTAATACGATTGCACTTTCACTGATTGGCTTTTTGATTGGAGCAGAACTTAAACTTAGTGTTCTCAAAAAGTACGGCAAGCAGTTTATCGGCATTCTTATAGGCGAGTCGGTTACACCTTTTTTTGTTGTCGGAATTCTTGTAACCGCAGTTGCATTTATTTTTACAAAAAATGCAAAAACTTCGCTTGCACTTGGTCTTGTACTCGGCGCAATCTGTTCCGCAACGGCCCCTGCTGCAACAACTGATGTTCTAAAAGAATACCGCACGCGTGGTCCGCTTACAACGACTGTTCTTGGAATTGTGGCCATGGATGATGCCGTTGCCCTTATACTTTATGCCATCGCTTCAACAATCGCGGCTCCTCTTTTGGGTGGTCAGTCGGTTCCGTTTGCAAAGCAGTTGCTGAATATTGCGCGCGATATATTCGGTTCTATTGCAGTAGGAAGTGCGTTCGGCTTTCTGATTACCCTTGTTATACGTAATCTTATGCAGAACGAGGACCGTGTACTTACATTTGCGCTCGGAGGACTTCTTCTTTCTACCGGTATCTGCAATCTTTTGAATCTGGACAATATTCTTGCGGCAATGTCCATCGGTTTTTTTATGGTGAATTTTGCACCGGCAAAGACTCGACCTGTTTTTTCACTTGTAGACAAATTTACGCCACCGATTTATGTTCTGTTCTTTGTTCTTGTAGGTGCAAAACTGAATATCTGGATTGTAACACCTGTTCTTGGACTCCTTGCGGTAGTATACGTTCTTGGCCGTTCTTTGGGAAAAACAATCGGTGCAAGACTTGGTGCAAGAATTACGAAGGCTCCCGAAGCCGTAAGAAAATATCTTCCGTGGTGTCTTTTGAGCCAGGCCGGAGTTGCAATAGGACTGAGTATTGCGGCAAGTAACGACATGGCAGATTCCATAGGGCCGCAGATTATTCTTATAATTACCGCTACGACTTTTATTGTTCAGCTTGTAGGACCTGTTTGCGTAAAGCACGGGGTTCAAAAAGCCGGAGAAGCAGGACTTGATATTACCGAAGACGATATTTTAAAGACTGCAAAGGTAAGCGATGTTACATGGGGAAAAGAAAAAATCTGTACTCCCGACAGCCATGCAATTGTTCATGACATAGACAGAATACGCAATATTCTGGATTGTTTTGAAACGCATCACAACCAGTCATTTGCGGTAAAATCTTCAGAGACAGGTAAGCTCTGCGGAATAATTACTCTGGAACACCTTAAGGAAACGCTTATGATCGGCGACTTTGCAGAAAATATGCTGGCAATCGACATAATGGACAAACCCGGCCCAACATGTTCACCGTCAGATTTGCTTCCTTCTGTTTACAAGCAGTTTTCTGATGCAGACACGGAATATATTCCGATTGTAGATGCAGGCGGAATTCCCCAGGGAATGATGGAAAAATTTGCAGTCGACCACTATCTTCATACAAGAATAATTGAACTTCACAGAAAGATAGAAAGTCTTGGTTAACATTATTTTCTAAAATTCCTATGGTCAAAAGAAGAAAAATTTAATATCCTATTAATAGTGGGAGACTCTGAAATTGAATTTTTTAGAGATGTCCTATACTTTTTTGGAGGAAAACTATGGCAGACGAAGCGCTTATTGCAAAGGTTAAGGAAACTTTGGACGCTTTTAGACCGCAGCTTAATGCAGACGGTGGTGATATGGAATTCATTAATATTGATGAAGAAAATAAGGTACATCTTCGTCTTACGGGAGCATGTGGTTCCTGTCCAATGGCAGTTATGACTCTTAAGATGGGTATTGAGCGTTACCTTAAGGAAACCTGCCCTGAAATTTCAGAAGTAGTGCAGGAACAGTAAAATAAAATTCAGACTATTCTATTTGGAGAAAATATGACAGTAGAACAGAATAAATTTGTATCAATCAATTATACTTTAAAAGATGACGAAGGAAACATTGTAGACACTTCGATAAATTCGGCACCACTCGATTATATTCACGGAAACGGATATCTTCTTCCAAAACTCGAAGAGCAGATTACTGGAAAAAATTCCGGGGACAAATTTAACGTGGATCTTTGTGCAGCTGACGGTTACGGTGAATACAATCCTGCTTTGATTTCAGAGATTCCTGTTGAACAGTTTGACACAAGCGTTCCCATTGAAGTCGGAATGGCTTTTCAGGCACAGACTGCCGCCGGAGTTCAGATTGTGCGCGTAACAAAGGTTTCTGAAAAAACAATCACTGTAGATGCAAACAACGAAATGGCCGGAAAAAATCTTCACTTTGAGATAGAGATTCTTGATGTAAGAGAGCCTACAGAAGAAGAACTTTCTGCTTCACAGGGATGCTGTTGCGGTGGAGGTTGTGGCGGAGGCTGCAGCTGTGACGGTGGTTGCGGTGAAGACGGCTGTGGCGGTTGCGGAAACTAAAATAAAATCTTTACAGGAAGATAATTGAAAAGGTGAAAGATCTTGAAAGAGGTTTTTCACCTTTTTTATTTTTTTAAATCAACTAAAAATAACTTACGGCACTGAGTTGATTAGTAATGAAGAAGGTTTGAGCAAATCCGTGTGACAAACCTTCTAATTTTCTGCCCGCAAAGCTTCTGCCGGCTGGACTTTCAATGCCACTCTTGATGGAATAAGACACGCGATAAATGCTGTTAAAAATCCTGCAAAAAATTTTGCGCCCGAAGTTTCGTAGTCGATTAAGTTACGAATGCTTTCGTTATTCATTCCGGCCAGGAATGCGTTGCTGCTGACCGCCCGAAAGCTGCATTGGTTTTCTGTCCTGCATTCCGGCAAGTCCGATTTTTTCACGGCGCACAAGCGTTTTCTGCATAGCGTTCATTACAGAAATATCCTGTCCGTCTACAAAAATTTATTCAGGAAGTTTTGTATATGTTATGCGGGATTTGAGCTGTCGAAAGATATGTCTTTTAAAATAAGCGGGGCTGCCCAAACCTGAACAGCCCCAGCCGGTATGTTGTGTTTTACAACAGGAGGTTTACCGACTTTTACAACATTGTGACCAAATTATACATCGTACATTGATGTTCAAGTCAAAGGATTTTTTTTGGAATCGGCTGGCTGCCCAGTGTTATTCTTGCAATCATTCCGGTAACATCACTTATCTGCGGTATTCTTACACGCTTTAAGGAAAAGCATTACCTTGCCGGAATTATCCGTCTGCTCGTAGGTTGGAATCTCTGGTGGCTTCTTGACCTTATAAGCATGATTTTCACAGGAAAGATTCTGCGCGTTCTGTAGTCATTTTATAGGGCACAGGCTTTTTCCAGAATTGACGTAAGCACAGGATATTCAGCGTGAAGACCGTTGTAGTCCAGCGAAAGAATATGATTGCGCTCGTCATGAAAGAGCCTGTCCTTTGCAGAAACCGGCATGTAGTTTACTTTGTTCTGGGTGTAGTAATGTTCAATGCAGCCGTCAGGGAGAATGTAAACACGTGCAGCTTCTGCGGCGGCAAATATCAGTTTTGAAAGATTGATTACAGCCGGAATATCGCGTGCCGTTTTTTTGGGAAGTACGCGCGAAAGTTTTTTTTCACATCTTCTTATTCCCTGAAGAACAACCGTTTTGTATGTGTCAAGAAGTTCGGGGTTTTCACGCTCACTGTAAAATACATTTACTTTTTTGCGCAGTAAGTTAAGTTCTTCATCCGCCTGCGGATTCAGCTTTGATACGGCAGAGCCTATTTTTGCAAGATAAGCTTCAAGTCTTGTAATAAGTCTTCTTAATGAAATATGATCCGCTCTTTCTGTAAACAGGTGCCTGTAAAAAGGTGCCTGCTTTTCTGCCTGTTTTGAAAGCCATTGCGCGGGTCTTGCATCGGAACAGATTGCATCTTTGAGTTTTCCGCAGAAGAGCGAGTCCAGGTCGGTAATAATTCTTGCATTTGTTCCCAGAAGACCGCATACCTTAAAGAAAACACCAAGTTCATCTTTGCCACCAACGTCTGTAATTCCTGTTCCAGCCGTTCTGTACTTTGACTCAAGGCATGAAAGCAGTGCCGAAAACATCTGCTGGTCTGTGTAGCCTTCGACAAAAATCTGGTTGTCAGAAAAAAAGAACTGTTTGTGGTATGTATTGAATCTTGGCAGAAAACGCATAAACAGTGCCGCGTCATCTTTTGAAAGGGATTCTATGTGGGTCGGTGCTTTGTTAATATGGCATACAACAACGCCAATAAGATCTTCGGGGAATTTAAGGTCAATAAAATAAGGCGAATGTGTAATCAAAAAAAACATTCTGTTTGGGTTTGCCGCGGCTTCACGTCTTATTTCATTCATAAAAAAAAGCTGGAACTGCGGGTGCAGATGAAGTTCAGGTTCATCTATAAAAAGGCAGCCGTCTCCCGAACCGTAAAGTGCAAGAAGAAGCGTGAGGATTCTTTTAAAGCCGTGGCATTCTCCTTCCTTAAGGCCGTATTCAATTCCGGCAGACTTGTTTACCACAATCGGAATATTGCTGTCTTTTTCAAAGCGGATAGACTTTCCGAACATGTTTGAAAGAACTTCTTCGATTTTTTCGCGTATTTTTTTGTCTGCCCAGAGTTCGCCAAGAATAGTATCGTCTGTGCGCTCTGAATCCAGGAAGGTGACTTTTTGTCCTGAGTCGGCAAACTGTGACGCAATTTTCTGAGCCAGAATTGACTTTCCCGAACCGTTTGGCCCTACAATAAGATTAACGCGGGACCAGTGGCTTTTCTTAAAGACTTTGCGTCCCCATAAAAACGGAATCTTCGCAACTACGCCGATTTGTTTCATAAATTTTCCCTATAATTGTACGATTGAGCAAGTATAAATACGACCTTAAAATAGAATTTAACGAATGGAGCGCTTCTGTTCAAGCATAATCTGTTCCGCAGAATACACTTTTGTGCAGGGGTGATTTGGTCCAGATCAGGTTCTGTTCCGGCTACTGACGAAAGTGCAGTATAATGTTATACTGAGATAATCATTCTCTTTTTATTGGAGGTTGTATGAATAAAAATAATGTGATTATCGGAGCACTGGTTGCTCTTCTGGGACTGATTGTTCTTATTAACCCGGCAGACAGTATTCGTGTTGTTGTCGTACTTATTGGAATTGCCGCTATAATAAACGGAATTTACGAATTCGTTAAGATCCGCTCGCTTTCCAATGACAGCGCTTTCAGAACTACAGTTACGGTGCGTTCTGCCTGCAGTATTGTACTTGGGCTTGTTGCGGTTATTCTGCCGTTTGCCCTGTTCAGCGCGGTAACAAGTATTATAAGAATTCTTCTCTATATAGAAGCGGTATATCTTCTTGTTTCTGCCGTTACCCAGTTTTTTACATGGACTCGCCTTAAAAGTTCCGGGGTTTCTTTTCCGGGAATGGGAATAGAAATTGTCGTGACTGTAGTGGTCGCGGTTGTTCTTCTTATGCTTCCTGCTGACTTTGGCGTAAAAATTGTGCGTGTTCTTGGCGCCGTTATTCTTGCTGTGGGTGTGCTTTATGCATTCTATTCATGGAAGAACAAAGCTTATGTCGTTACACCAGAGAATGTTCATGATGCAGATGAAAAAACAGACGCCACTTCTTCAGGTTCAGACGATCCGGCTGCAAAATAAAACAAAATTGAATTTAAAATAAAATATAGGGGTTATTTATGGCACATTGTGTGGTTCCTGCTGCGGAAGAGATTTTGGACAAAGAGTTTCCTGTTTTGGACAAGGGATTTGTGCGTCTTGTAGATTATTACGGAAGCGATGAGCGCATTGTTCAGGCTGCACGTGTTTCTTACGGAGCGGGAACAAAATCTGTAAGCCAGGACGCGGCACTTATTGACTATCTGATCAGACACGAGCATACTTCACCGCTTGAACACGTTGTTTTTACCTTCCATGTCAAAGTACCCATTTTTGTTGCAAGACAGTGGGTAAGACACAGAATGGCACGCATGAATGAAGTTTCGGGTCGTTACAGTGTAATGAAAGATGAATTTTATGTTCCCGAAACTTCCTGCATTTCTGTTCAGTCAAAGGACAACAAGCAGGGAAGAGGAGAAGCTCTTGCTCCCGAAGCCGCAAAGAAAATTCAGGATGAATTTGTCAAAGGTCAGGAAAATGCATACAAGTCGTATTCAGAAATGATTGACGGCGGACTTGCACGCGAAATTGCAAGAATAAACCTACCGCTTTCACTTTACACTGAATTCTACTGGCAGATGGATCTTCACAATCTGTTCCACTTCCTTAAGTTGCGTCTTGACTCACACGCACAGTATGAGATTCAGGAATACGGAAAAGTCATTTTTGAAATAGCAAAGAAAGTCTGTCCTATGGCATGCGCTTCTTTTGAAAACATCATGCATAACGGGGTAAGCTTTAACGGTGAAGAGATGCAGGCTTTGAGGGCTGTTCTTGCCGGTAAGGAAAATCCGCTTACAGATGAAAAGAAGCTCAAGCGCTTTAACGAAAAAATCGCTACTGGCGTACAGCTTTAATATTCTGAATTTTAACAAACGGATTTGCTCAGCAGGAAAGGGTGAGAGGTGAAAGATAAAATGTATTAATTTTCACTTCTCACCTTTAACATTATGCATTCTGCCGGGCTGCGATGGCCTTTTTTATTGCGTCTGTAAAGAGCTGGTTCTGGTCACTTCTTTCTTCTACAGAGAACTGCGGTCCGCCGTCTTTTTCTGAAATTCTGTAAAGATTTTCGGGGTCCGTAGAATAGGCTGGGCTTGCAGGATTGTTGATCCACCAGTCCAGTACAGAAATAAGGCACAGCGTGTATTTAATGAGATTTGCGTTTGTTGCGGCAGTTTCTGCATCACTTCTTTTTGCCCCCAAAAGAACATCAAGTCTTTTTGAAACAGAATTGGGCAGATCAAACTGGTATCTGTCCCAGGGATTCATTACGCCAAGGACTGCCTTTTTTCCTGCCGAAGCTTCATCAATACGGCCTGCCATAATAGAAAGCACTGTTTTAAGAAAGTCTGTTCTTGAATAAAGCGGCTTGTACTTTGTGTCGTTTACCGGCTTTTGAATAAGCGGTGCATTGAACTTAAAGTGCGGAAGATAATAGTATTTTGCGCGCCACAGAATATTGTTAAGGTTTTCTTTTCCTGCCTGTGACGAAACGTAATCTTTCTGCGTGTAAATGCGGTTTACGTAATTGCTTAAATAATCGCCGTATTTTTTGTCAAACAGGTCTTCGTGGTATGAAGCCCAGTCGTTCATTGCTTCTACAATGTCGTCTCCCATAGAGGAAAGCTTCTGGTCGGCCTTTGTATTAAAGTTAATGTTGCGGCATCCATGAAAGAAATCTTCTATTATACGTATAAGAATAACAGTAACCTGGACAGGATTTTCGGGGTGTACTACATTGAATCCGTCGCGGAATTTGTAAATGGGCTGGAAGTACGGGTAAAGGTCGGGATGGGACTCCAGACTGCTGAATCCGGCCTGGGGGAACAGTTGTTCAAGAATCTTGAGCCCTGTATTTACAAGTTCATCGCGTTTTCCAGCAATGTGAACAGACTCTTCTGCCTTTTTGCGACGTTCCTCTTCACGTTTTTTTGCATCTTCCGCAGACTTCTTTTTCTTTTCGGGAAGAAGAAGGTCAAATTTTCCTACATTAAGAAACTGCAGAATCTGCGCAATCTGTGAAGTAAAGAAACGCGGGAATTCAACATATTCAGAAGAGCACATGCGCATAAGAAGCGGGTACATGCCTTTGATTATCTGGTTGTAGATGTAAATCCATTCGGTAATGCCCTGTTTTGCAAGCATCTGAAGTTTTTTCTGGTCAGAGTCGGCAAAGGCTGTGAGGTCAGAGTAAATTTCTTTTATAAGAGCCGGAATCTGCTGTTCGCCGATGTAGTAAATTGTAATAAGTTCGTGGTAAACTGCGCGTACAAACGGAATGAGCATTGCAACAGTCAAGTTTTCTGACATATTCTGAACATCAATCGCAAGAACTTTTATATCGCGCATAGTCCAGTGGCCGATTGTCCTTAAAAACTTGAACTTAAGGTCGGGTTCCTGCGCAATTTTGCTTTTGTAAATATCCGGCGAAAGCTGAATAAAAGTCTTGATTGTGCTTATAAACGTCTGCATGTGGTCTACATGGCGCTTTGTAAGATACTCTCCGAACGAACGTGACACGCGCTCCCTGTTTTTTGTGGACATTCTGAAAAAAACATTGAATATTCCGTAGTTTGGTTTTATGGAATACTCGTGCGACATCATTAAGTGGTCCATCAGTTTTTCATCACGTGCTGTTATAGCCGGAAGGTCTTCATCTGTTTTTCTACGCTTGGCCTGGTTTGAAGAAGAAATAAGCTGGTTTACCGAGCCCATCTGTTTTGTATTGCTGATAGCCGTTACTGATGCACTCCGGGAAGAAATGTCAGAAGAAGAAAGGCCCGAGGCTCTGATTACTTCGGGGCGGCGCTTTTTGCCCGGAATATTGATTTCTTCTATAGGAAGCGAACGTTCCTGAAGGACTTCGCCGCCTAATTTTTTCTGCATGAATTCAGCTTCACGTGCGTCAATGGGGCCTATGTTGCGGCGTGTTTTGTCAATTGAACCCGGTTCAAGCCTGCGTGTTCCTTTTCCTGTAGTCTTCTGTTCTTCCATATAAGCCTCCGGTTGCGGTTAAAGCCTTATCAAATAGTTTTCTGCGATGGCCGTCATAGAGCGGAATGAAATTTTTTCTCCTGCTGCGGTCATTATTGTTCCTTCCAGAGTGCCGAATATTGTGTGATAGACGGTTCTTAGAATAAAAATGCTTATTTTGCTCAGATTTTCGGAAACAGGTGTAAATGTAAGGTCAACCATATTTTCTGTATCCTGAATAATCCACTTGTTTGAAATACCGTAGGAATGTGTCATTAAAACCGGAGGCAGCGGGGTAACCGTTCCGTCACAAAAGAGCACGTTTGCGTTGTAAAGCTCGCGGTTTACAGAATTCTGCGAGCCTGACTCTATGCGGAACGATACTTTTTTTCCTGCAACAGTTCCCATTGCGGTAATTGTCTCGCCGTGTGAGCGGAACTTCATGTAGGTTCTGTGCATGTTCATGAACGCAAGTCCGTCGGCATCGCTCATTGTGCGTATGGCACCGTGCCCGGGAATAAGTGTGATTGCTCCGTGAAGGGACATGGCGGCATTGTAAATACCCGAACAGCGTCTTAAAGTCGGGGCAGGAAGAATTGTGGTAAGTTCGGCAAAACTTTTGTCAGAAAAAGCTGCCACAAGTGCAGCATTTGCAGAAGGACGGACGCTGTCTCCATGCAGGTTGAATATTACCGAAAGCTTGTCGTGCCTGCGGTCCCAGCTTATGCGTATGTAGCGTGACTTTTTGTAACTGGAAGTAGAAGCAGTTTCAAGACCGTGCGGAACAAACCGCTTTCGGGGTCCCATGACTGAACGGTAAACGAATTTCTGCTTCGTTGCGGTGTTCCAGAAAACGACTTCTGCAAAACCGAATACTTTTGCATCAACAAAACTTATGCTTCCTGCATATTCGCCAATCATAAAGTAAAACGAAAGACGGCTTTTTATGCGCAGATTTGTTATGAGAGTCGGAATAGGAACTGTTCCGTAAGGCTTGTAAACGCCCCTTATGTCGAGCCTTTTGGGATGTCCTGCGAATGTGCCGAAAACAGGCCTTTTGTTTTTTACGAAACTTCCGGGCTGTTCAAGTATTTGTCTTGTGTACAAAGAATCCTTCCTGTTTATAGGTTTTCATGAATGGAAAAGCTATCGCTGAAAACTTTCTATATTATAGCGGAAATTTTCCTTAAATGGAAGTTAAAAGCACGCCATATTCAAAAACAAGATGTTTTTAAGGTTAAAAATGTATGTTTTTTTTCATATAAGTTCAATGTGTGGTATACTGTATATTAAGTTTGGCGAAGCCAAACTTAATAACTGACAGTTTGCTTCGCAAACTGCCCAGAAGAGGAGACGTATATTAAATTAGGCTTTGCCAAACTTAATAACTTACAGTTTGCTTTGCAAACTGTCCAGAAGAAAAAATTTTAAAAAAAATATTTATAATCAGGAGGAAAATATGAGCGTTACTTGTTATTCTTTGGGTGCGGCAGAGGAAGTTACCGGAAGCAAACACATTCTTGAAATAGACGGAAGAAGCTTTATGATTGACTGCGGGGCTTTTCAGGGAAAACGTGCCGAGGCAGACAAAAAAAACAGAAACTTTGATTTTGCAGCAGACAAAATAGAAAGCGTTGTATTGACCCACGCTCATTTTGACCACTGCGGACTTCTTCCTGTTCTTGCAAAAAACAAATATGACGGCAATATTTATGCAACACCGGCTACACGCGATCTTGCAAACATCGTAATGATGGACAGCGCAAGAATACAGGCCCGCGATGCTGAATTCCTTGCAAAACAGGCCGCCAAAAAAGGTGAAAAATTTACCTGGAAGCCTCTGTTCCGCGAAGCAGACTGTGTAAAGGCGGCCAACCAGATAATTACACTCGGTTACAACCGCGAAATGTACATTGCCCCCGACGTAAGACTTGAATTCTTTGACGCGGGCCACATTCTGGGCAGTTCTCTCGCTTATTTTACAATAACGGGACAGCGCAAAAACCACATTACCGGCCGCAAGTCAGGCGGTGTCAGCGGACAGCCAAAAAACTGGTGGCACAGGATATTCGGGCCAAAAGATGCAGTACAGACAGCAGTAACGGTAAACGGGGAGTCTGCCTTATGCGGTGCACCTTCCGACGAACTGCGCATTCTTTACACGGGAGACCTTGGCCGCCGCAACAAGCCCATAATCCGCGACCCGGCAACAGACATGAAGGCACCCGACTATATCTTTATGGAAAGTACTTACGGTAACCGCCTTCACGAAAGTCCCGGAGTGGCAATGGACGACCTTGAAAAAATAATCAGGCGTGCAATTGACCGTAAGGGAAAAATCATAATTCCGTCTTTTGCAATAGAGCGTGCCCAGGAACTTGTCTATTACCTGCATCTTCTTGTAGACAAAAAGAAAATTCCGCAGATACCCATTTATCTTGACAGTCCGATGGCAGTCAATGCAACCGGAATCTACCAGCTGCACCAGGAATGCTACGATGACGAAACAAAGAAAGCCTTTATCGAGCACCACAAAAATCCGTTCGGATTCAACTCGCTTACGACAATAACAAGTGTAGATGAGTCCAAGGAACTTAACAAAAAGCCGGGTCCGATGATTATAATAAGTGCCGACGGAATGTGTGAAGCAGGCCGTGTACTTTATCATCTTGCAAACAACATAAACAATCCCAACAATATAATTCTTCTTGTAGGATACATGTCAGAAAACACTTTGGGAAGAAAACTCAAGGACGGTGCAAAAGAAGTGCGCATACTCGGTGACTGGTACAATGTAAAAGCCAGTGTCGAGTCAATAAACGCATTCAGTGCACATGCAGACTACAGGGAATGTGTTGAATGGCTTAATTCCATAGATACAAGCCGCCTTAAAAAGATTTTCCTCGTTCACGGAGAAAAAGATGCGCAGGCAGCCTTTGTGGAATATCTGGCTAAAAATGGATATACTGACACGCAGATTGTCAAATACGGGGAAACCTATAATCTTGAATAATCTGAGGAAAATATGGAAAAAGAAGCAGAAGACCGTATAACGGGCCTGGAAATAAAACTTGCATATCTTGAAGATTATGTAAACCAACTCCAGGCCGTGTCGGTTGAACATACTGAAACAATAGAAAGGCTCATCACCGAAAACAGAATGATGAGCCGTAAAATACGCGATATGTCTGACCAGCTTGAAGGCGACATTCCCAACAGAAAGCCGCCGCACTATTGATAAAACTCGTCTAAATGTCGCGGTTTACCAGGTTATGCTGAATGTTTTTGGTTCGGAAAGCGTAAGGAATTCTGACAGCGGAATATTCAGCACGGCCTTGTTTGCCAGCGTACGCGCGCGTTCCGTACTGGAAAGCGATGTCTTTTTTATGGAAGCACCGTCGGGCGGGCAGAGTGTGATTCTTACCTGTGCACTTTCCATTTCTGCGGCCATTTTTTCGCCGTAAACTGTAGAAACAAGTTCCCTGTATTCCTGCGCGCTCATACTTTCCTGCGTAAGAACCGGTGCCATTAGCAAATCAAGATAACTGCGGGTTTCTTCGGGAAGTGAAGATGCAAATGTGCGCAGTGTTGCCGGTGACAGAATAAGTGTAAGCGAATTTTTTGTGCATGTAATAAAATTTGCAATCTTCAGATTCCCTTTGTCAGAAAATGATTTCTGGTTTTCGGGGGAAGGAATTGTTCCACTTATTGAAACTGAATCTTTGGCAGGAACTTCGACTTTTACATCCTTGAAGTCGCTCCCGCTGAATGCAGTTTCTATTTCCTGTTTGGAAAAGATTTGTGCAGTTTCGGGAGCTGACTGGGTTCCGGATGCGGAAATTTCATTTATTCCTGCAGTAAGGGAATCTATTGTTTCGCAGAGGGTTTTTTCCAGATTCAGTTTAACCTGAGCCTGTGCGCTTTTGTCGTCTGCCGCTTTTATGTCAACACTGGCAGAACATCCTGTAAATGCAATCAGTATAAGAAGATATACTGTGCTGTAAATGTACTTGTACTTGCAGTTCATATTCATAAAACAATTTTGCCTTTTGGACGGTTACTTTGCCGCCCCGTTTTTTATTTTGACAGCCGCGTTGTATTCCTTTGTAGAAGGAAGAAAGCGTCCGTATGCAAAGAAATGCTCCTTCCAGAACTTCTGGCTCATCAACGTAAGCTGAACTCCTGTTTTGGGCCCGTCACTGACAGCCGAAACAAATACCCTGCGTCCCTCGAAGGCACGGTTTTTTCCGTGATAGACGCCGCAGTATATGCCAACATGGGTTATGCGCTCCGAAGCAGGATCGTTCTTGAAGAAAACAAGATCCCCTGGTTCACGCTCCTGCGGTTTGATTCGCTTTGTTGCAGTGTAAAGTGAATGTGCAGTCCGGGGCAGCTGTACTCCCACTGAATTTGCGGCAACATAAGTTACGAATCCGCTGCAGTCCATTCCGTTTTCGGGAGAGTCGCCGCCGTAAACGTAAGGAGTTCCCTGAAGTTTGAGTGCGTATGTAATAAGCGCCTGTCTCTGTTCCGAAACCCTGGGGGCTGCCGCAAGCGGCATTATTCTGAACATCGCAAACAGTATAAATGCCGCAGTAATAAAAATGCGCCGCGCCGCAACAAGGTTTTCGCGGTTGTATTTTGAATACTTCATCGCTTAAATTATCGGCATGCATTCATGTTTTTTTATCTTTGAAAAAAAATAAAAATTTCTTTAAAAACAGTCCCAAAGTAATTGACACCTTTACAAAAAAGAAGTATATTAAATAAACATATTACGACGCTGGGTAGAGCAGTTGGCAGCTCGTCGGGCTCATAACCCGGAGGCCGCAGGTTCAAGTCCTGCCCCAGCTAAATAAAAAACTTCAGTTACCTGACTGGAGTTTTTTTGTTTTAAACAAATTTGGCAGGACTTGAAGCCCCATAAATCGCGACCAGGTGGGAGCAATTTATGGGGAGCGGCCCGGAGGGCAAGTCCTGCCCCAGCTAAACTAGAGAAAGCTTCAGTAAAAAAACTGGAGTTTTTCTTTTTTTTAAGAACAAATTTGTTCGACTCCCATCGAGCAAAAAGAAATAAATTTATTTGAACAATCTTTTATTATAGAGGATATTAGCTTTGAAGAAAAACTTAATCAAAATTGCTATGATTATTTTTTGTTTAGTCGCAGCATATTCTGAAGACTATTATTTACAACTTTCAGATGAAAACGGTATTTGGGTGGACAGATCTTTTGAATAATATGAATATGATAAAAACGGAAATGAAATTCACCGAAAAGAATCAGACGGTTTTGAACATTGGAGCGAATATGATGAAAACGGAAATTTAATTCACCGAAAAGAATCAGACGGTTTTGAATATTGGAAAGAATATGATAAAAACGGAAATGAAATTCACCGGAAATATTCAGATGGCAATGAATATCGGTATGAATATGATAAAAACGGAAATGAAATTCACTGGAAATGTTCAGATGGCCTTGAATGTTGGAAAGAATATGATAAAAACGGAAATTTAATTTGCCAAAAATATTCAAATGGCGCTGAATATCGGTATGAATATGATAAAAACGGAAATGAAATTCACCAAAAAAAATCAGACGGTTTTGAATATTGGAGCGAATATGATAAAAACGGAAATTTAATTTACCAAAAATATTCAAATGGCACTGAATATCGGTATGAATATGATGAAAACGGAAATGAAATTCACAAAAAACCTTCAAACGGTGATGAATGTTGGTACGAATATGAGTATGATACAAATGGACTAATGGTTAAAAAAACTACATATCGTAGCGATTACGCTTTGTTCCTACTAAAAAAATATGGTTTTTAAAAAATATCTCTTCGTGTATAATGATTTTACCACAAACCTTTACAACACAAAGAGATAAATCATGTATAAAGAAAATAGCACATTTGCACAGTTACTTCAATTGGTTGACCGACTTGGTTTTGATAATTCTGTAAAAAAAACTTTCTCAGACAAACGGTATCGGAATTTTACAACCCGGACACAGCTTGCTGCAATGATTTTTGCCCAACTTACAAAACAAACAGGATTACGAAGCCTTGAAAATTCGTTCAAAGCCGAATCTGATTTATATCATGCAGGAATAAAAGGAAACATTTCAAGAGCTACACTATCTTATGCAAACAACCATCGGGACAGTAAAGTTTTTGAAGATTTTTATTTTCGACTCCTTGATGATATTGCCGTATTTGACCGAGGATATTTTAATTCTTTGCAATTCAACAAGTTCTGTGAAACTGATATACAATTTGTGACCAGAATTAAATCAAATATCAGCTATTCTGTCTGTGATGTTTTCGGAACTGACGGAATGGAAACTAACAAATTTATAATTCTTAAGGATAAACTGATTTACTTCAGCAAAGGCAAAATTTTAAAAAACTGTTCAGGAAACACTGCGTCTTGTAATTTCGCATGATAAAGAAAGGGAGAAATAATTACTCTTCTTACAAACATAATGAACAGAAATGCACTTGATATTGCGAAGATTTATAAGAAAAGATGGACAATCGAACTCTTTTTTAAGTGTATCAAACAGAATCTACGAATTAAAAAATTTTACGGGCTGAGTGAAAAGGCTGTAAAAACTCAGATTTGGATTGCTCTCATTGTTTATATGCTGTTTTTAATTCTAAAAGCTGAATATCGGGATAACAAAAGGACCTTTTCAAATTTTTGCAGTGAAATTGGAGTAAGACTTTTCATACACGAAAAACTGCAATCTTGGTTTTGTTTTAAGTATTCTGAAAAATCAAAACCTGAAAAATCGACTTTTTTAGAATTTGATTTTGGTTAGTTGGACGCTAGTGATAAGATATATATAGTATAAAAACGAATCAGTTTCAAGAACAAAAAGAGAATAAAAAAACTCCCACACGGGGAGTTTTTTGTTTAAAGGTAGATACATTAAGCGTTATATTGGCGACCATTAAGGATTGTAAATATAACCTTGTTTGTATCAGGATCAATAAATTGAGCCTTTTTATCAAGGAGAGCAGTTTGTTGCTTGATAGATTCATCAGCTTCCTCGGCTACACTTTGAAGAGTTTTCATTTGAGCCTTTTCAGAAGCTACATCTGCTGAATAAGCAGTGCCAAAATTATTTAAATAACCTTCACCATCAAGAGTTTTTCCGCGAAGTGATTCTTTAAGTATGTCTTTTTGCGTTGTATTTCTAAAATAACCTTGAATACTACCACTAGCACCATTTAATTTAACATTTGAAGCAATTTCATCAAGATCAGCATCTTCTGACAAACCTCTTAAATCCAAAATGTTAGCCCAAATTGTTTCAACATTTTTATTTACTTTATTAACCCTTATCAAAGCATCTTCTGTAAATACTTTTTTCATTGGATTATCAAGGAATTCAACAACACCTTTAAAATGATTTGAAAACTTATCACCTTCTCCAACGAAATAAATATTTGTAATTGATGACATATCACCAGTAAATACAACATTTGTATAATTTGCAACATTTTCACTTGATACACTTGGTGTATCAGTAATTTTTAAATTTTTAACTTCGTTAGCATTTATAAAATCAATTGTATCATATTTCAAAGATGGAACATCAGCATTCAAAGTATCACCAGTATACAATGCTTTTTCACCATCAACATACTTAGAAATTGATAATTTGTGTTCCTTTACATTATTTGAGTCTACTGAATTAAGTTGATCATAGCTATAATTTTCAAGAATATTTTTTGCAAAATTATAAGCATTTTCATCAGAAATACTCAAATCAAATTTAGGTGTTGTTAAACCTAATTGCTTATATTGATCAATAGCAATATCTGATGTAATTTTTGTATGATTAGCATCAACTACTTCACCATTATATGTTGTAATTTCTATATCATCTGATAAAACAATACCATTATGATTAGTATTATTAACAAAACGATTTCGTCCAATATCAAGATATTTTCCTGTAATATTAAGTTTTGTGTTATCACCTACAATAATAGTTCTTATCTCTGTAGAATATCCACCTTCAAGAGTTTTATCATCTGTAGATTTAACAATTTGTATTGCATCATTGATTGAAAATTCTGTCAACTCTTTGAATTCATTATTTAATATTTTATATGGGCGAGAATCTTGTCTATCTGTTCCACCATTTATTGCATATTCGATATTATTACTTGCAGTAATTTTTGCATTTGGGAAATTTGTTGCCAATTTTGAAATATCAACCAAATTTACAGAATAATTTGTTTTATCTTCTTTTTCAGGAAATTCTATATTCAAAGTTTTAACTGTTTTTGCAATTTCCTTATCTTCCTCAGATAAAGTTTTTAAAGCAGAAATATTTTTAGGAGATTCTAAAGAAATTACATTATTTTCAACTTTAATTCCATTTATTGTAGTTGTAGTAGATGGAGTTTCATTACCACCTTTTTCAGATACAGTTACAGAAATTGTTTTGTTATCTAGAACTTTTATATCCTTGTATGATACAGAAACATTAACAGTTCCAGTTTTTGAGGAATCAAATATAAATTTAAAAGAATCTTTTTCATCAACATATTTTACAGAAACATCACTTGTTTTTGTTGTATTATCAGAATAAGATGTTGTTTTATTTACATTTACTTCTAAACCTGTCGCATCAAATTTATCACCAACTTTATATTGTGTTTTTGTTGGCATTTTTGTAATAGAAACAGAATTTATTTTTTCTCCTACTACAGATGGGTCAGATGGATTATCTATTGTTTTATCACTTTCAGAAACATTAATTTCACAACCAGTCAAAATTGTTGCACCAAACAAGATAGCAAATAATACCTTTGCCAATTTCTTTGATTTTAGAGATGTTTTGTTCATTTATTTTCTCCCTTTCATTTAAGTTGTTTTCATATTATTACTGTTATTATTACTGTATATTTTACACTTTTAAATATTTTTGTCACTAGCGTCCAACTAAAAAAAGGGGCTTTTTAAAAAATATCTCTTCGTGTATAATGATTTTACCACAAACCTTTACAACACAAAGAGATAAATCATGTATAAAGAAAATAGCACATTTGCACAGTTACTTCAATTGGTTGACCGACTTGGTTTTGATAATTCTGTAAAAAAAACTTTCTCAGACAAACGGTATCGGAATTTTACAACCCGGACACAGCTTGCTGCAATGATTTTTGCCCAACTTACAAAACAAACAGGATTACGAAGCCTTGAAAATTCGTTCAAAGCCGAATCTGATTTATATCATTGGGATTGCTAAATTAAGGCAAAACCTTGATTACATCGTCGAGGACATAACAAAAAGCCGGTGATGAAGATTTTTCATTTTCGACAAAAGGTGTCCTTAAGTCAATTTTATTGGAACTGTCAAACGGAGCAGTTCCTGTAAAGTTCCCGGAAAAAATTGCAATATCATTTTTTTCGATTTTGCTGCTAACAGATTTTACGGTCGAATCAATATTTTTCGGCAAAAATTCATAGTTTATGTCCAAAATGCGGACCCATCCCTTTTCGATTCCTGCCATTGCGTCCTGACCGTAAACTTTTCCGTCAATGCAATCTTCAATTTTTTTACCATGCAAAAGAGCATTTATTGACTGCTCAAAATAGTAAGAATAATCAACTGAACAGCTGACCAAAGAACGTGTCGGAGCAATATCGGTCATACTTTGGCTATATCCGACGTGATAGGCAGGAACCGCTCTTTTTGAATTTTCACAGGCAACAGCAGGACCTTTTGTGTCAGAATGCTGAGAAATTACAACGCAACCTTCATCAATCAATTCTACGGCAACCTGCTTTTCCAAAGAATAATTTGACCAGGTGTCCGTATATTTTACGAGCATTGTCGCTTCTGGAACAACCGACTGAACTCCAAGATAAAAAGCCGTATAACCAGAAATAACTTCTGGAAACGGAAAAGCCGCAACGTAACCGACTTTTGCCTCTTCTGCGCTTATAACTTTCGATTCAATCATTTCCTTCAGTTTTTCTCCGGCAATCACGCCGCAAATATAGCGCCCCTGATAAATCGTTCCGTAACAGTTATGATAATTTGAAAGAACAGGTTCATCATTTGCATTGTCGCCAGTCGGCACACAAAACTCAATTTCTGGATGAAGAGCCGCCATATCTTTTACAACTGGACCGTAACCATAACTTGGAGCAATTATGTAATCACACTTTTCGTTTACGAGTTCTTCAAGAGGAAGTTCAATCTGATCTTCTGTAACATTGTACTTAGTGACACAATCTATTTTGTCGCCAAAAACCGAAACAACATGATTTTGTGCCTTTATAAAATTTTCTGTATAAGGAGTTATTTCATCGCCTACAAAAATAAAACCAACTTTCAGGCTTCTATCTTCGGAACGTGTCAAAATATGAATTCCAAAAGAAAGCAGGCACATTGCAACAGAAGTAATTGCGCACAAAATATATTTTTTTTTCATTTTTACATTCATAGTTTTCCTCATTTAATGTTTTCTGCCGGATTGTTTTTTGTTTTTTCGTAAAGTTTTTCCACATCTATTGTTCCGTCAGCAATTAGAGAAAGCAAGATGTCCACAAGTTTCGGATCAAACTGAGTTCCGCTGTTCCGCTTAAGCTCTTTTATTACAAAATCAAGATCCAGCTGTTTGCGATAAATACGATTTGCCGTCATTGCGTCAAATGCGTCTGCAATGCCGATAATTCTTGCGTCAAGAGGAATTTCTTCACCTTTCAGACCGTGGCAATAGCCGCTTCCGTCGTATTTTTCGTGATGATAAAGGGCGCCAACGCTTACATTGTCAACAGTCGTAAGATATTTTAAGATTTCCGCACCACGAGTAACATGAGATTTCATGATTTTGTATTCTTCGTCCGTAAGTTTTTCCGGCTTCTTTAAAATAGCATCTGGAATTGCGATTTTTCCAATGTCGTGCAAAAGCGCCATCTGCCGCAGAGTCTCGCATTTTTCCTTTGAGTATCCAAGTTTTTTTGCAATATAAACCGAATACTCCGACACTCTGCGAGAATGTTGATTCGTGTTTTGATCTCTGGCATCTACGGTTTGAGCAATAGAAAGAATGGTTTCGTTCACCATTTTAATCTGCTTCTTTGCATATTCGAGTTCGTATTTTTGTTTAAGCAAAGTCTTCTGAGAACGAACTCTAGTAACAAACCAGGTAAGCCAGACAAGAACAAGACAGCCTGTCAAAATTACATAGAGCTTAAACCAGTTTTTCTGATACATTTCTGTTTCTTTTTCAATCGTGTAATTTGCACTTTCTATTACGCTTCCGTTCAATCCGTCGAGAATCGAAATTTTAAACACGTAAGTTTTTGGCTTTAAGTTTGAATAAGAAATTTTTCCAAGTTCGCTGAGCAAACACTCTGTAGGTTTTAAATCATTTCCATCAAGAAAATATCTTACGTAAGGATCGTTCAGTGAATAATTCAATATTTCCGGCTCAAGCACAAGTTTTTGAGTTTGAGGCGAAAGCTTAAAAACGTCAGAACGGTTAATTCTATGCTTTATTCCGTCAACTTCCGCAAAATCCAAAATCATGCGGTAAGATTTTGAAGCCATGTCGTATTTTGACATATTAACCTTTACGGCTCCGCTGTCGCAACAAAGATAAAGATTGTCGTTTTCGAGACAAGGCCATGAATTTGCAATCAGCAGCGAACGAAAACCATGCTTTGCATTTATGAGCGGATACTCGGTTTTTAAATTTTCAATCAAATCTTTTGACTGTGCCACAAAAATTCCAGCGCTTCCCAAAATCCAGCATGTTCCGTCAGGATCGCAAATCATGTCGTAATTGTTTGAATACGGAAAATTATCGAGTTTTTTGACTTCTCCTTTTGCGGACGTATAGCAAATTCCGTTGCTTGTAACAATAAATACACCGTCAGAAAAAGAATCGTAAACCATTCGCAAAATTACGTTTGAAGAAAGTCCGTCTTTTTTTCCAATATTTTTAACAATCTTGTCATTTTCGATTTTTGAAATTCCACCGCCGTCTGAGCCTACATAGCAGCCATTTTTGTATTCAAGAAGGCAGAGAGATTTTTCGTTGGCAAAACCGTCCTGCGCAGTAAAAACTTTTTCAACGGAATCTCCTCTCAAAAAGGCAACTCCATAATCTCCGGCAACAGCAATTCTTCCGTCCTTAAGTTCGCAGATATTTCTAAAACGGTTTCCAGGAAGTCCGTTTTTTTGTGAAAAATTCTTTATCTCGTATTCGCCAGAAGAATCCAAGCTTACCTTATAAATACCGCTTCCAGTCGTTGCAATCCACAGATTATCCATAGAATCCACCTTCAAACAGCGAATTCTTATTTTATTAAGCAATGAACTTATTTTATTTTCGAGTTTTTTTTCGTTTTTTTCGTCAAGAATTATAAGTCCCTCGTCAGTGCCGCAAAAAAGCAGTCCCTGCCATTTTTCCGTAGAATTTACAACCGCGGTTTCTTCGATTTCTGAAAAAAGTTCAACAAAAGTAGATTTGCACATTTCCAGAAGTCCAAGCCTTGAAGAACTGAACCAGAGATTTCCCTGATAATCGATAAGCATTGCGTCGATTGAATTCGAAAAATTGTTTGTGTAAAGTTTTTTGGCTCTAAAACTTTCATCAAAAAAGGCTATTCCCGTGTCAGAACAAACAAAAACGCCATTATTTTCTGCAAAATAGAATGAATTTATGCCTTCGATTCCTGGAATTTTAAATTTGCGGACTAATTTTGGGCCAGAAGGTGTCAGGCTGTAAATAAAAATCGAATCGTCCGGGCTTGCAAGAAAAAGCCTTCCGTCTTCCGAAAAATCCACACTCTGAAAAGAAATCTTTTCCTCGCCTTTTAAAAATGAACAGCAAATTTCTCCGTTTTTAAAGCAAAAAAGCTCTCCGCGTTCGGTAACAGCAACGACGTTTCCAAATTTGTCGGCGGACATTTTTGTTACGTTTTTAATCTGTTCATATTTTTTTGTAATTTTTACTCCGCCGCTCAAAGACACGAGAGAAATTCCTTCCGTTGTTCCGATGTAATAATTTCCTTCGGTATCGCAGACAATGTCCTTTACAGAATTTGAAAGAAGACCGCTTTCTTCGTCAATCACATTCATCACGTGTTCATTTATAAAAATTGTAATTCCGCCGTCATTTGTTCCAGTCCAAAGCCTTCCTTCTTCGTCTACAAAAAGACAATTTACGCTTTTTACAGAATGAATATCACTCATAAGCTTAAATTTTGAACCGTCATACTTAAACAGGCCGGCGTAAGTTCCAATCCAAAGTTTTCCGTCATTTGTCTGTTCTATGTCGTTTGCTTCGCCAGACAAAAGTCCTTCGGAATTTGAAAAAACAGTCTGAACATAAGAGTCGTATTCATCGGTAAAATTTTGACTAAAAGCCGGCTTAGGCTGAAAAACAAAGAAAAGAGCAAAAATAAAAGTCAAAAACGGAGCTGTATTTTTGAACGATTTTTTTTCCTCTAAGTTTTCATCACGTTTTTTTCTGTAAAATCTTACGAGTTTTATTAAAAGATAAATTATTTCCACACAAAACAATTTGTCCAAAAATTCAATATAAAACTGCCCAGTCACAAAGGAAACATATTTTGGAAAACCTGCGTCCATAAAGAAACGCATTACTTGAGCTGCCCAGATATTGCCAATATCACCGCCATACATTGTTATGCTGACGATTACGGAAATCACTGTCGAAATTACGGCAAGTCCCATTCCAATCGTCATGGTTAAAAACTGGCTTTCAAAAACCTTTTTTTTTGCAAAATGTCCGGCTAAAAAACCGATAAATGCGCCAGTAACGCAGTAAACCGATTGCTGTTCAACAAAAATGCCGTAAATTATATTGTTCGTAAAACCGACTATAGCACCACAAACCGGACCTGCAAAATACGCAATAAAAAAAGTTCCGACAGAATCACACCAGAGCGGAAGCATAAGTTTTTCGGCAAAAACTCTTCCAAGAAGGTCAACCAAAAGCGCAATCACCGTAAACGGAACTATCAAATACTCTCTTTTATCTTTTACCAACATCACTTTTTTCCTATTTTAATATTATATTGTCGACTTTTACAGCTTAGTTCACTTCAGATTTCTGTATTTTTTTCAGGGCGCATTATACTCGCTATTATTATAATACTTTTCTACAAAAAAACAATATTTTTTATTTCAAGAACAGCAAAGCCATTCTTAAAAATTACAGTTGAGACTGTTATTTCACAACTGTCTCTACTGCGCCTAAAATAGAGAGCCGACTCCGAAGGATAGTTTGAAATTGCCGGGGTCAAAGTTTTTCAACGGTAGGCCTACAGAACAATAAACACTCACGTGCGAAGAAGGATTTGCAAAAAGGCCGGTATTGAATGACGGTTCCAGAATCAGTTTAAGGGACAAAAAATCCCTGTACCCCATTCTGTCTCCAGAAAGGTCAGAAAAAACCTTTACAAAATTCCAAAGAGTATAGTCCGTTCCTGAATTACCCAAAGAACCGCAGTAGTCTGCCGTAAGAAGAAAACGGTTAAAATAAAGCGGCACAAACGGAATTCCGCGCTGGATTTCATACGCAAATATAACACTTTCGGCTTCAAAAGAAAGAAATTTTCCTATATAAGAGCACATCTGCACATTGAATGCAACCGGCAGATTGTAAGTAAACGAATCCCTGCATGAAAACGGCAGAAGGCGCGGAATATTTACACTCACTTCGGGGTAAAGGTACTGTTGCAGAACCATATCATCGCCTTCATTAAAAACATTGTATTGGTGACGGCCGCCTGCTGTTCCCATAACTACAGTTTTGTAGGCAACAGACAGCGCAATACCGCCAAGCTCGAATGTTCCGGGTCCCATTTTGCGGATTGTGGAAATTTTGGCAGACACTTTGTTCTTGTCATAAAAATACAAGTTGTCATCTTCAATATAATCCAGTATCAAGCCCCCAAAACCCCATGTATTTTTTCCAAAAAAGGCTTTATTCTCAAGAGAAAACAAAAGGTCAGCCTTACCGCCAAGATTTACGCCCGAAGAAAGAGAAAGATTGTTTGAAGCCTGAACAAATCCGTCCTTGTCCACAACAACCGCAGGCATTTCATTGTAAGAAAAAAGCGATGTAGAGGTTGAACCCGAAAATCCTGCAGAAAAGCCCCATGCTTTTGCATCAAAACTCGTTCCGGCACTCAGTGTAAGAGTGTCAGAATCCCACGGGTTACTTGTCATCCATGTCAAACCCCAGACAAACGGAACAGTATTTATAAGGGAATCATTCTTCACATCATCCGCAACATAAGGAATTAACTGATAACCGGGCACAACAGGACCCGTAAGAAGAGTCCCCCTGTGCCAGTAAGGTTTTCTGTATTTTTTAGAAGAAAAAGTTCCTTCTAAAGAACCGCCGTGGCTTTCAGAAAAAGCGTCACTGCTTTCGTTAACCGCAGACCGGGCGGCGGTCAGTTTCAAAACTCCGCCGGCATTGTCAAGAGAAGTTGTGTCCAGACACAAAAGTTTTCTGTTGTCATAAAAATAAGAGCTGTAAACAACAGATCCGGCGGCAGCAACCGGCCAGTACACGCCGCCCGAAACGTCAGTATTCATAAGGAACATTTCTTTTGAAGAAGGGTCAAGCCATCCCAGCCTTGGGAAAGTGTCAGGCTCGGCATAAGAAAACAAAAGCACAGGTTTACCGCCAAGAGTTCCCGCCGAAAGCCATCGGAGCCGTGCTTCAGGCAAAAAAGAATATGCCTCATTTTTAACGCCGTTTGAATTCCGCAGATTCCCAAAGCATCTTATAGTCCACTCAAGTCCCGACCTGCAGACAGCATAAACATTTCCTTCAACAAAACAGGGAGAAAAAACAGACTCGCCGCGTGCAAAAGAAACTTCACTTGTCCTTAAAAAAGATTTTCCGTCAAATGCAAACGTCACAAGGGAAGCGCTCTGAGAAAAAGCATAAACTGCAGTAACATAAATTTTTCCTTCTGCGTAATAAACACACGCGTCCCTTAGTCCTGCCTGCTTTATTTCATGCCACCTGCCGCTTTTGATTTCGTAAAGTGCAGATTTGTATTTTGTTCCCGAACTGTTGTCATCTTCGTAACTTACAGCAAGAAATTCCCCGTCAGAAGAAAGCCTTGCCGAAAGAATTCCGTCGCGCGAAAACAGTTTTTTTGGAACGCCGAACATCCCGTCCTGTGCAGAACAAAGCCAGACAGCCCCGCCGTCAATGTAACTTACCGAAACATCAGAAGACGAAAGGCCGTAAAACCTTGACCCCAAAAGATTTTGTCTTGAAAAACCGTCTGCCTCAGGGTTAAAAAAGTCAGTAACAAATTTTTCTTCGAGAGGACTTTTAGGAATATCTGGAACATAAACAGAATCTTTGAATTCCTTCCACGCAGTTCCAAGACTCACATCGTAGATTCGCTTGAAAGCAGTTTCATAAGTCAGGCTTTTTGCATTTATTGCACGGTACCAGAATTCGGCATATTTTTCCATTCCGTATTTCTGCTGGATAAAAGCGGCAAAAGGTCCGCCAAAGCCGTAAGATGCCGATGCCGAAGGAAACTTGTCCCTTGCGCCTGACACATCCTGCACCAAAGGAAATTTGCCCGAAAGTTTTGCCTGGCGCAACATATGAAGGTAAAAAGGATCGTTAAGCCGCCCTTCCCCGCCGGAACTTTCCATAGAAACAGCAGCCCCTTCCTTAAAAAGAGTCGTCATAATAATAGCCGAGCCTGGATTAAAAATATCGCCGAACACAGAATCTATAACTTTCCAGAACGGATTGCACATATTTATAGAAACAGCATGGGTCAGTTCATGCGTAAAAGTTCCAAGAAGCGGCTCAGAAAAAACAGCCATACTTTCATCAGAAACAGCATCAAAAAGAACAATATGATTGTAGTGTCCGTTTGAAAAATAAGCGTTGTAAGCGTCAGTGTCAGGAGTAATTACAACCGGCATGCGGAAGTCAGGCTCTTTTCCGTAAGATGCACAGATTTTTTCATAAATTGAATCGGCTTTGTCAAAAAGTTCCCGGGCTGAATTTTCACTTTCTACAGGATAGATAATGTCAAACCACTTTGTAGAAGCGATCCGTATTTTAGAATGCGAAGGCATACCTGCGGCAGAAACAAAACACAAAACAAAAGACAGCAGAAGTGCAAAAACAAAAACTCTTCTCATAAATCTCTCCAGAAAAATGCCGCCCGGATACCCGGACAGCACAAAATATATTGAATCGGACCGCAGCTTTGCTTGAACAGTCCGGAAGCATAAAAAAAAGGTATCCAACCGGATACCTTTTTTTTATGAAAGGCGTCTAGCGGAATCGAACCGCTGCATAAAGGTTTTGCAGACCTCTCCCTTACCGCTTGGGTAAGACGCCATAAAGTATTAGTAGTATATAGAATATTACGAACTTTGTCCAGTATCCGAAGGCTCATTTTCGGAAATTTTTGCTATTCTTTCCTTAAAAACAATTATCTCGCCAAGAATTCCGCAGGCTAGAGAAACTGCCACCATATATAATTCCATGGGAACCGCAAAAGGCAGTGCTTCCAGAACAAAAGCCGCTACAATGCTGCCCTTGTACGAAACCGGTGCGCGCGGTACATCAAGAGAAGAGCCGGCGCGGGCCTTTTTAAGGCGGGATATGCGTATTATATAGAAGAAAAATACAAAAATAAAAACTGCCGCGCCCGCAATACACATAATTAAAGGTAAACTCATTTTGTCTCCAGCCACTTCAACAGTGTGTTTTTTGCAGAAACAAATGCCAGCGGTATTTTTTCTACATCTTCCGCAGATTTTACATCAACCCATTCAAATCCGCTAACTTCGGACTCTTCGGCCTTAAGCTGTGCCCCAGCCGGAAGAACTGCGGTAAAAAACATATCGCAGGTTTTATAGACGACATCTTTGTAGGCATATGTATTCGGGTAACTGCATATGTATTTTACAGAAAGCGGCCTTACACCTATTTCTTCAAAACACTCGCGCACGGCAGCATTTTCACCGCTTTCATCAGGTTCACAGAATCCGCCGGGAAAAGCCAAAAACCCTTTTCTTGGTTCCTTTGCACGTTTTTCAAATAAAAGCTCACCCTTTTTATTCTGAATAAGAAGTCCTACAGCCGCAGCGGTATTGTTGTAAAGTTCAAAACCGCAGTCAGGGCAAACCCACTTGCGCCCGCTGTTTTTTGTACATATATTTTTTGAGCCGCATTCAGGACAAAAATTGAATTTATTGTCTTTCATAACATAAATATACGCATATTAAAAAGATAAAATCAAGTTGTCTGCACATGCACTGTAAAAGTACATCCGCGCGCATAGGTGTAAACGAATATTTTTTGAATATCGGTTGAAAATAAAGGCAAAAAAATGTATATTTTTTGTATAGGAATCAAAAGGTCTGCGCTGACGCATGGACATGAAAACAGAAAGGCTACGTTGTAAAAACTTCTGTTTCATTTTTTGATTCCCGCCATCATAGGAGTAGTTGTATGACTATCAATGACATCAAGCACCCAAAAATCAAGGCTTGGATTGAAGAATGTGTCGCTATGTGCGAACCTGACGAGGTTTACGTTTGCGACGGATCTACGGCTGAATATGACCGCCTGATGAAAAAATGCGTTGACGCAGGACTCGCAACTCCGCTTGCCAAGAAGCCCAACAGTTTCCTGTTCCGCTCACTGCCTTCTGATGTTGCACGTGTTGAATCACGCACATTCATCTCTTCTGTAAAAGAAGAAGATGCTGGTCCTACAAACCACTGGATTGACCCGAAAGAGCTTAAGGCCACAATGAAAGGCCTCTACAAGGGCTGTATGCACGGCCGCACAATGTACGTCATTCCTTTCTGCATGGGACCACTCGGCTCACCAATTTCAAAGAACGGAATCGAGCTTACAGACTCTGAGTACGTTGTTCTTAACATGGACATCATGACACGCGCTGGATCAAAGGTTCTTGACATTTTCAATGCAGACCCCAACGCAGAATTCGTACCGTGTCTCCACTCTGTAGGAAAGCCGCTCAACAACGGTGAAAAAGACAACGGAGTCTGGCCTTGCGCTGATGTTGAACACAAGTATATCAGCCAGTTCCCCGAAGAACGCCTCATCTGGTCTTACGGATCAGGATACGGCGGAAACGCTCTTCTCGGAAAGAAGTGTTTTGCTCTTCGTATTGCTACTGTTCTTGCACGCGACGAAGGATGGCTTGCAGAACACATGCTTATTCTTAAGCTCACAAACCCACAGGGCGAAGTCAAGTACGTTACAGGCGCATTCCCGTCTGCATGCGGTAAGACAAACCTCGCTATGCTTATTCCAACAATCCCTGGCTGGAAGGTCGAAACTGTCGGTGACGACATTGCATGGATGAAGTTCGGTGAAGACGGACGTCTTTATGCAATCAACCCCGAAGCCGGATTCTTTGGTGTTGCTCCGGGAACTTCAGCAGAGTCAAACAAGAACGCTCTTATTTCTGCAGAAAAGAACACAATCTTTACAAACTGTGCACTTACAGAAGACGGAGACGTCTGGTGGGAAGGAATCGGTTACCCTGCAAAGGGCAAGCTTGTTGACTGGAAGGGAAACACACGCGATGCATTCCCCAAGGACAAGGCTCCAAAGGGCGAAGAAATGGCTCATCCTAACGCACGCTTTACAGCACCTGCAAAACAGTGTCCGTGTATCGCAAAAGAATGGGAAGATCCAAAGGGTGTTCCTATCAGTGCAATTCTCTTTGGAGGACGCCGCCCTTCAACAGTTCCTCTCGTACACCAGGCACGCAACTGGAACCACGGTGTATTCCTTGGATCAATCGTCGGATCAGAAATCACTGCTGCATCTACAATCGATGCATCACAGGTTGGAAAGATTCGCCGCGACCCGTTCGCAATTCTTCCTTTCTGCGGATACAACATGGGCGACTACTTCGCACACTGGATCAGCATAGGAAAGAGCGCAAAGGATCAGGACAAGCTTCCTAAAATCTTCTACGTTAACTGGTTCCGCAAGGACGAAAACAACGACAAGCTCCCCGGCGGATTCATGTGGCCAGGATACGGCGACAACAGCCGCGTTCTTGCATGGATTTTTGACCGCTGCGACGGAAAAGACAACTTCGTTGACACACCAATCGGATATATGCCAAAAGAAGGTTCTCTTAACCTTGACGGACTTGCAGAAGTTTACAAGGAACAGATTCCTGCAATCACAAAGGTTGACAAGGAAGGCTGGCTCAAGGAATGCAAAGACATCCGCGAAAACCACTATCCTAAGTTCGGAAAGCACTTGCCAAAGGAACTTACAGAGTGTCTTGATGACCTCGAAGCTCGTCTTAGCAAGGCTTAATGAATTAGTCAATTTCTAATGGAAAGGCTGTCCATAAGGGCAGCCTTTTTTTGCAGCTTCCCGCGTGCTCCCTACGCAGTATTGCTTATGCTAAGCTTATACTTAAGTAAAACTGCTCCCGGTCACCCGCGGAAATCGAAAACCGGGCCATAAGGCCCTTGATGTGACTTTTGCAAGGAAACCATCAAATGTCGCTTCGCGACCCTAAAAGTCAAATCATTTCCGCTTCCCGCGTGCTCCCTACGCAGTATCACTTCTGCCAAGTTTACTCTTTGTAACAACTGCGCTTTCACATAGAAGCTTTGGAAAAAAATTATGGACGACGAAGAATATTATTCAAAACTAAGAAGACAGTATACGAATCCGCTTGAAAGAAAAAAGAAAAACGGCAGCGGCAAATATTCATCATGGGCTGTTCCGCACGGGCGCGAAGATGCCGAAATGCTCGAAGAAAGAGAAATGACAGACAGTAAAACAGATGAACAGTTCAGCGGTGAAGACTAAAATTCAGGCCAGCCGTATTCGTTCCACTTTAATTCTTCTATCTGAAGTTCGGGCTCCCCGTTATTGAGCCTGTCGTATGCATGGTAAACAAGATATATTTTATTGTCAGTGTCTGCAAAAACGGTATTGTGACCGGGGCCTGCCCAGCGTGAATAACTGAGTCCGTTGCGCAGTGTAGTTCCGCCGCCGTCACTCATGCTCACGCCAATGTCATCATAAAAAGGACCGCAGACACTTTCAGAACGCCCCACAACAATGTGGTAAGAAGAAGCTGTTCCCCTGCAGCAAAAATCGTGTGATGCAAAAAGATAATAATATTTCCCGTGTTTAAAAAGATAACCGCCTTCTATCGGATTAGGATTTGTTCCGCGGCTGGCGACAGTTACGGGCTTTTCACCTTTTTTTACAAAACCGTCGGCACCGAGCGCAATTTCCTGAAGTCCGCCCCAGAAAGAACCAAACAAAAGAACATCCGTGCCGTTTTCGTCCCTAATTACAGCAGGGTCAATGCAGTTGTAGTTATTTTCGGGAACAGATTCAATTATTGCGCCCAGATCTTCCCATCCGTATTCTGCTGAATTTACATCCAGCGTACGTGAACGGGCAAGACCTATGGCAGAACGGTTACTCCCGAATGTAGAAACGGAATAGTAGATGCGCCACCATCCGTCACGAAACACAACTTCGGGAGCCCAAAAATGCGTTGAGCCGGGAATCTTCTCTGACGTCCAGCGTGGGTTTTCGTCAAAAACTTTTCTGCAGTATTTCCAGCTGCAAAGATTGTCAGAAACCGCAACCGGAATTCCAGGTCCTGTCTGAAAGCGGTAATACAAACCGTTTTCCTTGACAATTACCGGGTCATGGGTAGAAGTAAATCCGCAAAGCTCAAGCAAAGGCATAATTATTTAAGTCCTGTCATTGCAACTGACGCAATAATCTGCTTCTGGAAAACCATAAAGACAATCAGAACAGGAAGAAGTGCAATAACTGAAGCCGCAAGAAGCAACGGGTAGTCAGTCTGGATAGCATACATTGCGTTAAGTTTTGCAATCATAACCTGAACAGTAAGCTTTTCCGGTGTATTAAGGTAAATACTCGGGGCAAAGTAGTCGTTCCATGAACCCATAAACCACAGGATTCCCTGGGCTGCAATTGCCGGTTTTGCATTGGGAAGCATAATCGACCAGAAAATGCGCAGAAAACCGGCTCCATCAATACGTGCAGATTCTATCATCGAAGTAGGAATTCCGCTCATGTACTGGCGCAGGAAGAAAATCATTGATACATTGCCAAGCATTCCAGGAATAATAAGCGGGTACCATGTATCAAGCCATCCGATTCTTGAATAAATTATAAACTGCGGAATCATGATGATAGAAAATGGTATCATAAGGGTTGCAAGTTCAGCAAGAAAGAGCTTGTTCTTTCCCGGAAAACGAAGCTTTGAATAAGAAAATGCAGCAAGTGAAGAAACAAGTGTTCCTATCACAATTGTGCTCACGGCAATAAAAATTGAATTCAGAATTCCGCGCTGTAACTGGGGATCCATTTCCCATACGCGCTTGAAATAATTTGTCCACTGCGGTGCCTTTGGAACAGCAAGTGAAAGCTGTGTCATCAAAAACTGTCCCTTTGTCTTAAGGGATGAAATAAACATCCACCAAAGCGGAACAATCATTATAACTGCACCAAGAGTCAGAAAAAAGTATACAAAAAAATTCGACAGAGTCTGATTACGTTTCTGTGAACCATATTTTGCTACCTGCGGATTTGTCATAGCGTTTGTCATAAAAACCTCTTTTCCCTATTCCAGATAGTTTTCACTGGCAGGGCTCAGCTTAAACTGAATCGCCGTAACGACGAATACGATAATTGCAAGTACCCAGGATGCTGCACATGCATACCCCTTAAGGTCTGCAGAACCAAAAGCTTTCTGCCAGATATAGAATACTATTGTAGCAGAACTGTAGTCAGGTCCTCCGGTCGGTGTCATTATCTGCGGTTCAACTATCATCTGTGCACCGCCGATTATTCCAGTAATGATAATATAGAAGGAAATAGGCTGCATCAAAGGCCAGGTAATCTTTCTGAAAATAGTCCAGCCGCTGGCTCCGTCAATAACTGCAGCCTCGTAGTATGACTTCGGAAGATTCTGAAGTCCGCCAAGGTACAAAAGTGCCGTGTTTCCGACTCCGCGCCAGACACACATAAGCATAATTGCAGGCTTTACAGTATGTTCATTCTGAAGCCAGTTTGGTCCTTTCACACCGAATGCCCAGTTCAAAAACTGGTTTAAAAGACCGTAATCACCGTTATAAAGCCAGCTCCACAAAAGTGAAACGGCAACTATCGAAGAAACAACCGGTATATAGTAAATAACACGGTAAACTTTTACTCCGGGAAGCTCCTTGTTGAATGCAAGAGCAAGTGAAAATGCCCATATCATTCCGAGAGGAATTCCAATCATGTAGACAAAGGTATTCCACAAAGAATGCCAGAAGTCCGGGTCAGAAAAAAGTTCCTTGTAGTTTTCAAATCCAACATAAAAAAATGACCTGTCTATCTCGTCCATCTTATGAAGACTTGTAAGGTCTGTCATTGAATCCCAACTGGTAAAACTGGCAAAGATAGAAAACAGGAATGGTCCGGCCGTAAAAAGAAAAAATCCCACGACAGGCGCTATTACAAAAAGAAGACCGGCGCGCGCCTCATCATTCCACTTCTTTGATTTGTTTAATTCAGTATTTTTCATAAAGAAGCTCCATTTGGTTAAAGTCACACAGACGCATCTCTTTGCAAAGATACGTCCGTGTAAGTCAGACTCCGTTATCTTCTGGCGCTCTGACGTGCTCTTGCAAGGGCTTTGTCCAGGTCACGCTGAAGCTTAGGCTGAATTTTCTTGCAGTATTCTTCGGCGGTCATTTTTCCGTCAAGAACCTTTTGAATTCCAACATAGAAATTATCATACCATACGCGGTTGTATGTGTAGTCAAACGGCCAGCTGCGTCCGGTTTTTTCAATAATATTGATAAACTCCTGACGGTTCTGCGGATTACCCGGCTTTGAAGTATAGCGTGATGCCAGTGACTTAAGGTTTGGAATCTGAAGATCCTGGTCGCAGAACATTTCATTTGCTTCTTTGTCTGCAGAAAGATAAAGTGCAAGTTCAGCAGCCTTTGAAGGATTCTTTGTTGTAGCAGAAACTGCCCAGCCTACACCGCCCCTGTATGTTGCGGTTTCATTTTCACTTGTATGAACAGGCCACGGAATAAGGTCATAGTCAAAAGGAAGAACCTTGTTGAATGTAGAAAGATCCCACGGTCCTGCAGGGAAGAATCCTAGTTCACCCTTAAGCCATCTCTGGTATGTATCAAGTGACTGAGCCTGTGTTGCGCTCGGTGTAACTTCATACTTGTTTGTCATGTCTGCCCAGAACTGAAGTGCTTCAATAAATTTTGGGTCGGTAATATTTACCTTTGTTTTTGTCTCGTCCAAAAAGTCTGTTCCGTTTCCCCATACAAACTGAATAAATGCCCAGTGAACATTGAGTCCTGTTCCGAAAGTATCATTCATTCCGTCGCCGTTTGTATCTTTTGTAAGCTTTTTGCAGACTGAAATAAATTCATCCCATGTATAGGGAGTATCTTTGCTTGGAAGCGGAATTCCGTACTTCTGGAAAAGAGTTTTGTTGTAAGCAAATGCAAAAGGTCCGAAGTCTTTTGGAAGTGCCCAGATTGAATCACCCTGTCCGAGATATTTTCCGTCATAGCGGTATGCGTTTACAGCAGAAGAATACAAATCGTCAAAATCTACACCCTTTGCATTTTTGATATAAGGTGCAAGATCCAGAACTTTTCCGTTGTCAGCATACTGGCGTACAGATTCAGGTCCAAGATAGAAAACATCAGGGAGCTGGTTTGCAGCAAGAGCCGCCTGAATCTTTGCAGCATATTCATCACCTGTTACAGAAATGAACTTTACTTTTGTTCCCGGGTGTGTCTCTTCAAAACGGGCTACAACACTGTCCAGAATTGCCTTTTCCTGTGGCTGTGCATAGTTCATGAGCGTGATTTCATCTACGGCAAATGCGCCTGCACATACAGAAGCGGCAGCAAGAATTGAAAGCAAAACTTTCTTCATAAGTATCCTCCTGAGAATAATTGTAAGGAAGCAGTAATCTTCTTAATGATTTTATTGTAAACCCAGATTTTCTATAAGTCAAGAAAATTTGATATAAATCTTTTTTTATTGAATTAAACCACCTTTTTCAAGAAAAAAACAGCCGGACTCAAGAAAAATATGCTTAAATCCGGCCGTAAAAATATATTGTATCAATAATTTTCGTTATTTAGCAAAAAATTACTTGTCGCGTCTGTTTCCCCAGAAATACTCACCGCAACCTTTTCCGCTGCACTCAAGTGTCGTAAAGGTAACTGTTTTGCGCGTTGTACTTCGGTTTTTTGCCCAGTCAGTAGCCTTAAGGACATATCCCTTAAAGTCACCCAGTCCGTTTATCTTTATTACGACAGAACATCCGTTGTCAGAAAGAGTCCACGTTCCCTTATAAGTGCCTTTTACTGTTCCGTCTGCTTCAAGAACAACTTCCTTTGATTCAGTCGGAATTGCATCATCCAGATAGATACCGGTTACGGGCTTTGTATCTCCGTTGAAAGTATAGTCACCCTGTCTGTCACTGCGTACGGTAAGAATAGTATCGTAGGTTCCAGCTATATCTTCTGCTGACAAAGGCGCAAGAGCTTCGTCTTTTCCGTCATAGTCGTTGTAGTATTCATTCTGGTTAAGGACAGGCCATCCGTCTTCTGTAAAGAACATCTGGTGTATCTGCAGGAAGAAAAAATATCCCGGCAGGAAATTTGTGCGTGCGTGGTTTGCAAAGACAACTTTTCCGTCCTGTGTGCGCAGAATTGACTGGCCACCCTGGCTTCTGAAACTGAGTTCTCCCTTAAGAACATGGGATCCTATTATTTTGCCGCCAATCTTATGGAACTCACCGGCTCCGTTAAGAGGACCGATCATCATACTTCTGCCCGAAGCATCAATATAAGGTCCTTCAGGTGAACGGCTTCTTCCCACACCGACGCGGTAGTCCCAGTCCAGAGAACCCATCGAAACAAAACAATAATACCAGCCGTTACTGCTGTTGTAGATAACCTGCGCTCCTTCATAGGCAGCACCGTAACCTCCGGCAATTGCCTTTCCGAACGCGCCTTCAACAGAATCTGCAGGAACATCAAGAATATTTCCTTCTCTGTCCACAGGTTTGAGCGAAACAGTGTCCACATACATAAGGGCAATTCCACCTTTCCACGAGCCGTAGGTTACTCCGTAGCAGTCTGTTCCGCCCACATTGTAAACCATCTGTTTTCCTGTAGAAACGTCGGTAACAAATTCAGGGTCAATACAGCCAAAGCCGTATGCCATGCCGGTAAAATCACTGTCTGTTTCATTCTGAGTGTCATATGAACCGGTGTTGAGCATGTCGTACATTGTAATCGACTCGTCATCGCTCGTGTAGCTTCTGTCATAATATGTGTAGCGTACAAGAAGAGACTGTTCATAGGAAACGCCCAGGGAGTCAAACACTTCCTTTATTTTGGGGTCTTTTGCCGCGGCTTCATGTGCAGGATAAAAAGGCCCCGTTACACTTGAAGAAACGGCAAGTGCAATTGCAGCAACAGGATCTCCCGAACGGTCTTTGTCGGTAATGATTCCGTGATACATATAGTACAGTCCGTTCTGTTTAATTACAGTAGGTGCCCACGAAGAAGCTCCCGCGCGGTCAAATTCAACCCACTTAAGCCAGGCTTTGTCCCACTTGCGCTGAATTGCAGACGTGTTAAGGCATTCCCAGTTTACAAGATCAGCAGAGCGTCTTATCTGAAGCCCCTTCTGTCCGGCCCCTCCGATAGCAGCATCTGTGGAATAAACATAGTACATTCCGTCATCATCCTGAAAAATCTTGGGATCGTGGCAGTTAAGGGTACCCCATTCAGCCTGTGTTCCGCTCCGTGGACTTGCATATTTTGTATACACGCTTTTATCTGCGTCACGTTTGGCGGCAAAGGCAGTTCCGGCAGCAAGTACGGCAGCAACGGCAGCAGCAGCTGTTTTTGCAAAAATTGAATTATTCATTTTAACCTTCCGTTCTTAATTTCTTTGATATACTTTAACTTATTTTGATACAGTATATCACAGGTTCCTGTTGAAATAAAGAAATTTCTTTTACAAAGAGCCAGAAAATCTTCTGATATTGCAAATTCCGTTTTATATGCTATAATTCCGATACAAATCTTAAAAACAGAGGCAGTTCCATGAAAATAAAACCAGTCCTTTACCTGTCGGTCGCAGTCCTTGCGCTCACATCTTGCCGCACGACAGCCGTAAATCTTGCAGACTATTCACCCGCAGCAATAATGACCGTTTACTCAAACAACGGTGTTCCGTGGTACCAGGAAAAAACAGGGGACAATTACGAACTTGAACAGCAGGAAGACGGAATTCTTACAGGCTTTATAAACCGCGCACTCGACAAAAACAATCCCGAAACACTTCTGGTTCAGGAACGGGTTGACAGTGCCGCACGCATTTTTGCAGATACCCTCGCCCAAAACGGAATCCAGGTAATTGAACCGGCAACACTCAAAGACTGCCCTGCCTACAGAAACGCCGGAACAGGTTTCTTTGACACACTCAACAGTACGGTTGCAGCAACAGGATACGACGTCATAGGCTCATCTTCACGGAAACTCAACAAAATGACGGCAAAACAGACAGGAGCAAAAGCGCTTGTTTATGTAAAATTCCGCTTCCAGAAAGAAGCACTGCAAGAAGGGTTCAGAAATGCAGGTGTATGCGCAAGGGTTGTCATGACAGTATACGCGGCAGATTCACAGGGAAAAACAATTATAAACAAAGAATACACAGGCCGTTCAGCAGAATACACGCCTTTAAGAAACAACTACTGGAACAGGGACGAAGTATGCTCTTATTTTGAAGAAACAGTTCAGACTCTCTCAAACAGATTTGCAATGGACTTTCTATACAACAGCACCACCCCGCCCGCAGAAGAAAGCGTTTCTGTCCCGGACGAAGCAGTAAGTATTCCCGCACCGCAAAAAACTGCTTCGGATCCGGCAGTGCAGGAACAGGAATAAAGTTATATTACTTTCGGGAACTGCGCTTTACCAGAAAAAAAGGGGCAAAAACAGACCCCAGCAGAAGTACCGGGAGTGATGCCATAAACACGTATCTTCCGAAATAAAAGAAACCGCAGACAAAGTTAAGCACGCCGGCCGCAACAAACAGTATTCCGACCACGCGCTTGGCTTTTGTAATGCCTTCGGAATCAGACTTATCAAGTCCCGGCAGGTTTATTGCAGAAGAATTCACTTTTGGAATGTAGTTTCCTACAGCAGCAAAGACAAGGGCTACTACTGGAATGGCAATTCCGCTTATATTTATAAAATTTCCCAGCGTATAGGCATAAACCAGGGCACTGCCTACAAGGCACAGAACGGGTGCAAGCCATTTCAAAACAAGCTTTAAACCGGCAGGCATTTTCTGTCCTTTTGCAGATTTTTCTATAAGCAGGTGATACAGTATATTCATGGCAGCCATAAGTGCCGGCAGAATAAAAACTGTTACCCACTTCGGGGCAAAATTGTCGGGTTCGTTGTTAAAATTAAAGTGCACGACTATACTTTCAGGAAGATTGTTCCACGCGGCAAGCCCAAACAGCATGGGCATAAAACACACTGCAGTTGTAATAAACATCAGCGCCAGATACGGCTTTTTGTTTTCATTGTTATTTTCCATTTTCTTCTCCTGCTTCGTCTCCATTATTTTTCCCCGAAGACTTGAACTGATTTATCCAGAGTACAAGTTCTTCAAAAACACTTGTACAAAGCTCGTAATAGATGAAGTTTTTGTATTTTGTTTCATCTACAAGACCGGCTTTTTTAAGAATGGAAAGATGATATGAAATCGTTGCACCGGTCATATCAAATTCCGCACCTATTTCACCGGCAGACATCTTTCCTTTTCTGAGCAGTGTAAGAATCTCACGCCGCACAGGATCGGAAAGTGCCTTGAAAGTGTCCTGGAATGCCATAGCCACCTCTATTTAGAAATATTTCTAAATACTAGTAAACTACATAAGAAAAGAAATGTCAATAACTATTTAGAATTTTTTCTAAATACAGAAGACTTACTGAAAAACAGGGAAGCCTTTTTCGTCGTACCTGATTTTTTTAACCCATGCATGACGGTTGGGGTCATACAGTGCAAAAGCAAGATCCACTTCTGCATAAGGGCGGGCATGATAAACAAGATAATCTGTTTTTCCGTCGCGGCTTGTCGTAAAGCTGTTGTGTCCGGGTCCAAAGATTCCTGCGGCCTCATCTGTCACCAGAACAGGCTTTTCAAGTTTTATCCACGATTCTGCTTTTGTAAGATCTGCATTTTCGTCGGCATACAAAAGTCCCATACAGTATGTTGCATCAGTTGCGCTTGCTGAATATGTAATGAAGATTTTTCCGTTGCGCTTCAAAACGGCTGCACCTTCGTTAACCTTGAATCCCCTGCATTCCCAGTCAAATTCAGGGCGTGTAAGCAAAGTTACAGGGAACTTGAGTTCGTAGGGAGAAGACATTTCTGCCAGATAAAGACAGGAATTTTCTGTTTTTTCAGGTGATTTTTGTGCCCAGACAGCAAAGTGCTTTCCTTTGTTTTCAAAAACTGTAGTATCAAGCATAAAAGAGTCCCATTCGGGAACAAGCATGCCTTTTTCTACCCATTCACCGCAGAAAGGATCCTGTGACGTATTTTCAAGTACCCAGGTTCTTATCCACCAGGGATCTTCTGCACGGCCGGCCGCAAAATACAAATACCACTTTGAATCAATATAATGAAGTTCCGGTGCCCAGATATGCCAGCTCATGGGACCGTCTGCATGTTTTCTCCAGACAGTAAGCGGTCTGGCCTCCTCGAGTCCCTTTACAGACCAGGCACGTCTTATTTCTATTCTGTCATATTCAGGGCAGGAATAAGTAAAATAATAATACCCGTCTTTATGAAAGTAAACATAAGGGTCAGCAGTCTGTCTCACAAGTGGTTTTTTCTCATCTTCATCAGTAATATCAGTGATATTCATAAATTTTTCTCCAAAAAAAGTATTTATACGCAGGTTGCAGTCTATGCGATTTTTTTAATTTAAAAAAAACAGCCGGACAAAACTGCCGGCTGTTAACTCAAAGCGATCTGTTCCGCTTATTTTGCGGGACCTTCAGGCGCAACGGCACCAAGTGCAAGCTGTGCAATCTGGGCATCAGAGAATACCCTGTTTGCAACAAGAACATTGTCCATTGCACCGTTGAACAAAGGATCAGCAGCCCAATTTGAACGTCCTATGTAAATACCTGTAGCAGTCGCGGCAATATCTGCAGTCTTTACAGGACAGGGCAGTTTCTGGGCAAGTTTTCCGTTAACATAAAGAGCAGCAGATCCGTTTCCGAAAGTTGCTGCAATGTGTGTCCACTGGCCTGTCGGTGGCAGCGGTGAAAGAATTGTTACGTTTCCTGCAGCCCCGAACACATCCATGCGCAACATCTTTGTGTTAAAGTCCATTCCGCACCAGACATCACACTGGCTTCCGTCACCTATGTCAAATACACGGGCCCAGTCTTTCCATGAAGAAGGATTGACCCATCCGGCAATTGTTACGCCTTCACCCGAAAGAAGTTCGCTGTCAATAGTAAGGTATTCGTCTTCACCGTTAAACTGAAGAGCCTGACCTTCCTTGCCTTCCACAAGAACAGAACCGTCAAGAGCACCGGTATAGACATTCATTTCCTGTCCGGAATGATCAACAACTTCATTGTCAACAATTTCTTCTTCGAAGGTATAGTAACCGATTACACCGTCACCTTCGTGAATTGTATACGGAAGAAGCGGAGCCTCCTTTGTTGTACCGCATCCTGTAAGTGCAAAAAGTGAAGCGGCAGAAACAATTCCTGCAATAATCTTTTTCATAAAAATCCTCCTGAACAAAGATTAACCGGGTGTGCCGGTCAAATATATTTTAGCACACCCGTATTAATAAAAAAAACTTTATGAAAAAAAAGTTACTCTGCTGAACCTATAATTCCCGCGTAAACAGATGCAATTTCTTTTGCGCTGAATGAGCGTGATGCTACAAGAAGTTCATCAAGTGCCCCGTGAAACAGCGGATCTGCAGCCCAGTTTGAACGTCCTACATAAAGTCCGAGCGGGTCTCCTGCAGAAAGCTGCTCTACAGAAACAGGACAGGGAAGTTCCTGCGAAAGTTTTCCGTTAACATAAAGGGCCATTTTCCCGCTGCCAAATGTTGCGGCAACGTGAACCCATGATCCAACCGGCGGAAGAGGACAGTTTACCTGGGCAGCTGTTCCTTCTTCGCGCATTCCGAGTGTTCCGGGAGTTCTTCCGTCGACAGCAACAAATACGTCTGTCTTTGTATCGCCAAAGTCAAATACACGGCCCCAGACAGCCCATGAGTCAGCCTTAACCCATGCAGCAACTGTGAATCCGTCTCCTGAAAGAAGTTCAGAATCAAGGGTTATATATTCATCTTCTCCGTTAAGTTTGAGTGCCTTACCTGATTTTCCGTCTACAGTGACAGATCCGTCAAGTGCAGATGTGTAAACGTTCAGTCCGTTTCCTGAATGATCGATTACTTCATTGTCTACTATTTCTTCATCAAAAGAATAATATCCCACTACACCTGAATCTTCGGTAATAGTAAACGGTGTTCCACCGGAAGCCTTTGCCCCGGAAGCACATGACAGTAAACCAAAAGCAGCGGTAACAGCAACAATAACGCCCACAACTTTCTTCATAAAAATCCTCCGTATTAACTTATATTGATATATTCCAATTAAACATGGAATATTCATTTCTATTTCTAATAGTTTACACCCGTTTCCCAATATTGGCAAATGTTTTTTTACTTTTTTTGTTATTTATCATATTTTTTTGATAAATAAACAGCTGTACGTTAAGCAGGAGTACATGTAAACGTATTTCATGAACGGCGAATATTTCGCCATTCATGAAAACCACAGGTGTTTCACAACTGTAATGCGAACAATTTGCGTTTAAAAAAAATAAGCCCTGCTAAAATGCTCATGTACGATAAAGAAGCAAGCAACCGAAAACAAGAGATAGACCGCCAGCACCACACTATTCCGAACCAAAGAAAACAAAGACCAAAAGACAAGCATTGTGGAAATATTTGTTGGCAGAAAAAATACTTGCGTGCACACGCATATTTATGTATAATACGTTCTGCTTGGAGGTATATATCTATGCAACTATTAAAATGGCTTTCCATAACAGACCGATTTTACAAAATCTATTTGGACAAGCAACTTGCCCCCTATGGAAT
>OIZO01000129.1_pt1 | contig 61554 bp, 57 predicted proteins | sample 1588551 | NCBI WGS metagenome assembly OIZO01 (sample SAMN03283271) | human gut metagenome | biome: human-associated habitat; material: feces | host: Homo sapiens | place: Peru | collected 2012
TCAGGTTCTAGTGTTCACTGCGGACGTGCGGGTTCAAGTCCCGCCTCGCCCACCAGAAGAAGTACATCCGTGGGGTGTGCTTCTTTTTTGTGTATACCCTGCAAAAATCTGAAAATTATGAAAAAAATGCTTGCAATTTGCGCTGGTTTATGCTAAACTAAACCGGTCTGAAATCAAGGTGCGTCCTCTGCCGCGGATGACGGTACGAACGCCTAATATTTAAGGAGGACAATCAATATGGATTTAGTAAAAGCTCTGAACAGCCAGTACATGAAGGAAGAGCTGCCCGAGGTTCGGGTAGGCGACACCGTTCGTGTGCACGTTCGCATCAAGGAAGGCGCTCGTGAGCGTATCCAGGTCTTCGAGGGCCTCGTCATTGCCCGTAAGCACGGCGGCATCGGCGAGACCATCACCGTTCGTCGTGTTTCCTACGGCGTAGGCTGCGAGAAGGTCTTCCCTCTGCATTCTCCCAACGTGGCCATGATCGAGACTGTCCGCAAGGGTCAGGTCCGTCGTGCCAAGCTGTACTACCTGCGTGATCGCGTGGGCAAGGCCGCTAAGATCAAGGAGAAGGTTTAAAGAACTTTTCATAAAAAAGGAGGGCGTGGCCCTCTTTTTTTATGCCCTGACACCAGGGGAATTCCATTTTTCCTATGGAAAAGACTGGATATTCGTGGTATAATAAAGCACAACTGTAAAAGTGGAGGATTCGGCCATGGCGCTTTTTACGAGAGATAAGAAAAAAGAAGAGGAGCCCGGCTTCCGGAAGAGCACAGCAATGTACCTGCATGATCTGTGCTGGATGCTCAGCGTGGTGCTGGTGCTGTTTCTGGTGTTTTTTCGGATCATTGTGGTATCCGGTCCCTCTATGAAGCGGACACTGTTGGATGGGGACTATCTGCTGCTGTACAGCAATCTTTTCTATCATCAGCCCCAGAGGGGGGACGTTGTGGTGGTCAGCAAGCAGTCCTATGATAACGGCAAACCCATTGTCAAGCGGGTCATTGCCACGGAGGGGCAAATCGTGGATATGGATTTTGACAACGGCATTGTCTACGTGGATGGGCTCCCGTTGGAAGAGGACTATGTCAACACCCCCACCAATCTGGACGAGGGGCAGATATTTCCCCAGATCGTGGAGGACGGCTGTGTCTTTGTTATGGGTGACAACCGGAATCACTCCAAGGACAGCCGCTCTACGGAAATTGGCCAGGTGGATAAGCGGGAGATTTTGGGTAGGGTGGCCCTGCTGCTGCTTCCCGGAACTGATGGCGGCGGGGAAGCGAGAGACTATTCAAGAATCGGAATGGTGGACTAAATGGAAAATAACATGAACATTCAGTGGTACCCCGGCCACATGACCAAAACCCGGCGGCAGATCGAAGGGGACCTGAAGCAGGTGGACGCGGTATGCGAGATCGTGGATGCCCGGATCCCGGTGTCCAGCCGGAATCCGGATATTGATGCTATTTGCGGCAGCAAACCTCGGATGATCGTCCTGAACCGGATGGATCTGGCGGACCCGGCGGCTACCCAGCGCTGGCAGGCCTATTTCAGGAAGAAGGGCATGGCAGTCCTGGCTACTGACTGCAAAACCAAGCGGGGCATTAACGGCTTTACCCCTGCCGCCCGGCAAGCCTGCGCTGAAAAGCTGGCCCGGGATGCCGCCAAGGGCATGAGCCGGCCTCTGCGGGTCATGGTGGTGGGGATCCCCAATGTTGGAAAATCCACCCTGATCAACCAGATTTCCGGCAGGAAGGGTGCCAAGGCGGAGAACCGCCCCGGTGTGACCCGAGGCAAGCAGTGGGTCACGGTGGATTCCGGCCTCCAGCTGCTGGATACGCCGGGCATTCTCTGGCCCAAGTTTGAGGACCCGGAGGTAGGCATGATGCTGGCTTTTACCGGGGCTGTCAAAGAAGGCGTCATTGACATGGAAGAGTTGGCCTGCCGGCTCCTGGAGCTTCTGCTGGCATATTACCCGGACACGCTGAAGGATCGCTACAAGTTGGAGGCCCCCGCCGGGACTCCCGGCTATGAACTGCTGGAGATGGCAGGAAAGAACCGGGGCTATCTGCTCTCCCGGGGCGAAATCCACACAGAGCGGATGGCAAAGGTGCTGCTGGATGAATTCCGCAGCGGGAAACTGGGGAAATTTACCCTAGAGCAGCCCAAGGAGGAAGCACTATGAGCGAAATAAACCTGTGGGCCATTGAGGACGCCTGCAAGGAAGAGGGCTACCGCCTGATCTGCGGTGTGGACGAGGCGGGCAGAGGCCCTCTGGCAGGCCCTGTCTGTGCGGCGGCGGTGATTTTGCCGGAGCACCTGGAGATCCCGGGGCTTAACGACAGCAAGAAGCTTTCCGACAAGCGCCGTAGGGAACTGTTCCCCATCATCCAAGAATCCGCTTTGGCCTATGGCATCGGGTTTGCCTCTCCAGAGGAAATTGACGAGATCAATATTCTGCAGGCTACCTTTTTAGCCATGCGCCGGGCCATAAGCCAGCTGCATGTAACGCCGGATCTGGCCCTCATCGATGGCAACCGGGAGACGGACTTTGGGGTCCCCTGCAGGACAGTCATCAAGGGCGACAGCCTCAGCGCCAACATTGCGGCGGCCTCCGTGCTGGCCAAGGTCAGCCGGGACGATCTGATGCTGAAAGCCGCGGAGGAGTACCCTGGTTACGGATTTGAAATTCACAAGGGCTATGGCACCAAGGCTCATTATGCCGCGTTGGAAGAAAAAGGTCCCTGCGCCATCCACCGCAGGACTTTTTTGAGAAAATTTTACGGTCAAAAGTGATATAGAGGAGGCTTCTACATGAAATTCCCTGTATTTGATCTGCATTGTGATACCGCTCTGGCGCTGCTGGGGGAGGACCTGAACCAGGCGGGGAGTCTCCGCACCAATGCCGGCCAGGTAGACCTGGACCGAGCGGGAACGCTGGGGGGATATGCCCAGTGCTTCGCCTGCTTCACGTCCCCGCTGATGGAGGCAGAGAACCACATTTCTCCCACAGTGATGTTCGAGCGGGAGATTGCCACCATCCAGCGGGAAATAGACCGAAACAAAGACCGGATCGCACTTTGCTACACCCCGGAAGAGGTGGAGGAAAACCAAAAGAGAGGCCTTATGTCCGCGATCCTGACCATCGAGGGACCGGCAGGCTTCGGCTTCGACCCGGAGCTGCTGGAGAGCCTGTTTCTGGCGGGATTCCGGATCTCTACCCTGGGCTGGAATGAGCAGAATCCTCTCATTGGCTCCCACCTCACCGGCGGCGGCCTGACAGATCTGGGCAAGGCTTATGTACAAAACGCCCAGGCACTTGGAATGCTGGTAGATGTGAGCCATTGCAGCGATGAGGGCTTCTGGGACATTGTCAAAATCACAGGGGCCCCCATTATTGCCTCTCATTCCAACAGCCGGGCGGTGTGGAATCACAGCCGTAACGTGACGGACGATATGTTCCGGGCTATCCGGGAGACCGGCGGCGTGGTAGGCATCAACGAGTATGCCGCCTTTTTGGGAGAAAATGCGACTCTGGATACAGTCTGTGACCACATTCTCCACTTCATGGAGTTGGATCCGGAGGGGAAGCACATCGCCCTTGGAGGGGACCTGGACGGTTGCAGCCAGCTGCCCCAGGGCTTTACCGGGGTAGACAGTTACCAGTCCCTGGCTGAGAGACTTTTGGAGCGGGGCCTGACGGAGCAGAATGTGATGGATATTTACTGGAACAACGCCTTGGGAGTGATGTCAACTGCGTTACGCGACAACAAGATCAACTGATCCCTGCTACGGTTTCCGTCAGGCCTTCAGCGAGGATCGCAGCCCGGACGGGGGCCTGTACCTGCCGGAGCGGCTGCCCAGGCTGAGCCGAGAGGAAATTCTTACTCTGGGCCGTCAGCCGGAGAATACCGCCGTGGCGAACCTGCTGAACCTCTTTTGGGAGGAAAAGCTTACCGGCTGGGACCTGGATTTTTCTGTAGGCCGCCGCTGGGTCCGCCTGTGTGGCCTGGAGCGAAAGGCAAAATTCTGCCAATGCTGGCATGCGCCCGAGGGGCGAATCGACTCCCTGAACAATTTCCTGTCCGGTCGCCTCGGCATCTCCTGGGGCTTCTGGGGAGAAACGGCGGCACGGATCGCCGTACTTGGCATGGGACTTTCCAAGCTCCTTACCCAGGAGGAGGAAGCACCCTTTGATCTTGCCGTGGTGGGGGGAAACTTTTCTGCCGTTTTTGCCGGGCTTTGCCTGAAAGCCATGGGCTTTCCTGTGGGGAAGGTCATCATATGCTGCAACGAAAACAACAGCCCCTGGGAGCTGGTGCATCTGGGGACTCTGCGGACTGACGGCGTGACCGTCACCACAAAGACGCCGGAAGCGGACGTGTGGCTGCCTCTGGGGCTGGAAGGGGTACTGTGTCTGCTGGGAGGCTCCACTGCGGCAGTGGAGTACGCCCGATGTGCCTACATGGGCAGCGATTATGTTCCTGGGGAAGACCTGCTGAAGGCTCTGCGGCGGCTGCTCTATGTCAGCGTAGTCAGTGACAGCCGGATGCTCTTTACCATCTCCGGGGTGCTGCAAACGTCAGACAGGCTCCTGTCTCCCTATGAGGCTCTGACCTACGCGGGAATCCAGGATTATCGGGCCAAGGGTGGTGAAAACCGTCTGTGCCTGATGCTTTCGGAAAAAAGCCCTGCATTGGACGACCTTGTCTGCGCCCAGGCCCTGGGAAAGAAACCAGAAGAAGTGCGAGCAATTTTGAGGAGGTGAGGGCGTGGCACTGTATGCGATCGGCGACCTGCACCTATGTTTGGGAGCCCCGAAACCCATGGATGTCTTTGGAGGCAACTGGATCGGATATATGGATAAGCTCCGTGCCGGTATGGAGGTCCTGACCGAGGAGGATACGCTGGTCCTAATGGGAGACCTGAGCTGGGCGCTGGACTTGGCAAGCGCCAGCGCGGATTTTGCCTGGATCAACGCGATTCCCGGCAGGAAGATCATTCTGAAGGGAAACCATGACTACTGGTGGAGCACCCAGGCGAAATTTACCAAATTCTGCCAGGAGCACAGCTTTGAAGGCCTGAATCTTTTAAATAACAACTGCTATTTTTATGAAGACATTGCCATCTGCGGTACCCGGGGCTGGTTTTTTGAGGAAGAAAGATCCGGCCAGCACGATGAGAAGGTTTTCCGGCGGGAGCTCATGCGGCTGGAAGCCAGCTTAAAGGCTGCGGGGCAGACGCAAAAGCTGGTGTTTCTCCACTATCCCCCCCGGTACAAGGGTTACACCTGCCGGGAGATCCTGGACTTGCTGGAAAAATATCAGGTCCGACAGTGCTTCTACGGCCACCTCCATGGCGGCAGCCACAAGCTGGCTATGGAAGGACTCTGGGACGGAGTGGAGTATCGGCTTCTTTCCGCGGACTATATCGGCTTCCAGCCCTACAAAGTAAAAAAATGAAAAATTTTTTTGAAAACAGTGGACAATTCCGCTATTGTTTGATAGAATATATCGGCTATGTAAAAAAATAAAGGATGCGCGGAAGCGTGTCTATCAGGAGGAATACACAAATGCAAGTAAAGAATGTTGAGAAGAAGGGCAATCAGGCTACGATTGTTGTGGAAATCGATAAGGAGCTCATGGAGACCGGCATTAACAAGGCCTACACCAAGGCCCGCAAGAGCATCATGATCCCCGGCTTCCGGAAGGGCAAGGCTCCCCGGAAGATGATCGAAGCCATGTACGGCACCCACGTTTTCTATGAAGACGGCCTGGAAGAGATTTTCCCCGAGGTTTATGACTTCGCCGTCGCCAAGCAGGAGGGCTTCAAGGCCATTGGCCGCCCCAGCCTGACCGATATGCAGATTTCCGATGACAACATCGTTACCCTGACCATCACCACCGATGTGTATCCCGAGGTTACCCTTGGCCAGTACAAGGGCCTGGAGGTGGAGAAGACCGAGCCCACCGTCACCGATGAGCAGATTCAGGCCGAGCTGGACAACATGGCCAAGAATGTTGCCTCTACCGAGAATGTGGATCGTCCCGCTGAAATGGGCGATACCGCCAACATCGATTTCGAGGGCTTTGACAACGGCGTGCCTTTCGACGGCGGCAAGGGTGAGAACTTCGACCTGAAGCTGGGCAGCGGTTCCTTTGTTCCCGGATTTGAGGAGCAGATCGTGGGTATGTCTGCCGGTGAGGAAAAGGACATCGATATCACCTTCCCTCAGGACTATCACAAGGAGCTGGCAGGCAAGGCCGTGGTGTTCCATGTAAAGGTCAATAAGATCACCGTTACCATCGTCCCTGCCCAGGATGACGAGTTCGCTAAGGATGTCTCCGAGTTCGACACTCTGGAGGCGCTGAAGGCCGATATCCGTGCCAAGGCTTTGGAGAAGGCTCAGAAGCAGGCAGACTCCGCTTTCGAGAATGCCGCCGTGGAAAAGGCTGCTGAGAACACCACTGTGGACATGCCCAACGCTTTGGTTGAGAAGGAACTGGACATTCAGATGGAGCGCTTCGGCTATCAGCTGCAGATGAGCGGCTACTCCATGGAGCAGTACGCCAAGATGATGGGCGGCGATGTGAATACCATGCGCAATGCGTTCCGGCCCACTGCTGAGAAGCAGGCCAAGATTTCCGTGACCCTGGAGAAGATCGCCGAGGTGGAGAATCTGACCGTTACCGCGGAAGACATTGAGGAAGAGTTCCAGTCCATGGCCAAGCAGTACGAAATGGAAGAGGACAAGATCAAGGAGATGGTCCCCATGGACGAGCTCACCGAGAGCCTGAAGACCCGTAAGGCCGTCAAGCTGATCGTAGACAGCGCCGTGGCTGTGGCCCCCAAGACGGAAGAGAAGACCGAGGAATAAGCAGCCTACCAAGTGGTTAGAATGTTTCACGGCAATTCTTACGCCCCTTGAAAGGAGACATCACCATGAGTTTAGTACCCTATGTTGTTGAGCAGACCAGCCGCGGCGAGCGCAGCTATGATATTTTCTCCCGTCTGCTGAATGACCGCATCATTTTTCTGTCCGAAGAAGTCAACGATACTACCGCCAGCCTGGTGGTTGCTCAGCTTCTGTATCTGGAAGCCCAGGATCCGGATAAGGACATCCAGTTCTATATCAATTCTCCCGGTGGCAGCGTCACAGCCGGTATGGCCATTTACGACACCATGCAGTACATTAAGTGCGATGTGGCTACCATCTGCGTAGGCATGGCTGCCTCCATGGGCGCCTTCCTGCTTAGCGCCGGTACCAAGGGCAAGCGGATGGCGCTGCCCAACTCCGAGATCATGATCCACCAGCCCTCTGCCGGTACGCAGGGTCAGATCACGGATATGGCCATTCACCTGAAGCGCCTGGAGATCATTAAGGCCCGGATGAACCGCATTCTCTCTGAGAATACGGGTAAGAGCATAGAAGAAGTCACCGCCGCCTGCGAGCGGGATAACTTCATGAGCGCCGAGGAAGCCAAGGCCTTTGGCTTGATCGACCGGGTGCTGGAGCATCACTAAACCATATCCCAAAGATGGGCGCTATCCAGGCGCCCATCTTTGAAAGTTCGAATCTACAGAAACGAGGTACCTGCCTGCATGGCAAGAACGAGTGAACCCCCGATTCGGTGCAGCTTCTGCGGGAAACGGGAATCTCAGGCCGGGCGGCTGATTGCCGGCCCCGGCGTTTACATCTGCAGCGACTGCGTAAAGGCCTGCAGCGACCTTTTGGCAGAGGAAATGGCAGCGAAAAAGTCCGGCATTCCCAAGCTGGACAGCCTGCCCACCCCCATGGAAATGAAGGCCTTTATGGACCATTATATCATTGGTCAGGAAGAGGCCAAAATTGCCCTTTCGGTCGCCGTATACAACCACTACAAACGCATCAATTACCCGGATTATTCCGATGTGGACCTGCAAAAGAGCAACATTCTGCTGATCGGTCCCACAGGCTGCGGCAAGACCCTCTTTGCCCAGACCCTGGCGAAGATTCTCAATGTCCCCTTTGCCATTGCCGATGCCACGACCCTGACAGAAGCCGGCTATGTAGGAGACGATGTGGAAAACATCCTGCTGCGGCTGCTGCAAGCGGCAGACTTTGACGTGGAGTTGGCCCAACGGGGTATCATCTACATCGATGAAATGGATAAAATCGCCCGCAAGAGCGAGAATACCTCCATTACCCGGGATGTTTCCGGTGAGGGTGTTCAGCAGGCTCTGCTGAAGATCCTGGAGGGGACCGTGGCCAATGTACCGCCTCAGGGCGGCAGAAAGCACCCCCAGCAGGAGATGATCCAGGTGGATACCACCAATATCCTCTTTATCTGCGGCGGTGCCTTCGATGGCCTGGATAAAATCATTGAGGCCCGGACGGACCGGAGTACCATCGGCTTCGATGCTCCGGTAGAGAGCCGGAAAAATAAGGATGTGGGGAAGCTTCTGGCTCAGGTCGAGCCCCATGACCTGATGAAATTCGGTATTATTCCGGAGCTCATCGGTCGTATGCCTATGATCTCCTGCCTGGAAAGTCTGACCAAGGATGATTTGGTGCGCATCATGGTAGAGCCTAAAAATGCCATTGCCCGCCAGTATCAGAAGCTGCTGGAGATGGATGGCGTTGCCCTGGAGATCACCGACGAGGCTCTGAACGCCATTGCCCAAAAGGCTATTGACCGTCAGATCGGTGCAAGAGGCCTGCGGGCCATTATGGAAAAGGTGATGACGGGCATTATGTTCCGCATTCCTTCCGATCTTACCATTCAGAAGGTGGTTTTGACCCCGGAGTGCATCGATGGCGGCGAACCCCAGATCATTCGGGACCCCCAGCACCCCAGGCAGCCCCTGAACGGGAAGAAATAATCCGATATAAAGGGGGCAGAGTCTTCTGCCTCCTTTTGCTATTTTGACACTGAAACTCCATATAAAGGAGGTTTTACCTATGAGCGAAACCATTTATGCCGGGAGAATGCCAATTCTGGCCCTGCGGGGACTGACGGTGTTTCCGGAACAGACGGTTCATTTTGATGTGGGTCGGCTGAAATCCGTTATGGCCCTGGATGCGGCTATGAAGGATAACCGGACCCTTCTGCTGGTGCCGCAGAAGGATATCCAGGTAGATGACCCTGGTCTCAAGGACATGTATGCCGTGGGTACCATTGTGATGGTCAAGCAGGTCCTGAAAGCCCAGGATGAGAACTTACGGGTGCTGGTCACCGGCCTGAGCCGGGGCCGCATTACGGAATTGACCCAGAACACCCCTTATCTTGCGGGGTACGTGGAATCTATCCCTGCTGGGGATAGTCCGAACACCCCCCGGAACCTGGCACTGCGCCGGGAAGCCAATGCTCTCTATGCCGACTATACGGATATGACGGAGCATCCCGCGCAGACTATCCAGCTGAAGATGATCGACAGTGACGATTCCGGCTTCCTGGCGGACTCCATCGGACAGAATTCTGGCCTAGACTACCGGGATAAGGCGGCACTGCTGTGCCAGCTGAACCCTTACAAAAGGCTGGAAATGGCGGTTTCTATGCTCCGGCAGGAAATCGAGATCTTAAAGCTGGAGGGAGAAATTCAGGATAAGACCCGGGCCAGCATGGATCAGAATCAGCGGGACTATTATCTGCGAGAGCAGATGCGTGCTATCCGGGAGGAGCTGGGAGAAGAGGATGAAGATGAAGAGCTCAATGAGGACATTGCGCGGATCAAGGCCCTCCAGCTTCCCGAGGAGCAGGAGAAGAAGCTCATCAAGGATGCGAATAAACTGAAAAAACAGCCCTTCGGTTCCTCCGAGGCTTCCGTTCTCCGAAATTACCTGGATACGGTGCTGGACCTGCCCTGGAACACAAAGACAAAGGAGCGGGTGGATGTTGCCGCTGCCAGAAAGATCCTGGATCACGACCATTTCGGCATGGAAAAGGTGAAGGAACGGATCCTGGAAGCCATGGCTGTTCGGGAAATGGCCCCTGAGAGCCAGCACCAGATCCTTTGCCTGGTGGGCCCTCCCGGTGTTGGCAAGACGTCCATTGCCTATTCCATTGCCCGGAGCCTGAACCGAAAAATGGTCCGCATCTCCCTGGGCGGTGTCCATGACGAGGCGGACATCCGCGGCCACCGGAAGACCTATGTAGGCGCTATGCCCGGACGGATCATGACTGCCATGACCCAGGCGGGGACCATGAACCCGGTCATCCTCTTGGATGAAATCGACAAAATGGGCTCCGATTACCGTGGTGACCCCAGTGCCGCCCTGCTGGAGGTCCTGGACGGGGAGCAGAACAGCACCTATCGGGATCACTATATTGAAATTCCCTTCGACTTGTCCGACGTGATGTTCATCACCACCGCCAATACCCTGGATACTGTGCCGAGACCGCTGCTGGATCGTATGGAGATCATTGAGCTGGGCTCCTATTCCGATGAAGAGAAGCTGATGATCGCCAAGGATCATCTCATACCCAAGCAGCTGAAAAAGCACGGCCTGAAGAAAACTCAGCTGAAGATCACCGATGACGCCATCCGGGAGATTATCTGCTGCTACACCCGGGAGTCCGGTGTCCGTAATCTGGAGCGGGCCATTGGTGACATCTGCCGGAAGGCGGATATGCGTCTCCTTTCCCAGGAGGAAGCCAAGAAAATCACCGTTACCGCCGGAAATCTGGAGGAACTGCTGGGTATCCGGAAGTTTTTACCGGATCGGCTGCCTGGAACCGACCAGGTTGGGCTGGTCACCGGCTTGGCCTGGACCAGCGTCGGCGGTGAAACGCTGGAGGTGGAGGTCAACGTCATGGAGGGTTCCGGCAAGCTGGAGCTCACCGGCAATCTGGGTGACGTGATGAAGGAATCCGCTCACGCGGCCTTGAGCTACATTCGGGCCAACTGTGCGAAACTGGGCATTGCTTCTGATTTCTATAAAACCAAAGATATTCACGTCCACTTCCCGGAGGGGGCTGTGCCAAAGGACGGTCCCTCCGCCGGTGTGACGGTATGCACGGCAATGGTATCCGCTCTTACCGGCGTATCCGTCCGGCGGGATGTGGCAATGACCGGAGAAATATCTCTGCGGGGCAGAGTCCTGCGCATTGGTGGCCTGAAAGAAAAGACCATGGCCGCCCTGCGCCATGGCGTGAGGACCGTTATCATTCCTCAGGACAACGAGCGGGACCTGGAGGAAATCGACCAGACCGTCCGCAGACAGCTGAACTTTGTTAGTGCCGCCACTGTAGATACTGTGCTGGATGTGGCCCTGAATCGTCCTGGGGAAGCGTCCCCCACCATTCTGGGTACCATCCCGGAAGAGGTGTCCGGCAAAGTCCGCCGCCAGGAAATCCGGCAGTAAGGAGGTCCGAATGAATTTTCAAAATGTGGAATTTCTTATCTCCGCCGCTGCGCCTAAGGATTTTCCCGGAAATCGGTTGCCGGAGATTGCCTTTGCCGGAAAGTCCAACGTAGGCAAGTCCTCCGTTATCAATCGGCTCCTTCAGCGCAAGAGCATGGCCAAGGTAGGGGATACGCCGGGAAAGACCGTCCACGTCAACTATTTTCTTCTGGACCGGAAGTGCTATTTGGTGGACCTGCCTGGCTATGGCTTTGCCAAGGTTTCCCAGGCGGAAAAGGACCGGTGGAGCAAACTCATGGAGGACTACTTTGCCGCCGACCGTATTACTCTGGGCGTGCTGATTGTAGACTACCGCCATCCGCCTACAAACAATGACATCACTATGGCCAAATGGTTCCTGGATTCCGGCTGCCCCTTCGTAGTGGTGGCCAATAAAAAGGACAAGCTGAAAAAAAGCGAGCTGGTCCCCAATCTGGAAATCATTCGCCGGGATCTGGATCTGCCGGAAGCTACACCGGTGATCCCATTCTCCGCTGAAAAGGGAGATGGAAGGGATGACCTGGTAAAGGAAATCCTGAAGGCAGTGAAAGAGTAAAAAACGCTGACTCTTGCTACATACAAGGGTCAGCGTTTCTTTATCGAAATCTTGCTGCGTAACCGCAGCGCTTACACAGCGCTTCGGCGGCTTGACCGTTGGAAAAACCGTCATAGATGGCTCTGGCTCTGGGCGTGGAAAGAATATCGGCCAGGTCCTCTTCAAATACATTGCCCAGTGGAATATCCCCCTCGTGGTCCAGGCAGCAGGGGACTGCTGTGCCGTCGGCCAAAATCCCCAATTGGTCCCGCAGACCATAACAAAAGAAGGGACCTGTACGTTCCGGGGCGGCTAGATCTGGCCAATCGAATTTTTCCCCGGGCTCCAAAAAGATACGTTCCCCAACGGCAGTGCCCCGGCGTCCGTGAATCCATTTCCCCGGGAAAGCCTCGTGGAGCTGTTCCAGGATTTTCTGATTCATCTCGTTCTGGCCACCTTCATTCCAGAGACGGTAGACTACGATTTTCTTCCCTTCTGCCATCTGACCGAACCGGAAGCAATCTCGGAGGTAGTCCTCAAAGGGAACGGACAAATCGTTGGCTTCGAAGGCATGGAGAGAGACGTGGACCTTATGCAGGGCAGGGGAGGCAAGAAGCAGCTCCTGCTTTTGCTTTAGCAAGGTACCGTTTGTGGTGAGAATCACTTTGAACCCCTGGGCTTGGGCCAGTTTCAGAAACCTGCCTAGTTTTGGATGGCACAGAGGTTCCCCAAGTATGTGAAAGTAGAGATAGTCTGTATATGGCCGAAGCCTGGGCAGCAGCCAAGCAAACCGTTCCTCACTCATAACCAAAGAACCCCGGCGGGTGCCGGGGCAGAAGGCGCAGCTTAAATTGCATTTATTGGATATCTCTACGTAAATTTTCCGAAAACGTTTCATTACAGCAGGGAAATTCCGGCCTGCTCACAGGCAGCGATGGTCTCCTGGTCCCAGATGCTGGACTGGACCTCTCCGATGTGGGCGCAGCCCATCAGCAGCATGGCAAGACGGGACTGACCAATTCCGCCGCCGATGGTCAGAGGCAGTTCGTTCTTTAGCAGCATCTGATGGAAGGGGAGCCCCCGCCGATCATCGCAGCCTGCAAGGGTCAACTGCCGGTCCAGAGATTCCGCGTCTACACGAATGCCCATAGAGGAAATCTCCAGAGCACGGTTCAGCACCGGGTCCCAGAAAAAAATGTCGCAGTTCAGATTCCAGTCATCATAGTCGGGGGCGCGGCCGTCGTGAGGCTTGCCTGAGCGCAGCTTACCGCCAATCTGCATGATGCAGGCGGTTGGGTGCTCTTTCACAAAAGCATTTTCCCGTTGCTGCGGGGATAGGTCAGGATATTTGTCCTCCAGATCCTGGGTGGTGATGAAGCTGACTTCCCGGTTGAGCCTCAGGGTCAACTGGGGGAAGCGGACATGGAGCCGGTCGTTGGTATCGCAAATCGCTCGAACGATGGCATCTACAATGAGCTTCAGATAGTCCAGGTTCCGGTTTTCGCGGGTAATGACCTTCTCCCAGTCCCACTGATCCACATAAATGGAGTGGATATTGTCGAGCTCCTCGTCCCGGCGGATGGCGTTCATATCGGTGTACAGTCCATTACCTACGGTAAAGCCGTAGCGCTTCAGAGCCAATCGCTTCCATTTTGCCAGAGAATGGACCACCTGAGCCTCCTTGCCAACGGCAGGAATGTCGAAGGAGACAGGGCGCTCGTAGCCGTTCAGGTTGTCGTTTAGGCCGGAATCCTCGGTGACAAACAAAGGAGCGGAGACCCGCTTCAGATTCAGTCCATTGGAGAATTCCTGCTGGAAGGTTTGCTTGATGTAGGCAATGGCCCGCTGGGTGTCGTAGGCATCCAGCTTTGGGACATAGGCCTCCGGAATGGTGATGGTACGCATAGTTTCGCCGTCTTTCTTTACTTTATTTCAGAGAATATCTTTCAGGTGCTCTTTGGATTCTGCCAGGATCTCCGCAATTTTGCCCCGGAGGGCAGCCCGCTGATCCTCCAGCCTGGCAAGTCCCTCCATGAGTTCCCCGTTGGCCCGGAAAACAGGCTCCATGTGCCTTCTGTGTGAAGCGTAAAGGCCGGACCTGTAGCGATCGATGACAACTTCATATCGGTCCATGGCAATTTTTATTGCGTCACTCCAGGATAGGTACAGTTCCTTTTGGGCGTTTTCGCCGATGGTGTGCATTGCATTCCGGTCCAGCCGTTTCAGGCATTGGCTCAGGGAATTGCTGTTTTCCTCAATCAGCAGCCCGTTGCGGCCATCCTCCACATCTTCCGCGGCGCAGGAACCCTTTACCAGTACACTGCCCAGGCCGCAGGCCGCCGCCTCCCGGACCACCAGGCCGTTGGTATCGAAGGTGGAGGGGAAAAGGAACAAATCCGCCCGGCAGTACCAGGCCCGAAGGGTTTCCCGGTCGTGGACGGGACCGGTGAAGAAGACCCGGCTTCCCAGTTTCATCGATTCGCTGTAGGCCTTTACCTCGTCAAAGTCCCCGCCGCCGCCAACAAAGACCATCCGGCATTCTTGTCCCTCCGCCTGGAGAGCCGCCAGGGCATCCAAAATGATTTTCAGGCCCTTGTACCACATGATCCGGCCCACAAACAGATAGCAGGGGATGTTTTCCGGCAGGTCGAATCCAGCGGTGGCAGCTCTTATGGCCTCCTGGCTCACCCGCCCCCGAGGCAGGTCTACACCGTTATGCATGACGATGCAGTCCCCTTCGTAGCCCAGGGAGCGTAGATTCTCTGCCGCCCCCTGGCTAACGGCCCATACTTCATCGCAGGCGTTGATATTTTCCAGCAATGCTCGCTTGCTGCCCTCTTGAAGCGCTTTGGAGCGAATCACATTGGCAATATCAATATCAAACTTGGTGTGATAGGTCAGCACCAGCGGCACGTCCAGCACCTGCCGCAACTCCCGGGCTACCATGGTAGACACGATGGGGCAGTGTGCATGGAGCAGGCGGATGTTGTAGGGTTCCAGCTGCCGCAGCAGTTCCGGAGAGAAGGGGATACCTGCCATATAGCCGGTTTCTTTCCGCAGGTCCAGGCTGGGATAACGGAAAATAGGATAGGGGTAGCTGCCGTCCTCGTTATCCGGGCAATCCGGCGTGATGACGATACCGGTTTTACCGCAATCATGGAGGCACCGGGCATAATTCATCACGGCATTGGCTACCCCGTCGATGACGGGTGGAAAGGAGTCATTGAGCAGGCAGATGGCTTGTTCCATAGTTGTCACCTTGGTCTTTCAGAATCCACTTTAGGATACCATACTCCGGTACGGAATGTCAATGGGAATATTGCTCCTTCAGGAAAGCCATGGCCTCCTGATATCCGGCAAAGCCGTGGCCTTTGATGGTCTTTATGCAGGCAAGGCCAGCGTAGGAAATCTGTCTGAAGGACTCCCGGGCGTCTACATCAGATATATGGACCTCCACTGCAGGAATGGATACCGCCTTCAAGGCATCCAGGATCGCCACGCTGGTATGGGTGTAGGCGGCGGGGTTGATGACAATGCCGTCGATTTTTCCGTAGGCCCACTGGATTTTATCTACCAGATCTCCTTCGTGATTGGACTGGTAAATCTCCACCTCCATACCCAGATCCTTGGCGGTCTGCTCCAGTAGGCGGCAGAGGTCAGCATAAGTGCTTTTCCCATAAATGCCTGGCTCCCGGATGCCAAGCATATTGAGGTTTGGTCCGTTGATGACTAAAATCTTCATGCTCTGTCCTCCAAAATCCGAATGATTTCCTCAGCAGTTTCCTGGGGGTCGCCGCTGTTTTCAACAGAAAAGTCCGCAAAACGCGCATACAGGGGGGCACGCTTCTGATACATCTCCTGCAAATGCCCTGTTTGCGACAGGGGACGGCCATCGGTTGGAAGCAAATCCAGGTCCCGTTTCAGCCAAACGATGGTTCCGTTGCGGTGAAGCTTTTCGTAGTTATTGGGGATCGTGACACAACCACCGCCAGTAGCAATGACCAGGCCAGACTGCTTGCCAAGATCCAGGAGCGTCTCAGATTCCAAGCTTCGGAAAGACGCTTCCCCGTCAGTGGGGAGGATCTCAGTAATTTTCCGGCCTACAGCCTGTTCCAGCTCTGCATCCGCGTCTTTCAGCGGACGGGAGAGGATCTTAGCAAGAGAAGCCCCTACGGTGGTCTTGCCGCAGCCGGGCATACCGATGAGGATGATGTTCTCCATCTGTCTGCGGAGACGACTGTAAATCATCTCAATACAGCTGTCGTCAATAGGCTCCCCGGTGAACCATTCTGCGGATTCTTTGGCTTGGGCGACTAGCATCCGCAGGCCGTTGACGCAGGGGATCCCCAGCGTCTCGGCTTTCAGGAGGATAGAGGTACGGGCAGGGTTATATACCAGATCCAGTACGCCTTCCAGCATGGGAAATACCGCCAGGTCCTCAATGGGTGAAGCCTCCACATTTGGGTACATCCCGACAGGTGTGGCGTTGACAATGAGGGCGGCATCAGAATGCCGGTTTAGATTTTGATAGTTGTCTTTTCCGGTCCGGGACAGGACGACTACATTGGCTCCATGGGCCTTTAGCACGGCACAGGCGGTGCTGGAGGCTCCGCCGCTGCCGCAGACCAGAGCCTTCTTGCCCTGAAGGGATACACCGGTAGAAAGGAGCATGGTTTCAAATCCAAAGTAGTCTGTGTTGTGGCCGATGAGCTTTCCGTTCCGGCGGACGATGGTATTCACGGCTCCCAGAGCCTTTGCCCGGGGGGACAGTTCATCTAAGAAGGGGATCACATCCTTTTTGTAAGGAATCGTTACGTTCAGCCCGGTGAAATCTCCGTTTTTCAGGAAATCTTCCAGCTCCTCAGGCTCTTTTTCAAAGAGTCGATAGTCATAGCTCCCCAGTTGACTATGGATCTGGGGGGAGTAGCTGTGGCCCAGCTTCCGGCCCAATAGTCCGCATTGCATCAAACCACCTCCGTATAGCTGCCCAGATATTTGAATTCCTCACATAAGCTCTCCAGCTCGCACATAAGCTCGGCAAATTGGTCGGAGTAAATGGAGGTCTCCAAATCGAAATAGAACATAAACTCAAACTCTCGGTCTGGGATAGGCCGGGATTCCAGCTTGGTTACGTTGATACCCAAGGAATAGATCCGGGCCAAGACCTTGTAAAGGGCGCCGGGCTTGTGGCTCAGAACCATCATGATGCTGGTCTTATCGGAACCGGGATAAATCTCCATATTTTTGCTGATGCAGATAAACCTTGTCCGGTTGTTGCCCTTGTCCTGGACAGAGGCGGCCAGATTTTTTAGGTTGTACAGCTCCATACAGGACCGGCTGCTGAGCGCCGCCACATCCTTCCGCCCAGAGGCAGCTACCATCTCAGCAGCCACAGCGGTATTGGCTACGGGCACCACATTGACACCTTTCAGGCTGTGCAGGAAGGCAGAGCATTGATTGATGGCCTGCTCGTGGGAATAAATTTCCTGGATATCCTCCAGCTTAGCTCCGGGATTTGCCAGCAGGTTGTGGTCGACTTTCAGCCGGAACGTCCGTGCAATGTAGAAATTGTGCTGGATCATCAAATCGTAGACCTTGGTGACAGACCCGGCGGTGGAATTTTCGATGGGCAGGATGCCGTACTGGCACAGGCCCTGATCAATGGCCTGAAATACCCCGTCAAAAGTTTTAAAATACATGATCATAGGATTGGCAAAGATTTTTTCGCAGGCTAGTTGGGAATAGGCTCCCTCCACCCCCTGACAGGCCACCATGGCGGACTGGGGGAAGAGCTTGGGAGTAGAATCGATGGCCTTGGTAATGGAGTTATACAGAGCCTGACTGCCGCCGAAGAGCTTGCTTTGGTAGCTGCGGCTCAGCTCAAATAGCATTGTATAGAGGGTGCGGGTGTAGCCTGCCATTTCCGGTCCTGCCTTCTGAGACACATCCTGGAGCTTTTCCCGCTCCCGGGCGGGCATGAGGATGGGCAGGCCCTGCTCTTTTTTATATTGGGCTACCTGAGCGGCGATGTCCATCCGCTGGCAGAAGAGCTTTACCAGTTGATCGTCGATTTCATCGATTTGGCCGCGTAATTCCTTCAGATCCATTTTATCATTCTCCTGTCTTTTTTGTGCGAAAGTACCCATCTCCAAGCAGTATGTCCATCAGAGCAATGGCCGCCGCCGCCTCCACCACAGGAACGGCCCGAGGAACGATGCATGGATCATGGCGGCCCTTCACAATGAGCTCCCGGTTTTCCAGGTCAGAGAGACTGACGCTTTCCTGGGGTTTTGAAATAGATGGAGTCGGCTTGAAGGCCGCCCGGAAGAGAAGGGGCATACCGTCTGTAATGCCTCCCAGAATGCCGCCGCAGTGATTGGTGGTGGTGACCACTTTGCCCTCCACGATCCGGAAGGGGTCGTTGTTTTCGCTGCCAAGGCGGTCAGCTACTCCAAATCCATCCCCAAACTCTACTCCCTTCACCGCGGGGATGCCAAAGAGGATCTGGGCCAGCCTTCCTTCCATGCCGCCGAACATAGGCTCGCCCAGGCCTGCAGGAAGGCCAACCACAGCACACTCCACAATACCGCCGACGCTGTCGCCCATAGACCGGGCCTCCTCAATTTTTTCCCGCATCTCGGCCCCTTGTGTTTCCTCCAGCACCGGGAAATCAGCGCGGATGGCCCTGATCTCGGGATCGACCGGGTCAAAGGGCCGGTCATGGATTCCCGCAATGGCGGCAATGTGGGCGCAGATGTAGATACCCTCTCGTTCCAGCCACTGTTTGCACAGCCCCCCGGCAATGCACAACGGGGCCGTCAGACGACCGGAAAAGTGGCCGCCGCCTGCCGTATCCTGGTAGCCACCGTATTTGATCTGGGCTGTGTAATCGGCATGACCTGGGCGGGGACAATCCTTCAGGTTGTCATAGTCCCCGGAGCGGGTGTTGGTATTGCGGATGACGGCAGCAATGGGGGCGCCGCAGGTGAATCCATCCACAATTCCCGCGAGGATCTCCGGTGCGTCCGCCTCCTTCCGCGGCGTAGAGTAGGCATTGCGGCCGGGTGCCCGGCGGCCAAGGAAAGCGGCCAGGGCATCCATATCCACAGGTAGCCCAGCGGGAATGCCGTCGAGACAGGCCCCGATGGCTGCCCCGTGGGATTGACCGAAGATTGATAATTTTAAATATTCACCGTAGGTACTACACATAGCTGCCTCCTAAATGGGTGTATTCTTCGAAGAACTTTGGGTAGGATTTTTCCACGCATTCCGCCCCCAGGATTGTTACATTCTTCTTGCAGACAGTGGCGGCAATGGCAGCGGACATAGCAATGCGGTGGTCATTCCGGCTGTCTACGGTGCCGCCCAAAAGGCCCGTTCCGTAAACCGTCAGAGAGCTTTCGTCTGCCATTGCTCTGCCGCCCAGGGCAGTGATCATATCAATCACCGCGGCAACCCGGTCCGATTCTTTCAGACGCAGCCGCTGGATATCCGTAAAGGTTGCCCCGTGGCTGGCAGCGGCAGTAACGGCCAGAATGGGCACCAGGTCTGGGATATCCGCAGCGGAAATAACCAGCTGGCCGGATATCAGCTCCGGCAGAAGGGAAACACAGGCCCGATCCCCTTGGGAAGATGCCGGGTCCAGGTTTTCGACCGTTACCGAGGATCCAAGAGCCTTTGCCGCCAGAAAGAAAGCCGCGTTGCTCCAGTCACCTTCCACATTCACCCTGCCAGGGGAGCGGAGTCCGCCGCCGGTGACGGTGAAGGCATCCGTATTTTTCCCGAATAAGGCACAGGCCCGCTGGGTCATGGTCACATAGGGAGCGGATTGAAGGGTCCCCAGGATATGCAAACGGCTCACTCCATCCATCAGGCAAAAAGCCAGCAGCAACCCCGTAAGAAACTGGCTGGAAATGCCGCCGTCTACGTAGTAATCTCCACTGCGAAGTTTTCCGGTACAAAGGATGGTGTCCGCCGTAGGCCTGGAGAGCTTGCAGCCCATTCGCTCCATTTCCTCCCACAGCGGGCTCAATGGGCGCTGGGGGAGTCGGCCGGTCATGTGGAAGGTTGCCTCGATGCCAAGAGCCCCTACCACCGGCAGAAGGAAGCGCAATGTAGAGCCGCTGTCCTGGCAGGGGAGGGAAGCGGCTTCTGGAAGGGCCGTAACCGGGCGGACCCGGTATCCGGAGTCCATCTTTTGAATGTCCGCGCCTAGCGCACACAGGCACTGTGCGGTGGCATCCATATCCCGGTTGGTTTCCGGGCAGAGAATCTGTGTTTCCCGGTCAGCAAAGGCTGCCAGGATCAGCAGTCTGTGGGCCTGGGACTTGGATGGGATAGCCCGGACGGTGCCATTTAAACACATTGGCGTGATGGTTATATCCATACTTTACAACCCCGCAGAGATGAATTCTTCCAGCTGCTCCACCGGCGTGGGCAGAATTTCACACCGGCCGATGGCTCGGGGGATGATCAGGCTGACTGTGCCGCCGGCTCGTTTTTTGTCCGAAAGGGCATATTCCGCCAGAGCTTTTGCTGCCTGCTCCGTCCGGGTCGGAAGATGGAAAGCGTACAATATATTTTCGATTTTTTCCGCGTTTTCAGGAGAAAGCAACCGGTAGTTGACAGCACTGCGGGCTATAATTGCCATACCGATAGATACGCCTTTTCCGTGGGACAGGCTGAAATTGCTCCCGGCCTCCACTCCGTGGCCTACAGTGTGACCAAGATTCAGCAGCCGCCGCTCTCCATTGTCGAACTCATCTCGGGCTACCACATCTCGCTTCATTTCCACGCAGCGCTGGATCACATAGGCCTTGTCAAAATTCTCGCCGTGCTGCTCCAGATAACGGAAGAAATCAGCATCGAAGAGAATGGCATACTTGATGACCTCAGCGCAGCCATCCCGGAAAATTTCCCTTGGGAGAGTGTCCAATGTGTCCGTGTCACACAGAACCAGACTGGGCTGCCAGAAGGCTCCAACCAGATTTTTGCCCACGCTCAGGTCAATGGCCGTCTTGCCGCCTACGGAGGAATCTACAGCAGCCAGTAATGTTGTAGGCACCTGGACAAAGGAGACTCCCCGCAGATATGTGGCCGCGGCAAAACCTGTCAGGTCCCCCACCACCCCTCCGCCCAGAGCAACAAGCGCATCGGTCCGAGTCAGACGGTTTTCCGCCAGAAAATTCACCAGATTCAGGTACGTCTCGGAGTTTTTGCTCTGTTCTCCAGCAGGGAATACAAAGGTGACCACCTCCAGTCCGGCTTCTTTCAAAGAGCTTTCCGCCTTCGCTCCAAACAGGGGGTACACCGTGCTTTCGCTGGCCAGGGCTACCTTTTGAATGTTACCCAGGTCCTTTACCCGGCTGCCCAACTGGGAAAGCAGGCCGGGACCGATCAGAATGTCGTAGTCTTTGGAAGCAGATACCGTTACAGTTTTCATCCGTCTACCTCCTCTTTTCTCTGTTTGCCCGCTTCCAGCAGGGCTGTCAGGGTCTTCTCATCTTTTGCCTCCAGAGCATCCCGATACTCTGTCAGGCTGTCAATGTAGGTGTTCAACTCAAAAAGCAGATTTTCCCGGTTTTCCAGGAACAATTCACTCCACATAGGGGCATTGAGCCAGGCAACTCTTGTCAGGTCTTTGTAGCTGCCTGCGGAGAAACCTTTGTGATTCAGGGCGGTTGGAGATTTAATGAAGGCATTGCTGAGTATATGCGGCATCTGAGATGTAAAGGCAATCATCTTATCGTGATCCTGGGCGGTGGTGACAGAAAACATTCCGAAACCGCAGGGAGCCAGCAGATCTTTTACCCGCTGTAAAAGCTCAATATCGTCGTATCTGGGAGGAACCAACACCATAGGGGCCCCCTGGTAGAGGTTTGCCCGGCTGTATTTGAAACCGGAGAACTGAGATCCCGCCATGGGGTGGCCGCCTACATAGGTAAATCCGTACATTTCTGCCAAGGGAAAGCATCTGGCGCAAACCTCCTGCTTGATGCCGCACAGGTCCATGACAAGGGCCTCTTTTTTTACAAATTGGCCGTTTTCTGCCAGCCATTGCGCGCAGCCTCCGGGGTAGATGGAAAGAAGGATCAGGTCACACTGAGCAATGGTGTTCTCTTCCAGCAGCCCATGGACCGCTCCGGAAAGCATGGCAAAGGACAAGGTGGATTCGTCCTTGTCATAGGCCAGCACCGTGTGGCCTGCCAGGGCGTAGGCCCGGGCCATGGAACCGCCGATCAGGCCTAAGCCCAAAATTCCAACGGTCATACCAGTGCCTCCCGAATCGCGTTGACCTTGCGGCTGACCTCGTCAAACTGGGCAGGGGTCAGGGACTGCGCACCGTCGCACAGGGCGTGCTCCGGGTCATTGTGAACTTCGATCATCAGTCCGTCGGCACCGGCGGCGACAGCGGCGCATGCCATGGCGGAAACATAGCGGGACTTGCCTGTGGCGTGACTGGGATCGGCCACCACCGGCAGGTGACTCAGCTCATGGAGCACAGGAATGGCAGAGATGTCCATGGTGTTTCTGGTGCAGGTTTCAAAAGTCCGGATACCCCGCTCACAGAGGACCACATTCTCATTGCCCTCACTCATAATATATTCCGCGCTCATCAGCAGCTCCTGGAGGGTGTTGGCCAGGCCACGCTTTAGGAGAATTGGTTTCCGGGTCTTACCCAGTTCCTTGAGAAGGTCAAAGTTCTGCATATTCCGGGCACCAACCTGGATCACATCTACGTTTTCAAAGAGGTCCAGGGCATTGATGTTCATGATTTCCGTGACAATGGGCAGCCCGGTTTCCTGTTTTGCGATTTCCAGCAGCTTCAGCCCCTGAGCACCCATCCCCTGGAATGCATAGGGAGAAGTGCGGGGCTTGAAGGCACCGCCCCGGAGCAGGGTAGCCCCGCTCTTTTGGACCTCTTTGGCGATGGAAACGATCTGCTCTTCGGACTCTACAGAGCAGGGGCCGGCAATCATGGCGAAGTAGCCGCCGCCGATCCGTGCGGGACCAGCCTCCACAATGGTGTCCTGGGGATGGAATTTCCGGTTTGCCTGCTTGAAAGGCTCCGTAACCCGCTTAACGGATTCTACGATCTCCAGGCTGTTCAATAGCTCCATGTCTATCCGGCTGGTGTCGCCAACCAGGCCCAGGATGGTTACTTCTTTACCTTCGGATACGTGCACGTCCAGATTCTGCTTGTGCAGCCACTGGATCAGGTGGTTCTTTTGCTCCGGGGTAGTTCCATTTTTCAAAATTGCGATCATTTTTTCTCCAGCTCCTTACAAAAAAGCGCCGCACGGAAATTCGTGCGGCGCCAATACTGACATGAATTGGACTCCCAAAAGGAGGACAGCACAAATTTCTATTACCTTTTCTTCTCAAAAAAGTAATAGTAATAAAAGCTGTAAGCGAAGAAGGACTTCATCTTTTGCTCCTCCAAAGAGTTGTTGCTTGGATTATACCACTGCAGAGTGCTCATTGCAAGAGGTTTCGAAAAAAATGTTTCTCCATAACGAAAAAATGTAGCTCTCAAAAAGACAGTAGACATTTGCAAACATATGCTTTATAATGAGGAAAACGGCCAGGGAGGCAGACTATGGACTATCTACAGCAGCTGAACCCGGAACAGCGGGAGGCAGCCACAACCACAGAAGGATACATTCGGGTGGTGGCTGGCGCAGGCTCCGGAAAAACAAAAACATTGGCGGCCCGGTATTTGTATCTGGTGGACGTCTTGGGCATCTCCACTGCCAATATTCTCTGTGTCACCTTTACCAATAAAGCCGCTGCCGAGATGAAAAAGCGGATCCGGGCCCAGCTGCCGGACCAGGATTTGGCTAGGATCACCACCTTTCACGGCTTCTGCGTAGGGCTGCTGAAAGAGGACTGCCATGTAGTAGGCTATCCCAAAACCTTTCTCATCCTGGACGAGGAGGACAAGAAGGCTATGCTGAGCGTAGTCTTTGAGGATTTGGGCATCACAGGCCGGGACATCACCATCCAGGAAGCGGTAGATCACATCGGCTGGCGCAAGGGCGGTCGGGGGTATGTGAAAACCCTCATCCATGCCGATATGGAAGAGCTTCTGGACCTGGTAAAAAGCGCGTCCACGTTAAAAGATAAAATTCTTTATCGCTATTTCTATGAGCAGCGCAAGTGCTTCGCTCTGGATTTTGATGATCTTGTTTACTTCGCCATCTATATTCTGGAGCACAGCCGGGAGGCCAGGGAGAAATGGCAGCAGCGGCTGGAATACATTATGGTGGACGAATTCCAGGACATCGATAAGGACCAGTATACTCTGACGGATATTTTAAGCGGCTACCATCACAATCTTTTTGTGGTAGGGGATCCGGACCAGACGATTTACACCTGGCGCGGAGCAGATGTAAAATTTATTCTGGAGTTTCCAACCCGGCATCCGGGAGCCAAAACCATCTGCTTAAACCGGAACTATCGGTCCACCCCTCAGATTTTGGCGGCCTCCAATGCCCTTATCGACAAAAACCGGGAGCGGCTGAAGAAAGAACTGATCCCGGACCGGCCGGGCAACCGGAAGCCCCTGTATTTCCATGCCAAGACCAGCGCGTTGGAGGCGGATTGGATCACTGCCAATATGCGGGCTCTCCAGGAGGGGGAGGAGGGGGTCTCCTATTCCTCTATGGGGGTCCTCTACCGGGCCCACTATGTATCCCGGGCTCTGGAGGAGTCCCTGATCCGCAATAAGATCCCCTATGTGCTCTATTCCGGTGTGGAGTTCTACAAGCGGAAAGAAATCAAGGATGTGCTGAGCTACCTGCGAATGATCTACAACCCGGATGATATCAGCTTCTTGAGGACCGTCAACGAGCCAAGGCGGGGCGTGGGCCGGACCCGGATCGCCGCCATAAAAGCATATGCCGCCGCCAGAGGCTGCACACTGTATCAGGCCCTTATGGACAACCTGGAAACCGACTCTTTCCGGCGCTGCAAAGCAAAGGATTATGTGCGGCTTATCGAAAAATACCGGGCCATATTCGATCAAATGGATCTGACGGACCTGCTGGCCGGGGTCCTCCATGAAAGCGGTTACGAGCAGATGCTTCGCACCGCCGGGGAGGAGGAAAGGCTGGATAACCTGGCGGAATTAAAACAGGCCATCTTCGATTTTACCAGGAAAGCAGGGGAGACCGTTACCCTGGGCAATTACCTGGACCACGCTGCCCTGTTCACCAACATGGATACCGGCGAAAAAGCCCAGGCAGTAAAGCTCATGACCGTCCATTCTGCCAAAGGCCTGGAGTTCCCCGTGGTCTTCGTCTGCGGCCTTTCCGAGGGGATCTTCCCCGGCAAGCGAGCCAATACCCGGGAGAAGCTGGAGGAAGAACGGAGGCTGTGCTATGTTGCCTTCACCCGGGCCAGGGACCGGCTGTTTCTCTCCGATGCCGCAGGCACTGGCTACGATGGCTCCTTTCGTTACCCCAGCCGGTTTCTATTCAACGCAGAGAAGGAGAATGTGGACTATGTGATGCCTCTGGATCCAGATCTGGAAGAGAAAACCCTGCGATCCATCCAAGAAACAGAGGATTGGGCCTCTGATACTTCAAAACAAAGCGACCTGGTAGGCAAACGGGTCACCCACCAGGTATTCGGTCCCGGCACCGTCATCGGTATTCCCCGAGACGGCCAGGGTATCATTGTTCAGTTTGACACTATTGTGACGCCCAGGACCTTTGCCGATGCCGGAAAAGTGCAGTTTCTTTAATGCTCTGGGCAGAGGACTTTCCATTCCTCGTTGACGCTTTCTTCGCAGGAACGCATGGCGAGGATGGTCTTCTCCATCAGCTCCTCAATGGTCCAACCCAGTCTCTCGGCACCCTGGCGGATCACATCACGGGAGCAGCCAGCGGCGAATTTCTTATCCTTAAACTTCTTTTTCAGGCTGGAAACCTCCATATCACAGACGCTTTTGCTGGGACGCATCCTGGCAGCGGCGCCGATGAGACCCGTGAGCTCGTCAGCGGCGAAGAGAATTTTTTCCATCTGCTCCGTGGGCTCCACATCGCAGCAGATGCCGTGGCCGTGGGAGCAGATGGCGTGGACCATCTCCGGCTCCGCGTTGATCTCTGCCAGAAGCTGGGGAGCCTCCAGGCAGTGCTTTTCCGGCCACCGCTCAAAATCCACATCATGAAGCAATCCGACTATGCCCCAAAAGTCTGGATTTTCTCCAGTTTCCTGAGTGAAGTAGCGCATGACCCCCTCAACGGTAAGGCCGTGGAGAATGTGAAAGGGTTCCTGATTGTATTTTTGCAGCAGGGCCAAGGCCTGACTGCGGGTGATGGCTGTTTTCATGAGAAAGCCTCCTTACAAATTTATCCATTATTTTACGGTGTTCTTGTGGGATTGTCAATCTTGAAATCTTCATAAAAACAGGCTATCATACCCATAAGAGGTGATACCATGGCAAACATTCTGGACTACGTGGCCTGGCGGGGAGACCTGCCCTTTTCTCTGGATGGCCCCAACGAGGTGGATGCTCTGATTTTCTCTGCCCTGAGCTATATTCCTTTCCGGGGGAGGGTATTGGAAAATCCAACTGCGCCCATCTCCCTGAAGGAAGCGGCAGCAGACTTCTTTGCTTCGCCGGAGCCCATTGGCTATGTACGGCCGGACTATGACCTGGCCCTGCTGCGTGCCGCCGGAGAGAGCCGCCGGTTCGGCTCTGTAGACGTTTGGAACTACCGGGAGATTTTCAATCCCGCACGGGATACCCAATTTGCCGCGGTAACTTTTTTACTGTCGGATGGCAGCCTTTTTGTCTCTTTCCGAGGTACAGACAATACATTGGTGGGATGGAAAGAGGATTTCAGTATGTGTTTCCGCCAAGAGATCCCATCCCAGCGCCTTGCCAAGGAATATCTGCTGGAAATGATGATGACCCATAGGGGAATGGTCCGGGTCAGCGGTCATTCTAAGGGCGGCAATGTGGCGGTGTACGCTGTGTCTCAGCTGCCGCCAGTACTCCGGAGCAGGGTGCAGGAAGTTTATAACCAGGACGGCCCCGGTTTTCCGGAGGAATTCCTGGAAGATCCAGGGTACAACGCAATCCTGCCCATACTTCATACCCAGGTGCCCCAGGGCAGCATGATCGGCATGATCCTCTATCACCTGGAGCCCCTGACAGTGGTGCAAAGTGTTGGCTCCGGCATTATGCAGCATGATGCCTTCACCTGGGAAGTAATGGGCACCAGACTCACTCCGGCAAAAACATTAAGCGGGAACGCAATATTTCTGAGGCAAACCGTTGATATCTGGCTGAAGGGAACCGACGTGGATACCCGGGTGCGGATGGTAAATATGCTCTTTGATCTGCTGACCTCCAATGACGCGGAGTTGACAGGGGATATTTTCCAGCCTAAAAATCTGGTTTCCTATATCAGCCGTCTGCGTTCCTCTGAGCTGTTCCGCAAATATCTGGCAGAGGACCTTTCCAGCCTCTTCCAGGCGGCGAAAAAAGCCAGACTGCAGATGAGCAGGGAAGAGAAGGGCCAAAAGCCGCTGACGAAATAGACAAAACGGTAGCAGAAATGGAACCGATTTTGCACAGATTCGCCCCTTGCTTTTTCCTGCCCGTTGGCATAAAATCAGCTGTAGAATTGCGTAAATATGTATTTGAAAGGAATGTTTCCAATGGCCCTATTGAATGTCCCGGAAATCTTTGGCAGCGATGTATTTAACGAGGCGGTCATGAAGCAGCGGCTTCCCGTGGAAATCTATAAAGCCTGGGAGACCTGTATCCAGACCGGTTCCAGTCTGCCGCTGGATGTAGCCAACGAAATTGCGGAAGCTATGAAGATTTGGGCCCTGGAGAAGGGGGCTACCCACTATACTCACTGGTTCCAGCCCATGACCGGCATCACCGCCGAAAAGCACGACTCCTTTATTTCTCCCACCGGCGATGGGCGCGTCATCATGGAGTTTTCCGGCAAGGAACTGGTTCGAGGCGAGCCAGACGCCAGTTCCTTTCCTTCCGGCGGCCTGAGGGCAACCTTCGAGGCACGGGGCTACACCGCCTGGGACCCTACGGCCTGTGCCTTTGTCAAGGATAGCAGCCTGTACATCCCTACCATGTTTTTCTCCTACACCGGGGACTCCCTGGATAAGAAAACCCCTCTGCTGCGGTCTTTAGAGGAGATCTCTCGGGAGGCCATCCGCATTTTGCGGCTTTTCGGCGACACTGAGACTCAGCGGATCATTACCTGCGTAGGCGCGGAGCAGGAATATTTTCTGCTGCCTAAGGACCTGTACGCCCAACGGGAGGATCTGCGGCTCACCGGCCGGACCCTCTTCGGTGCGTCCGCTCCCAAGGGTCAGGAGCTGGATGACCATTACTTTGCCGCTATCCGGACCAGAGTCTCTGAGTTTATGCAGGATTTGGACGAGCAGCTGTGGCGGCTGGGCATCCTCTCCAAAACCAAGCACAATGAGGGGGCCCCCTGTCAGCACGAGTTAGCCCCCATTTACACCGATGCCAACAAGGCCTGCGACGATAACCAGCTCATCATGCGCACCATGAAAAAATGCGCCGCAAAGCACAACCTGGTGTGCCTGCTTCACGAGAAGCCTTTTGCCGGTGTCAACGGCTCCGGCAAGCACAACAACTGGTCCCTCTCTACGGACACTGGCAAAAACCTCTTCAGCCCGGGCAAAACTCCCCGGCAGAACGCCCAATTTTTGGTGTTCCTGGCGGCCTTTATTCAGGGCATTGATGAGTATCAGGAGTTCCTGCGCTGCACGGTTGCGTCTGCCAGCAACGACACCCGGCTGGGTGCCAACGAGGCACCTCCTGCCATTGTCTCTATCTTCCTAGGAGAAGAGCTGGACGGGGTGGTCCAGTCCATTATCGATGGCACCAACTATACGGAGCCCGAGAAGAGCCTGCTTCGTATTGGCGTGGATGTGATGCCCGCTATTCCAAAGGATACCACAGATCGGAACCGGACCAGTCCTCTGGCCTTTACCGGCAACAAGTTCGAACTGCGAATGCTCGGCTCCTCTCAGTCCATCGCCGGGCCCAACATCGCGCTGAATACCATAATGGCCGAAGAACTAGGCCGCTTTGCCGATGAATTGGAAAAGGCAGAGGATTTTGACTCCGCCTTGCAAAAGCTGGTGAGCAAGGCGCTGAAAGACCACAGACGCATTATCTTCGACGGTAACGGCTACTCTGAGGAGTGGAAGCAGGAGGCCGCAAGAAGGGGACTGAGCAATCTGTCTTCTACGGCAGAGGCCATGCGGGCCTATCTGAGCCAGAAAAATATTGATCTTGTCACCCGTCATGGGGTCTTTACGGAAACTGAGTTCCGGGCCCGCCACGCCATCTACCTGGATGACTACCGGAAGAAGGTCAATATCGAGGCCCGGACCATGGTCGATATGGCCGTTCAGCAGATCCTGCCTGCCGCTATGGGCTACACAGATGCCCTCTGCGGTGGCGTGGCCTCCAAGAAGTCTCTGGGGGTCTCCTGCCGGGGAGAAATGGCCCTGATTCAGAAGCTCTCTGCCGCCTGCGATGTCGCTTATGATACCGTGGAACGGTTGAAGGATGCCTTGGCCCACACCCCAACCGACGAAGAATCCGCTGCTGATCACTGCCACAGCGTCATTGTCCCCTTGATGGCCGAGCTTCGGACTCAGGCGGACATTCTGGAGAAAAATACGGCCAAGGCCTATTGGCCTTACCCGACGTATTCCGATTTGCTGTTCTACTGATTGTAAAATACCGCCGTCTCCTGTGATGGGGAGACGGCGGTATTGCTATAGGCTATAGATTATCTCTTTCTGCCCTTCTTATGGTTCTGTACCGGTGGCAGCGTCCGGATGGGACCTTCTTTCAGCACCACAGCGGTACGGGCGGGAAGGTACAAGGAGATGTGGGAGTTCCCCTTTTTGTCTACAATAGCAGGGTAGGGGGCAGAACCGATGAGGCCGCTGCCGCCGTATTTGGGGTCGTCGGTGTTCAGGACGATGGTGTAATCGGCAATATGGGGCAGACTCACCTTCACACCGGTGAAGGACTGAGTAGGATTGAAGTTGAAGGCGAACATAAGTCCCTGGCGGTAGAAGACCAGAACCTTCTTGGCGCTGTCGTTTAAGCGCAGGTCTCCGAAGCGCATCTGGAAGAGGTTCACGCTCTTGGCCAGATCGATCATATCCTGATCGAATTCGCCCAGCCACTGATACTTTAGATATCCATTGTCCCGTAGGCTCCACTGACGGCGGCAATAGTGGAAACTCCAGCCGTTGCCCTCCCGGGGGAAGTCGATCCATTCAGGGTGGCCGAACTCATTGCCCATAAAGTTCAGGTAGGCCTCGCCGCCACCTCCCAGGGTGAAGAGTCGCGCCATCTTGTGCAGGGCAATGGCCCGGTCGATGACAGGATTGTGCGTGGCCTTATCCATGTCCGTATACATGGCGGCATCCGCCAGACGGAAAATCAGGGTTTTGTCGCCCACCAGCGCCTGGTCGTGGCTTTCCACATAGGCCACTGTATTCTCTCCGGGGCGGCGCATACACATGCTGCACCACATACCAAAGATGTCCCAGTCTTCGTCACGCAGGTCCCTTACGGCGTGAACCCACATATCCGGCAGCCCCATACCCAGCCGATAGTCGAATCCGATGCCGCCATCAGCAATGGGCAAGCACATACCAGGCATGCCGGACATATCTTCGGCAATGGTCACGGCCATAGGATTCACCTGACGGACCATCTGGTTGGCCAACTGCAGATAGGTGATGGCCTCTGTATGGGTATTGTAGGAGAAATACTTGTCGTTGGTGTTGAAGTCCGTGCCCAGGCCGTGGTCGTGGTAGAGCATGGAGGTGACACCATCGAAGCGGAAGCCGTCAAAGTGGTACTCGGTCATCCAGAATTTCAGATTGCTCAGCAGGAAGTGGATGACACCGGTCTTGCCGTAATCAAAGCACTTGGTGTCCCAAGCCGGGTGATCACCTTTAGGGCCGTCGTGGAAGAACTGCCAAGTGGTGCCGTCGAACATATTGATGCCCTCGGTGGTGTTCTTTACGGCGTGGGAGTGCACAACGTCCAGCAGGACAGCCAGGCCCATCTCATGGGCCTTATTCACCAGGTATTTCAGATCATCAGGCTTTCCGAACCAGCTGGAGGCAGCGTAGAAATTGGCCACTTGGTAGCCAAAACTGCCATAATAGGGATGCTCCATAATGGCCATGAGCTGGACGGTGTTGTAACCCGCTCGCTTGATCCGGGGCAGCACCAAGTCTGCAAACTCCCGATAGGTGCCAACCTTTCCTTCCTCTTGAGCCATGCCCACGTGAGCCTCGTAAATAAACAGGGAATCCTCCCGGCGGAAATTACGGTCTGTCCAATGGAAAATCTTTCGGTCGTCTGTGACCTGGCAGACCCATTCCACGCTGCCCTCCTCCTGAACAACGCGGCGGGCGTAGAGGGGAATGTGCCAGGTGCGCTGCATGAAGGCATCTACCACAGTCTTGACCTTACAGCCCTCCCACAGAGCGTCGTCACCTGGCAGAAAAATCTCCCAGTTGCCGTTGCCAATGGGGGTCAGGGGATGGGAGGTGGGATCCCAATTGTTGAATTCTCCGCTTAAGTACAGCTGGTAGGCGCTGGGGGCCCACTCCCGGTAGTACCATCCACCGTCCACATGATGGAAGCCAAAGTATTCGGCACCGCTGGCAAAATCGCTGAGACTCTGCCCCTTTGAAAGGATCCTGTTTTGTGTGTCCTGGTACAGTCGCATCCGCAGATCAATGTCTCCGGCGAAGTCCTTTAGTTGGGGATTCAGCTCCAGAATTCGATACATAGTGAATAGCTCCTCTCAAAAGCCAGGGCAATTTTGCATAGTCCGAGCCTTTTCTTTATGCGTCAATTGTAGAATATAGACAGCATTCTGTCAACTGTCAAATTGAAGGGTTTGTTTAATATTCCCACAGTCGCTTTTTTATTTCTCCGTCCCGGTTGAATATTCCATCCGTCTGGTGTATAATGAACCAAAACACAAACAATGGGGGGCAGGACTTGAAAAGAAACAACATTGGGCAGAAAATCGGTGCCGGCGCTCTGGTCCTGTTGGCCGCAGTTTTGGCAATCCGGGCCCTATATGGCTTCTGCTGGTCAGATGAGAGCTTCTACCTGACCTTCGCCCAGCGGCTGTGGAACGGGCAGAAACTCATCCTGGACGAGTGGCACCCGGTGCAATTCTACAGTGTGATCTTCTACCCGGTGCTGTCTGCCTATCGGGCCGTCAAGGGCACCGAGGGGATATATCTCTTTGCCAGATTCTTTTACCTGCTTCTGGCCTTAGGCGTCAGTGAACTGGTTTTTTTTACCTTTTCAAAAGAGGCAGGGATCGTTGCCAGTTTTCTCTGTGCCGCCTCGGTGCTGGCTTATTCCCGGGGAAATATCTGGGGCCTCAGCTACTACAATCTCTTCCTGCTGCTGGTGCTGACAGCTCTGTGCCTGGCGGTCCGTGGCAAGGAAAAGAGGCTATTGAATGTTCTCGCCGGGGTATGCCTGGGCCTTTCCGTGCTGTGCGTACCCTATTTTGCTATTTTTGTGGTGCCTGCTTTGATTTGGGGACTTTTGAAAAAGGAAACCCAGGTCCAGGCTCTTTGGATGGCCTTGGGTATTGCTCTTTCCGCCGCCTATTTTCTCCTGCTGTTTTTGCCAAAGGACCTGGGAGCGGTGGTCGGCAGCCTGAAAACCATCCTGTCAGACCCGGAGCATAGCTCCGGCCCGGCGGCAAATTTCGTTGCTGCTGTGGAAGATGTGCGGCTTATTTACCTGCGGGATATGCTGTTGTCGTGCTTCTGCGCCGCTCTTCTCTGGGCTGCCCGGAAGTGGCTGCCGGGGAAGGCCTGGGCAGAAATTCCGGCCCTTTTTTTGGTGTGCCTGGGGGCGCTCTATTCCTTCTGGCGTTGCCGGAAAGGGGAGACGGGGTTTGCTGCCTACAGCTTCTGCATTTATGCGCTGGCCCTGTTCCGGTGGGATGACTCCCAGAAATTGGATCTGCTCTTGCGGCGGGTGGGGGCCGCCATGGCTGCGGCTATGGCCATGAGCTCCAATACCGAGGCAATTGGCTTTACGGTGGGCCTGTGTGTCTACGCTATGGGCTTGATTTTGCCGCTGAGCGGAGCACAGAAGAGAAGCCGGAGGGTTGTACTGGTTCTGGCCTGTCTCATGGTGGGCATAACCTTTTGCAGCCGGGTCACCGCCGTCTTTCGGGATGGCCCCTTGGATACCCTGACGGAAAACCTGGAGGCGGGACCCGCCGCCGGGATCCGCACCACCGCAGAGAGCAAGGAGCAGTATCATCAGGTTCTGGATATGATTCAGGACCTGGAAGAAAAATATGGGTCAAAAAATCCCGCCTTCTTTACCAAGCTCTTGCCTTGGGGGTATCTCGCCTGTGACTTTCCCTGCGGCGCTCCCACCGCCTGGCGGACAGAACTCAATAGCCCACGGCTGGAAGACTATTACGAAAGCCACCCAGATTCCATTCCCACGATTGTTGTAGTCCTTAATCCGGAAATTGGCAGAAACCCTGACCCGGATATGGTTGCCCCCAACGAAAATACCTTAGAGGGCTGGCTCTGGGACTATATGCAAGCCCATTCCTACACCGAAATCAGATATTCCTGCGCCCGGGTGTACGTCTCTCCGGACGCGGTTTGAGAGGAGAACCATCATGCAGCCTGTACTTTATATTGTCATTCCCTGTTACAACGAAGAAAAGGTGCTGCCCATCACGGCGCCTATGTTCCTGAAAAAGATCCAGGATCTGTCCGCCGCCGGGAAAATCTCCCAGGACAGCCGGGTTCTCTTCGTTAACGACGGCTCCAAGGACAATACCTGGAACATCATCAAGGACCTTTCCAAGGCAGATCCTCACTATATTGGCATCTGCCAGAGCCGGAACCGGGGCCATCAGAATGCCGTTCTGGCGGGACTTATGGAGGCCAAGGACAAGTGCGATATCACCATCTCCATTGACTGTGACGGCCAGGACGATATCAATGCCATGGATGCCATGGTGGATGCCTACTTAGACGGCTGCGAGGTGGTCTACGGTGTCCGCAGCAAACGGGACACAGACACCTTCTTCAAGCGCTTTACCGCCGAGGGCTTCTACAAGCTGATGAACTGGATGGGTGCTGAAGTGGTCTTCAATCATGCTGACTACCGCCTGATCAGCAGCCGGGTCCTCCAGGAGTTCGCCAACTTTAAAGAAGTGAATATCTTCCTCCGTGGCATGATCCCCCTGGTGGGCTTTAAGAGCACCTCTGTCTACTACGAGCGGGCAGAGCGTATCGCCGGGGAGAGTCACTATCCTCTGAAAAAGATGCTGGCCCTGGCCTTCGACGGCATCACCAGCCTCTCCGTCAAACCCATCCGGATGATCACCGGTTTCGGTGTGACCGTATCCATCCTCAGCTTCCTCGGTGTTCTCTGGGCCCTCATTGCCCAGCTCACCGGCTCCACCGTCAGCGGCTGGGCCTCCACCATGTGTGTCATTTGCTTCATGGGTGGCGTCCAGCTGGTGTGCTTGGGTGTGATCGGCGAGTATGTGGGGAAGATCTACATGGAAACCAAGCGCCGGCCTCGGTATATTATCAGTGAACGGACTTGGGAAGACGAGAAGAAATAAACGATACCGCCTCGGGCACTAAAAAAGTCCGGGGCGGTTCGTTTTTCGAAAAATAAAGAAAAAGCGTTAGGTTCCCGGCACCAAATCCTTCTATAAGGGTGAAGGACAAAACACAGGAGGTGCAAGCAATGAATGACAACGAAATCATACAACTGTTCTTCACCCGAAACGAGGATGCCATCCAACAAACGGCTGACCGGTATGGGGCAAGTCTGACGCGGCTCTCGGAGAACATTCTCAGGAACCGGGAGGATGCCCAGGAGTGCGTCAACGATACCTACCTGAAAGCCTGGGATACGATCCCGCCCACAAGGCCAAAGCGTTTTTTTACCTACTTAGCAAGAATCTGCCGCTATTCCGCCTTTGACCGTCTGGACTGGAACAACGCCGCAAAGCGCAAGGCAGAGGTCGTTGCTCTGACCCAGGAGATGGAGGAATGTATCCCCGGCACCTGGCTGGAGGAAGAACTGACAAACGCGGAAATCAGTTCCCTGATTGGGGACTTTCTTCGGAAGCAGCCAGCAGATACCCGGATGATTTTCGTCCGGCGGTACTGGTACGGCGACAGCGTCAGTGAAATTGCGCTCCGCTATGAAATCAGTCAAAACGCCGTTATGATGCGGCTGTCCAGGACCAGAGGAAAACTGGCAGCATACCTAAAAAAGGAGGGAATTCGGGTATGACAGGGAAAGATTTATTGAAGGGCATCCAAAATCTGGATGGAGAGTTCATTGAAGAAGCAGAGTTCGGCGTTCTTCCCCATAGTAAGCCCAAAAGCTTCGGGAAGAAAAAGTTTCTGCTGCTTTTGGCGGCGGTGCTGGTGCTTCTTGCCACCCTAACTGCGGCAACCGTTTATACTCGTTGGTCCGCCACCATGCAGTACGGAAATCACGGCGGCGCACAGCCTTCGGAACAGCTCAAGAGGCAGGCGGATCAAAGCGGGCTGGTTGTGGTGCCTACTGAGGAAAAGGATGGAGAACAAAAGACAATTTCCGCAACGGACAATGGTATTACGGTAACGCTTATCCAGACTGTCATGGATGAAAACGGCGGCAAAGCTGTTTTCCGCATTCAAGGGCTGAAACTGGAAGAGGGGCAGGCACCCTGGGCCTGGTATGATTACCTGATTGACGGAAAGGATTGGATACAGCTGCATATCAGCGGCGGCTCACAGTTCTTTAACGGCATTGTAATGGATGACGCAGGCAATCCGGTATACGCAAAGAATGGAAAACCCATTGTGGATAGCCCGGAAAAAGGCTGGATCCCGGAGTATCAGCTTGCCGACGGAAGCATCGAATTCAGCGTAGACTTTTCTTGGACCGGGGTCGATGTGTTTGGAAAGGAAATGGTCTTCACCTTTACAGGCTTCGGCATTCAGGGCGAAAAATTTGAGGACGAGGACATTATGACCCATCCCGGTGTCTGGGAACTGCGTTGGACATTGGAGGGCAGTACCCAGGCCCCCCGGAAATGGACGCCTAACGCTAAAATCGGAGACTGGGACCTGACACTGGTAGAAGCAGAAATCGGCCAGTACAGTACGAAAATGACTTACCGGCCCGGAGAGCAGTACCAGGATATTTACGATTTCACGGAGAAAACTGGCTGGGACCCAACCCCCGCAAGTTTCCGATTGAAGGATGGAACCGACGTGAAGCCCCAGGGCGGTAGTGGAGGAGGCTCCTGGGATCCTGATACCCGTTTGGCCACAGTGGTGTATAGCTGCTGGACGAACGTCCTGGACCCAGACCAGATTGTAGGCATATCCTTCTATTCCGGCTACGAGCTGAACGACCAGGGCTATCGGGTGAAGAAACCCTATTACTATATTCCCCTGGAATAGCAAAAATAGAGGGATCCGGAAAAGATGGATCTTCCAGCTTTTCGTGCCCCTGCCTTTTCCGTTCAGGTGTAAAAAAGGAGAGGGTTAGTCCTCTCCTAAGATCTCCTTGGCAATATAAATGGGGCGGTTTTTGCTCTGCTCGAAGTCCCGGCCCACATACTCTCCGATGATGCCGATGCAGAAGAGCTGGATGCCGGAAAACAGCAGCAGCAGCACAATAATGGTTGCGTAGCCCGGAACGGCAATGCCCTTGGTCAGTTTTTCGATGATCACGCAGATGAGATAGAGGATCGCCGCAATACCCGTCACTGTGCCGCAAAGGGTGGCCAGACGCAGAGGCGCCGTGGAAAAGCCGATGATACCCTCCATGGCATAGGAGAAGAGTTTCCAGAAATTCCACTTGGTTGTGCCGTTGGCCCGGGGACAGGCGGTGTAGGGGATGAAGTCGGTGCTGTAGCCTACCCAGGCAAAAATCCCCTTAGAGAACCGATGGTATTCTCCCATGGCGAGAATACTGTCCCGGACACTGCGGCGAAATGTCCGGAAGTCGCTGGCGTCTGGCTGCAGGGGCACCTTGGAAAGGTGATTGATGATCTTATAGAAGCTCTTTTTGAAGAAGGACAGGACCTTGCCCTCTCCGCGGCGGTCCTGGTAGGCGGCTACCACATCTACCTCCGGTTTTTCCTCCAGAATGGCAACCATATCCCTGACGATTTCCGGCCGCTGCTGCAGGTCCGCGTCGATGATGCAGATATAATCTCCCGTAGCATGCTCCAGCCCGGCATATATCCCGGACTCCTTCCCAAAATTCCGGGAGAAGGACACCACCTTTACTTCGCAGTCCTTCCGGCCGTAGATCTTCTTCAAATTGTGTAAGGTGGCGTCCCGGCTGCCATCATCAATGTAGACGATTTCCAAGGGCAGACCGGACAGGGCCGCCACAGCCGCCTCATGAAAGGGAATCACATTTTCACCTTCGTTGTAGCAGGGGACCACCAGGGATAGCTTCGCCATAGCATTACGCTCCAATATATAGAAAAGATGGTGCTATTATACCTGCTTGAAGCCGACTCGTCAAGACCAAAGCAAAAAACCCTTGACAAACCTTTGAAACCCGGTTAGAATACCCCATATATGCAAACACATGGAACGGGAGGTTCCGCCTGAATTTCCGTTGAAGAGAGCACATGGTTGGTGAGAATGGGCACGGAATAAGCGGATGGTCGCCCGGGAGTGGACTGCCTGAATGGGAGTAGGGCAGTACGGGTCAGCCCGTTACAGCCTTCGAGCGCCCGTTTTTTCGGGAATTCAGGTGGTACCGCGGAAAGCTTTTCGCCCTGGGTAATTTGCCCAGGGCGTTTTTTCATGGAAAGGAGATCATATATGGCAAAAGAACTGAACAAGGTCTACGACCCTAAGGCCGTGGAATCCGAAATTTATAAGATGTGGGAGGAGGGCGGCTATTTCCACGCCGAGCGGGACGAGAGCAAAAAGCCCTTCACCATCGTCATGCCGCCTCCCAACGTCACCGGCCAGCTCCACATGGGCCACGCCATGGACGCAACCTTACAGGACAGCATCATCCGCTTCAAGCGGATGCAGGGCTACAACGCCCTGTGGATCCCAGGCGTGGACCACGCCGGCATTGCTACCCAGATCAAAGTGGAGGAAGAGCTGCGCAAAGAGGGGCTGACTCGGTACGATCTGGGCCGGGAAAAGTTCCTGGAGCGGGTGTGGGACTGGAAAAACCGGTTCGGTAATCGGATCGTAGAGCAGCAAAAGAAACTGGGCGCCAGCTGCGACTGGGACCGGGCTCGCTTTACCATGGACGAAGGCTGCTCCAAGGCCGTCCGGGCGGTTTTTGTCTCCCTGTATGAGAAGGGCCTTATCTACAAAGGCAGCCGGATCATCAATTGGTGCCCCCACTGTGTTACCGCGCTGAGTGACGCAGAGGTTGAGTATGTGGATAAGCCCGGCCATCTGTGGCATATTCGTTACCCTCTGGAGGACGGCTCCGGAGAGGTTGTGGTGGCGACTACCCGGCCTGAGACCATGCTGGGTGACTCCGGCGTCTGCGTCAACCCCAACGACGATCGATACAGATCCATTGTGGGCAAGAATGTGATCCTGCCCCTGCTGAATAAGCCCATCCCTGTGGTGGCCGATGACTATGCAGAAATGGAATTCGGCACCGGCTGCGTGAAGATGACGCCCGCCCATGATCCCAACGACTTCGAGGTGGGCCTGCGGCATAACCTGGAGGTCATCCGGGTGCTGGACGACGAGGGCAAGGTCAACTCCTTGGGCGGTAAGTACGAAGGCATGGACCGGTACGAGGCCCGGAAAGCCATTGTGGCTGACCTGGAAGAGCAGGGCTATCTCGTCAAAGTGGAGGACTACTCCCACAACGTAGGCACCTGCTACCGCTGCCACAACGATGTAGAGCCCATCATCTCCGCCCAGTGGTTCGTGAAGATGAAGCCTCTGGCCGAGGAGGCCATCCGGGTAGTGAAGGATGGGGAGACCAAGTTTGTCCCAGACCGGTTCACAAAGATCTACCTGAACTGGATGGAAAACGTTCGGGATTGGTGCATTTCCCGTCAGCTGTGGTGGGGCCACCAGATTCCTGCCTGGACCTGCGCCGACTGCGGCCACATCACCGTGTCCCGGGAGGATGCCTGCAAGTGCGAAAAGTGCGGCAGTGCAAATATTGAGCGGGATCCCGACGTGCTGGATACCTGGTTCTCTTCCGCCCTGTGGCCCTTCGAGACCTTGGGCTGGCCCGAAAAGACGCCGGACTTGGACTACTTCTATCCCACGGATGTACTGGTCACGGGCTATGACATCATCTTCTTCTGGGTGGCCCGGATGATCTTCTCCGGTTGTGAGCACACCGGCAAGACCCCCTTCCACACCGTGCTGATCCACGGCCTGGTCCGGGACGATAAGGGCCGGAAAATGAGCAAATCCCTGGGCAACGGCATTGACCCCCTGGAGATGATCGATCAATACGGCTGCGACGCGCTGCGGATGAACATGGTCACCAGCAACTCTCCCGGCAACGATATGCGCTTCTATGTGGAGCGGTGCGAGGCCATGCGGAACTTTGCCAATAAGCTTTGGAACGCTTCCCGGTACGTCATGATGAACCTGGGAGAGAACTTTGTCCCCGGCTTGCCGGAGAATCTGGAAATTGCCGACAAGTGGGTACTGTCCAAGCTCAACACCCTCATTTCCGAAGTCACCGAGAACATGGAGCACTACGAGCTTGGCATTGCCGTCCAGAAGATCTACGACTTCATCTGGGACACCTACTGCGACTGGTATATCGAACTGACCAAGGCCAGGCTCTACAGCGAGGAGGCGGACCGGAAGCAGACCGCCCTGCAGGTGCTGGTATACGTATTGGATCAGACCCTGCGTCTGCTGCATCCCTTCATGCCCTATATCACTGAGGAAATCTGGCAGAGCTTGCCCCACGAGGGCAAGGCCCTGATCGTGGCTAAGTGGCCTGTGACTTCTGAGGCGCTGAGCTTCAAGGAAGAGGAGGCCCATATGGAGTCCGTCATGAACGCCATCCGGGCCATCCGGAACCGCCGGGCGGAAATGAACGTGCCTCCCTCCAAGAAGGCCACCTTGTATGTGCTGACCTCTAAGCCCCAGATTTTCACGGAAGGCGAGGGCTTCATCCAGAGACTGGCTTATGCCGACCGGGTAGAGCTGCTGGAGTCCGAGCCCGCCAACCTGGACGGCATGGTCACCTGTGCCACCGCCGATGCCAAGCTGTTTATCCCCATGGGCCAGCTGGTGGACATCGCCAAGGAGCTGGAGCGCATCACCAAGGAGTTGGACAAGGCCAGAAAGAACCTGGCTTCCATTCAAGGGAAGCTCTCCAACGAGAAGTTCACCGCCCGCGCCCCCGAGGCTGTCGTAAATGCCGAGCGGGAGAAAGCCAAGAAGGCGGCAGACCTGATTGCCAGTCTGGAAGAAAGCGAAGCAGCACTGAAGAAAAATCTGTGATTTCTGATCCCGGCGGAATTTTCCGCCGGGATTTTCAAGACGCAACTTGGCAAACCAGAAAAATTCATGATAGACTGAATGAAATGATATCGATTTCCTTCTGAAAGGATGCCCTTTCAGGAGGATTTTTTTATTTTGGGGCCTGTTCCGACACAAAACGTGGAAAAGGAAAGCTATACTGAAAGCAGTCAAACAAAAAGGAGGAATACCCCATGCACTTTACCAGTTTCCAGGAAGGGGATAAACTGACCATTGCCCTGACCGGAGAAATTGACCACCATTGCGCCAAAGCCTATATCCAGGTGATCACGGCAAAAATCGAGACCTATACGCCGGAAATCTGTGTGTTGGATTTTCGGGATGTGACCTTTGTAGATTCTTCCGGCATTGCTGTGGTCATCAATGCCCTGCGCAATATGACACAAATCGAAGGCAGACTCTTGCTCACCGGCATTGCGCCTCAGCCCATGCGGGTGTTTCGGGCCTCCGGGTTGGACAAGCTTGTGGAAATACGGGAGGCAGTATCATGAAATTTGACAACTACATGATTTTGGAGTTTCCCAGCAAATCCTGTAACGAGGCCTTTGCCCGCAGCGCCGTGGCCTGTTTTGCCGCTCAAATGGACCCAACGCTGGAGGAGCTGGGGGATATCCGAACAGCGGTTTCGGAAGCTGTCACCAACTGTATCGTCCATGCCTACCCGCAGAAAATCGGCATCATCACCCTACGCTGCCGGATCCTCAAAGACAATGTATTGGACATCGTCATTAAGGATAAGGGCATAGGCATCCCGGATGTGGAGAAAGCCCGTCGGCCCAGTTTTACCACCGGCGGCGCCGAGCGCAGCGGAATGGGATTCACCATCATGGAGAGCTTCATGACCACCCTGGACATTACCTCGGCAGAAAACAAAGGAACCACGGTACATATGCGCCGAAAGCTGCAGCGCCGCCAATGAGGGACCCAGAGGAGCTGATTGCCCGGATCCAGGCAGGAGACCGGGAAGCTGCCGAGGCTCTGGTGGAGGAGAACGCAGGACTTATCTGGGCAGTGGCCCGGCGGTTTCAGGGCAGGGGAACGGAGCTGGAAGACTTGTATCAGCTGGGTTGCCTTGGCTTTTTAAAGGCGGTGGAAGGGTTTGATCCGGACTTTGGCACCCGATTCTCTACCTATGCCGTCCCTAAAATCGCCGGAGAAATTCGCCGCTTTCTTCGGGATGACGGAGCAATCAAGGTCTCCCGGGGACTAAAGGAGCAGTCTGCCGCTGTGAAAGCTTCCCGGAGCCGTCTGACGGGCAGCCTTGGCCGGGAGCCCAGCCTCCAGGAGCTATCCCGTGAGACAGGACTGACGGTAGAGGAGATCGCTCTGGCGGAGACCGCCACCGCCGCCACGGAATCAATCAACCGGGAAACCGGGGAGGATGGATTTTCCTTGGAAAGTGTCTTGACGGACACGGAGGAAGAGGACCGGATGGTAGAAAAAATTGCCCTGAAGCAGGCGGTCTCCTGCCTTCCGGACCGGGAAAAACAGGTTGTTGGATTGAGGTACTTCCACGGCCTGACCCAGCAGAAAACCGCATCTATTCTCGGCATCAGCCAGGTCCAGGTGTCCCGGATCGAGCGGAAGGCACTGGCCATTCTGAAGGAAAAACTGGACGGATAGTCCCCTTTGTCCTACTTGCATTTTTCTCCATTTCAGTGTAAAATAAGGGCACACATTGATAGAAATGACAGGTGCTTTTATGAATGATTCCTTGGATACCCGATTTCGCGCGGCTCGAAAGAAATACATAGAGAGCCGCTTTTCCATGCTCAACGAGATGCAGCGGCAGGCGGTGCTGACCGCCGAGGGGCCGCTGCTTCTGCTGGCAGGAGCCGGTTCCGGCAAAACCACTGTTCTCATCAACCGTATCGCCAATATCCTGCGCTATGGCCGCGGAAGTGAGGGAATCGAAATTCCCGGCTCTGTGAAAGAAGAAGACGTGACCTTTTTGGAAAGTCTGCCTCCGGAGCCCACTGAGGACCAGTGCCGGCGTGCCGACATTCTCTGCGCCCTGGAGCCTGCCAAGCCCTGGAACGTGATTGCCATCACCTTTACCAACAAAGCCGCCGGGGAATTAAAGGACCGGCTGGAAACCATGCTGGGGGAGTCTGCCGGGGACGTGTGGGCCATGACCTTCCATGCCGCCTGCTGCCGGATTCTCCGCCGAAACATCGACCGGATGGGCTATACCTCCAGCTTTACCATCTACGACACCTCAGACTCCGAGCGGCTTATGAAAGAAGTTCTAAAAGATATGGGCTTGGATGACAAGACCTTCCCCCCAAAACTGGTGTTGTCCATCATCGGCCGCCAAAAGGATCAGCTTATCTCTCCGGAACAAATGCTGGAAGAGAGCCGCAGCGCCTCAGATCTGCGGCTGCCGCAAATTGCCAAAGCCTACAAAGCCTATCAGCAGCGGCTGAAAGACAACAATGCCCTGGACTTTGATGACATTCTCTATGTCACCGTAAAGCTTCTTCAGCAGGAGGCGGATGTCCGGGAATATTATCAGCACAAGTTCCAGTATGTTCTGGTTGACGAATATCAGGACACCAACCACGTCCAGTACCTACTGACGGCATTGCTGGCCGGGAAGTGGGGCAATATCTGCGTGGTGGGTGACGATGACCAAAGTATCTACCGTTTCCGCGGCGCTACCATCGAGAATATCCTGTCTTTTGAGGAGCAGTACCCCGGGGCCCGGGTCATCCGTCTGGAGCAGAACTACCGGTCTACTCAGGCCATTCTGGATGCCGCCAACGCCGTGATTTCTCACAATGTGGGCCGGAAGGGCAAAAAGCTCTGGACCGCAAGACAAGGAGGCAGTCCTATCCTGGTCTACGAAGCCAATGACGAATCCGCCGAAGGGAACTTTGTGGCAGGGCAGATCCTGGCCGGGTCCCACGGTAAAGATTTTAAGGACTATGCAATCCTTTACCGGACAAACGCACAGTCCAATGCTATGGAATATGCGCTGAAGCGCAATGGCATTCCTTATAAGGTCATTGGCGGCACCCGGTTCTTTGACCGGGCGGAAGTCAAGGATATGCTGTCCTATCTCTGCGTCATCAACAATCGGTCCGATGATCTGCGCTTGGGCCGAATCATCAACAATCCCCCCAGAGGCCTGGGAGCTAAATCCATCGAGACGGTTCAGCGGCTGGCGGAAGCAGAAGGGAAGAGCCTGTACAGTGTGATTTCTGATCCCTATAGTTACGCTTCCCTGGAAAAAATTGCCCCAAAGCTTCTGCAATTCAGTGCCCTGATCGAAGGCCTGGCCCAACTTCTCATTGATGGCATGAGCTTGCCGGAATTTTACGATGAGCTCCTGATCCGCACGGGCTACGCTGATATGCTCTCTGCCAAGCCTACGGAAGAGAATAGGACACGGCTGGAAAACGTCCGTGAATTAAAATCCAGTATCCACGCCTATATGGCGAACACCGATATGCCCACCTTGGCAGGTTTCCTGGAGGAGATCGCCCTGTATACAGACCTGGAGCAATACAGCCCCGGTGATGATGCCGTGGTGATGATGACGGTCCATTCCGCCAAAGGCCTGGAGTTCCCCCATGTGTTTCTGGTTGGATTTGAGGACGGACTGTTCCCTGGCATGCGAGCCATTGGAGACCAGGAGGAAATGGAGGAGGAGCGGCGGCTGTGCTATGTGGCCATCACCCGGGCCAAGCAGACCCTGACCATCAGCCATGCCCATCAGCGGATGATCTACGGCCGGACCAGCGCCAGCCAGGCCTCCCGCTTTTTAAGAGAGATCCCTGAGAGCTGCATCGTAAAGCGCGGGGGTTATCACGCCACAGAAGAGCGCCGCCGGGAGCCATACGAGAAGCGGATTACCCGCACCAGCGGGTATCTTGCCAGCACAGCCCGGGCTGCCAGCGCTCCTTCAGCCCCGTTGCCGGACTACAATAAGGGGGACACTGTCATGCACGCAGCCTTTGGCAAGGGCTTGGTGCTGTCCGTGGTCAAAATGGGTGGAGACGCTCTGCTTGAGGTTGCTTTTGACGACATTGGCACCAAAAAGCTTATGGCAAAAACTGCCAGCGCTCACATGAAAAAGCTGTAATAGCCTCTGCTTCTCCGGCATAGCCTTTCCCATAGGGGAGGGGTGGCCGTGAGACGCTTTTGGAAAAGGCTATTGCTGCGTCTGGCCATTGTGGCTATTTTCGCTCTGGTATGGCTGCTGATCTTTCGAAGCCTTTTTCAGGATACGCTCCAGGAGCTGGCCCAGAGTCAAGTAAAAAACGCCACCTCAGACCTGACCAATGACGCTCTGACAGAGCTTTTGGAGCAGGACGCCATTGCCTACGACCGGATCGTCTACTTCGAAAAGGACCTGAACGGGAAAATCACCGCCATGAAAACCAATATTTTGGAGGTCAATCGGCTGAAAGCCAAAATTCTGGCACTGGTCAACCAAAGAATATTGGAGCTGGATACCTCCCAGCTGGGCATTCCAATCGGCAGCTTGATTTTTCCGGAGTTCTTTTCCGGAAAGGGCTTCCGCATTCCGGTGCATATTTTATCTATCCGCAATTCAGATGCCGATTTTTCCAGTTCCTTTCGTCAGGCAGGGATCAATCAGACGCTCCACTGCCTGACATTAGAGATTGAAGTGGACGCCAGCACCCTGGTGCTGGGCAAAATTGAGCAGTTTTCTGTTTCCAGCCAAGTAGCCGTGGCGGAAACCATCATCGTCGGAGACGTGCCGGACACGTTCTTCCACACAGGAGGCAATTATGGAACCACAGAAGAGAATACAGGATCTGACGGCACTGCTTAACGAGGCGGGTTACCGGTATTATGTGCTGGACGATCCCACCTTGCCAGACTTTGAATATGACCGGCTCCTGCGGGAGCTGGAGGACTTGGAAAAAACGTATCCTGAGTATGTCTTGCCGGATTCCCCCACCAAACGGGTAGGAGGCCAGGCAGTGAATACTTTCGGGGAGGTGACCCATGCGGTGCCTCTTATGAGCTTGCAGGATGTGTTTAGCATGGAAGAACTGGAGGATTTTTTAAATCGAATCAAAGAAGCCCTGCCCAACGCCGCCTACTCTGTTGAGCCGAAAATCGATGGCCTCTCCGTGGCCCTGGAATACGAGGACGGCCGTTTTGTCCGTGGCGCTACCCGGGGAGACGGTGTAGTGGGGGAGGACGTAACGGAAAACCTGAAAACCATCCGCTCCATCCCTATGACTCTGGAAAACGCCCCTGCCAGGCTCATTGTCCGGGGAGAGGTGTATATGCCCAAGAAGACCTTTCGCACCCTGAACGCCGCGTTGGAAGAAAACGGAGAGAAGACCTTTGCCAATCCAAGAAACGCGGCGGCAGGCTCCCTGCGGCAGAAAGATCCTAAGGTCACCGCTAAGCGGAAGCTGGATATTCTGGTGTTTAATGTGCAGCTGGCAGAGGGTGTCACCTTCACCAGCCACTGCGAGACCCTGGAATATCTGAAAAGCCTCCGCTTTAAGGTCATTCCCTATAAAAAACTGTCGGACCCCAAGAAAATTGAAGAAGAGATTCTTCGCATCAACGAGGAACGGGAAAAACTTCCCTGTGACATCGATGGCGGTGTTGTCAAACTGGATGATCTGGCCCAGCGGGAACTGCTGGGTGCCACTGCGAAATTTCCCCGGTGGGCTGTGGCCTATAAATACCCTCCGGAAGTGAAGTCCACTGTGATAGAAGACATTGTGATTCAGGTGGGCCGCACCGGCGTATTGACCCCCAAGGCTGTAGTAGCGCCCGTCCGTCTGGCCGGTACCACCGTCACCAACGCCACACTCCATAACCAGGACTTCATTTCTCGCCTGGATGTGCGCATCGGTGATACGGTGCGCATCCGCAAGGCAGGAGAGATCATCCCGGAGATTCTGGGGGTAGACCTGAGTAAGCGCCCGGAAAACACCAAGCCCTATTTTCTGCCGGACAGATGTCCGGTTTGCGGTGCAGAGGTGGTCCGGGATGAGGACGGTGCTTTCCTGCGCTGCACCGGTGCCGAGTGCCCTGCCCAACTGAGCCGAAACATTGCCCACTTTGTCAGCCGAGACGCCATGGACATCGACGGCCTTGGCTCAGCCATTGTAGAAAGTCTGATTTCCCAGAAGCTCATCAAATCCCCGGCAGATATCTACTATCTGACCCTGGAGGAGATTTCCGGCCTCTGGAAGTCCGGCACCACCGCAGCAAAAAAACTGCTTGCCGCCATTGAGGCCAGCAAGCAGCAGGATCTGTCCCGATTGATCTATGCATTGGGTATCCGTCAGGTAGGTGTGAAAACCGGCAAGAGCCTGGCTGCCGCCTTCGGCTCCATGGATGCCCTGATGGAAGCCTCTCTGGAAGCGCTTACCGCTGTGCCGGACATTGGAGAGATCACCGCTCAAAGCATTTATGAGTGGTTCCGGCAGGACCAATCCCAGCACCTGATCCGTCGGCTCCGGGAGGCTGGACTGAATTTTGAAAGCAAACGGGTCATTACAGATACCCGTCTGGCCGGAAAAACTGTTGTTCTCACCGGAACCCTGAGCCGCTTCACCCGGGAAGAGGCCACGGAGAAAATCGAGCTTCTAGGCGGCAAGGCCTCCGGTTCCGTATCCAGAAAGACCAGTTTTGTTGTGGCTGGGGAGAATGCCGGTTCCAAGGAACGCAAAGCCCGTGAACTGGGCATCCCGGTACTGACGGAAGACGAATTCTGGGAAATGATCCAGTAAAAAATCAACCGTGAGGGTGGCAAATGCCGCTCTCACGGTTGAAGCGCTTTTTTACAGCTCCAGTCTCATATAGACCAATGTCTGGTCTCCGGAGGCCTTGGATTGAAATCCCATAGGATTCCGGCCGAATTCTTGGAATCCGGCGTGCTCATACATCCGCAGGGCCCGGTTGTTGTCCGCTACCACATCCAGCTCCAGCTGGCGATATCCGGCCGTCTTGGCACAGTCAATAGCGGTTTGCGTCAGCTTTGTTCCAATACCCAGGCCCCAAAAGGACTTGTCCACGCTGATGCCGAATTCTGCCCGGTGGCGGATCTTATATTTCACTCCCACAGCGCAAACGCTGGCACAGCCGCACAGAACTCCGTCCACCTCGGACAATAACATAACCTCCCGGTCGCTTTCCAGCAATCTTTGTAAAAAAGCCCCTTCCTGCTCTATCGTAAAGCTGCTTTCCTCCGCGTAGGCCAGAAGATAATCCGTCTGCTCGTGGGTCCGGGCAAAGAGGTCGCAGACGTTTTTTGCGTCTGCCTCCTCGGCGCTGCGGATGCGAAGACTACGGCCATCGGCCAATCGGAGGGTTGTATCGTATCGCATAAAAACACTTCCTTTACAGGGAATAATCCTCTTCGTCGTAGCGGGAAAAATCCATGGCCTTGGCCTTTACCGGTACCCGCTTAAAGGGGTCGTACCGGAAGGCACGGCAGCTGTCCTCCGGAGCCTTGACGCCCCGTTTCACGCACAGCACCTGTCCGTCGCACAGGGCAACGCCCCGCTCGCAATAGGCACAGGCCCGGTCTATTTTCTTTCGGAAAAGCATAGCTTCCTCCTGAACTTGGTATTTGTGCTATTATACACCGTTTCCTATGAAAAAGCTATCTGTTTTTCAAAATTTCAGGAATCCGCCAAGAATGCAGACCAGGGCTTGGATCCCTTTCCCCCAAAAATAATATTTCAGGCTCAACCCCTCTGCCACTTCTTTTGTCTGGGACAGCACACAAATACCTCCCAAGGCCATGAGCCCCCCGGCCACACTTTTCCGAAGCATGGCCGGCACTTCTTTCAAGCTGCAGCAACCATTGGTCAGCTCCAGCAGTCCGCCAAGGAGGACACCTGCCGTTCCTTCCACGGGAAGATACTTCGCCCCATAACAGAGGACCACTCGGAACAGGATCACTGTCACGCAGATTTTTCCCATGGTCAGTACCGTAAGAGTCAGCATATCTCCCTGAGTCTTTCCCTGCTTTGGAGCCGCGACTCCTGGGCTTCCGGGAAGCAGCCAGGCTGTGACCAACGCACCCAATATCTGATATCCCCACAGCTGCCACCCGATCAGAGGGTCTTCAAAGGCACCGGCCACGATCCCAAAAAGGAAGGCAGGCCCCACATTGGAGCAGTAGCCCAATAGCCTCTGGGCTTGTTCCTTCTGCAGCCCTCCAGAGGCATAAGCCTGTCCTACGGCTCCGGCCCCCGCTGGATAGCCTCCCAAAAAAGCGGGGATCAGCAAACATTCTGCCCCTTCCGGCATCCGAAAAACCTTTCCCAAAAATCGGAGGAACCGGCCGGATCGCCCCCAAAGCTGCCGGGTCAGCAGATTGGACAGCAGGAAAAAAGGCAGCAAAGCCGGGACCACCGCACCGGCACAAAGTCGCAGTCCTTCCCGCACTCCTGCCTGCGCTGTCTGTCCATCCAGCAGCACCAGCCCCATGGCGGCAAAGCACCAAAGCGCCAGCAGTCTTCCTTTCATGGTCTTCACCTCGAAGGAATGTATGCAAGTTCCGCTCCCCGGATTCATAGGTATGAAACCATAGGAGGTGGAGGGCCATGAAACAGGATCTTCTTTCCCGGCTTACCGAGGACCTGGAGCTGCCCGGGGAAATCCTGCCCGGACAGAGCCTTGTGGAATTGGTTGGGGACAACCGGGTACTGGTCGAAAATCACCAAGGAGTCACGGAATACAGCCGCTGCCGGATTGGGGCCACCGTCAGCTTTGGCCGGGTACTGGTCTGCGGGGAAAACCTGGAACTGGCCCGGATGACCCAGCGTCAACTGGTGATCACTGGCAGGGTAGAGGGTGTCACCCTGATGCGGAGGGGAAGGCCATGACTTTTTGGCGGTCCCTATCCGGGGAGATCCTGGTGGAGCTCATCACAGCGGACCCTGCCGGTAGCCTGGCAGCCATTGCCCAGATGGGGCTTCCCATCTCCAAAGTCCTGCCCCAGGAGGAGCTGACCCTGTCCTTCCGGGCCCGCCGCCGGGACCTGAAAATCCTGGAGCGCATGGCAGCCAAACGAGGTGAGAAGTTGACCGTCCTGCGTCACCTGGGACTCTATTACACCTTCCGAAGCCTGGTCCGTCGGAGACTGCTGCTTATGGGGGTGTCTTTGCTTCTGTTGTCCGCCTTGCTGATCCCCACCCGGATTCTCTTCTTCCGGGTCACCGGCAACAGCCGGATTCCTGCCGGAGAGATCTTGGCGGCGGCTGAGGACTGCGGCCTCCGGTTTGGCGTAAACCGCCGGGGCCTTCGCAGCGAGAAGATCAAAAATAGTCTCTTGTCGATCATTCCGGAGCTTAAATGGGTAGGGGTCAATACTTATGGCTGCGTTGCGGAAATACGAGTGGCGGAAAAGCCTCCTTCCGTTCCCATGGAGCAGCAAACCAATGGCCTGAGCCACTTGACAGCCGCCCGGGACGGAGTCATCCAGGATGTCACCGTGACCCGAGGCACCGCCCTCTGCGCCCCGGGCCAGACGGTTACCCAGGGGGAAATCCTGATTTCCGGCCTCATGGATTGCGGCATTACCCAGAAGGCCACCGTCGCCCAAGGAGAGGTCACCGCCCTGACAAGTAGGTCCTTTTTCGCCGTGACCCCAGAAAATCGCCTTGTGCGGGACGGTCTCTCGAAAAAAATCACCCGCTGGAGCCTGGTCCTCGGAAAAAAACGGATAAAATTATGGATTGGTAGTGGAATTTGGGGTACCGAATGTGATAGAATGTATCAGGAATACCAGCTGACCCTGCCCGGAGGCTTTCGCCTGCCTGTGGCATTGGCGGCAGACCGATTCTGTATATCGCCATTGCGTGAAGAGGCAGTTCCGGAAGCGGAAGCCGGAGCTCTGCTTTGCATTCTTTCGGAAAGTTCTTTAAAAGCGGACATGCTGGCAGGGATGATTCAGAAAAAGCAGGAAGCTCTTTCCCATACCGCTGGACGATATTGCCTGACAGGTGCGTACACTTGCCGGGAGGTCATCAGCCGCCGAATCTGGGAGCAGATAGGAGATACCAATGAGTAAAGAAACAGAACGAATCGTAAATGCTGAACGTGTAGAGGATTTGATTGCCGTATTCGGCTCCTTTGATGAAAACGTACGCCGGATCGAAGAGGCCCTTGGCGTGCGCATTGTCAACCGGGGCACAGACCTGAAGGTCACTGGCGATGAGGAAATGGCAGACAAAGCTGTCCGAACCCTGGAGGGGCTGCTGTCTTTGGCCGCCCGGGGTGAAACCATCGATGAGCAACGGGTCCGCTACCTCATTACCCTTGTCAGCGAGGGAAATGAAGCCCAAATTGCCAAAATGGCCCAGGATGTGGTATGTATCACAGCCAAAGGAAAGCCCATCAAGGCCAAGACTGTGGGCCAGCAGACCTATATGAAGGCCATTGCCCAAAATACAGTCACCATTGGCGTAGGCCCTGCCGGTACCGGCAAGACCTATCTGGCGGTGGCAGCCGCCGTATCCGCTTTTCGGGAACGGACGGTGAACCGGATCATTCTCACCCGGCCTGCGGTGGAGGCAGGGGAACGGCTCGGCTTTTTGCCTGGGGACCTGCAAAATAAGGTAGACCCCTATCTGCGGCCCCTGTATGACGCGCTCTACGACATGCTGGGGGCAGAGACCTTCCAGAAGTACCAGGAGCGAGGGTCTATTGAAGTCGCCCCCTTGGCCTATATGCGGGGCCGTACCCTGGATGACAGCTTTATCATTCTGGATGAAGCGCAGAACACGACCCGGGAACAGATGAAGATGTTTCTCACCCGCCTAGGCTTCGGCTCCAAAATCGTCATTACCGGTGACGTGACCCAGATCGACCTGCCGGAGGACAAGGTGTCCGGACTGAAGGATGCCGTCCGCATCCTGGATGGGGTAGAGGACATTGCCATCTGTCGCCTGACTTCTGCCGATGTCGTTCGTCATGCTCTGGTACAGAAGATCATCAACGCCTACGAAAAAGCGGAGAAAAAGCAGACTGTTTCCGGTCCTACCGGGAATTTCCACGGAAAATATCAAAGGAAGCGAGAAAAATGAGAAATAAGATCAACCTGGTTTTCGAGCAGGGCGGCCTCAGCAGGCTCCCCATTGCCGCCAATATCCGCACCTGTATCAACGCTGTCCTGAAGCAGGAGCATGTGCCTGTCAAATGTGAAATCAATGTATTGGTCACCGATGACAAGGGAATCCAGACCATCAACAGGACCTCCCGGAACATCGACAAACCAACGGATGTACTGAGCTTTCCTATGTTTGAACTGTCCCCTGGTGAGCTTCCTGACGACTGGAGTGCGTACCAGGATCCGGATACCGGACTGGTACCTCTGGGAGATATGTGCATCTCTTTAGAGCGAGCCATTGCCCAGGCCCAGGAATTCGGTCATACCACCCGCCGGGAAGTGGGGTATCTGACCATTCATTCCATGCTCCATCTACTGGGCTACGACCACATGGACGAAGGCCCCCAGAAGCGTCAGATGCGTTCAAGAGAAGAGGCCATCGCCGGGGAAATCCCGGGTATGAGCCGGAAATAAGGAGAAAGCTATGAAAACAAAATCTGCCATGATCACCATCTGCGGACGACCCAACGTGGGCAAATCCACCCTGACCAACTATCTGGTAGGAGAGAAGATTGCCATCGTTTCTAACAAGCCTCAGACCACCCGGAACCGCATCTGCGGCATCGTCACCAGAGGAGACACTCAGTTTGTCTTTGTGGATACCCCGGGCTACCACAAGGCCCGGACCAAGCTGGGAGACTATATGGTCAATACCGTTCGGGAGTCCATCGCCGATGTAGACCTGACACTTTTGGTGGTGGAGCCCATCGCCTCTGTAGGCAGTCAGGAAGAGGCCCTGATTGAAAAAATCCACTCCAGCCACAGCCCCGCTGTCCTTGTCATCAATAAAATCGACACGGTGGAAAAGGAGGCGCTTTTGGCCGTTATCGCAAAATATTCGGAAAGCTATCACTTTGACGAAATCGTACCTATCAGCGCCAAAACCGGAGACGGGGTGGAGGAGCTTCTGAAGATCTGTGGCAGATATGCCCAAGAGGGTCCATTTCTCTTCCCAGAGGACATCACCACAGACCAACCTGAGCGGCAGGTTATGGCGGAGATCATCCGGGAGAAGCTCTTGTGGTGTCTGGATAAAGAGATCCCCCACGGCACCGCTGTAGAGATCACCAAGTTTTCCGAGCGGGACAACGGCATCATCGATCTGGATGCCACTATCTATTGCGAGAAGGCCAGCCACAAGGGCATTATTATCGGCAAGCAGGGCCAGATGCTGAAAAAAATCTCCACTTTGGCCAGACAGGACTGCGAAAAGTTTATGGGCACCCAGGTCTATCTCACCACCTGGGTCAAAGTAAAGGAGAACTGGCGGGACAGTGATTTCCTGGTAAAAAATTTCGGCTACAAGGACTGAGGTATGATTTTTCCCTTTCCGCAAACACTTTTGAGGGAGGGATGACCATGAATGCCAGCGAGTATTGGGCGCTGTTTTTAGAAACCGGCGCACCGGAGGCTTACACGGCCTATTGCAGCCAACTAAGAATGGAGAAAGCCTATGTTTCTGACCGTTCGGGCCATCGTCCTGCGGGTGTCGGACTACAATGACCGGGATGCCCTTTTGACGGTGCTGACCGAGCACTACGGCAAGCTGACCATCAAGGCCAGAGGACTGCGGCGGAAAAACAGTCCTCTGGCCGCCCCCTGTCAGCTATTGACCTATGGGGAATTTACATTGTTCGAATACAACGGGAAGTACACTGTCAATGAGGCCCACGCCCTGGAAATCTTTAAGGGGCTGCGCCGGGAGCTGACTCAACTGAGCCTTGGCAGCTATTTCGCCCAGGTGGCAGAGCTCATATCCCAGGAGGACCTTCCCAATCCGGAACTCCAGGCTCTGCTCTTAAACTGCCTTTATGCCCTGTCGGAGCTTCACAAACCGGAGCCTCTTGTCAAGTCTGTATTTGAGCTTCGTGCCGCCTGCCTGGCGGGCTACACACCGGAGCTTTTCGGTTGCCATGTCTGCGGCAGCCAAACCCCGGACCGGTTTGACCTAAACGAGGGTCGGCTGGAGTGCCGGATCTGCCGGGACCCCTCCTCCCAAGGGATCCGGGTCCCCGTAACTGCGGACGCATTGGAAGCCATGCGTTACATCTGCCTGTGCAGCCCCAAGCGTCTCTTTTCCTTTCGGTTGGGAGCGGATGGGCAAGAATGCCTTTCTGGATTGACGGAGGGGTATCTGGCTACCCAGCTGGAGCATGGTTTTCCAACTCTGGACTTTTATCATTCCCTTTATGTATAAAGGAGAACCAAATGACTGAATTATACGAAAAATCCTTAAACAAACTGGAATTGGGCCAGGTGCTGGCCATGCTCTCCCAGTGCGCCGGCAGTGAGGGCGGCAAAGCGGCCTGTCTGCAATTGAAGCCGGACTCAGGCCTGGACACAGTCCGGGAGCTGCTGGGCCAGACCACTGCCGCTTCGACGCTCTGCGAGAAGAAGGGAAACCCTGCCTTCGCCGATGTTATGGACGTATCCGCCAGCCTGGAGCGGGCAGATCGGGGGGGCAGTCTGCAGCCCGTGGAGCTGCTGCGCATTGCGGGAGTTCTGCGCTGCACCCGGAACATCAAGAGCTACGTCTCTGAGGACGACCCGGCTACAGTCCTGGATCCGCTTTTTGACGCACTGACCCCAAACAAATACCTGGAGGACAAAATATTCGGCGCCATTCTTTCCGAAGAAGAAATTGCCGATAACGCCTCACCGGAGCTGTCCGACATCCGGCGGCACAAACGTATCCAATCCGGAAAGATCCGGGACAGCTTGCAAAAGGTGATCTCCTCTCCGGCCTACAGTAAGTTCCTTCGTGAGCCCATCATCACCATCCGGCAGGGACGCTATGTGGTGCCCGTGAAATCCGAGTGCAAAAACGATGTGCCCGGGCTTGTCCACGATGTCTCCGCCACCGGATCTACATACTTTGTGGAGCCTATGTCCGCTGTGAATGCCAACAATGCCCTGCGGGAGCTGGAGCTGAAAGAAAAAAAGGAGATCGAGCGGATCTTGGCGGAGCTCTCTGCCGAGGCCGCCGCCTATGCCGAGCCCATTCGTCTGGATGTGGATATGCTCATTCAGCTGGATGTGATTTTTGCCAAAGCGAAACTGGCTTATCGCATGAACGCCTGGGAGCCCCTGATGAACGACCAGGGCAGGGTGGAGCTCCGCAAGGCCCGGCATCCCCTGATTGATCCCAAGAAGGTAGTCCCTATCTCCTTGCGCTTGGGCTCTGACTTCGATACCATGATCATTACAGGCCCCAATACCGGCGGCAAGACCGTCACTCTAAAAACAATTGGTCTGCTAACATTGATGGCGGAGTGCGGTCTCCACGTTCCGGCAGGAGACGGAAGCACCCTTTCCACCTTCGATGCTATTCTGGCGGACATTGGTGACGAGCAGTCCATTGCCCAGAGCCTATCCACCTTCTCCGGCCATATGCGCACCATTGTAGATGTCGTGGCCCAGTGCGACGGCAGAACGCTGGTCCTCTACGACGAGCTGGGTGCCGGTACGGACCCGGCAGAGGGTGCTGCCCTGGCCATTGCCCTCATTGAATTCAGCCGAAAAATGGGCTCCCGGGTGGTGGCGACAACACACTATGCCGAGCTGAAGCTCTACGCCATGCGGACCAAAGGGGTCATCAACGCCTCCTGCGAGTTTGACGTGGAGACTCTGCAGCCAACCTACCGGCTCCTCATCGGCATTCCCGGCAAATCCAACGCCTTTGCGATCTGCCGGAAGCTAGGACTCTCTGAGGACATTCTGAAGGAAGCCAGTGACCTTGTGGGCAAGAGTGACAAGGATTTTGAGGATGTTCTGACGCAGCTGGAGCAGCAGCGCCAGCAGATGGAGGCCGCCCGAATGGAAGCGGAGCGCCTGAAGCAGGAGACGGCAAAAATCAGGCAGCAGAGTGAGGAATATAATCTCCAGCTCCAGAAGGAAAAGGACAAAGCTATGGAGTCTGCCCGCCGGGAGGCTCAGGCCATTATTGAAGAAGCCCGGGCGGCAGCCAATGCGGCCTCCGAGGAGCTGAAGGCCCTGCGCAAGCAGCTCCAGGACAGCGCAGATACCACGGGCATCAACCAGCGCCAGGCAGAGCTCCGCCGGACCTTGAACGAAACCGAAGACAAAATTCGGGCCAAAGCCCCCAAGAGGGAGCGCCCCAAGGCCAGCCGGGGCATCCTGGTGGGGGACACGGTGGAGCTTCTCAAGCTCGGCACCAAGGCCAGCGTCTTGGCCATCAACAAGGACGGCACCTATGAACTTCAGGCGGGTATCCTAAAACTCACTGCCAAAGCAGATGAAATTTACCTGCTGGAAAATGAAAATCCTTACGCTGCCAAAGGAGGCCGCCCCGCGCACTCCGGCCGGGAGATGAAGATGACCGCCATGCCCACAGAGATCGATCTGCGGGGCATGGACGCAGTGGAAGCCATCTGTGTGTTGGACCGGTACTTAGACGAGGCCATGCGAGCCAAGCTCAGCACGGTTCGTATCATCCACGGCAAGGGCACCGGCGTTCTTCGGGCAGCAGTGCAGCAAGACCTGAAAAAAAACAAATTCGTGAAAAAATTCCGCCTCGGCCAGTACGGTGAGGGAGAAGACGGGGTAACCATTGCGGAATTTGCTTGATTTTCTTGGCCTTTGGCGAAAACCAGCAGAAGCCGCCGAAAGGATTTGGTTGACTTTTTCAGGAAAAACGGCTATTATGTAAAAAGACCCGTCACATATGCGCTGTGTGATGAAAAGGAGTGTATGTTATGTATAGCAAGGAAGTTGTTGTCCGCTGCGAGTCCGGTCTGCACAATAAGCAGGCTACATATTTTGTGCAGAAGGCCAACGAGTACGAGAGCAGCATCTGGCTGGAGTCCGGCAATCGGAAGATGAACGCCAAGAGCCTGCTGGGCATTATGTCCCTGGGTATCGTCTCCGGTTCCACGGTGACCCTCAGTGCCGTTGGTTCCGACGAAGAGACTGCGGTGGCCGCACTGGAAGCCCTGCTCCAGCGGGACGTTTATTGATTGCCTACAACATCTGCCGCCTCTTTTTCTAAAAAAGAGGCGGCGCTTCTTTAAGGAGCTGTCATGACATTTGATGAACTAAAGGAAAAAGCCCTATCCCTGCCCTATGCCCCAGGTGTTTATATTATGCGGGACAAGACGGACAAGGTCATCTATGTGGGAAAGGCAAAGAAACTAAAAAACCGGGTCAGCCAGTATTTTCAGGATACCGCCTCTCATACACCCAAAACCAAAATGATGGTCAGCAAAATTGACCATTTCGACACCATTGTGGCTGCCAGCGAGTTCGAGGCCCTGGTGCTGGAATGCTCCCTTATCAAGCGCTACATGCCCAAATACAACATTCTTTTGAAGGATGACAAGGGCTACCCTTATCTGCGGCTGAATATGAAAGACATTTATCCCACCATGACCATTGTCAGCAAAATCGCGGATGACGGAGCCGAGTACTTTGGTCCCTACGGAACCCGTGGAGTGACCCACGGGCTCATGGAGGCGATCCTGCTGACCATGAAGCTCCCACGGTGCTCCAGGCAATTTCCCCGAGATGTGGGGAAAGACCGGCCCTGCCTCAACTATCATATGAACCAGTGCGAGGGCTGGTGCCAGGAAAACCGCAGCGCCATCGACTATCGGCTCCGTATGGAGCAAGTCCGGCAGCTGCTGAAGGGAAATTATAAATCCGTGGCGGAGGGCATCCGCACCGAAATGCTGGCCGCAGCAGAGAATCTGGACTTTGAGGTTGCCGCCGCTCTGCGGGACCGGCTGAGTGCCGTGGAATCTTTGGGACAGAAGCAGCTGGTCACTGCCGGAAGTTTGGCGGATACGGATGTCGTAGGTTACAGCGAGACAGAGGCCAAGGCTTGCTTTGCCGTGCTTCACTTCAGCGGCGGCAACCTGCTGGATAAGGATTACGAGGTCTTCCCAAAGCCCGAGGATCGGCAGGAAGCCGTATCCAGCCTCATGAAGCAGTATTATCTGTCCCGGGGACTGGCCCCTAAAATCGTGCTGCTGCCCTTTGAGTTGGAGGACAGCGAGCTCTTTTCTCAACTCATGGAGCAGCAATACGGCCGCCGGAGCAAAATTCGTATTCCTCAAAAGGGTGACAATATGCGCCTGGTGGAGCTGGCCAACAAAAACGCCTTTGAGGAGGCCCAGCGACTGACCCAGAAAGACGAACGGATCAACGCCACCTTGGTGACTCTAGGGAAGATGCTGGCCATTCCCACCCCCTCCCGAATGGAATCCTATGATATTTCTAATATCTCCGGTACGGACATTGTGGCCAGCATGGTGGTCTTCCAGGACGGCAAGCCCAAAAAGAGCGAGTATAAGCGCTTCAAGATCCAGGACTTGCCCGGGCAGGACGACTACGCCTCCATGCACCAGGTTCTTTTCCGGCGACTGACTCACTACAAGGCGGGGGACAATGGCTTCAGTAATGCCCCGGACCTTCTGCTTATTGATGGCGGTGTAAACCACGCCAATGTGGCTGTGAGCGTCCTGAGGGAGTTGGGGCTGTCTTTTCCGGTATTCGGCATGGTGAAAGACGACCGTCACCGGACTCGGGCCCTGGTGACTCCTGAGGGCCAGGAAATTCGGATCGATAACAATCAGGCCATCTTTTCTCTGATCGGGAATATCCAGGAGGAAACGCATCGCTTTGCCATCACCTACCACCGTCAGCTGCGCAGCAAGCGCCTGCGGTACTCGGAATTGGATGGCATTCCGGGGGTGGGACCCAAGCGGAAGCAGGAGCTGCTGAAGAAGTATGGCTCTCTGACAGCGATTGCACAGGCCTCTCTGCCGGAGCTGGAGCGGATGCTTCCGAAGGATGCTGCCGGGGCAGTCTACCGGCATTTTCGGGAAAAAGAAGAATAAAATCCATCATTCAGGAAAGAATTGGGAGAAAAGCTTATGCGAGTTATTACGGGGAAAGCCCGGGGCATTCAACTGAAAACACCGCATGGAATGTTGACCAGACCCACGGCGGACCGGGTCAAGGAGGCACTGTTCAGCATTATCCGCCTGGATATCGCAGGTGCCAATGTGCTGGACCTTTTCGGAGGCACCGGTCAGCTTGGCATTGAGGCCCTGAGCCAGGGAGCAAAGAAAGCCGTCTTTGTAGATGCCCGGGAGGAGGCCTGTGGACTTATCCGGGAGAACCTGAAAAAGACCAGGCTGGAAGATAATGCGTCTGTAATCCGCTGCGACTACCTGGAATACTTGTCCCGGTGCCGGGAAACCTTCGATATCATCTTCTTGGACCCACCTTATGCGGAAGTTTTTTTGGAAAACGCTCTGAATCGAATAACAGAAATTGACATTTTGCGTTCGGGTGGTATAATAGTTACGGAACGGCCCTTGGAAAAGGAGCTAAGTCAGGTTTTTCATGGCTACAGCCGCTCCAAAGATTATAAATACGGGAAAACGCTTCTGACGATTTATCGCAAAGAGGAAGCGCAGGGTCAAATATGAAAACAGCGATTTATCCGGGTTCCTTCGACCCAGTCACCAGCGGCCATCTGGATATCATCCGCCGGGCCGCCAATATCTTTGACCGGCTGATCGTATGCGTTATGGTCAACGCCGGAAAGCACCCCATGTTCTCTTTGGAGGAGCGGGTAGATTTGATTCGCCGGGTGACCCGGGATCTTCCCAACGTAGAGGTAGACGGGTCCAGTGAGCTCCTGGCAGAGTATGCCCGCCGCAGGGGCTCCTGCGTGGTGGTAAAAGGGTTACGGGCCGGTTCTGACTTTGAAAATGAGTTCCAGATGGCCCTCATCAACCGGAAAATCTATCCGGAGCTGGATACTATGTTTTTGACCGCCAGCAGCCAGTATATGTTCCTGAGTTCCAGCATCGTCAAGGAGCTTGGCAGCTACGATGCGGATCTGCGGGACTTTATTCCGGAAGCGATCATTCCGGATTTTCGACGCCGGCTGGAAGAGCGGAAGAAGTAAAACGAATGAACTTAGGAGGATCACTATGAGCAGCAGTAATATTGAGGATATCATCGGCTCTCTTTATGATATGGTTCAGGATGCCCGTACCATGCCTTTAGCGGCCGATAAATGTATCCTGGAGCGGGATCGGGTGCTGGATATGCTGGACGAGATCATTGCCCAGATGCCCGGAGAACTGAAGCAGTCTCGGACGATTGTAGAATCCCGGAACGAACTCATCAACCAGGCACGGCGGGAGGCCGAGGGGATTCTACGCCAGGCCCAGGAGCAGGCCCAGCAACTGACCACCAAGGAGGCCGTTTACGAGGAGGCTAAGAAGCGCAGCGAGGAGCTGATCGCGCAGACCCAGAATCGCATCAACCAGCTCCGCAAAGCAGGCAACGATTATATGGACGATGCCCTGAAGGAGACCGAGGAGACCATTGCCAAGGCCCTTAGCGAGGTCCGTGATACCCGGATGAAGTTCCGTACCGTCACGGAAGCCCAGGAGCAACAGCAGCCTAAGAAGACCACGCCCAATGTGGACGTAGAGATGTGATTTGAGCGTCCCTTTCCCTGGACAGCCGATGTGCTGTCTAGGGTTCTTTTTTTCTTTCCAGGCAATAGACTAGAGCAGCAGGAAAGGGGAGAAGGGAATATGGGGATCCATCAAAAGGTCACAGGGCGCTCGTCCAGTCTGGGCAGCGGCATTGCCGCCGGAGTCGCTGTCGCTCTGGCATTGACACTGCTGCTTGGGGCGTTGCTGGCTTTTTTCATCAGCAGGGAAGTCGTGCAGCAGGAAAATCTAGGATACGGTGTCATGGTTATTCTATTTCTTGCTGCCGCACTGGGATGCCGACTGGCGTACAGAAAAATCAAGCATCGGCGGTTGTTGGTATTTTTTCTGACTGCTCTTGGCTATCTCGTCAGTCTGACAGCCATCACTGCCTTGTTTTTCGGAGGACGGTTTGAAGGGATTTTCCCTACGGCAATGCTGATAATTGGCAGCAGCGGCATAGCTTTTCTGTTCCCCGGGCGTAGAAATGACGCAGGGAAACACAGAAAAATTCCCAAGCAATTTCGTTAAATTGCACAAAAACCGCATATAGGTAACTTTCAGTTACCTATATGCTAAAAATGCAAGAAAATATTCAGTGCGGCAAAACAACGTATTTTTAAGCTCTGCTGCCCCAAAACGCTGCGAAAATGTTAAAAGTACAAAAACATTCGTTCGCTTATTTCGCGTATTAACATAACAACATTAACATAAAAATTGTGAGAATTTACAAAAAAACTTATTTTGGCTAATAATACTTGAATTTTTGCAAAAAACGGAGTATAGTATGTCTGTATCAAAACGCCATAGGTGCATCTGCCTATTTCCTGTTTTTATCCCCTGTTGGGTGCCTTTGTCAGGCCGCGGTATTGCGGAGTTATTTGCCGCCGGAGCGTCTACAAGCGCTCCCGCTTCTCTTTTCCTGTTACATCAATGGGCTTCCGGTTACATCGGCAGTCCCCAGGGCCCTGTTGCTCAGCTTGTCCGCTGCTGTGCTGGTCTGCTATGTCATCTACTGTTTGGTCATGCCCTTTGCGGCATTGCTAATAAAAGGCGGCTTCTGGTTCCAGAAGCCTCCGCATTTTAAAAGGATAGGGTATTTCGGTACATGCTGGACATCATTCAGTCTTACGAGAACTATCTCGTAAAAGTAAAGCAGGCATCGGAGAATACCATCTCGTCATATATGCGTGATATTCGGCAGTTTTCCGAATGGATGCAAATGGGTGGTAATTCCGATATCGTCAATGCCACACAATTGAATATCCGCGACTACTTAAATCATCTGCAGTTCCAGGGGAAATCCGGAGCAACTGCCTCTCGATCGCTGGCTAGCTTGAAGAATTTCTATGCCTTTGCAGTGTCTAGCGGTATTTTGAGGACTTCCCCGGTGACAGCAGAGATTCGCGTCCCTCGTGGAGCAAAAAAGCTGCCT
>OIZO01000134.1_pt1 | contig 60644 bp, 51 predicted proteins | sample 1588551 | NCBI WGS metagenome assembly OIZO01 (sample SAMN03283271) | human gut metagenome | biome: human-associated habitat; material: feces | host: Homo sapiens | place: Peru | collected 2012
ATTCTACCATAGGAGGTCTCTTTTTTCTATTGTCCATTTTTTACAGACTTGTTCACCAACACGGCCTTTTCTTTTTTATTCAGCACCCCAAAGGCAACAACGCAAATAAGCACCGAAATCAACGAGCCGGCAGCAGTTGCCAGCCCCATTGGCAGCAGACTGCCCGGGTACAGCTTAGAGGTTACATAAACCCCCGGCACCCGCATACAAACAATGGCAATAATGTTGTGCATAAACGAAAGGCCGGATTTTTGGCAGGCGCAAAAATAGCCGCTAAAGCTAAAGTGGATCCCGGCAAAAACGCAGTCCCACACATAGCCCCGCAAATATTGCCCGCCGGCGGCCGCCACGGTTTTAGAGGCGGTAAACAGCCCAACCGTTTGCGCTGCAAAAAACTGCATAAACACGCTTACAACCAGCCCAAACGCCCCGGCAATCAGCACGGCGTAGCCCAGGGTTGCTTTGGCCCGCTGCGGCTTGCCGGCGCCAAAGCTTTGGGCGCCAAGGGCCGAAACGACAGAAAGCAAGGTAGAGGGAACCAAAAACAAAAAGCTAATAATTTTTTCTACAATGCCAACAGCGGCGGCGTCATTCAACCCGCGCCCGTTGGCAATAACGGTAATTAAAATAAACGCAATTTGAATTAGGCCGTCTTGCAGCGCAATAGGCAGCCCAACCTTTAAAATAGGGGCCATTAAACGGCGCTGAGGTTTAAAATCGGCCTTGGTTAGCGCCAAGCCAAGCCTGCGCTTTTTAACCGTAACCAAAGCAACAGCAACGCTAATTGCCTGCGCCAGCGTGGTGCCCAAAGCGGCGCCGGCCGGGCCTAAATGCAAAAAGCCAATAAATAAATAATCTAACCCAATGTTGGCGGCACAGGCAACGGCAATAAAAAACATGGGGGTTTTGCTGTCACCCATTCCGCGAAAAATGGCGCTAATAATGTTGTAGGCCGTTATAAACGGAATACCCAAAAAGCAAACGGTTAAATAGGCCACAGTGCCGTCAACCGCCTGCTGCGGGGTAGACATTACCAGCACAATGGGTCGTGCCAGCAAAAGCAGCAGCCCGGTTAGCACAACCGAAAGCGCTAAAAACAGCGTTACCGTGTTGCCAACGCAGCCGGCGGCCTGCCGGTTATTTTTGGCGCCAACTGCCTGCCCTACGCTAACCGTTGCGCCCATGGCAAGGCCAACCAAAATAACGGTTAGCATGTGCATTACCTGCGAGCCAACCGAAACGGCCGTGGTGGCGGCTACCCCCTCAAACTGGCCAATAATAAACAAATCGGCCATGCCGTAAAGGGTTTGTAAAAAGTAAGAAAATAAATAAGGAAGCGAAAAGTAAGTAATGTTTTTTAAAACGCTGCCGGTTGTTAAATCCCGCTGCATAAAATCACCCAAAATTAGCTTTAAACTTCTGCGTCATAATTTTCTAAAAAATGGTGCCGTAGCCCGTTTTGCTTGTAGGCAATAACGGTGTTTAAATTAACATTCTCTACGCTTTTAAAAATGCATTTTTCTACATTGGGGTTGCTTTGCTTCAGCGCGCGAATCAATTCTTTCGTCTCCTGCCGTTTCGAGTGATTTTCACCGTTATTGCAGGTGGTGCAGGTGTCGGTAAATTTGCAGGCGCATTGAATAAAATGCAGGTTGTTATAATCGCGCCAGGCTTTAATGCTTTCCTCCCGCACCAGGTAAAGCGGGCGAATAAGCTCCATGCCCTTAAAATTGGTGCTGTGCAGCTTAGGCATCATGGTTTGAATTTGCGCGCCGTGCAGCATGCCCATTAAAATGGTTTCAATCACATCATCGTAATGGTGGCCCAGCGCAATTTTGTTGCAGCCCAGCTGCTGTGCGTGGTGGTACAAATGCCCGCGCCGCATACGCGCACAAAGGTAGCAGGGCGATTTTTCTACCCGGTAGACCGATTCAAAAATATTGGTTTCAAAAATTTTAATTGGAATTTTCAGCCGACGGGCGTTTTCCTCAATAATAGCGCGGTTTTGCGGGTTATAGCCGGGGTCCATTACCAAATATTCAACCTCAAACGGAACCGCGCTGTGGCGTTTTAGCTCTTGAAAAAGCTTAGCCATAAGCATAGAATCTTTTCCACCCGAAATGCAAACGGCAACTTTGTCCCCCGCGTTTACCAGCCGGTACTCCTTTAACGCTTTTACAAAGCGGCTTAAAATATCTTTTTTAAATTTTTTACGCAGGCTTTGCTCTACCTTAAAGCAATAATCCTCCTGCTCCTGCTGCTGCATGGTAAGCCGCAGCCACGCTAAATAGCCGCCCTGCAGGCTGTAGGCCGAAAGCCCCTTTTGGCAAAGCTGCTCGGCAACCTCTACGCTTAAAACGCCGTGCGCGCAAAAAATTACCAGCTTTTGCGCGGTTTGCGGCGGCTCTTGCAGCAGCTGCTCGGCCGAACAGGCAACAGAACCGGGTATGGTGCCGTATTCCCTATCGGCACTGTTGCGCATATCAATTAATAAATAATCCTGCGGCGGCAGGGCCAAAAGCTGTTTGGGGGTTAGTTCCATTTTTCTTGCTCCAAAAATACAAATTAAGTTTTACTTTTCTTTGTAAAATAAATCCGTTAGTTACGGGTAAATATTAAAATTAATACTTTCAATTGTAAAATTAAAATCTACAAAATGTTTTTAGCAATTACTTTGCAAAATCGGCAGTAACAAAAGGCAAATTGCAAATAAGTAAAAATCGGCAAACCTCTAACGAGATTTACCGATTTTTGGCGGAGAGAGGGGGATTCGAACCCCCGAGACGCTATTAACGCCTACACGATTTCCAGTCGTGCGCCTTAGGCCAGCTCAGCCATCTCTCCAAACAGTACCAAAATATTATAATATATACCGGCGCAAAAATCAAGCATTTTTTTAAAAAAACACAATTTTTTTGTTGGCGCCGGGGTTTACTGCGTTAACAGGAAAAACGCCCGCCGATTTTTGCAATTGCTTTTGCCCGGTTACAGCAAAAAACAGCAGTGGCACACCGCAGCGCGCCACTGCAAAATAAATTAAACTGTTAAAGCTTAGTCGCTTACATAAGGCAGCAAAGCAACCTGACGGGCACGCTTAATAGCGGTAGTCAGCTCTCTTTGGTGCTTTGCGCAGGTTCCAGTTACACGGCGCGGTAAAATTTTGGCACGCTCCGAAACAAATTTGCGCAGTCTTGCAACATCTTTGTAATCAATAACCTCTACACGGTCAACGCAAAAATGGCAAACCTTTTTACGGCCTTTTCTGCGTACCGGTCTCTCAGTTTTTTCCATGAGTATAGCTTCCTTTCTAAAGTGTGGCGCTGCACGGGGCAACGCATTGTTTTTTAGAAGGGCAGATCGTCATCCGCGTCGGAAATTTCGGCAAAATCGCCGGAACCGGCATTCGAGAAGGACGGTGCCGGTGCACTGCCGGTGTTCTCAAAATCGCCACCCTCGCGGCGGGCAAAATCGGCAAACTGTACATTGTTTGCAACTACCTCAAAGGCAGTACGGTTTTTGCCATCACGGTCTACATACTTCCGGGTTTGAATAGAACCCTCAATTGCGATCATTTGGCCTTTTTTAAAGTACTTGGAAACAAATTCGGCAGAAGAACGCCAGGTAACAATATTAATAAAATCTGTTTGCCTTTCTTCGGCAGATTTGCTATAGCGGCGGTCAACAGCAATAGAAAAGCTGCAAACGCTAATACCGCTGCCTGTGGTTTTCAGCTCCGGGTCGGCGGTTAACCGGCCGGTTAAAACAACAACATTCAGCATTTTGTTTTCCTCTTACTTTCTAACAGTCATAGCGCGAAGGGCGCCGTCTGTAATCTTGGCTACACGCTCAAACTCGGCCGGGAACTCAGCACCCGACTCAAAGGTGTAGATGATGTAATGGCCTTCTGTTTCGTCGTTGATCGGGTAGGCCAAACGGCGTTTGCCCCATTCGTCAACATTCTCAACAGTACCATTTGCCTCAATCAAAGACTTGAACTTTTCAGCCAGCGCATTGACGGCTTCATCCCCATTTTTAACGGAAAGGATCAGCACGGCTTCATACTTATTGGTCATTTGTTGCACCTCCTTTTGGACTTATGGCCCTGCGCAACCGGCACAGAGCAAGGAACCGTTATTGCTAACAGCTAAAATATTATAGCAGTTTAAAAACGGCTTGTCAAGCATTTTGTGCAAATTTGCAGCAATTTTGCCCCGTTTTGGCCATTTTTTCCGCTTAGCTTTGCGGCGGCTCGGCCGGGCCGCTTTGCTTTGGCGCCGCACTAAGCGAAAACCAAAAGCAAACCCCCTGCTCGGTATTGTAAACGCCGCACTCGCGCTTGTGCAGCTTAATAATTGCGCTTACAATTGAAAGCCCTAAGCCAAACCGGCCGCTTTCGCGGGTATGGGCGGGGTCGCCCCTAAAAAAGCTTTGCCAAATTTGCGGCATCAGCTCTTCCTCAATGTGGCTGCCGGTATTCAGCACCGAAACGGTTAATTGATATTCGTTATTCTGCTCCACCTTAACGGTAACGGTTCCACCGGGGTCAACATGACTTACGGCGTTTTCTAAGTAGCTTTTTAAAACCTGTTCTATCATATCGCAATCGGCAAAAGCGGTAAGCCCCTGCCCCACCTGCGTTACCAGGTTTAAGTTTTTACCCGCGGTAATGCGTTTAGCCAGCATAACCGCCATTTCAGAAATATTAAAAGCAGAAAGGTTTAGCTGAATTTGGCCGGATTCGTACTTAGAAAGGTTTAAAATGCTTAAAACCAGCTTGTTCATGCGCTTGCTTTCGTCTACAATAATATCGCAGTACTTTTCCCTGTTATTCTCATTAATGCCGGCCTTTAGGCCCTCGGCGTAGCCCTGAATAATGGCAATGGGTGTTTTTAACTCGTGCGATACGTTAGCCACAAAGCCGCGGCGCATTACATCCAGCTGGTGTTCCAACTCAATTTCATCCCGCAGTTGGGCGTTAGATTGCTGTAGATCCATTAAAGTTTCGTTCAGCTTTTGCGAAAGGTTATTAATTGAAAAGGCTAATTGACCTATTTCATCCTTCGAGGCGGGCACCAGCTTCTCCTTAAAATTCAAAGCGGCCATGTTTTTGGTAATGGAGTTCATTTGCGCAATGGGTTTCGATATTTTTTTAGAAAACCACAAAACCCAAACCAGCGAAAGCGCTAAAAACAAAAGGGCCAGGCAGCTAATAAAGGTATTGGCGCTTTTGGCGCTGGAGCGAATGGTCAGCACCGGCACACGCACCTCGGCAAAGCAGCCGTTTTGAATTTCGGTGCGGTAAACATAATACTCCTTGCCCGAAAACTGCTCTACCGCCCGCTCTAAAACCGAGCCGTCGCTGTAAGATTTTTCCTCTAACGCTTTCATGGGGTGATGATTCATGCGCAGGTGCTGATTTTCACCCTTGGCAAAAAGGTAAGACATCATTTGCTCGCTGGAGGAGGAATAAAGCGTGCGGTCGTTATTATCGTATATTTCAACCTCAAAGCCTTGGTTGCTTTGAATTTCGCCAATCAGCTCCACCGTTTCGTCGGCGTTGGTAATATCGGCCTTTTGCAGCGTTTTAGCCGCGGCAATTAGGTCTTTTTTATTGGTGTGAATATAATATTTTTCTAAAAAAACGGTGTTGGCCAGGCAAAGCGCCGCCACAAAAATAACAAACACCACCGATATTTTAATAAAAATATTAAACCAAAGCTTTTTTGGCAATCGCCCTTTTTGCAGCTTTACTGTTTTCAATTTGCTCACCACTCAAACTTGTAGCCCATGCCGTAAACGGTTTTTAGGTGGTTGTTGCCGTAATTGCCCAGCTTAATGCGCAGGCGGGCCACATGCGAATCTACGGTGCGAACATCGCCCTCGTAATCGTACCCCCAAACGGCGTTTAAAATTTGGTCACGGGTTAAAACATGCGATTTATTATCGGTTAAATACACCAAAATTTCAAATTCCTTTAGGGTCAGCTCTAAAACCTTGCCGTCTAAATACGCAACATAAGAATCTTTGTTAATAACCAACCCCTCCTGCTTTTCGGCGGGAACCACCTTACCATTGGCCCGGCGAATAAGCGCCTCAATGCGCTTTACCAAAACGGCCGGCGAAAACGGCTTGGTTACATAATCGTCTGCCCCGCTTTCAAAACCCATCAGCTGGTCAAACTCCTCGGCCCGGGCGGTAAGCATTAGCACCGGCACGGCCGAGATTTTTCGAATTTCTTTGCAAACCTGCCAGCCGTCCGGCCCCGGCATCATAATATCTAAAATAACGGCGCTTAAGTCCTTATTTTGCCGAAAAGCCTCTAACGCGGCGTTGCCGTCGCCCGCCACAACCGTTTCGTACCCGGCAGCCGTTAAATAATCGCTAATCAAATCGGTAATACGCGCTTCGTCATCGGCAATTAAAATCTTTTTTTTGCTCATTTTAAACACCCCAGCCTACTGTTTTACTGTTTTAAATTTTAAACCGCGCTCAATTTCCCCTTGTGGCGCAGCGGTTAACAAACTGTAAATTTGTTGTTTTTTACTGAAATCTCAAATAAATTTTTAGTGTTTCATTATCCGGTGCCTTCAATGATTTTTAAAATTGCTCGGTGCCAGACCAACATGCACTTTAAACACCTTTGAGAAATAAAGCGGATCTGCAAATCCGCAGGAATAAGCCGTTTCTTTAATTGAAAGGCCGGCTTTTAAAAAAAATTGCGCTTGTTCAAGTCTGTATTTTAAAAGGTATGAACCAGGGGCCATACCGCACGCAGCAATAAACTCCCTGTGCAAAGTTGCCCTGCTAATGTGAAGCTTCTGACAAATTTTTATAAGATTAAGATCCTGCTTGTGAAAATCGGTTGCAATTAAACTGCAGGCGGCTGAATAATAGGCAGCCTTTTTAGGGGTCGAGTGAGATGAAAAAATATCAACATATTTACCCAAAAGCGCCAATGCTAAGTTGCTTGCCGCATTCTTATTTGCAGGATACGAAGTTTTCTGCAAAAGCTCAAAGTACGGCAAAATCTGTTCCGGTAAAATTTTGCCGATAACACAGTTACCTTTACAAAAAATACTTTTTTGCAGCACTGTAGCATAATCATCCCCGTTAAAATCTAACCACACATACGACCAAGGATCATTTTCATTCGCATAGTATTCAATTTTTTCAAACGGACGAATCAAAAAACTTTCTCCAACCGATATGGAATAAGCTTTTCCATTGCACACAAAAGTGCCTTGACCCTTTATTACATAGTGCAGAATGTAGCAAGTACGAACGCCCGGCCCCCAGTGCTGTATCAACGAATCATTTTTCCTGCCGGAATACACATAGCCCCTCGGTGTTTGAAACATTACTTCACCTCAATGAAACAATTTTACATAGTATTGAAACAATATTGCCTTGTTATTGTTACACTTTTAACCTACAATAAGTTTAAGATATTTTTATATAAATGTCAATTGTTATTCTTAAAAATTTGGAGTGATTTTATATGAGTAATACCACAGACAAGGCAACGCAAAATACTCTTACTTTTACCGTGTTTTCAGATCTGCATTATAAAAAAGGTATGTATATTGCCGATGTAAAGGATTTAGAAAAAATCATTGATCGTGCAGCAAAAAATCAATCGGATTTTTTGCTGCACAGCGGAGATCTCTGTAATGATTATTTTGGTTCTCCGGAACTTACCAAGGCTTTTTTACAAAATCAATACCATTTGCCGGTTTACGGTATTTATGGTAATCATGAACTTGAAGGCAAAAACAACTGCATGCAAACAGTAACGCCAATGCTAACAAATTGTGCCGATCATGTTGTATGGGGTACGCCAAGCAAAAAAATTGAAAACGGTTTAATTGCTTATTATTATTTTGACACAAAAGGTTTTAGAATAATTTGTACCGATACGAATTACTCTTACAACCCGCAAAACAAGCTTTGGGAACATAATCCTTCCCCAAGTTACGGCCCGCCCAAAGGCAATATCTACGGTGATTGTTTGGGTGATATTCAACTTGCATGGCTGGAAAATGTGTTATTAGATGCAGCTGAAAAGCATCTTTCCTGCATTGTAGTAAGCCACGCCGGATTTTCCGGGGTTTGGAATTCCTCGCAGGATTGGAAAAAAGTACAAGCATTATTTAAAGCTGCTAACGCTAAAACACCCAAAACCGTTATGCTGGCTATAAATGGGCACTATCATCAAAATCATGCTGCGGTAGTAGACCATGTATTATATTTAGATATTCACTCGGTTTTTAACGGTGTTTGGCGTTTAAATAATGAGCAGCATTATAAAGAGGGGCAAACCTTTGCTTATACTGACTATGACAAAACCGGTACACCGGTGAAAACCTTTCAACGCAATTTAACAGATTTAAGCATGGGCAAACACACCTACTTTTTTAATGACCCGCTAAGCGCCGTTATTAAAATAACGCCAAACGGAATAATAACAATAAAAGGTACAAAAACCTCCTGGCGTTACAATGTTGTTCCCAAAGAGGCCTTGGATGATTTAAGTTTTGGCCCTGAAATTACCAGCCGTGATGTAACAATTTAAAATTTTAACCAAACAACCGCAAACTGCTCAGAGTTATTGCGGTTGTTTGGCTTTTTACGGTAAAATACTATTGCGGGGTTACGAGGCTTTATTGCTGCTTTGCTTTGCGGCGGATTTAACTGTTTCTAACATATTTTCAGCAAAAATGCCGTAGCCGGTAGTCGGGTCGTCTACCAAAACGTGGGTAACGGCGCCAACCAGCTTGCCGTTTTGCAAAATGGGGCTGCCGCTCATGCCCTGCACAATACCCCCGGTTTTTTGCAGCAGAGCTTTATCGGTTACCCGCACCACCATATTTTTGGTTTTTTGGTTGTTGTAGGTAACCTTTTCTAAAACGCAGTCGTAAAGCTGCGGCGCACCCTCATCTACCGTGCACAAAATTTGGGCCTTACCCGGCTGCACCTGCTGCTTTAGGGCAATTTCTTTTAATTCGCTTGGTTCTGCCGGATTCGAATAACTGGCGTAAACGCCGGTTTCGCAATTAGTTAGCATACTGCCAAGCGCAGATTCCTCAAAAACGCCCTCCAGCTGGCCCGGGCAGCCGTCTATGCCCTTTTTAACGGCAATAATTCGGGCGTTCACCAGCTCGCCGCTGTTTACTGTTAAAAGCTCGGCGGTGTCGGTATCGTAAACGCCGTGCCCCAGCCCGCAAACAACCGAGTAACCCGGGCTGTAAAAGGTTAGGGTGCCAATGCCGGCGCTGCTGTCCCGCACCCAAATGCCGGCTTTATATTTTCCCGAAGCGTAAGAAAGCTCCGGCACAACGGTTACCTGCATGGTTTTACCGTTCCGCTGTAGGGTAAGCTTTAAGGGGTCGCCGCCGCTTTTTTCAATCATTGCGGCAACCTGCTCGTTGCTGCCAACGGTTTGTCCGTTAATTTTTAAAATAACATCCCCCAGTTTTACGCCGGCACGCCCGGCAACATCTACCTGCCCGCGTTCGGTATCTACCGTATCTAACTTAACTACCATAACGCCGGCAGTGTAAATTTTAATGCCAAAGCCGGTGCCCAAAACCTTTACCTTGCGGTTGTTAATTACCTGAACAGCGGCCGATTTTACGGGAATAACGCCAAACGCTTTTAGGTTTACCGTGTAGCTTTGCGCGCCCAGCGTGTTTTCTACCGGCGCTGCCAAAGCCGATTTTTCACAGCTAAGGGGAACCGGCCCTTGAACCGAAAGACTGCTGCCCTCGTACACATAATAATTAGCAGGCAAGTAGCTTTGCAGGTAAAGCACGCCGGCAAACAGCACAGCGGCCGTTAAACTGCACAGGGCAAACAGCGGCTTTATAAAGCATTTTTTAATTTTTTTGCGCAATTATTTTTGCCTCCTTTATATTTTTAGTACCGCGGCACAATAATAGAATATGTAGCCTTTTTTAACTTTTAAAAATATAAATTTGGCAACCGCGCCAATTATTTAAAATTTAAACCTTGCTTTGCCGTTTGGCAGGCAAATTGCTAAAAATTACTCCCCCATAAAATACCGCCGCGGGCCGCCACTTTTTTTTGGCGCGGGCTTTGGCATGGGTTCATATTTAATTAAAACCGAATCCTCGCCAATAACGGCAATATCCTCCCAGCGAACAATTAATTCCTCCTCTTTTGAAAAAACCGAAAAACCGCGCACCTTACAGCGCACCGTTAAATTTAAAATTTTGCCCTGCTCGGTGTCAAATTCCAAATCGTCTACATACCCTACCAAAGCGCCGTCGGCAATATTTAAAACCTGTTTATCTCGCATATCGGCAATTGTGCAGCACATTAAAATCACCTCAAAAAAGTATATGTAAACAACGGGTGTTTTATTCAAATTCTGCCGCATTTGCCGTGCAAAAACAGCGCCCGGCTACGCTTAAACCGGGCGCTGTTTTAAAAAACTAAATTAAAATTTTGTGCTTTAAATTTAAGCGTTTTCGCCGTTCGGCTCGGCGGGGCTTTGCTCGGCCTGCATAATGGCCCGAAAAGCTTCGCCGTCAATTTTTTCCTGCTCAAACAGCACCTTGGCAACACTGTGCAATTTATCCATGTGCTGCTGCAGCAAATCAACCGCCTTTTTGTACTGGTCAGAAATAATTTTATTGATTTCCTCGTCAATAACCGCAGCGGTCTCCTCCGAGTAATTCGGGGTGGAGGAAAAATCGCGGCCTAAGAATACTTCGTTATTATCAGTGCCGTAGGTAATGGGGCCTAAGCGGCTGCTCATGCCATATTTGGTAACCATTTTGCGGGCAATTTCGGTAGCGCGCTGCATATCGTTTGAGGCACCGGTGCAAACATCCTCCTGCGTTAGCTGCTCGGCCGCGCGGCCGCCCAACATAGCGCAAATCTCCTCCAGCAAATAGCGGCGGGAAACATGGTTTTTTTCGTCGGTAGGAATATACATGGTGTAACCGGCAGCCATACCGCGCGGAATAATTGAAATTTGGTGAACCGGGTCCTGCGTTTCCAAAAAGTAGGAAACAATGGCGTGCCCTGCCTCGTGGTAAGAGGTAATTAATTTATCCCGATTGGTAATAACATGGGATTTTTTCTCAGTACCCATTACCACCTTAACGGTGGCCTCCTCAATATTCTTTTCGGTAATGGCCTTTAAATTCTCGCGCGCGGCCAGCAGTGCGGCCTCGTTCAGCAGATTTTCCAAATCGGCGCCGGTAAAGCCTGCGGTAGATTGCGCAATGGTTTTTAGGTTTACATCCGGGCCCAGCGGCTTCCCGCGGGAGTGAACCTTTAAAATTTCCTCCCTGCCCTTTACATCGGGGTAGTTTACGGTAATTTGCCGGTCAAAACGGCCGGGACGCAGCAGGGCTTTATCTAAAATATCCGGCCGGTTGGTTGCCGCCATTACAATAACGCCAACCTTTTCACTAAAGCCATCCATTTCAACCAGCAGCTGGTTTAAGGTTTGCTCGCGCTCATCGTGCCCGCCGCCAAGGCCGGCGCCGCGCTGGCGGCCAACCGCGTCAATTTCGTCTATAAAAACAATAGAGGGGGCGTTCTTTTTCGCCTGTTCAAATAAATCGCGCACGCGGGACGCACCAACGCCTACAAACATTTCTACAAAATCGGAGCCGGAAATGGAGAAAAATGGCACGCCGGCCTCCCCCGCCACTGCTTTGGCCAACAGGGTTTTACCGGTTCCGGGGGGGCCAACCAGCAGCACCCCTTTGGGAATACGCGCCCCTAATTGCTGAAACTTTTCGGGCGATTTTAAGAAGTCAACAATTTCGCTCATTTCCTCCTTTTCCTCGTCGGCACCGGCAACATCGGCAAAGGTGGTTTTTTTTGCGTCCTCGGCCTTGCGCACCTTGGCCTTGCCAAACATCATGGTTTTATCGGTGCCCATGGCGGAGTTCATGCGCTTCATAGAATAAATAAACAGCACAGCGCACACGCCAACCACCAGCAAGGTAGGCAAAATGTTTTGCAGCCAAGCGCCTTCATTTCCGCGCTTGTAATCTACAACAATTACATTTTTGTTGTTGGGGTCGTTGTTGTACTTTGCGTTATTTTCCATAACATAGCTGTTTACATCGTTATAAAAAATATCCGGGCTGGCAACCGTGTAGTTGTAGGTTTTATTATCCTTACGCAGGGTGTACTTTAGGTTGCCAGAGTAAAGGTTTAACTGGTACTCGGAAATCTCGTTGTTCAGCACCATGCGAACAATTTCGTTGTACTTGGTTTGGGCGGTGGCATTGGTGTAGCGCATAAAGAAAAACGCTGTGCCAAAAATAATAAGCGGCAGCACAATGCACAAAATAATGTTACGGATATTCTTATTCAAAATCACACATCCTTATTGATATTGTTCCGGCTTTAATACGCCAACATAAGGTAAATTACGGTAAACTTCGGCATAATCCAACCCGTAACCAACAATAAATTCATCCGGAATAACGGCGCCAACATAATCGGCTTTTAAATCTACTACGCGGCGTTCGGGTTTGTCAAAAAAAGTGCAGATTTTTAAAGAACGCGGCTTTCTCAGCTCCAACATCTGCTTTAAGTGCGAAAGGGTATTGCCGCTGTCTAAAATATCCTCAATAACCAAAACATCGTACCCGTTAATGTCGGTGGTAAGGTCTTTTAAAACGCGTACCACGCCGCTGGAACGGGTAGAATCCCCGTAAGAGGAAAGGGCCATAAAATCTATTTTGCATTTTAAATCAATCTCGCGCATTAAATCGGCCATAAAAACAACGCTGCCCTTTAAAATACCAACCAACAGCAGGTTTTTACCCTGGTAGTCGTTGGTAATTTGTTGGCCCAGGCGCTTTAAAGTGGCGCTGATCTGCTCTTGGGTAAAAAGAACTCTTTCAATATCATTGTCTAAAACCATTGTACTATTCCCCTGAATTTTTAAACCTTTGTTTTTATATTGCTTTAAATGTAAACTTTTTCTTTTATACTGCCAAAAAGTCACTAATTTGGCGCTTCATTTTTTTGCCGCACGGTAAAAATTAAAATTCTTCGGGTTTGCCCGCTTACCGCCACACGGCTTGCAACGCCAATTTCAAGTCCCCAAATAATGCCGCCGTCATCGGCCGCAAGGGGGGCGTAGCCGCGCTGCTCGGGCGGAATACCGGCCTCGGCCTGCAGGCGGCGCACCGTCTTGGTACAGCGGCTGCCGGCAGGAATAAAAGAATCCCCCGGCTGGCGCACCCTTATTTTAAATTCATTTTGTATTTTATCATAGTCTATTGCGTTTTTTAATAACAAATTGTTAATTTTAAGCTCATGCAGCGGGTTTTCGCTTAAAATTATTTTGGTTTGAACGCTGTATTGCAGCGGTTGTTGCTTTACGCAATACAAATAGCCGCCGCGCACCGCGCAAAAAAGGTTGCCAAACAGCTGAACTCTGCCGCCTTTTTGCCCGTTTAGCAAGGCCAAAACGGCCTCCTGGTGCAAAGCGTCAGCCCGGCAGCCAAACAGCGCCAAATACTGCTGCACCACCCTGGCGGCAATGGCCGGGTGCTGCTGCCGCAACGGCAAAACCAAAAGGCCGCGCTTGGTATTAACACTTTTAAAAACCGCCGCGGCGGTTTGCTCTAAAAAATCGCTATCGGCCTTTAGCAGCCTAAAATTGCGCGCCGCCGTTTGCGAAAAATTGCTGTTAATTTGCTCTAATTCGGGCAAAACCCGGTGCCGCAGGCGGTTGCGATTACAGGCAGTAGGCTGCAAATTAGTGCTGTCGGTTACAAAGCTTAGGCCTTGGCTTTTTAGGTACAAAAGCAGCTGCGCCCGGCTAAAGCCCAGCAGCGGCCGTAAATAGCGCCCCCGCCTTGGCGGAATACCGCACAGCCCTTTTAGCCCGCTGCCGCGCGCAAAATTAAGCAAAAAGGTTTCAGCGGCATCATCGGCGTGGTGCGCGGTGGCAATGTAATTGGCGGGCACCTTTTCAAAGCAAGCGTAGCGCAGGCGCCTGGCGCAAAGCTCGGTGCTTTCGCCCGGCTGGCGCTCGCTTTGGCAATTCACCTTAAAAACGGTTAGCAAAACCTGCAGCTGCCGGCAAAGGCTGCGGCAAAATTGCTCGTCGCGGTCGGCCTCCGGCCCGCGCAGCCCGTGGTTTACATGCACGGCGGTTACCGTAAAGCCGCCGGCCTTAGCCGTGCTGCAAAGCAGGTGCAAAAGGGCAACCGAATCGGCCCCGCCGGAAAGCGCCGCACAAATTGTTTGCCCCTGTAGCGGCGCTAAGGCCTGCAGGGCGGTTAAAAAGCTGTTACGGTTCATCGTAAACATCCGTAGGCGCTGTAAAGCGGGTAAACTGGCCGTCCCAGCAAAGGGGAATGGTTTTTACCTCGCCGTGCCGGTTCTTGGCTACAATACATTCGGCTTGGTTCGGATCCCCCGACTGGTTTGGGTCGGTGTTTTCAGCGTCATAATACTTTTCGCGGTACAAAAACAAAACAATGTCGGCGTCCTGCTCAATTGAGCCGGATTCACGCAAATCAGCCAGCTGCGGGCGGTGTGATTTTCCCTTAACCTCGGTTCCACGGCTTAACTGCGAGCAAACAATAACCGGCACCATAAGCTCTTTTGCCATTATTTTAAGGTTCCGGGTAATGTCAGAAACCTCCTGCACGCGGTTTTCCTTCGCCGTAGCAGAGTGCATTAAGCCTAAATAGTCAATAATCACTAAGTCAACCTTTTTCATGCGGCGCAGCTTGGCTTTCATTTCCGGCACCGTAATGTTCGAGGTTTCATCTAAATACAGCTCGGCGTTTGAAAGCTGCTCCGAAGCCTGCGCCAGGCGCGTCCACTCGTCGTCGGTCATTAAAGAAGAATCGCGCAGGTGGCTGCTTTCAATGGCCGCCTCGTTGGAAAGCAGGCGTTGAGCCAGCTGATCACGCGTCATTTCCAGCGAAAAAAAGCAAACGGTTTTACCCGCGTTTACCGCAACATTGCGAGCAATGTTTAACGCGAACGAGGTTTTACCCATGCCGGGGCGGGCGCCTAAAATAATCAGGTCCGATTTATTCAGCCCGGTCAAGGTTTTGTCCAACTCCCCTATTCCGCAGGGAATCCCAATAAAATCGCTGCGCGTTTCCGGGTCGGCAATTTTGTGCAGACGGTCATAAGTCTCGTTAATAATAACCGATTTTATGTGTACCAAATCGGTGTTTTCGCGGCCCTGCCGAATGTCGTAAATCTGCTGCTCGGCGCGGTCTAAAAGCAGGTTAGAATCTAAGGTGTTTTCGTTAATATCTTTAATAATGCCCTTGGCGGCCGCCAACAAACTGCGGGCAAAATACTTGTCCCGCACAATGGCAATGTAGTTTTCTACATTCGCAGTAGAGGGCACCGTTTGAATAATTTGAGTTAAGTAGGCCTTACCACCGGCATCATCGTAAACACCGCGGCCCTTTAGTTTTTCCAGCAGTGTTACAATATCTACCGGCTGGTTTTTTTCAAACATCTCGGTTAAGGCGGCGTAAATTTCCCGGTGCTGCGGCAAATAAAAATAATCGTTTTTCAGCAGCGTTGCCGCGCGCAGGTAACATTTGGGGTCAATAATAATAGACCCTAAAACCGATTGCTCGGCCTCTACCGAAAAGGGCAAAACGGCCGAATCGCCAAAATCCAGCGCGTTTACATCCGCCCCGTTTTGCGAAAACTTTTTCTCGGCCATATTACGCTTCCTTAACCTGCACCGTTACGGTTGCGGTAATGCCGTTGTACAGCTTAATTTCGGCCGAATATTCGCCAAACTGCTTAATGTCGGCCATGCTCATTTTACGGCGGTCAATTTCCACCTTAAAGCTTTCAAAAATAGCGGCGGCAACCTCTTTTGCCGTTACCGCACCAAACAGCTTACCGCTGCTGCCGGCCTTAGCGGCAACCGTAACCGTTTTGCCGTTTAACAGGGCGGCCAGCTCACGGGCAGCCTTTTTTTCCTCGGCTAAATGGTGGGCTTTGGCCTCCTCCCGACCGCGCAGCTCGTTCATGGCGCTGGCGTTAGCTTCTACGGCTAAATTTTTTGGGAACAAAAAGTTACGGGCGTACCCGTCGGAAACATTGCAAAGTTCGCCCTTTTTGCCCTTGCCTTTCACATCTGCCAGTAAAATAACCTTCATAAAAATCAACCTTTCTCATACTCGTCAATTGCCAAAAGCAATTGCTTTTCAGCCGCTGTAAAATTGCTGTTTTCCAGCTGGCAGGCCGCCATCATGCGGTGCCCGCCGCCGCCCAGCGATTCCATAATCAGCTGAACATTTATTTCACCGAACGACCGTGCCGAAATGTTTACGGTCTGCCCGATTTTGTACATGACAAACGAGGCCCGTATGCCCGAAACATTTAAAAGCTCGTCCGCCGCCTGCGAGGAGATAATGCGGCGAGATTCCTCGCTGCCGTCATTATTCCCGTTGACCGCAATGGCGCAGCTTTTGTACTGCTTAGAGGTTGAAATAACCGCGCTTTTAATTTTGTATTCAACCATAGAATCGGAAAACAGCTTTTTCACGGCAATGGGGTCGGCGCCGCGCTGCCGCAAAAACGCCGAAGCCTCAAAGGTGCGCACCCCGGTATTCAGGCAGTAATTTTTAGTATCTAACACAATACCAGCCAAAAGGGCCTCGGCCTCGGCCCGGCCAACGCTGTTTTCGTTTAAATATTCCAGCAGCTCGCTAACCATTTCGCAAGCCGAGGAGGCAGCCGTTTCATGGTAAAAAATAACGGCGTTGTTAATGTAATCTACGGCTTTTCGATGGTGGTCGATTACGACAATGTGCCCGGCCAGTTCTAACAGCGGCGAAAATTCAACCAGCGCCGGCCGGTGCGTATCTACCACAATCAGCAGCGTTTGTGCGTCTACAATTGGCGTTAGCTCGGTGGGTTCAATAATAGGCGGTCGAGCGCCCGAAAGCTCCGTAATACGCTGCAAAACCGGGTGAATTAAAGCGGTTTTTTCGTTTAAAGCTATGTAGGTCTCGCGCCCGGTGCGTTTTAAAATTGCCGTTGCCAGCGCAAAGGCTGCGCCAAAGCAATCGGCGTCGGCAAACCGGTGACCCATAATTACCACACGCTTGCTGTTATCGGCCAACTCACCCAGCGCGCTGGCAACAATTCTTGCCCGTACCCGGCTGCGTTTGGCGCCGGCTGCGGTGTGCCCCCCAAAAAACTGAAAGCTGCCGTCCGGCCGCCGCAGTGCAACCTGGTCACCGCCGCGGCCTAAGGCCATATCTAAAGCCAAAGAGGCGTGTTCCTCACTCGCGCGCAAATTTTCGCCCTGCCCTACGCCAATAGAAATGGTGGCGTGGCCATGGTTGTTTAACTCTAACGCACGCACTACACTTAAAATGTTAAATTTATCTTGAATAAATTTTAAAAGATCCCGCTGCTCAAAAACAAACACATACCGCTCACCCGAAATGCGGCGGCTAATGCCGTTTACCGAGTTAAACCAATCCTCCAAAGCGGTTTGCACCTTAGAGCTAACGGCGTTGCGCTCGCTGTCGCGCAAATTACGGGTTAATTCCTCTAAATTATCTAACACCACAAAGGCAACGGCCGGGCGGCTCATACGGTACTCGCGCGAGAGCTGAATGGCCGCGGTGGTTTCAATAAAACAAACAATGCGCTGCTTGTGCCCCAGGTGCCGGTAATTGGTTACATACAAATCAAAATAACGGCGATCCATTCGTAGGGTAACCTTTTTGTTTTGCAGCAGATCGGTCATGTTATCCTGCCCCAGCAGCCGCTCTAAGGGCTTGCCAACCAATAAATCGCCGTTTGAGTAAACCTCTTGCAAAAACAGGTTGTTGTACCAAATAATTTCGTCTTTTTCGCCGGTAATTAAAATGGGAATATTAAAAGCCGAAAGTGCGTCGGAAACACCGGAGTGCAGGTCGGCGTTAATGCCGGTAATTAGCCGGTTCATGCGAACGCCAAAGCTAACAACCTGCCAAATAACCAACGCCAGCAGCCCTAAAAACATTGTTAGCGAGGCAAAAAAGCAAGGCTTACTGTAAAACCAAAAGGCGCCGGTTTGCAGCCCTAAAAACAAAAGCAGCACAAAATAAACGGTAAAAAATCCGCTTACCCGTTTAAACAAAAAACCACCGCCTTTTTAGCTTTATTTTAACCTAAATTTTGCTTAAAATAATTCTTAAATTAACAATGCCCGCACTTAAATTTTCCTTTAAATCAGCGTTTGTGTGCATGTGCTAAGGTTAACCTTAACGCATGCAGCAAAGTCTGCCTAAAAAGGTAAAATAACGGCGCAATGGTTAAACTTCCATAATAATTGGCAGCACCATTGGGCTGCGGCGCGTTTTTTCGTAAAGATATTTCGAAACGCTGTCTCGCACGCTGCCTTTAATGGTGTTCCAGTCTCTCACGCCGCAAACAAAGCAGTTTTCAATAGCCTGGCAGGCCCGCTCGGTTGCGGCGTCCATCAGCTTTTCCGACTCCCGCACATAAACAAACCCGCGGGAAATAACGCTTGGCCCGGCAACAACCTCTTTACTTACACGGTCAATAGACATCACTACAATAATAATGCCGTCCTCCGATAAATGAATACGGTCGCGCAGCACCACGCTGCCAACATCGCCAACGCCCAAGCCGTCTACCAACACGCGGCCGGCCGGAACGGTTTCGGTAACCTTCATGCTGTTTTGGGTCAGCTCAATGCAGTGGCCAATGCCGGTAATTAAAATGTTTTCCTCCGGAATACCCATAACCTTAGCCAGCCCGGCGTTTTTGTGCAGGTGCTTTTGCTCGCCGTGTACCGGAATAAAATATTTTGGCTGCACCAGGTTGATCATGAGCTTTAATTCTTCCTGGCAGGCGTGACCCGAAACATGCACATCGTACATCTTTTCGTAAACCACGCGCGCTTTTTGCTTCATTAGTTCGTTAATAACCTTACTAACGGTTTTTTCGTTGCCGGGAATAGGCGTGGCTGAAATAATAATCATATCGCCCGGGACAATGCCAACCTGGCGGTGGTCACCGTAGGCCATGCGGTGCAGGGCCGAAAGCGGCTCGCCCTGGCTACCGGTTGTTACCACTACAATTTCCTCCGGCATAAACCGATCTATCATATCAATGCTGATCATGGTGTTTTCAGGCACCTTTAAATACCCTAACTCCGAAGCAACATTTACAACATTTGTCATACTGCGGCCCGAAACAGCTACCTTACGGCCGCAGCGGTGCGCCTCATCAATAATTTGCTGAATACGGTGAATGTTGGAGGAAAAGGTTGCAACAATAATGCGGTGCTTGCCCGCCTGGCTAAATAACTTCGAGAAGGATTCCCCAACCACACGCTCCGAAGGGGTGTAGCCCGGACGCTCGGCGTTGGTGGAATCGGAGAGCAGCGCCAAAACCCCCTGCTTGCCCAGCTCGGCAAAACGGCCTAAATCAATTACCTGGTCGTCTATTGGGGTGGTATCTATTTTATAATCCCCAGTATGCACCACAACGCCGGCCGGGGTGGTAATAGCAAAGCCAACCGCGTCGGGAATAGAGTGGTTTACATGAATAAATTCTACCGAAAAATTACCCAGCTTAACGATTTGCCCCGCGTTTACCACATTCAGCTTTGCCGAGCTAATCAACCGGTGCTCCCGCAGCTTACCCTCAATTAAACCAATGGTAAGCCGGGTAGCGTAAATTGGCACATTAAAGTTTTTTAATAAATAAGGAATAGCGCCAATGTGGTCCTCGTGCCCGTGGGTTACAAAGAGGCCCTTAATTTTATCTTTATTATTTACAAGGTAGGTAAAATCGGGAATAATAATGTCAACGCCGGGGGTGTCCTCATCCGGGAACGACATTCCGCAGTCTACCAAAATCATTTCGCCATTATATTCGTAAACGGTTACATTTTTGCCAATTTCATCTAACCCGCCAAGCGGAATAATGTGCAGCGGCGTGCCGTTAGCCTTTTTGCTGTAACGGCGCTTTTGCTGCGGTTTTGCCGACGTTTTAGTCGGTTGCTTTTTAGCTTGCGTTGCGGCGGCCGGTTTGGCCGATTGCTTTTTAGCCGCTTTTGCCGGGGCAGCACCCTTTGCGTCCTGCTTGATTGCCCCACCGGTTGATTTAGATTTAAAATAGCGTTTTGCACCGCCAACCTTTGCGGCGTCGGTTCTTTTTTTAGTAGTCTTAACATTTTGGCTACGTTCGTTGTTCATTCAAATAAAACCTCCAATAACAATATAAATATAAAATAACGCTTCGCGGCGAATAAATTCAATATTTCAAAAACTGCAACGAAAAGCCCCCGCGCCCGTTTTACTTTGGCGCAAGAAACCCGTGTATTGTATCATATCTAAATTCATGTACCGTGCGAATGTGTTTTAAACCAATTGGCATTTACAAAAAATTAATGCCTTATTGCCAATTTAAGGGTATGGCTTTACCCGATTTTAAAAATAGGATTCTTAAAAAAATAGTTTTCGCATTTTAAAATATCAATAGCTACACAATAACAGTATAGTTCAATTTTAAGCTGTTCATGCAGCCGGTGCGGGCAAGCCGCAAAAAATCAGCCGCCCCGCAGGCGCGGGTTCACCGCCATTTATTTTTGCAAAGTTAATCTCTGCGGTTCGAGAATAAAGCTATTAACCTTAACAGCTGCATTACCGAAACCAGCAGCGCAGCAACATAGGTCATTGCGGCGGCTGTTAACACCTTTCGGGCGCCGCCCAGCTCCTCGGGCGCTAAAATGCCCTGCTGCTGCAAAATGTTTAAAGCGCGGCGCGAGGCGTTAAATTCTACCGGCAAGGTAACCAGCTGAAAAAGCGTAACGACCGAAAAAAGAATGATTCCTAAATTTACTAAAAGGCCAAAGCTAAAAACAAGGCCAAGAATAATCAGCGGCCAAGAAAGCGCCGAGCCAACCTTTGTAACTGGAATAATGGCCGCCCGCAGCCGAATGGGAAAATAATCCTCGGCGTACTGCAGGGCGTGCCCCGCCTCGTGCGCAGCAACGCCAACCGCGGCAACGCTGTGGCTGTCGTACACCGATTGGGAAAGCCGAATAACCCGGGCGGTAGGGTCAAAATGGTCGGTTAAATTGCCGGAAACACGCTGCACGGCAACATCTAAAACCCCGTTGGAAGAAAGAATTTTTGCAGCCACCTCGGCGCCCGAAAGGCCGCGCGCGTTCATAACTTTAGCGTATTTGTGAAAGGTTGTTTTAACCTTAATTTGCGCTACAAGCGCAATAAGCAGCGCCGGTAAAACAAAAACCAAATAGGTGTAATCAAATCCGTAATAATAGTATGGCATAAAAATTCCCCCTGGCAAAAGCCCGGTTAAAAGCTGCAAAATTGGCGTTCGGCCACCCCTTGCAAAAAAGGTATGGCCCTTGCCGCAGTTAAAAGTTAAAAAATCAGTGTTTTCTTTTCAGCTCGGTTAATTTTCGTTTATGGCCCGTTTCGTCAATAATGTAGGTGTTTTCAAGCTGGGCAATCAGGCTGGCCTTGTAGGCGTTAATGTACTCTCTTCTTAAAGCCTTTTGCTCGGCCTTTTCGGCCTCGGTAAGGCCCTCGGCCCGCTCTTTTTTAGCCAGCTCGTTAATGCGGTTAATTTTTTTCTGTTCCACTGTTTTTCGCTCCTACCTCGTCCAGCCGCTTGAGCTGGCGAACATCACTGCCGCAAAACTTCCTAATGTTATAATTACCCAAAAAGCGGGAGGTTACACGCGGCGAATACTTTTTTTCAAGCTCGGCCAAAGTTAAATTGGTGTTAATAACCGTTGGCAAGCCCTTTAAAAGCCTGGAATTAATAATGTTGTAAATTTGCGACTGCGAAAAGGCCGTTACAAACTCGGTGCCTAAATCGTCAATTAATAACAGGTCGCACTGCAGCACCTTGTTTAAAAACGGCGTGCTTTCGCTGTAAGAAAAATGCTCGTTTTCCAGGGCTTGAATCAGCTCCTGCGCGGGGGCGTAGTAAACCCCAAAGCCGCGCGCCAAAACCGCTTTGGCAACGCTAAGGGTTAAATGCGTTTTGCCAAGGCCGGTGCCGCCCATAAAAAGCAGGCTGGCCGAATTCTTACTAAACTCCGCCGCGTACTTTTGGCAAAAGGTCAAATTTTTTTCCATGATCTTGTAAGCCTGCGGGTCGCTGCTGCGTTTGTAGTATGTAAGGTTAAAATTTGCAAAATCGCTGTTGCCCATTGGCATTTCCCCGCAAAGGGCCTCGTAGGCCAGCTGGTGCGCCAAACGGTACACGCAGCCGCACAGCCGCCCGTTTGGCAGGCGACCGGTATCTTTACAGCTTTTGCAAACCGGCTCGTAAGCGGTAATATTCAGCTTTTTCAGCAGCGCGGCTTTTTCGGTTTTTAAAACCTCGCACCGGGCTTTTAAGGCCTCTAACCCTTGCTTGTCGCCCGAAAGGGCCGCAACCCCAAGCTGCGGGCCAATGCGCATCATGGCGTTTTCCAGCTCTAAAAGTCGGGGCTGCTTTGCCCGGGCCTGCTGCAGCAGGTTTTCATACCTAAGACTGCGCCGGCGGCCGTTTGCCTGAATTTGCTCTAACGCCTTGGTTAAAGTTTCACTGTCGTAACCCATATCAATCTCCGTTAATTGAATTTCAATCCCCGTTAATCAGCTGTTCGGCGGCCGAAAGGTCGTAGGCGGCGTAGCCGGTGCTTTCCTGCGCTTTGGCCGCGGCCTTTTCGTTTTCGGCTTTTAAAACCTCATCCAGCGTTTTAAAACCGTTTTTGTGCCACTTAGTTAAAATAGTTTTAATGTACGAAAGGCGGTATTTGCCAATAGAATCTACACACAAATCGTAAGCGTGCTTAAACAGCTCGGTTGAATAATGCCACTCTAAAACCGCTGTGCGGGCAAATTTCAGCTCGTTTTCGCTGGGGGCACGCTGTTCTAAGCCAAAAGCGCGGCGCATTTTGTTCCACGCCCGCTGCGACTCGTTTAGGGTAACAATGCGCTGCTCGGCGTCGGTAATGTTCTGCACGCCGTTTTCCACCCAGTCGCGCGCAAGGCGCTCAATAAACGCCACATTACAGCGGTTGGCCCGCACGGCGTACTCTAACACCATTAAAATTAAAGCGGGCGACATACCCATATCGTCGTAAAGCCAAACCAACAGCGAGCTTTCGCTTTGCTTTAAGGTGCGGCCAAATTTAATCTGCGCTTCTTGCAGTATCATGGCAATATCGTGGCTTTCCAGCCCGCGGCGGGCAACCTCTTTACGGTCGGGTCGGGCAAGCTCCGGGGCCGAAAAAACAGCCCTTTCAGCCTTTTGGGGCGCAGGTGCCGCCTGCGGTGCGGCAATGCCCTCGACATCTAAAACGCCAAGCTGCTGCCAAAACATTAAAGCGTCCCCCGCGTCCTGCACATTGCAGGAAAGCGCCTCGGCCAATTCCTCCGGGGTAAATTGCCCATCGGCCCGGCTGCTGCAATACAAAATAGCGCGCAGCTGCAAAGCGCCGGCTAATTTTAAATGCTCATCTACCACAACACGCGGCACTAAAAAAGAGGAGCAGCGTTTTTCTGGATTTAGTTTAAATTTCAACGGTACTCCCCCTTTAAAAACTTTTGTAACACGCTAAAAACGCTATTTTATTATAACAGGAAAATGCCATTTTGTAAATAGCAATTTTTCTGTAAAGGGTTTAGACGGGCAAAAATAAACCTTTTTGCGCATACCGTTTAATATGTAGTGAAAACGAAATTTTGCAATGATAATTCAAGATTTTATTTTTAAGCTATAAAATTGCCTTTGGCACCAATTTAGCACAATTCGGCCCGAAAAAATTCAATATAAGTGTTAGAAAGGTGTTAGAAATAACCTTAAAGCGTTACTTGAAAAATGTCTTAAAATAAGAAAAACCCCGCTGATTAAGCGGGGCCCGTCTGGTGAGCTATCGGAGATTCGAACTCCGGACACCTTGATTAAAAGTCAAGTGCTCTGCCAACTGAGCTAATAGCTCGTACGCCTTTAGGCGACTTTGATATTATAACAAATAACAATTGCATTGTCAAGCATTATTTTCAGAAAATTTGTTTTAATATTTTTAAGGGACTGGAGAGAACAATTACAGTTAATATTCCCCCAGCGCCCTAAAAACTAAATTTAACAATGAATTACCGCACGGTTTTGTAAATCAGCGGTTCGGGCTTTGGCGGTTCTAAGCCAATTTTAACCGCCGATAAAAACAGTTGCTGCCCTGCCGGTATTGACGATTTTCGATTGGTGCGCAGCAGCGCAATCGGCTCATTCGGCCGCACGGCGTCGCCAGGGTGCTTCAACAAAGTAATGCCGGCTAAGGGGTCAATCTCCTCCCCTTTAATGCTGCGGCCAGCCCCTAAAATAACGCTGCACTCGCCAACCTTGGCGCTTTCTAAAGCCGTTAAATAGCCCCCTGCCGGCGCCAAAACCGGCTGCAAAAAGGCCGGCTGCTGGAACAATGCGGGATTTGTTAAATAGCTGGAGTTACCGCCCTGCGCCGCAACCCATTGCAGCATTTTTTGAAAAGCTACGCCATTTTCTAACAACGCTGTTACCTGCGCCAACGCCGCTGCAAACGGCTTTCTTAGGGCTAAACTTACCATGTTGGCCGCAAGGGCCAAGCAAAGCTCCTTCAGCGGGCCTTGCTGTTTCCCCTGCAACACGGCGGCTGCCTCTAACACCTCGTTGGCGTTGCCAATTTCGTACCCTAACGGCACATTCATATTGGTAATTAACGCCGCTACATTGCGGCCGCATTTTTGCCCAATGCTTACCATAGCGTTGGCCAAAGCCACGGCCTGGCGCTTGGTTTTCATAAATGCGCCGCTGCCGTATTTAACATCTAACACAATGTTTTTAGAGCCGGCAGCTAATTTTTTGCTCATAATACTGGCAGCAATTAAGGGCAAGCTTTCAACCGTTGCGGTAACATCCCGCAGGGCATAAAGCTTTTTATCGGCCGGGGCCAAATTGCCGCTTTGCCCCGCAACCGCAAGGCCTATTTTTTCTACCTGCGCAAAAAACTCTTTGGGCGAAAGGTTGGTGCGGTAACCCGGAATAGCTTCTAATTTATCTACCGTTCCGCCGGTAAAGCCCAACCCGCGGCCCGAAAGTTTTGCCACTTTAACCCCGGCCGCGGCAGCCAAAGGCGCTACAATTAAGGTTGTTTTGTCGCCAACGCCGCCGGTGCTGTGCTTATCGGCCGTTAGGGCGCCAAAGCCCGAAAGATCCAGCTGTTGACCCGATTGTGCCATTTGCAGGGTCAACTCGGCCGTTTCCCGCGCGGTCATGCCGTTAAAATAAATGGCCATCAGCAGCGCCGAGGCTTGGTAATCGGGCAAATTACCTGCCGTGTAGTTTTGCACAAACCAGGCAATTTCGGCCGCGGTTAACGCGCCGCCGTTGCGCTTTTTTTCAATAATATTATACATTCGCATGGCATTACCCCAAATTGTTTTTAGAAAAAGCTGCCGGCAGCAGCTCGCCCAGCGTGTAACAAAGCGGCTCTTTGCTGCCGGCCGAAAGGTAAATTTTAAAGCTTGGCACGCAAAACTCGGCCAAAACCTGCCGGCAAACGCCGCAGGGCGGGTAAGCTCCGGCCTGCACGCCGCCCTTACCGCCGGCCACCGCCAGGGCGGTAAATTCTAAGCAGCCCTCGCTAACCGCTTTAAACAGCGCCACCCGCTCGGCACAAACAGTTGGGCCAAATGCGGCATTTTCAACATTGCAGCCGGTAAAAACCCGGCCATTTTTGGTAAGCAGCGCCGCGCCAACCTTACAGCCGGAATAGGGCGCATAGGCATTTTTAAGCGCCTGCTGCGCTAAAGCGCAAAGTTCCTGCGGGGTCATGGCTGCTCCCCCTGTTCCAGTCGTTCGGCCGTGTGCAAAGCTAAGGTGATCATATTGGTAAAAGAGGTTTCCCGCTCGGCGGCGGTCAGCTCCTGCTTTTTAAATAAATGGTCCGAAACCGAGCAAATAGCCAACGCATTTTTGCCGCAGCGCGCCGCGTTCATGTACAGCGCGGCGGCCTCCATTTCTACCGCCAACACCCCCATGCGCTGCCACAGGCGGGCGGCAGTTTGGTTTTCGGGCAGGTCGGCGTCGTCTTTATAAAAAACATCGCTTGAAAGCAAATTGCCTACCCGAACCGGCAGGTTTTGCGCTTTAGCGGCAGATACACACTGCTGCAGCAGGTTAAAGCTGCAAATTGGCGCAAAGGTGCCAGGCAGGCGGTACTGCTTGGCAAAGGCCGAATCGGTGCAGGCACCCATGCCTATTACAATATCCCGCAAATTAAGGCTTTCATCATACGCGCCGGCCGAGCCAATACGCAAAATGTTTTGCACGCCAAAGGCGTTGTACAGCTCGTAGGAATAAATGCCCATAGAGGGCATACCCATTCCGCTGGCCATAACCGTGACCCGCGTTTTACCAAAATAGCCGGTGTGCCCCTGCACCCCGCGCACATTATTTACCGCAACCGCACCGGTTAAAAAGTTTTTGGCAATAAACAGTGCGCGGTTTGGGTCCCCCGGCATTAAAACGGTTCTTGCAAAATCGTTCGGCTTTGCCGCAATGTGCGGCGTTGGAAAAGAAAGTTTCATTATTTTAACCCCCAAAGCTGTGTTGTGCCGTTCGCGGGCAATTAGCATTTACCCTACTGCCCGCCGGCGTTTATTACAATTACATTATACCACCAACCAGGGCAAAATAAAAGCATTTTTTGTTTTAAAAGCAGCTTATTGCAAGCGACCCATAAAGTCTTTGGGGCCGCCTTAAAAATGCAAAAAATTGCAGCACCAAAATTTTAACCCGGGCATAAAATGCATTAGGGGCTTTTCGGCGGCAGACCGCGGTTTGTCCACAGGGTACCGAACGCTAACCCCTTTTAGATAGGCCGCAGGCGGCTTTGCCGCCTGCGGTAAATAATCTTTGCAAAAAGGCACCCCAACGGTTTTGCCCGCCGGGGTGCCAACATTTTTAAAACAAAATTACTACATACAAAAAGCAGCAAAACAGCCGCCAAAAACCGGGGTAAAGGCAATTATTGCTCGGCCGGCTGAATGTGCGGGCAGGTAATTTGCTGCCGGTAATCCGGCGCGGCCCAGGCCACTGCGTTTTGCAAAATTTTAACAACATTTTCGTTGTAAAAGGAGCCAAAGCTTTCGTGCCCCGGTTGAAAATAAAATATTTTACCGTGCCCGCGGGTAAAGGTTACCCCGCTGCGAAACACCTCGCCGGTAGAAAACCAGCTGGCAAAAATAATATCGTCCGGCCGCGGAATATCAAACGGCTCGGCGTAAACCTCCTCCGGGTCTAACACAAACTGCTGCGGAATCCCCTTGGCAATGGGGTGCTCCGGCTTTAGGCACCAAACACGCTCTTTAGCCCGCTCGTACCAGCCTAACGAGCCGGTGCAGCCGGTTAAGCAGCGAAACACCTTAGAGTGGTGACCGGAATGTAAAACAATTAGCCCCATGCCGGCGGTAACGGCGTCTTTAACATTTTTAACAATTTCGTCGGGAACCTTGGAATGCGCCATGTGACCCCACCAAATTAAAACATCCGTTTCCTCCAGCCGCTGCGGCGTTAGCTCTAAAACCTCGCTTAGCGTTACAAAGCTGTAGCTGTGCCCCGCCGCTTTTACAATTTCGCCCACGCGGCCGTGCAGCCCGGACGGGTAAAGCTTTTGCACTTCGGGGCTGGTTTTGTCGTGCAGCCCCTCGTTATACATTAAAACACGCATGAATAATCCCCCTGTTTTTTTGCCGAATCAAGCCGACATTTTTTGCTTTACACCCTTATTTTATGCTTAAATACTGGTATGAACGGTTTCGCCCGTTTTGCCCGATTCAAATGCCGCCTCCATAACCTGCATGACCCGCATGGCCTCCTCCGGCTTTACCTTCAGCGGAGCGGTGCCGTCTAACACCGCCTGAAAATTGCGGTAATAAATGCGGTGATCCGACGGGGCAAAATCATCGGGATTTAAAATGATCTCGTCAATGGTATCCTTCGGGCGGGGGCCCATTGTTTTGGTTGGGCCGGCCTTGGTTTGAATAATTTCCTCCTCAAAGGTTACAACCCTGTCTTTAGCGTAAACAATTTTTCCGCCGCAGTTCCAATCGTTTACCGTAACGGCACCTTTACTGCCAAAGCAGAACCAGCGCGGGGCCTGAATATAGTGACTGGTGCCAACCTCTACCATAGCCATTTTGCCGGATTCAAATTTCATAATCATTTTAAAGCCGTCGTCACATTCCTGGTACGCTACATGGTACAGATCGCAATAAACCGAAACAACCTTTTCCGGCGCAAACAGCATTACCAGCTGGTCAATTAAATGCACACCCCAATCCAGCATCATTCCGCCGCCGGCAACCGCATACTGCCGCCACCCTTGGGGAATCCCCTTGCTGCCGGTCACGCGGCTTTCAATAGAAAACACCTCGCCCAGTCGGCCGGTTTGAATGGTATCTTTCACAATTAAATAATCGCGGTCCTCGCGGCGGTTTTGGTGCACGGTAAAAATTTTTCCCGTTTCGTCCCGCACCTGCATCATCTCCCGCAGTTCGGTGCTGCTCATGGCAACCGGCTTTTCGCAAATTACATGCTTACCTGCCCGCATAGCGGCAATGCAAATATCCTTGTGAAAATTGTTAGGAGTTGCGCAAACAATAAAATCAATGGCCGGGTCGTCCAGCAGCGCCTGTAAAGAGGGGTAAACGGTTTGAATCCCGTCGCTTTGCGCCAGCGCGCAGCGGGCCGGGTCAATGTCAAAAACCCCGGTAAAATGAATCCGGTCGGTTTTGCATAGATCGCGGTGGTGCCATTTGCCCATGCCGCCGTAACCAACAATTGCACCTTGATAGCTTTTCATAAAAAATCCCCTTATTCCGGCAGTGTTGCCACTGCCTTTAAACTACTAACATCTTAGCGCATTTTCATTGGTTTTTCCAACCGAATATTGCTTTAAACTGGCCAAATATTGGTGTTTGGCGCCGTATGTTTTAAGCAGCTGGGGTAATACTACAAAAAACGTTTGGAGGAATTTACAATGCGATTTTTATTTGTGGTAGCGGCAGCCGTTGTTTCGGTTTTTATGATGCTGCTGATTACCCGCATAATTGGCAGCCGGCAAATTTCGGAGCTAAGCCTTTACGACTATGTAAACAGCATTACCTTTGGCTCGATTGCGGCCGATTTAGCCATAGCGCCCGACCCGGAGGAGGCGCTTTACTGCCTAATTGGCTTAGTGGTTTACGGCATTTTTACCCTTTTGTTTGCCGTTATTACAACAAAATCTAAAAGAATGCGTACCGTGCTGGAGGGGCGGCCCATTTTGCTGATGCACAAAGGCAAGCTGTACCGCGAGGCTTTTAAAAAAGCACGGTTGGATCTAAACGAGTTTAACGCGCTGTGCCGCGGGCAGGGCTATTTTGACCCCGCAAAAATTGATACCGCTATTATGGAAATTAACGGAAAGGTAAGCATTATTCCAAAGGGCGGCGACCGCGCCGCCACCCCTGCCGATTTAAATATTCCTGCCGCGACCGACCCCCTGACCGCCTGCCTGATCTTAGACGGATTTGTGCAGCAAAGCACCCTTAAAAAGCTGGGAAAAGACGAAGCCTGGCTGCAGGCCGAGCTGAAAACAAACGGCATTAAAAACCCGGGGGAGGTTTTTTTAGCCAGCTACGACGGCAGCACCGTAACGGTTTTTAAGCGCGGCGGCGAACACCCGGTGAACTATTTAAATTAGCGCCTTAGCGCCGGTATCCGTTTGCATTAGCGCCCGCAGACAAACCCAATATAAAGGCAAAAAAACGCTTTGCAAAAGCGTTTAAAATAAGCGTTAACGCAGTTTTAGGCCGTTTAAAATTTTTAATTAGGCCTAATATTAAAGCTAATTCTGAGCCAAATATTTAAAGGCTCACGGCCGGGTTTCAAGTGGTACAACCGCCGTTTTACAGCCCTCGGCGTTTAACAGGGTCAACAGATCGGCTGCCTGCAGCCAAACGGTTGCGGTATTATCGTTCGGGTGAACGCCAATTTTTCCAAGGCCGGTTAAAAAATCGCTGTCTAAATAAAACGCAACGTTTTTTTCGCTTTGGTTTAACAGGCCAAACGGTGTAACCGAGCCGGGCGTTAGCTTTAACTGCTGCCAAAGCTCCTCGGCCGTGGCAAAGCTAAGCGGCCGGGTTTGCTGCGCGCGGCGAAAGGCTTTTAAATCTACCCGCTTTTCGCCCTTAACGGTAATTAAATAGTAGTGCTGCTTTTTATCGTCCCGCACCAGCAAATTTTTAGCGTCACATTCGGGGTACGGTAAATTAATTTTTGCCAACTCCTCCATGTTAAAAACCGCCGGGTGCTCGGTCACTTCAAAATTAATGCCCTTTTGGGTCAAAAAGTTTAATACTTCCTGCTTATTCAAACAAAACACCCCCTTAAGCTGCTAAATTTTTTGCTTTATTATACCACACTGTTTTGCCAAAAGCAAAATAAATCAACCTGCCGACTAAAAGCGGGTTGATTTATTTTTTTAATTTTGTTAAAAAATAACACGGCAAAATAACGCCCAAAATTTGGTGCTTCTCCGTAAGCCTTACCACGGCCAAAACTTTAAATTTTTGTAAATTTTATTCTTGTAATGGGTGCCCCAATATGCTATAATAGCTAACGGCGATTTTTAAAATTTTAACGGTAATAAAATCTATTTAAGGGAAGTTGACTATGTACCAAATTGGCTTTGATAACGAAAAATACCTGCAAATGCAATCGGAACATATTGCCGAGCGAATTCAAAAATTCGGCGATAAATTGTACTTGGAATTTGGCGGCAAGCTGTTTGACGATTTTCACGCCGCCCGCGTATTGCCGGGCTTTGCGCCGGATTCTAAAATTAAAATGTTATCTAGGCTAAAAAACGACGCTGAAATTGTTATTGCCATTAACGCCGCTGATATTGAAAAAAATAAAATGCGCGGAGACCTTGGCATTACCTATGATTTAGATGTTTTGCGGTTGATCGACGCTTTTCGCGGGTTTGGGCTTTATGTTGGCAGCGTGGTTTTAACCCGCTACACCGGGCAGGCCTCGGCCGACGCTTTTGAGCGCAAGCTGCGCGCCTTGGGCGTACCCGTTTACAAGCACTACCCTATTGAGGGCTACCCCTCTAACTTAAAATTAATTGTTTCGGATGACGGCTACGGCAAAAACGACTACATAGAAACCTCCCGCAAGCTGGTTGTTGTTACCGCCCCCGGCCCGGGCAGCGGCAAAATGGCAACCTGCCTTAGCCAGCTGTACCACGATCACAAACGCGGCATTAAAGCCGGCTACGCAAAGTTTGAAACTTTTCCCATTTGGAACTTAGCGTTAAAACACCCGGTTAACTTAGCTTACGAGGCCGCCACGGCCGACTTGAACGATGTAAACATGATCGACCCGTTCCACTTAGAGGCCTACGGCGAAACCACCGTTAATTACAACCGTGATGTTGAAATTTTTCCGGTAGTGCGCGCCTGCATGGAACGCATTTTGGGCTGCTGCCCGTATCAATCCCCCACCGACATGGGCGTAAACATGGCGGGAAACTGCATTTTTAATCAGCAAGCCGTACACGAGGCCGCAAAGAACGAAATTATTCGCCGTTATTACGAGGCGCTTTGTAAACGCTGCCGCGGCGAAAGCGGCGATGATGAAGTTGTTAAAATTGAGCTGCTTATGGAGCAGGCCGGCATTGAAATTCAACACCGGCCGGTTATTGCTGCCGCCAACGCCCGCGCGGCCGAAACAGCCGCCCCGGCCGCCGCTATTGAGCTGCCGAACGGCACCGTTATTACCGGCAAAACCAGCTCGCTTTTAGGGGCCAGCTCGGCCCTGCTGCTAAACGCTTTAAAGGTTTTAGCCGGAATAGAAAAGCCGGTTCGGCTTATTCCGCAAGAGGTTATTGAGCCGGTGCAGGCCTTAAAAACCCAGCGGCTGGGCAACCACAATCCGCGCCTACATACCGACGAAATTTTAATAGCCCTTTGCATTTCGGCGGTAACTGATGAAAACGCTAAACGCGCTATGGAAAAGCTGCCGGAGCTGAAAAACTGCGAGGCGCACTCCTCGGTTATGCTAAGCAGCGTAGATATTAACACCTTTAAAAAATTGGGTGTAAACCTAACCTGCGAGCCAAAATACCAAACCAAAAAGCTTTTTCACGGCAAATAAACCAAAGCAACCGCAATTTAAAACAGTAATTTTTAACCGGGCCCGGCCACAAAAACAGCCGGGCCCGGTTTTTTGCGGCGTCCCCCAGCCAAACCGTGCAACCGAGAGCCTACCTACGGTACTCCGATGGCGATTTTCCGGTTATTTGCTTAAACAGCCGGCTAAAATAATAAGGGTCTGAAAAGCCAACGGTTTTAGAAATGGTTGTAACCGACATCGCTGTTTCTTTCAGCATGTGTATGGCGCGTTCTATGCGCAGCTTGTTAATGTATTTACGCGGGGTCAACCCAAACTCGTTTTTAAAAGCCCGAATAAAATACCGTTCGTTATAGCCCGCTTTTTCAGCGTAAAAGCCAACCGGGTGTTCCTCGTTGTAGCTGCTGTCCATCTCGTCCCGCACCAGCAGCAAGCGGTGGTCTTCGTCCGCGGAGGAGTTTAAGGCCCTGTCACTCAACCGCAGCAGCAGCACCTTAAATAAAGCCGGGCAAAGCTCGCAATAATCTTTTTTGTCAATATACTGCAGCATCTCGTTCACCACGGCCTCAAAATCGTAAAAATCGGCCCCTAACTGCTTTAGCTTAAAGTCGTAGCCAAACCGCTGCAAAAGCGGCTCAATCTCGCTGCCCGAAAAATGGATCCAATACGCCTCGTTCTGCTCGTGCTTTAAGTAACGGTAAAGCTGTGGCTCGCCGGGGCGGTACAAAGCCAAGCCGTGCTCCTTTAGCAAAACCTCCCGCCCGTTTACAAGGTGCGCCGCGTAGCCCGAGCGCAGGTAAATCAGCTGGTAATCCTGCCGGCCCTGCGGCCGCGCAATCGTGTAATCGGTCTCCAGCCCGTAAAGCTTATCTACCCCACAGGCGTTTACCCAAATCGGGCGGTCGGTTACCGAATAATCCGACTCGAACCGATTTTCATAAAAGCTTTTGCTGCGCCAAGAAATCAAAATAACGCCCCCTTATTTTCTACACCTACTATCATAGCAAAAAAATTGGCGCTGTCAAGTAAATTTTATTTTAATTTTTTCCTTTAAAACCTTAAAAAATGGCGAATTAAGTGAATTTTATCCATTATTCCTGCATTATATCCATTTACTTCCTGATGTTTTTTTGCTATAATACTTGCAGAGCTAAACAGTTTGTTTGGTTTTGTGCCGCATTTATTCCTCGGCGGTACATTCGCCTTTTGGCGAATACAATAATATCCCATTGCTTTAAGAATTATCCCATCTTAAGGCGCAAACCGGGCGGCTTAGGCTGCCCGGTTTGCTTATTGCTACCTTAAATTGCCCTGTACCGTAAAACGCCAACTTATACCCTTGTTTTAACAATTTATGTTGACATCCCGCAAAAATTGTTCTATAATTTTTTTATCATACATTTAAGGAGCATTAAAATGCGGCAAAAAATCAACAATTGTTTTCACATTCTTTACGGGTGCCTGTTTTTTTTAATTATTAGTTTACTGTTATTGGTTCACGAAGCAATTCAATACCCGTGTAAAAGAACCTTTCCCCTACACAATGTTACAGTTTTTTTGCTTATTATTGTTTTAGGCCTTTTGCTTTTTCTTATTACAAATGCGGTTAAGCGTATAAGCGCCACCCCAAAATTTCAAAATTTTCGTTTTAAAATCAATTACCTAAAAATAATGTGGGTTTCGGCCGTTGTGCTGTTTTTTCTGCAGGTTTATATTTCTTACAACATTGTTTTTACCTCAAAATGGGATGTTTACAATGTTAATTTAGCCGCGCAGCAGTGGGCGGCCGGGCATTCCGAAAAAGTAACCTCGTTTTACAATTTTTCACGGTATCCCAATAATTTATTTATTACCTCGTGCCAAGCGGCCATTTTAAAACTGAATAATGCTTTCGGCATTTTTCAGGAAGTTTACGCCAACATGGCAATTGTTTGTGTAAACTGTTTGTTCAGCACAGTTACCTGTATTCTTGTGTTTAAAATCGTTAACCTTTATCAAAGCCAAAAATACGCCTTTGCCGGCTATATTCTTAGCATTATGCTGTACGGCTTTTCCCCATGGGTAACCATTTGCTATTCAGATGCTTTTGGCATTCTTTTTCCGGTTTTAAGCTTTTACCTTTACGCAAAACCGCGAAAAAGTTTAAAAACAAAAATTGTTTTTTGTGCTCTGGCGGCCTCAATTGCCTGTATTGGCTATTTGATTAAGCCCCAATGCATTATTATTTTAATTGCCGCCGTTATTACTGAATTCCTATTTAATCTTGGTAAGGCTAACCTTAAAAAATTTGCAATAGTATTTTTTGTTGCCGTTTACACCGCTGCCTTTTATTTCCTTTTAAATACTGCCCTAAACTGCTTTTACAAAAAAAGCAGTATTGTTATTAACAAAGAAGATACCTTTAGCATGACCCATTTTGCAATGATGGGGTTAAACGAAAAAAATTCCGGCGTTTATTACGATGATGATATTACAATTTCTAAAAATTTCAAAACTGCGGCGGAAAGAAAAAACGGAAATATTGCGGTTATAAAAAGTCGATTACACGCTATGGGGCCCGTTAGGCTAACAAAGCATCTTGCTAAAAAAATGCTGATTTCCTACCACGACGGAACCTTTGCCTGGGGTGGAGAGGGGACTTTTTACTACCAGGTACCAAAACCGTTAAACTCAAAAATATCGCCGTTTTTAAGATCGGTTTATTACAATTCCGGAAGCAGATATTTGTATTTTCAATCGATTTCAACCTTTGTTTGGATGACAGTTATTCTTTTAAATTTTGCGGCCGTTTTTCAAAAGCGCAACGCACAGCCCAACCCAAAGCTTTGCGTGCTGTTTTTAAGCATTATTGGGCTTACAGCCTTTCAGTTGTTGTTTGAGGTGCGCGCCCGTTATTTGTACACCTATTTGCCAATTTACTGCATTATTGCTGTTTTTGGCTTAAAAAACTTTAATTGCCTTTGCGGCAAAGCGGTTAATACCGCAAAAAAACTTTTTAAAAAGAGGGCTTTGCAAAAATGAACCGATTAATCATTATTGTTCCCTGCTACAACGAGCAGGAGGTTTTACCCGAAACCACGCCGCAGCTGGTGCAGGTAGTGCAAGATTTAATTCAAAAGCAAAAAATTGCCGAAAACAGCGGTATTTTGCTGGTGAATGACGGCAGCCGCGACACTACCTGGCAAATTATTAAAGAGCAGCACCAAAAATACCCCTGCGTGTTTGGGTTAAACCTTGCCGGCAATGTTGGCCACCAAAACGCCCTTTTTGCCGGAATTGACACCATGAAAGACCGCTGCGATTTTTCTATTAGCATTGACGCCGACCTACAGGACGACACCGCCGCTATTGAAAAAATGGTAGACGCCTACCTTAACGGTGCCGATATTGTTTACGGCGTGCGTTCCAGCCGCGAGTCCGACTCGTTTTTTAAGCGCACTACCGCGCAAGGGTTTTACAAGTTTATGTCGGCCATGGGGGTTAAAACGGTTTACAACCACGCCGATTTTCGCTTAATGAGCGCCCGCGCCATGCAGCAGCTTTGCCGTTACAAGGAGCGCAACCTGTTTTTGCGCGGCCTGGTGCCGGAAATTGGCTACAAAACCGCAACCGTAACCTACGCCCGCAAGCCCCGAACCGCCGGCGAAAGCAAGTACCCGCTTAAAAAAATGCTGGCCTTTGCGTGGCAGGGCATTACCTCGTTCAGCATTAAGCCCATTACCCTAATTTCTACCTTGGGTGCCGTTATTATTTTTTGCTCCCTTGTTGCGTTTATTTACACCTTAGTGGCCTACTTTATGCACCACACACAACCGGGCTGGTCCTCGCTTATGATCTCAATTTGGTTTTTAGGCGGCGTACAGCTTTTTGCCATTGGCATGATCGGGCAGTATGTTGGCAAGGTGTACATTGAAAGTAAAGAACGCCCCCGCTACAATCCAGAGTCCCTATTAATGGATGGGGAAAACGCCTAAGCCGGCCTTACAAACATAAAAAACAGGCAAAATATCTGTTGCTTGTTTCTGTTAGATTAAGCCGGCGGCGCTGCTGCTGTTTAGGTAAAAGGGCTTAGCTGCGCTGCAGCGGGCCGCCTCAGCCGCCGGCTATAAAAATTATTATTCATTTATTACAACTTTAGCCAAGGTGCTTTTTGGTGCCTTGGCCCTTGCTTTATTCACTTACCTTTGTGTCATTAAAAAAATATTTGCTCTGTCAATAAAAAAACTTGACAGCGGCGTTTTTTTGTGGTATACTGCCTTAGGGTGAAAGGATGAAAAAGGATTTAAACATTTGCCTGCTTTTAGATTATTACGGCGCCCTATTAACCGAAAAACAGCGCCGCTGCTTAGGCTTTTATTATAACGAAGACCTTTCTCTTTCCGAAATTGCCGAAATTATTGGCGGTACCCGCCAGGCCGCGCAGGAGCTGATTCGCCGGGCCGAGGGCCGCTTAAACCAAATGGAACAGCAGCTGCAGCTGGTGCAGCGCCACAACGCACAGCGCCGCCTTGTAACCGCCGCACTGGCCGCGTTAAAGGCCGGCAATACCGCCGAGGCTGCCAATTATTTATCCCAGCTGGAAAATCAGCTTTAATTACAGGAGCGTAACATGGCATTTGAAAATCTTTCAGATAAATTAGCCGCAGCCTTTAAAAAGCTGCGTTCTAAAGGCAAGCTGAGCGAGGCCGATGTTAAATCTGCCATGCGCGAGGTGCGGCTTGCTTTGCTGGAGGCCGATGTTAACTACAAGGTTGCCAAGGATTTTACCAACACCCTGGTAGAGCGCTGCATTGGCGAAAAAGTTATGGAAAGCCTAACCCCCGCGCAAATGGTTATCAAAATCGTGCGCGACGAGTTAACCGCCTTAATGGGCGGCGAGCAGGCGCGGCTTAAAACCGCCAACCGTATTCCCACCGTTATTATGATGTGCGGCCTGCAAGGCTCCGGTAAAACAACGCACAGCGCCAAGCTGGCCAAAAAGCTTAAAGCCGAGGGGCACCGCCCCCTGCTGGTAGCGTGCGACATTTACCGCCCCGCCGCCATTGAGCAGTTAAAGGTTGTTGGCCAGGCCGCCGGCGTGCCCGTGTTTGAGCAGGGCACCGAAAAGCCCGAAAAAATTGCCAAAGAGGCCATTCGCCACGCGCGGGATTACGGCCACGATTATGTTATTTTAGATACTGCCGGCCGCCTGCACATTGACGACGACCTAATGGCCGAATTGAAACGCATTACCGAAACCGTAGAGGTTAACAACATTTTGCTGGTTATAGATTCCATGATTGGCCAAGACGCCGTAAATGTTGCCAAAGCGTTTAACGATTTATTAGAAATTGACGGCGTAATTTTAACCAAGCTGGACGGCGATACCCGCGGCGGTGCCGCCCTTTCGGTTCGGGCCGTTACCGGCAAACCGATTTTATACAGCGGCACCGGCGAAAAGCTGGACGATTTAGAAGAATTCCACCCCGACCGCATGGCCTCCCGCATTTTGGGCATGGGCGATATGCTTTCGCTGATTGAAAAAGCCGAGCAGGAGTTAGACCAAAAAGAGGCCGAGCGCACCGCGCAGCGGCTGGCCGAAAATAAATTTGATTTAAACGACCTTTTGGCCCAGTTTGCCCAAATTAAAAAAATGGGCTCGGTAAAAAGCATTATGTCTATGCTGCCGGGCGTTGGGCAAAAACTGCGTGATGTTGAAATTGATGAACGGCAGTTTGACCGTATTGAGGCCATTATTAAATCTATGACACCGAAAGAGCGTGCTAAGCCGGAGCTTTTAAACGCCTCGCGCAAGCGGCGGGTTGCCGCCGGCAGCGGCATGAAGGTAGAGGATATTAACCGCCTGCTGACCCAGTACGAGCAAATGAAGAAAATGATGAGGCAAATGTCCGGCAAGGGCGGCAAGCGCAAAATGATGCGCGGCATGGGTATGCCGGGGCCGGGCGGTTTTCGGTTTTAATTCAACATAGCCGCTAAAATTTAGTCATTCCAAGGATATTTCATTAAAAATTTTCCTTTGAATATATTCTATTTCAGGAGGTGTTTTAAATGGCAGTAAAAATCAGACTTCGTCGCTTAGGCGCTAAAAAAGCTCCTTTCTACCGCATTGTTGTGGCAGATTCCAGAGCCCCGCGTGACGGCAAATTTATTGAAGAGATCGGTTATTACGATCCCACCAAGGAACCCGTTGTAGTTAAAATTGACAGCGACAAAGCCAAGACCTGGATCGGCAACGGCGCTCAGCCCACCGACACTGTTCGCGCTTTATTAAAGAAAAACGGCGTTCTGTAATTGTTTAAAGGAGTCACCATTATGTCAGAATTACTAATAGCTATTGCCTCCGGCTTGGTAGAAAAACCGGAAGCAGTTACTGCTACGGTTGACGAACCCAACGAAGAAGGCGTTATTGTCTACCACCTTCATGTAGCGGAGGATGATATGGGTCGCGTAATTGGTAAGCAGGGCCGCATTGCCAAGGCTATTCGCACCGTTATGCGTGCGGCCGCCAACCGCAACGGCCAAAAAATTGCTGTTGAAATTGACTAAGTAGGCACAATCCGCAGAGCGTATGTTACCGCATAGTTCTGCGGATATTTTTTCATTTGCCGCGGCGCTGCCTGCGGCCTTAAACCGAGGTATTTTATGAAAAAAGAATACATTGAAATTGGCAAAATTGTTGGCACCCACGGCGTTAAGGGAATGGTGCGTATTCAACCGTGGTGTGATGACGCCGAATTTTTTTGTAAGCAAAACACCCTTTACTTTGTTAAAAACGGCGAAGCAACGCCTGTTTATATAACCCACAGCGCCCCGCATGGTAATGTTGTAATTGCCGCGCTTAAAGGGGTAGAAAGCATGGAGGCGGCCGACCGGCTGCGTAACCGCGTGCTATTTTTAAACCGTAAAGATTTAAACCTGCCAAACGGCCGTTACCTTATTTGCGACCTTTTAGACTGCACGGTTTTTAACGCGGACGACGGTAAAGAGCTTGGCACCCTTTGCGATGTTACCAAAACCGGCGCCAATGATGTTTGGCACATTAAAAACAGCCGGGGCGAATTTTTAGTACCGTGTATTGACGAGGTTGTGCAAAGCGTAGATATTGACGCCGGCAAAATTGTAATAAAGCCGCTGCGCGGCATTTTTCATGAGGACTAAAATGCGAATTGATATTTTAACCCTGTTCCCCGAAAGCTGCGACGCCTTTTTGCAGCAAAGCATTATTGGCCGCGCACGAAAAGACGGTAAGGTAGAAATTTACTGCCACAATATTCGGGATTATACAAACGATAAACACAACCGGGTAGACGACGCGCCGTACGGCGGCGGCATGGGCATGATTATGCAGGCACAGCCGATTTTTGATTGCATTACGGCGGTTAAAGCCATGGACAAGCGGCCGGCAAGGGTAATTTACCTTTCGCCAAAAGGGGCAACCTTTTGCCAAAAAAAGGCCGCTGCCCTTGCGGCGTTAGACCGCCTAATTTTACTTTGCGGGCACTACGAGGGCGTAGACGAGCGGGTTTTAGAGGCGGCGGTTGACGAGGAAATTTCTATTGGCGATTATGTTTTAACCGGGGGCGAAATTGCCGCCATAACGGTTACCGACGCCGTTTGCCGGCTGCTCCCCGGCGTGCTTTCCAGCAATGTTTGCTTTTTAGAGGAGAGCCATTGGGACAGTCTTTTAGAATACCCCCAATACACCCGCCCGGCCGAATGGCAGGGCCGCAAGGTGCCGGAGGTTTTACTTTCGGGTCACCACGCCAATATTGTTAAATGGCAGCGCCAAAAAGCGCTGGAAACCACCCTGCAAAAACGGCCGGAGCTGCTGCAAAGCGCTGCCCTGACCCCCGAAGACCAGGCCTTTTTAACCAACCTTGCCGGGGCAAATCCCCCAGCCGGGGAGCCAAAAAACGAATAGCCGGGCAACAAAATTGCCGCAGCGCAGGCCCCAAAAATTAAAAGCGAGCAACGCCGCATGAATATAAATTGTACACAAAGTTGTTCAGGCAGACTCTTTCAACCCTAAGCAGGAAAAAGCATGCAACGCCGTTATTGCGCGCTTTTATATTAAATAGCCGCCGCTAAAAACGGGTTGGCACGCACGGCCTTTGGCTGGTGCAAAGCCTTAACCGTTTAAAACGCCGTGTGTTGGCCGTTGTGTTTTTTGCTTTGCACTTTTTAGCCCCTTTTGCATAAAATACATCTGAGCGGCTTGGTACGCTTCCCCGCCCCAGTTTGGCAGTGTTATTCTCCACACCGGTTTACATGAAATTTTTTAAATAAAATTAACCCTTAGTTTCGCCAGCCAAAGCGGCGTTTATAATCGCCGGCCGTGCAACCGGCCAATGGCGCATTAGGCCTTTAAAGGCTTTGTGCCATTGCCAAAAGCAAAAACGCCGCCCGCCGCCTTTTGGGCGTAAAATTTTGGTGCTTAATTCTATGCTTTTTGCACAAACAACTGCCAAAACAATCCAACCATATTTAGTTGAATAATAGAAGTTGCAAAACTTGGTACTTTTTGTATTGACGGCACGATATATTGTGGTATAATAAATTTAATAAACTATGTATGTTTGATTTTTGCTTGAATAAAGTGAGGTAGTATTTATGTATGTTAAAGATGTTGTAGTACAAAACCAGGGTGGCCTGCGTGCCCGCCCGGCAACATTTTTTATTCAAAAAGCCAACGAGTTCAAATCCTCCATTTGGGTGGAAAAAGACGAACGCCGCGTAAACGCCAAAAGCCTTTTAGGCGTGCTTTCCTTAGGCATTATTGGCGGCACCTCTATTCGCATTAGCGCCGATGGCGCCGACGAAAACGAGGCGGTTGATCAGCTGGTAGAGCTGGTACAGTCCGGCTTTGTAGATTAATTTAACTTTACCCCTTTAAAGCTTTATAAATTATTTGGCCGGTATGCACCCTTTGGGTGCATACCGGCTTTTTGTGCGTTTATTTTAAATTTTTAAGTGCATTTCAGCAGGATAATCCCCCGGTAAAACCGCGCCACGGCTTTGGTTATGCGCCTTTTGTGCACCCTTATTGGTGCGTGGCACCGAAACCTTAGCTTTGTAATTTATTTTACCGGCTTACGCCTGGCAGCCTTATTTGCGCCAAAAATACCGCCCAAGCCGCCGGCCACTATTAAAACAACCAACCGGGTTAGCGTGGCGGCACCGGGCGCTGCATGAAACGCAATAAGCGAAACGGTTGTAATACAAATAAAAAGCAAAAAACCACACAGCATTCCGCACAGCAAGCCGTTTTTCTTTAGCTTAACCGCCGTTACAAAGCCGCCGCAAAAGCCGCCCAGCGCCACTGCAACCGTGCTGGCCGCCGGGGCAAGCGTTAACGAAATGTTGCCGACCGAAAACAGCAAAGCCGCTAATACTGTTATAATTAATGTAACTGCGCTGCCCGCTATTAAGCCCATCAGCTCCGGCCGCAGCCACAGCCCAAAAATTCCTGCTTTATCTGTTTTAACCTTCATGCTCTACCCCCGCTTTAATTTTAGGCCGGGTTGCAAGCCTAAACCCCTGTAAGATCTGCTTGCCGATTTTTGCGCCCTCTGCCTTAAACAGCAAACAAAAGCCCCTACTTTCCCGCCTAATAGGTTTTATAATACATTTATATTTTGGTTTTTACCCCTTTATACCTGCACGAATAAATTGTTTGTACATAAACTGTAACATAGCAGCCTGCACCGTTTGCGGCCAGCAATGGCCCTTTGCCAAAACGGGTTGTAAAAAGGGCAAACATTGCAAAGACGGCGCAATAAAACCAAGCATTGTTCGGCCAAGTGCCGCTTGGCAAAGCATTGCCCGGTCAAGAGCTGCAAATTTGGCACAACTAAATTTTGAATTTTTTTGCAGTAAATTGTTAGGATGGTTTTTATGCAACAGTACATTGCCGTTGTAGACGGAGATAAGCGCCAAAAGGCGCTTTGTGAAATTTTAAAGCGGCAGGGCTTGCTTGCCCGGTTGTTTTTTTTAAACAACGAAACCGTTTTAACCGATTTAGCACAGCTGGGCGCCTGCAAAGCGCTTGTTTTGCCAGTGCCAACCACGCGAAACGGCGAAACGCTAAACGCACCGCAGTTAACCCCGCCCTTGCCGCTGGCAACGGTTTTAAGCGCGCTGCAGCCGGGCACCCCGGTTTTTACAGGGGGGACTGCCCCCTGCTTTGCAGAATTTAAAAATTTAAATTTTTGCAACCTGTTGGCGCAGGAGCCGCTGGTTTTAAAAAATGCCTTAGCTACAGCCGAGGCTGCCTTGGCCATTGTAATTACCCAAACGCCGCACACGGTTTTTAAAAGCAATGTGCTGCTGTTGGGCTATGGGCGCATTGCGCAGTATTTAGCAAAGTACCTAAAAAATTTAGGCGCCGCGGTAACAGTTGCCGCCCGTAACGAGGTAGCCCGAACCAAGGCAGCCACCGCCGGCAGCACAGCACTTACCTTTGAGCAGGCCGAGGTTTATTTGCCACATTTTAATGTTATTGTAAACACCGTGCCGCAAACCGTTTTGTTTAAGCGGCAGCTGCTAAAGGTAAGCCCCGGCTGCCTGCTGGTTGACCTTGCCTCTAAGCCCGGCGGAATAGATTACAAAGCGGCCGAAATCTTACGGCTAAACACCGTGCAGGCACTGGGTCTGCCCGGAAAATATTCCCCCAATTCTGCCGCGCAGTACATGGCAGAGGCTATTACCGCAAGATTAAAGGAGTTGAGCTTAATATGACCGGTAAAACCATTGGCTACGCCCTTTGCGGCTCCTTTTGCACCATAGAAAAAGCTTTACAGCAAATGGAGGCGTTAAAGCTTAGCGGAGCAGAAATTGTACCCATTTTTTCGCAAACCGTTTTTGAAACCGACACCCGCTTTTTTCAAAGCAACGAAATTAAAGCCCGAGTGCATAACATTACCGCAAACCCAATTTTGCACACCGTGCGCGAGGCCGAACCCATTGGCCCCAAAAAGCTGTTAGATTTATTGGTTATTGCCCCTTGCACCGGCAACACCCTTGCAAAGCTGGCAAACGGTATTACCGATACCGCCGTTACCATGGCCGCAAAAGCCCACCTGCGCAACGGCCGCCCGGTGCTGTTGGCCATTGCAACCAACGACGCTCTAAGCAATTCGGCCCAAAATATTGGCAAGCTGTTAAACACCAAAAATGTGTTTTTTGTACCCTTTGGGCAAGATGATCCGCAGAAAAAACCAACCTCCCTTATTTGCAAATTTGAAAGTCTGCCCCAGGCCGCTGCCGCCGCGCTAAAAGGGCAGCAACTGCAGCCGCTGCTGCAGTAGCAGGGCCAAACAAGGCGGCAAACCCAGCGTTAAATTTAGTTCTAAAATTAAAAGCCACCCATTAACCGTGCGACTTTATTACTTAGCCAAACGCCTAACAAAATCAGCAACCAAAAATAGCTGTAATTTTGCCCTTTCAGGGGCTGGTGGCTGCGTGCGCCGCGGTTTGAGTGTTGCCTTTTCTTTAACGGCTAAAGATTTAAGGTTAAAAGCAAACCCGGTCCTTGCACAAGGCAAAGGGCCGGGCCTGCCGCCGCCCGGTAATAGGGAGAAATACCGGGCAAGCTGGGGGAGAGATTAAATACACGGTTTTAAATGGATATTTAAAACGGTATTAGAAAAAAGCTATTGTATAAACAAAACCATTTAATTTTAAAAAACCTGTTTTATTTCGCGAATATCACAGCCGGTGTTTAAAGCCTTAGCAATGGCCGTAGCGGCCCCCTCGCCCATGGCAACGCAATCCCCCGTTACACGGTAAGAGGCGTGTGCGTAAAACGATCCGGAAATACACCGCCCGGCAGTAAGCAGGCCTTTAATGCCCTTAGGCAGCAGGCAGCGCAGTGGAATTTGGTATGGCACAATGTGCCGGCACTCCTGCTCCTCACGCTCGTCGTGAATATCTACATTAAAGCTAACCCGAAAGCCAAGGTGGTCCTGAAACTCGGCACCCGAAACAATATCCTCATCGGTTAAATAATAATCGCCTAAGATGTGCCGCGTTTCACGCACGCCGATTTGCGGTGCAGTGGCAACCAAGTGGGCATTTTTAAACTCGGGAATGTATTTTTTAAAAAAAGCAAAGGTTTCGTACACACGGTCGCGGCCTAAAAATTCGGCCTCGGAAAGCTCAAACGGGTCTACCCCGCTTTTGCCGCGAATGTGTACCAGCTGCACCACCGCCATGCCGGGCACTGGCAGCCAAATGGCATAGGGCTTATCAAAATCAATTTTGTAGCCGGTGTTATGCTCCCGGCAGGCCTTTTGCATTAAAGCATTAAGTTCCTCGGGCTTGTTTTGCTTAAAGCTAATGCCCGAAATTAAAAACATGGTGGTCATGGCCTGTGGGTCACCGCCCTTTTCGTTGCCAAAAATGTACTCGGCCCCGGCCGAAACGGCAACATCGCCGTCGCCGGTGCAATCTAAAACATATTTGGCTAAAAAAGCCATGCGGCCGCCCTTGTTGTGTACCACAACACCCTGAACGGTGTTTTGCTGCATTACGGCTGTTTCAAACTCGGTATGAAACAGCACTTGCACCCCCGCCTCGCGAATTTTTTGGTCTAAAAGGCGTTTCATGGTTTCAAGATCGTAGGTAATGTTCCAAAAATAGCCAAAGGCGTTTTCTTTACGCAGGTCGTTCGTTAGCTCCTGCACCAATCCGGCTTTGTTCGCCGTGTCGAAAAACGGGTTTACAAAGGCCGCAGTCCAACTGCCGCCCAAAAAACCGTACCGCTCAATTAAAAGGGTTTTAAGCCCCTTGCGCCCGGCGGTAATGGCCGCGCCAATGCCGGCCGGCCCACCGCCAACCACAATTAAATCGTACCGCCCTTTTACAGGGGTTTTAAGCTGCTCTGTAATATAATCCATATTCCCTGTTTTCTGCGCGGTGCCGGGGCAAACCCGGCAGCCGCCTTTTGTTTTGTAAAGCTTAGTTTAGTTTTTCGGTGGTGTAAACAGCTACACAGCCGGGCTCTAAAATATCAACCAGCTTGCCGTTTACGGGGCGGTAGGCTCTGTTGGCCGGAATAACCTGTGTTACCGCATTTTTCTTCATAGTATTCGGGTTGTAAACATGCCGGTAAAGGGTGGCGCCGTTCAGCGATTTTTCTAAGCTGATTTCGGCTTTAACGCTGTCGCCGTTGTTGTTAACTACCGTAAAGGTAGTGCCGCCCTTTTGGTTGCCTAACATAGAGAAGTAAACACCCATATCGCTGTCGTAATCGCTTTTGTAAACGCGGTTCATACCGCTGTAAAAGCGGCTGAGAAGCGCAAACGCATAATACTGCGTACTGGGAATGGTAGAAAGCTGCAGCGTATTGGCTAACCCGCACATTTGAATTCCCTGTACAAATTCACCGCCGGTTGAAGTGTTATTGGGCCATTGCTGATTGTAAAGCGACCAATAAATACCGTTAGATACGCCCTGCTCCTGCAGCGCAATCATACAGGAAGCAATTTGCGTACCCAAAAAAGGGGACTCTCTATATAAATAGGATCCATCAGTAATTCCCGTTGCCCATTCATCAATCCAATATTCTTTTTTGCTGCCGTACAACTTCATGGTATTCATCCAAGCCGAAGCATATATCGTAGCCTCATCATAATAGGTGTCTTTTGTTGGATCATCGGCCCAAAAATAAGTATGAGATGAGAACACATCCAAATAATCGGCGGCGTTTTCCAACATATAGGCCAAACATTCGCTGTAGCTTTCCTCAGGCTTTTCTAAATACTTAAAATTGTAATTAATCGGAATATTATCTTTTACACCGGAGCCAACGGCAGTATTCGGACCAACCAAAGTAAACTGGCTGCGCAGGCCAATGCTTTTTAACATAGAATTCATTGCCTCGCAGGACTGCACATAGCACTCATAATGGTGCAGCCTTTTCTCGGCAGTCCAAAAGACTTTACACGGTTCGGTAAACATAATAATGGTGTTAAGGTTTGTAAGCCCTTTGGCGCGCAGAGTTAAAATAGAATCTTTCATCCACTTTGTCCAGTTCGCGGTAGTAGCGGTAAAGCCGGCGTTCATTGCCTGTTTCCATTCCGCTTTGGTCATTACCTTGCCGGCGGCGTTAAATTTATTCCCCTCTTTATAGGAGTAATACATATCGTCGCCAATTAAGTACTTTCCGTTTTCGTCATACACCTCGGGCTGCACATACAACTGTTTTGAACCGATAGCGGAGGTATCGTCCACCAGTGCGTGGTGGCTCCAGCCCGGCACAATACCAATGTTAATATTGCGTTTTTTCAGCTCCAGCCCCTCTTTAATAAAGGCCTTCATGTACTCGGTATTTTCAAAATCCCAGCTGCCGGTTTCGGCAACATAGTTCATGTAGGTGTTGTAATCGGTACGCACCAATGAAATACCTATTTGCTGCATACGGTTAAACTGCTCCTGCGCCTCCCGCTCGGTAAACATATTCTTTTTGTTTTTGTACGGCATGTAGGTATACATTTCATACAGCACGCTGCCGGCGCCGCGGTAAGTGTTAATAACCGGGGCCGAGCCGTTAAAAAACTTTGCCGGGTAAACGGTAAGCTCCTCCTCACCCTCGCCGTCCTCCGGGTCGGTCCAATCGTCGTCGCTTTCCTCGTCGTCAATCAATCCGTCGGAGCTGTTAGAGTAAGTAGAGGCTTCGGCTGTTGTTTGGCTGCTTTTTTTGCCGGTGCTTTTCTTTTTACTGCTTTTTTTGCTGCTGCACCCGGTAAGGGAGGAAAACGCCAAGCAAAAGCACAAGCACAATAAAATTAATTTTTGTAAGGTTTTGTTCATTTTATTTTACCTCCCCTTTATTCTTTTTTGGTTTTAAAACAAGCAGTAACAGCGCTGTTGTTACAACAGTAGCTGCAAGCGGAATAACCGGGAATGCGCCCTCGCCCGTAGCGGCGTTTTCACCCTCGGCGGTATTTGGCCCATCCGCAGTATAATAAAGGGTTGGGTTATAATACTTTGCGGTATTGTAATTGTAATTAGCCATAGAAGCAACATTCATATTCTTTAAAGTGGCGTTGCGGTTGCGTACAACCGTAACATCATCTAAATCCAATACATTATTTGCGCCAATAATTCTAAGATAAATGCGGTCAACATTAAAGGGAATATAAATCTCCATGCCCACGCGCTGCCAGGAGTTATTGGTTTTGGGCTGCAGCACAGCCTTGCGGGGGTCTGTTTGAATACAGTCGCCCAACACATTGCCGGCGGCGTCTACAATTTCTACCCGGGAGTTTCCGGCGCTCTTGGTGCGCATACTAAGGGAGACTAAATGCACTGCACCGGGGTAAACGCTAAAGCCGTAGGTTTTAGTGTTGCTTTGAACCGAAAGGTAGTTGTTGCCCTTTTCCTTTTTAATTTGCCAGCCAGCCGGCAGGCTGCTGCCCCAATCGGCATTGTCGGTTTTGTTGCTAAAGCCGGCGTTGGCAACATTGTTGTAAAAGTCCTCGCCGTACAAATTAAATGGCTCGTAGTTGGAAATTCCTAAAGAAAACCGTGCAATGGTAATAGAGGCTACCTCTAAATCGCCGGGGAACATGTAATACGGAATGCCCACTACAATATCGGCCAGCATGGTTTTACCGGTGTAGTTTCCAATATCGTAGGTGTAGGTGTTAAACTGTCTTAAGCTTTCGCGTTTTTTATTTACATCGGTAATCGAAGAATCAAACAACGCACGCTGGGTATGCGCAGAGCTGCCAAAAACAGAATCCGGCTCGCCTTCGTCCAAAGCATCAGCAAATTTTGTGGTGCCCGTGCCCGGTTTGGCAACCGCAAAGCGTAAATTGCCGTATTGGCCGCTCAGGGTAACATTTTTGGGGTCGGCGCGGGATACCACTGAAACACGGTAGGTATAGCCGTTTTGCAGTTCCACAGTTTGCGAAAGCATATCGCTGCGGCCCAAACGCACATAATTTGTACTGCCGTCCTTTTGCAGGGTTGAGGAATTTTTTAGCCCCTCAATATTTTTAAAGTTCCAGCCGGTAAAGCCATCTTCAAAATTGCTGTTTGCCATAGCCTGCATAGACTCTTTGTTCGTTTTAGCATTAAAAAACTTAGCGTAAACCGCCTCGCTGCTGTTACAGGTGTAGGTAAAGGGGTTGGCCGTACTAAGCAATTTACCGTTTTGGTACCAGCCGCCAAACACCGAGCCTTTATTGGCCTCTGCGGTTAGCTGCACCACCGTGCCGCTTTTTAAATAACCCGTAAGGTTGCTGCTAACGGTGCCGGAGCCACCGGCACTAACCGCAAACAGCTGCAGCTCATTGGCGGATTTTGCGTTGTAAACCACAATATTATCAAACAAAATACCCGACTTGGCAAGGTTTGAAACGCAGCCGAACACCAGCCAGCAATCTAAATCGTTCAGCGAGTCGTACGAGTAGGTGTAGGTGTGCCAATTGTTATCGGCCGCCTTGTTTTTTCCAAAAATACTAACATATTTATTTCCGGTGCTGCCGGGGCCAATAAAACTGCTGTTATTTAAGCTGTTAAGGTCGGTTGTTAGGCCGCTGCGGTAAAAGGATTGATAAGCCTCCGGAATAATCGAAAAATCGGTGAACTTGGCGTCAAAAGAAATTACATATTTTTCGCCCTTTTTAAAGCTGGCACGCTGAGCTAAAATTCCACCGTCACTAACTTTTGCAGCGTGGCTGCCGGTGTCGGAGTCGGTTACTAAAGTAACGCCTTCACCGTTCAACTTAACCGTCTCCCACCCTAACAGCGAGCCGGAGTTATACTCAAAATCGCCGTTTTGAATAATTTCGTCCGGTGCTAAATTAAGGTTAAATTTAGCAACATACTCGGCAGAGCCGGTAACAGTAAAGGTGTAACTGGGCTCGGCCGTAACCAAAGCCGCGTTTAAAAACCAACCAACAAAGCTGTAGTTCTCATCCGGCACGGCTTTAATGGTAACGGAATCCCCAGCTTTTACAAGGTTTAACGGCCCGCTAACGCTGCCGCCGCCTGCAGTGCTAACGGTAATGCCCAGGTGCTTTTCGGTTTTGCAAAGCAAAACGTTATCTAAACAAAATGCTGCCCCGGCATGGCTGCCGTTTTGGCCAAAGCCAACCTGGTAATAGCCGGCGGTTGTAATTTTAAAATTCAAGGTGTAACGGCGCCAGTTTTCCGAAGCGGCTAATTTGGTAGTGGCAACCGCTTTACCGCCACTGGAAATTACACAGCCGCTGCTCCAAACACCGCCCTCAAAATAATTTGCCGTGTTGCTGCGCGCAATAAAGCTTAGGGTGTAATTGCCCGGGGTAAGCTGAACAAACTGGCCAAACCCGCGCACAAAGCCCTCGTCGGTAGCGCCGCTTTTTAGGTAGCGGGTGCCGTTGTATTCGGCGCTGTCGGCCGCCTCAAAGCCTGCTGCGGTAACGCTATCCATACGGGTAACAGTTGAAAACAGCCGCCCCCACTTGCCGGCGTTCGCTGCCATTTTTTCCTGCGCGGCAGCATCGTCACCAGTGTTAAAAATGCGTTCTATGTTGCCAAGCGGAACTTCAAAATCGCCGTTTTTCAACAAATTATCGCTAAATTCGGCGTTCTTTTTGAACACAGCCGTTAGGGTAACATCGGCACTGGGGGTAAAGTTGTAGGTAAGACTAGTACTAACCGTAGCGCCGTTAATTTGCCAGCCAACAAAGCTATAGCCAGCGGCCGGGGCTGCCGTAACGGTAACCTGCTGCCCCTTTAGTACCGAAGTGCTGCCGCTAACGCTGCCGCCCTGCCCGGCTTTGGCCGTAACCGTTACAAAGCTTTGGGCACTGTACAAGGCAATATTATCTAAGCACAGCACGGCACCGGGTGCTTCTTGCGCGTTGCCGCCAAAGCCAATTTGGTAGTAACCGCTGTTTGCGGCCGTAAATTTAACACTGTGCGCCACCCAGCTTTGCGATTGCGGAACCGGGTTGCAAAACACGGTAATATCCTTTTCGTATTGAATTAAGCTGCCCGTGGACCACACACCGAATTTAAGGTAATTAGAATTGTTTTTGGCGGTAAACTGTAAAACATAATCGCCCTTTTCAAGGTACACAAACTGGCCAAACCCGCGAATATATTTGCCGTCGGCCGTGGTGCCTGTTTTTAGGTAGGCGGTGCCATTTTGGGTAGTGCTGTCACCCTCAGTAAAATCGGCCTCGCCAACAAGATCCATTACCGTTACACCGGAGAATAGGCGCCCCCACTTACCGGCATTATTTTTCATAACCGTTTGGGCGTTTGCTTTATCGGCGTTATCAAAAATCTTTTCTACCTTTAACCCGCTTTCAAAATCGCCGTTTTGCAGCAGGTTTTCGGCGGTGGTGCCGTCGCTTTCAAACTTAGCGGTAAGGGTAATATTATTGGTTACGGTAAAGGTATAACTTTCCTGGTTAGATTTTTTAACCCCGTTTTCAAACCAACCGGTAAAGCGATAACCGTTTTGTGCAGCCGCCCGAACGGTAACGGCATTGCCGGCAACAACCTTTTTGCCGCCGCTAACGCTGCCGCCGCGCTCGGCGGTTAGGGCCACGGTTTTGTAATCGGCCGTTTTAGCTAAATGCCAATTATCTAAGTAAAATGCGGCTGCGGCTAAATTGTCTACCGTGCCAATAACGGCGTAGCCGGTAAAATCGGCCGACGGCGTAAAGGTAACGGTGTGGGTCTGCCACGCATAGGGGGTTGATTTTTGCTTAGCGTAAAATGAATAATAGCTGCCGTTTTCAAAAGCCGAGCCCGAAAGGTAACCAACCTTTTTTACAAAGCCGGCACGGTAAAAGCTTTCGTATGCGGAGGGAATTGCCGTTGCGGCTAACTTGGTATCAAAGGTCATGGTGTATTCGGTGCCCGCTTTTAAGGTAACCGGCGCAAAGATCGATAGCCCGGCCGCACCTTTTAGACAAAGGTCGCCCTCTTGCACCGGTTCCTGCTCAAATTCGGCTGTGGTGCCCTGCTTACGCACCGTAAAGGTGTTGGCAAGGCCGGTGTTAAAATCGCCGCCGGCAATGAAATCGGCCGCAGTACCGCTTGCAACAAATTGTGCCGTAACGGTTAAATCCTCGGTAGCGGTAACATCTAAGCTTAAAGCCGTGCCTAATTTTTCGCCGCTGCCGTTCAGCCAGGCAAAAAAACCGTACCCTGTGTTTGGTACGGCGGTAAGAGTAACCTTGTTGCCTTTAAAGGTAACGCCGCCGCCTAAAACGCTACCGCCCTGCCCCGCTTTCGCGGTAACGGTTACCAAATCCTCGGTTTTGCAAATAAAGGCGTTATCTACCTCTAAAGTGGCTTTACAGCTGCTGTCGTAAGAGCCTAACACAAAATAGGTGGTAAGGTCGGCCGCGGGGGTAAAGGTAAAGCTGTGCGCAGCCCAAGCCGAAACATTGGCAATAATGCCGTCTTTTACCTTTTTCAACTGGCTGCCGTAAATACTGTAATATTTATTCCCGGTGCTGTTCGGGCCAACAAAATTGCTGTTACCCAAAGCAGAAACTTTGGCGGCAAAGCCGGCACGGTAAAAGCTGTTAAAGCTATCCGGCACGGTTTCACCCAAAAAGCGGGCCTCAAAGCTAACGGTGTAGCTAACATTAGCTTTTAAAGTAACCTGCTTAAAAACAGCGCTGCCCGCCTTGCCCGAGGCAAACTGGCGTCCAGCCTCCTCTGCGTAAACAAATGCAGCATTTTTTTCGGCAGAATTATCTACCTGCTGCCAGGGAACACGCTCTCCGGCAGTTCCGTTAAAATTGCCGTTGCCCAGCAGCTCTACGCTTTCGGCGGCGGCGTTAAAGCTAAACACCGTTACAAAAGCCGTAAATAAAAGCACTGCGGCAAGGGTTACCGAAAGAACCTTTTTCATATAATATACCTCCGTATTTCTGCAAAGTTGCGCCCGTTTTATTCGCGGGTTATTCCAAAACCTAAAACCGGCACAAAACAACTTTGTTTTCCACCAAAATTATAGCATAGTAGCACAACGCTATTCTATATCTGTTTTTGCTGTTTTTACGCTAATTTCGCACAATTTCGTAAAAAGCAACCGTTTAGCGCAGTTTTATTAAAAAATTTAAACGGGCAACAGAAGTAAGTAAATTCCATTGCCCGTTGCTTTTAAAATGTATGCAGTGAATTTTAAAATTCCAACTCGCCGCCTACTGCGGCCTCCGCATCGTTACCTAAAATGCTGCTGGAATCCATAACCGAAACCTGCGAGCTTTTAATTTTATTCATTTCAGGGGCAACATATTTTTTCATTACCAAACACCCTTTCAACTTGTAATGACGTAACCAAACAGTGTATTAATAAGCGTTTTTGTATTAATAAGCATTTTTATTATAAAGCAAAAATATGGTACAAACAATATCGGTTTAAACTGTTTTTTTACTAACTACGCAAAGAATTTTTTAGTTTAGCTGCTGTTTGCAGTTGTTGAATCAATCCCTGTTTTTTGTAATGTACTTTCTGAACTGGCCGGGCGTTTTTCCGGTGTACTCTTTAAACTTGTTGTAAAAGTTTGTCATGTTAAAATAACCGTTATTGTTGGCAATTTCGTCAATTGAAAGGGTCCAATCGCGGTCGTTATAAAAATCATTAATCACGCACTCCAACCGCACGCCCGAAATATACTCCTTTACCGAAGTATTGGTGGCTTCCTTAAAAATTGCCGAAAACCGCGAAACCGAAAGCCGGCACATCTCGGCATAAAAAGCAACGGGGTGGTGCTCGGCCGGGTTAGTGGTAATATAATCAATAGCACGGCGAATTTTGTAGCTTTTGCTTAAACTGTGCGCACCGCTTAAATTGCGGCCAATATTGTAAATTAAAGCAACGGTTAAAGAATTTAAAAGCAAATTTTTGGTTGGTGCGTCCAGCTTATTCAGCAAAATAAGCTGTTCAAAATACCAGCGCACCGAACCGGCTTTTTTAATGGTGTAAAACGGGCGCTTGGTAATATTAACGCCACAATCCTGCAACAGAGCCGGCACCTGAGTGCCCGAAAAATGTATTCGGTAAAAAATAGTGTTGCTGTTTTTCTCAAACCAGTAATCTTGGTAATCGCCCGGGCAAAACAAAATTAGGTTATTTTCGCCAACGCGGACAGCCTTGCCTTGGGGGGAGTTTCTAAAAAAGCCGTAACCCTTTTCAATAATAACAATTTGGTAATCCTTACGGCCATCCGGCCAAAAGGCGTGCCCCTGCTTTTCAGATTCGGCACTGCGAATAGCACAAGCGTAAAATTCAAAATGATATTCAGAGGCTTTATTTTTAAACTCACTAAAATTTCGAGAAGTAAAGCTACGCATTTTAATTTCCCCTTTTGTGCTGTGTTTACCCAATTAGTTTAACACATTTTAGCCGAACTTTGCAAGCCCCGGGCAATTTGCTTCAACGGTGGCTCTTACCAAAAGGCTGCCGCTTTATTGGCGGCAGCCAAACCTTAACCAACTGCCAAATACCAAAATAATTTTTATTAGCTGTAAAGTCTGCCGGTTTCTTTCCCGTTCTTGGTGCACCAGCTTTCATAAGCGGCGCCGGTGTTTTCGTTCACGAAAGCATAAAATGCAGCGGTATCAACCTCCGGGGCAGTTTCGGCATTGCTAATGGCGTTGGCCACATCAAACACGCTAACCTCAACCGTTCTGCCATACACCACAGCGCCGTTGGTTAAAACTGCGTAAGAGCGGTACAGGTACGCGTCACCGTAATAATCCTCTGCTATGCCGGTTGCAAAAGCGGTGTACATGGCAACGCCGTTTAAATCGTCCCGCCACAAAATGGGTTCAACAGCCGAACTGCCGGTAGCGGTAGCAGCGCCGGCTTTACGGTAAGCAACACCAAAGCCAATGCCGCCAATACCGTACATTTCTACCGTAGGCTCGGCAAAGGTTTGACCGGCAAGATTTGTACCCTTCCAACCAAAATTGTTTGCTTTTTGCAAATAATCTTTGCGCACCACAATGGTGCCATATTCTACCACATCGCACAGCAGGTCTTTTTCAATCGTGTTGTAAACACGCAGACCGTTTTTTTGAATATTGCCGTCGGTGTTACTTGCCGCGCGAATGGCTGCGCTAAAACCAGCCTCGTTCAATTTTCCGGTAGAACTGTCTGCCCCGGTGGTAACAATGCCGTAGGCAGTTAAATCGTACAAAGCAATATCGTCAATGTACCAATCAATGTTGCAGCTGGCGTCTACCGTGCCAATGCCAACCGCAATGGTGGCATCCTGCTCCGGCGTAAGCATTACAGAAAATTCTTTCCACTCGCCAACAGCAGCACCCTTTCCGTTCATTAAAATAGTGTAGGCACTTTTCCCAAAGGGGAAATTGGCCTTGTTAAAGTTAGAAAAACCGTCTTTCCAGTAACCAATTCGCTCAAAATTGTTTGCCTGAGCGTGGCTAGCCTGCGTTGCTAAATAAAATTTGCAGCGAAATACATAGCTGTGTCCGGCTTGAACCTGAACACCGTTTACGGCCAGTCCAATATCTTTATTCGCGGTGGCTTTTAAGGCGTAGCCGGTACCCGTAGGGCTTTGAACCCTTTCTAACAAAGCTTTAGCGCCAACCTTTTCGAATACATCGGCCACTGTAAAATCGTTCGACTCTAAATTGCCGTTAGCAATTAAGTTTTTGCCGGCATTTGCAAAGTTTGCCGTGTAGGTTGCATTTGCAGCAGAAACGGTGCGAACAGCGTTTGCCTCGCCGTCATTCCAACCGGCAAAGGTAAAGCCGGCTTTGGGGGTGGCGGTTAAGGTAACCTCGTCCCCGCTGTTATAGGTGCCTGCGCCGGTAATGGTACCGCCAACCACCTTACCGGCCACACCGGTGGTGTTAACTTTGGTTGAAACGGTAACCGACTCAACAACCTCGCAAAGGGCAACATCATCTATGGCGTAATTCGCTGCCACCTTAGCGGTATTACCACCAAAAGCCACAACCACCTGCGTGTAGCTGCTACTGTTAAAAATTAAGGTGTATTCTTGCCAAGCGGTATTTTCTTTTAAAATGCTTACAGAAAAGGTGCCTTCAATTTTATCGCTAATATTTTTAGCGGTTGTTTTTAAAATTGCAGCCGAAATATTTGTTTCATTTTTAGCGCTTAAGCTTTTGGCCCAAAAGGTTAGCCGGTACTGCTTGTTTTGTTCTACCGGCACTACGGTACCAACCGTTCGAATAAACTGGTTTGCATCGGCGGTTGGGTGAAAGCTTAAATAATTGCTGCCGGCGTGGGCGTCCTCGCTGCTTGCAACAACCGTACCGCAGGTAACATTGGTTGCAACACGGCCCCAGGCAAAGTTTTGCAGGGTACCGCCCGCATCGTACCGCGTATTTAAATCGCCGGCGGCAAAAGCCTCAAACCCGCCGTTTTTAATAATATTGCCGGAGAATTTTGCTAAAAAGGTAGAATCTTCCTCTAGAGCTGTTTCAAGCGTGTATACTGCACTGGTGCTAACCAAGGTACCGTTTTTGTACCAGCCTAAAAATTGGTTGGTTCCGGCAGCGGTGGCAGTAAGCACAGTGCCGGGCAGCCCTAAAGCGGAGGAGGCAGCAGCGGTATTATCGCCGGTAGCCTCAACCTTTACGGTTTTTAAGTCCTCGCTTTTGTATACAGCAACATCGTCTATGCAAAGCTCTTTTTCTTCGTCCGATGTCATGTTTGTTAAATTTGCGCCAAACATTAAACCAATGGCGGTGTTTGCGTTACTGTTAAATGCAACCGAGTAGAATTTCCAGGTATTACCTGTAATTTGGGCGCGCACATATTGTTTATTATCGTACTTTTGTTCAATGCTGGAGGCATTGGCGTTTACCACCCCTCCGTAAACATTTGCATTGGTAAAAGAGCTTTTGGCCCAAAAGGTTAAAAGGTATTCGGTGTTTGCCTCAACATTAAGCACCATACCTAAAGATCTTAAATAAGGGCCTTGAGCCTCATTATAGATTTGCGGCGCAACTTTAGCGTATTTTTCGCCTGTGTGGGCATCGGAACCGCTAACAATTTCTACAACCTTTGCAACACCGGAATTTAAAATTCCCCATTGGTTTACATTGTCAGGGGTAACTTTTGAAAGCGTACCAACGCTTTGACCCTCAAACCCGCCGTCGGTAACCAAATTTACCGGGGTTGCTGTGCCCTCGGCGGCGGTTGGCACAACCAAAGAAATTGCCAGCAGCACGGCCGAAAGCACTAATGCCATTTGCTTTTTTAAACAATACTTCATCATTTGCTGTCCTCCAAAATAAGTATTTTGCAAATTTCTAATTATAATATAAAACAAAAATTTATTAAAATATATATCATAATCGACTGTTTTTTTACTAAATACCCTAAAAATTTATTCACAATAATCATAAATACCGCAAGCTAATGGCTCTAAAATCCCTTAGCTTGCGGTGAAAATTGATTGGTATTTTTATATTTAATCGGTTAAAGTTGTAAATAAATACATTTCATGTGCCGTTGTAAGCTTTTCTACAATACAATTGTTGTTTAAAACGGCCGGTTCGGCAGAAGGGAGCAGTGATTTTGGGAAAACATCGCTATCTATTACATAATGCAGCTTTTGAAATGCCTTATTTTTTAAGTTCAGCTCACTTAAATCAATTTTTAGTTCACGGTTGCCGGATCCGGCCGCTTCGGCAATAATGGTATAATCCCCGTCCTTTTCAAAAACAGCAATGTGTACATCGAAATTGTTGCAATACTCGGCTTTTAAAACCCTGCTGTGCTTTTTAATGTACCGCAGCGCAGGGCCAAATTCATTGCAAATGCGTTGGGGCTGCAACCGATTAATGTATTTTTTTTTGCTGGTTTCATTGCGGTACAAACAAATAGCCTCATCAAACGGAAAAAACATGGGGTCCGGCAGGCAGGAGTTGGTCAGGCACCATTCCAACGCCGCATCAAACCCGCAATTTGCAACGGCTATTAGTGTACCAATGTTGCTAAGCTTAAAGGTTGGGTAAGCGGTGCCAAACTCGGTAATGCAAATGCTTTTGCCGTCAACATCTTTTTTGTACTGCGGGGCCAACCAGCCTTCATACTCTTGGTAAAAGCTTTGGTAGTTGTGTGCGGTGTAGCGATCTATTACCCCCGCCGCCAAGCGGTGCATGGCCGGCGGCCAGTCGTGCCCGCTAGAAGTTGATTCGGCACCCCAAATTTCAACTTTTTCTCGCTGCCCCTCACTCCGCAGCTGCGCGTCAATTTCCCTTAATGCCAGCGCATAGTATTTCTTTTTGTGTTCCGGGCCGCTACCGGTATCAAAATTAATATTGTTCGGCTCGTTCGAAATGGTTAAGGCACGCACCGGGTAGCCCAGCCCCCACAAATGCTTTAAGCAGGCGGCAACCGAGCGCGCAAATTGTTTTAGATCCCGTGGGGCGCTGCGTGCTTGGTCTTTTACCCCCGGAATACTGAACCACGGCTGTATATTTTTGCCAACAACAAAGGTAAAGTTTAACTCAATATCGGTGTCCAGCTGTTTAAAAACATCCATGTATTTTAAAAATTGCCGGAACTTTGGAAGCCCAAAATTGTATTCATCCGGTGCGGTTTGAAACCAATCGTTTTGAAACCAAACCCTGGCAATTTGCGGGCGCAAAGCCAAAATTGCCGGTTTTTCCACCTTTTCAAAAAAATCGGGATCGTACCCCATTTCTAAGCTGGTATCCATTAACTGAGTAGGCAGCACATTTACGCCGGTACCTAAAAAATCCGGATTTATGACCTTACTTTTAACCGTCACCGTATTTTGGGTTATTAACGCCGTTACCAAATTGTTTGGTGCGGTGCTAATAGCCTCTGCTGTTACCGGCTGCGGCAGTGTAATTAAATAATCCTCCCCGTAAGGTTCAGCGTTTTTGGTTGGCAGTAAAACCTGCTTGCCGTTTATTAAAGCAAAAACCGGCTCGTTTACATTTTTAACAACTAATTTGTCAATGCAGGCCTTGGGGTTAAACGGGTAAGTTTGACAACCGTTTTCTACGGTTGCAGTTGCCGGGTTTAAAATTGGTGCGCCCAGCTTTCTAAACCCTTGCACTTGGCCCTGTGTTGCACCCGAAAAAGCGCCTACTAAATCTAACCGCACTACCCCGTCTAACACACAGCCCTTTGTAAACCGAAAGCCTAAAAAATTAGCCGCAACGCCCTTGGAAAGATAAAATATTTGCGCTGCAAATTTTTTGGCGTTTTGCTGCTCAAACTTACCGGTACGGTCAAATTCGCCTATTTTGTTTTCGGGGCGGTAAAGGGTAGCTTCCTCCTGCCCCAAATAAACCTCGTAGCTGCCGTAACCGTAATCGCTTTGGTAAGCAACATAGGTAGAAATTAAAATAGCTTGAACCGGCCAACGGCCGTTTAAACAGTAGGTTAAAGTAAACGGAAGCTTTTTACATTCCAACTGTACATGTTTTCGGTCAAACATAACACGATCTTTGGTTAAAGCGCTGAGGGCACCGCCGTGCAGGCTTTTTACAATAACCTCGCACCCGCTTTCACTTTTAAGCTTTGGTTCCGGGCATTTTTCCAACAAATTTGCCGTTAAATCTAATTTATTAATGTCGGCCATTAAGGCGCTTTCTACCAGTGTTGATTCCATAACTTCCACCCCATAAAAAATAAATATTTAACAGCATTATAGTTTAATAACGGGAGCAGTACAATATCAAAATAAACTGTTTTTTTAAAAAATTAATTAAATTGTTTTGCGGTAAAAGGAAAAATAAGCAAAGCTTAGCACCGTTACCGCCAAATTGGGTTAGCCTTTAAAAACAAAAGCCTTTTAAGCCCCGCCACCAAAAGGTTTATTGAATATTTGCCCTTTTTGGAGGAAAGGTAAAAAGAAAAGCCGCCAAAAAACGCTTGCCAAAGCAAAACCGCGCTGCAAAAAGCCTTGCAGCGCAAAAAAACAGCAAGGCCGCCAAGCTGCAGCCTTGCTGTTTTAATGATGCAATATAGAATTGTTGTTTTAAACTGAATAAAAACGGTATTTTACTGCCAATTGGCCTTGCAAATTAAATTTATTCCCCCCGGCGGGAGCCAGCTAACCTTAGCTGTGCAATGGCACGGGAAAGGTTGGTTTGCGCTGCGCGGTATTCTAAAATACTCTTTTTTTGCAGCATAGCCTCTTTGGCGGCGTCGGCTAAACGGCGGGCACGGTTCGCGTCAATTTCCTCCGGGCGTTCGGCGGCGTCCACCAGCACTAAAACATCGTTATTTTCTATTTTTAACAGCCCGGCCGAAACGCTGGCCAAAAGGTCCTCCCCGCCAGGGGTGCGGTAGGTCATAATACCGGGCACAATGGCGGTAATGGTGTTGCTGTGCCCGGCTAAAACGCCGTACTGCCCGTTAGAGGTTGGAACCATTAACGATTCACATTCCCCTTCGTAAAAGGTGTTGTCAGCTTCTAAAATATGAATTTTAAAGCTTTTCATCAGGCATCCTCTTTCAGCAGCGCGTCGGCCTTTTTCTGAACATCCTCAAGGGTGCCAACATTGTAAAAGGCGGCCTCGGGGTATTCATCCATTTCGCCGTTAATAATGGCCTTAAAACCGCGTACCGTTTCGCTAACCGGAACATAAATGCCTTGTACACCGGTAAATTTTTCGGCCACATGAAAAGGCTGCGCTAAAAATTTTTGTACTTTACGGGCGCGGGTAACAATTTTTTTGTCCTCCTCGCCCAATTCGTCCATACCTAAAATGGCAATAATATCCTGCAGCTCGTTGTACTTTTGCAAAACCTCCTGCACCTTACGGGCAACCTCGTAATGCTCTTTTCCCACAACGCTTGCCTCTAAAATTCGGGAGGTGGATGCCAACGGGTCAACTGCCGGGTAAATGCCCTGTTCGGCAATTTTTCGGCTTAAAACGGTTGTGGCGTCCAAATGGGTAAAGGTGGTAGCCGGGGCCGGGTCGGTTAAATCGTCGGCCGGTACATAAACTGCCTGTACCGAGGTAACCGAGCCGCTTTTGGTAGAGGTAATACGCTCCTGCAGCGCGCCCATCTCCTCGGCTAAGGTTGGCTGGTAGCCTACGGCCGAGGGCATTCGGCCAAGCAGTGTAGAAACCTCGCTGCCCGCCTGCACAAAACGAAAGATGTTGTCAATAAACAGCAGCACATCCTTATGCTGTTCATCTCTAAAATATTCGGCCATGGTAAGACCCGAAAGGGCCACGCGCATCCGCACGCCGGGTGATTCGTTCATTTGGCCAAAAACCAGCGCCGTTTTATCGCAAACGCCGCTTTCGCGCATCTCGTTCCAAAGGTCGTTGCCCTCACGGCTGCGCTCGCCAACGCCGGTGAAGACGGAATAGCCGCCGTGCTCGGTCGCGACATTGTGGATGAGCTCCTGAATGAGCACCGTCTTGCCGACGCCAGCGCCGCCAAACAGACCGATCTTGCCGCCCTTGGGATACGGCTCCAGAAG
>OIZO01000135.1_pt1 | contig 60567 bp, 56 predicted proteins | sample 1588551 | NCBI WGS metagenome assembly OIZO01 (sample SAMN03283271) | human gut metagenome | biome: human-associated habitat; material: feces | host: Homo sapiens | place: Peru | collected 2012
GCTGTACGATGGTACCGCTTGTTCGCAAAAAACGAAAAACGCCAAACTTGCCATAAGTTCGATACTTGTGGCAAGTTTAAAACCTCTCCGTCAACACTTCGTGTTGCCACCTCTACTTATAAATAAGTGGAGGCATAATTCGGTTGAATATATCGGCGTGTTTCAGGAGCTTTATCGACAGTCTAAATGTATTATTATGTAAAAACGAAAAGAGGTACTTTTATGGACTACCTTATCATGATTTTGCGATATGTTGCTCCCGTTGCCGCAGTTCTTATATTGGCAACCTGCATTATATCGCTGTTTCGCAACCGTCCGAGAGTGCACAAACTTGCCCGCCTCATCGACCAAAACGACGGCAATATAGTTGAAATCACTCATTGGGAAACTTCAATCGGCAAAAGCAAGGCAAACGATATTGTTTTGCCGCTTCCGACCGTTGCCCGTTTTCATGCGGTTATTGCCAAAAAGCGCAAGGATTGGGTGGTAACCGACACTTCTGCTCGTGCAATCGGCATTTTGGTAAACGGCGAAAAGGTTGACGGCAGTTGCGTGATTGAAAACAACGATATTATCACAATCGGCAATATTCCGCTTAAATTTGAATGTGAAGAGGCTCTTTCGTCAAACAGCAAAAAGCAGATAAGAAATGAGGCTCAGCCGAGCGGCGAAAAATCAAAAACCGTTGCTTACGGCGTTCTTGTTGATATAAAAACAAAAAAGCCTATTTACCTCAAAAAGCAGGATGTACTCATCGGCAGGGGCGAGGATGCGGATATTCGCATTATGTCGCAAACCGTAAGTTCGCACCACGCCAGAATTTATAAAACATCGAGAGGTTGGGCACTTTCCGATTTGGACAGTCACAACGGAACAAAGCTCAACGGCAGATTTTTGACACAGTCACAGCTTATTTTTGATGAAGATATGATAACCTTCGGTGACAGGGTGTTCATCTTCTATGAGAGGTAAGATTATGAAAGATAAAATTAAAAAGCCGGTCAGAATAAAGCCGGTCAATAACTTTGCGTTGCTGTTTGTGCTGTCGCTTTTTCAGCTTGTAACAGGCTTTGCGGGTGCAAATTGCGGTGACGTTTTTGAACCAAAAGTTATGATAGCGTTGGCACTTCTCATTGCAACGGAATGGGTGTATTTGATTTTCTTTTACACCGTTTTTCACAGAAGAAATTTTGAACTCGAAATCATTGCGTTTTTCCTGTCGGGAGTGGGTCTTGTGACCATCGGCAGTAAAAATGCGGACGCCGCTTTGAAGCAGTATTTTATAATTTTGGCAGGAATTTTGATTTTCATATTTTTGATGTTCCTGCTCGGCTATGTTGATTTATGTATGAAACTGCGTTTGTATGTGGCAATCGGTGCACTTTTGCTTTTGCTTGTCAATCTCGTAATTGCAAGTCCAAAACTCGGTGCACGAAATTGGATAACCATCGGCGGCATAACGCTTCAACCGTCGGAATTTGTCAAGGTTGCGTTCATTTTTGTCGGCTCGGCAACGCTTGAAAAAATCCAAACTTCAAAGAATATCATTGCATTCATCGGCTTCTCAATGGCAGTTGTCGGTTCGCTTATCATCATCAAGGATTTCGGCACGGCGCTGATTTTCTTTGTCACTTTCCTCATCATTGCGTTTATGAATTCGGGCGACATCAAAACCATAGTTTTGGCGGTTGCTTCGGCTGTGATGGGCAGTGCAATCGTGCTCAAATATCGTAGCAATATCAAGAATAGATTTGCGGTTTACCGCCATGTTATGGAGCCTGAATTCTACTATTCAACAGGCTATCAGCAGAGCCGTGTGCTTGTCGGTCTTGCAAGCGGCGGACTGCTCGGTCTCGGCATCGGCAACGGCAATATTCGCAATATCGGCGAGTCAACAAACGACCTTATTTTCGGCGTAATTTGCGAGGAGTGGGGCTATCTTTTCGGTATCGCACTTGTGCTTTCTTTCGTGTGCATTGCGGTGTCGGCACTTATGAATTCCATCGCTTCCCGTTCAACATTTTATTCAATCGCTTCCATTGCAAGTGCGGGAATGCTGCTTTTCCAAACCGCACTTAACATTTTCGGCATAACCGATATTTTGCCACTCACAGGTGTAACGCTTCCGTTCGTCAGCCAGGGCGGTTCAAGTATGATGTGCTGTTGGGCGGTGCTTGCGTTCATCAAGGCTTCGGATGTCCGTACCTACAATTATCTTGGAGGTGCAAAGAAGAAATGAAAATGATTACCAAACGAGGAATTTTCCTCTGGATTATGTCGCTTGCGTTCGTTGTCGGTCTTGTTTTTATGACCGTTTCACTTGTGCAAAACGGCGACACTTGGGTTATGAAACGCTTTAACCACCATGTTTACAGCAACGGCGAACTCATTGGTGCAGGTACGATTTATGACAAGGACGGCGATGTTCTTGCCGAAACCAAGGACGGCGACCGTGTTTATTCCGATTCTGCCACAACCCGAAAGTCAACACTTCATGTTGTCGGCGACCCAAAGAACTTTATTTCAACAGGCGTTCAGTCTGTTTATTCCGCAAGGCTCACGGGATACAGCTTGCTTTTCGGCGTGCATAATATTCAAAAATACGGCAAGGGCAACGACCTCAAACTCACCATTGACCGTGATATTTGCGATGAAGCGTACAAGGCACTTGACGGCAGAAAGGGCACCGTGGGCATTGTAAATTACAAAACGGGCGATATTGTTTGCTCCGTTTCGTCACCGTCATATGATGTTGAGGATGTTCCCGACAACCTTTTGACAAGCGAAAGATACGAGGGCGTTTACATCAATCGTCTTTTGGATGCTCACTATGTTCCCGGCTCAACCTTTAAACTTGTCACAGCAATTTGTGCAATCGAAAACATTCCCGATATTTATTCGAGAGAATGGGTGTGCGACGGCGAATATCAACCCGAAAGCGGCGTGGCAATCAAGTGTAACGCAAATCACGGCAAGCACATCAATTTTAAGGACGCACTTGCAAAGTCGTGCAACTCCGCTTTTGCCCAAATCGCCATTGAACTCGGTCAGGAAAAACTTGCAACTACTGCAAAGGAACTCGGCATCGGCTCTGCCGTAACAGTCAGCGGAACTATTGATTCTTATGCGGGATATTTTGACGCAACCGACAAAATCAAACTCGGCGTTGACGCTCTCGGTTGGACAGGCATCGGTCAGGGCAACACCCGAATTGCACCGATAACCATGCTTCGTATCGTGGCGGCTGTTGCCAACGGCGGCAATGCGGTTTCGTTCAATATTGTTGATTCTCTTGCAAATCAGGCAGGCAAGGCACTTGACTTTACACTGCCGAGCAATCAGCTTTCAATGATGAATTCCGATGTTGCGGCAAAACTCAAGGAAATGATGCGTTATAATGTCATAAATCATTATGGCGAAAGCAGATATAAAGGGCTTAATCTCTGTGCAAAGTCGGGCACGGCACAGATAGACAGCGACGAAAGTCACAACATTGCGTGGTTTGTCGGCTTTATGGACGACAGCGAGCACCCGTATGCCTTTGTTGTTGCAATCGAAAACGGAAATTCAGGCTCACAAACAGCAGGTCCTGTTGCAAAACGAGTCCTCACAAAACTTGTTGAGTCGGAATAATCATAACGCAACTTAATTCATAACAACCTCAATATTCGCATATAATCCTTTGGTGATATTATGCGTATGTTAACTTTTAAACTAAAACCAAAAACTATTTTCGGGCTGATTCTTCTCCTGACGGGTGTAATCGTGATTCTTGTGACCTTTGTCGGCAATCATCCGGCAAAACCTGCCTCAAAATCAACGGTTGTGTCGTGCAAAACCGCCGAAGAACGGGTAAATTATATCAACTCTCTCGGCTACAAAACCGATTCAAACGAGGAGAGTAAGGAGATAATTATTCCGCAAAAATTCAACGAAGTGTACAATAAATACAACGAAATTCAAAAACAGCAGAACTTTGATTTGACCGCCTACAAGGGCAAAACCGCTGTGATGTACACATATCATATTACAAATTACGGCGATAACGACAATGTTATTGCTAACCTGATTGTCCTCGACGGCGAGCTTATCGGCGCAGATTTGTGCGACACCTCTGCTGATGACGGATTTTTGGTAGCACTTAATGACAAGACTTGACAAAATTTTATCCACACAACTTAATATTTCACGCTCGGACGCCAAAACAATGCTCAAAAAAGGCAGAGTTTCGGTCAACGGCACGGTCACAAAAACGGCAGATACCAAGTGTGCCGACAGCGACATTGTCACGGTTGACGGCGAGCAAATTGCGTACTCAAAATTCGTCTATATTATGATGAACAAACCGCAGGGCGTGATTTCCGCTTCCGACGGCAAGGGCGAAAAAACTGTGGTTGACTTGCTTCCCGACAGTATGAAAAGGCGTGGACTTTTTCCGGCAGGCAGACTTGATAAGGACACAACCGGCTTCGTTCTCATCACGGATGACGGCGAATTTGCCCACTCGATTTTGTCGCCGTCACGGCATATCGACAAAACTTATGTTGTCCATCTTGACAAGCCGATTACTTTACAGTTAATTGAGGATTTTAGGGGCGGAATGGAACTTAACGGCGAGAAATTGCTTGAAGCCGAGGTCACCCCGATTGACGGCGATTTGACCGTCTGCAAAGTCGTGCTCAGGCAGGGGCTTTATCATCAGGTCAAGCGTATGTTCAAAAAACACGGCATAACCGTCACGGCACTTGACCGTGTAAAAATGGGCAATTTGTCGCTCGATTCTTCACTCAAACCGGGCGAAAGTCGATATTTGACCGCCGAAGAGCTTGATTTGATTTGTAGCAAATAGTGTGTTTGGCATTGTTTGAATACTATATATTGTGTATTTTGTAAAGCCTTAGTCAAAAGTAACAAAAATTAGAAAAATATTTGGTAAAAAGGTTGCAAATTTGTCAAACCTCTTGTATAATATATACAACAGGTTTGATATTTTTTTGTGCAGTATTTGAGTATGTTGCACCGTGGAGGAGATTTTATGCCTAACAGATTATTTCAAAGTATCATAAATCAAATGCGTGACGCAACCGACAGAATCATCGGCGTCGTTGACGATACCGGCACTGTCATTTCTTGCAGCGAGCTCGGCTTAATCGGCGAATCTCGCAAGGGCGTTGTTGCCGCCGGAGTTTTCAGCGGAGCACAGGTTTGCGTTGACACCTGCACATACAAGGCTTTCGGTGACGATGTTCATCCGGAGTACGCCTGCTTTGTTGACGGCACGGACGAAACAAGCCGTCGCTATGTGTCAATTATCGCAGTTGCGCTTGACCAAATTAAGAAAAATAACGACGAAAAGTTTGACCGTTCAAACTTTATCAAAAATGTAATACTCGACAATATTCTTCCGGGTGATATCTACATCAAATCTCGTGAACTTCGCTTCAACAATGATGCCACAAGGGTTGTGTTCATCATCCGCATTGCGGAACACACCGATGTTTCCGTTTTTGATGTTGTGCAAAACTTCTTCCCTGACAAAACAAAGGATTTCGTTATCAGCATCAGCGAAACCGATATTGCACTTATCAAAGAGGTACGCCCAAATGTTGATTCCAAGGATTTGGAAAAGCTTGCACAGTCTATTTGCGACACTCTTTCAACCGAGTTTTATTGCCAGGCTGTTGTCGGCATCGGCACTTGCGTAACAGGTATTAAGGACCTTGCAAAATCTTTCAAGGAAGCACAGGTTGCACTCGAAGTTTCCAAGGTTTTTGATAACGAAAAAACTATCATCAACTATGATAATTTGGGCATTGCCCGCCTTATCTATCAGCTTCCTACCACCCTTTGCGAGATGTTCCTCAAGGAAGTATTCAAAAAGGGCAGTATCGAGTCGCTCGACCAGGAAACTTTGTTCACCATTCAAAAGTTCTTTGATAATAACCTTAATGTTTCCGAAACTTCAAGAAAGCTCTTTGTTCACAGAAACACACTTGTTTACCGTCTTGAAAAAATTAAGAAGCTTACAGGCCTTGATTTGAGAGAGTTTGACGACGCAATCGTGTTCAAAGTAGCACTCATGGTTAATAAATATCTTGACTCTACTCCAATAAAGTATTAATATATAATTAATATATACCAATTATATAAACTAAACCCGTAGGGGCGGATACCATCCGCCCGTTTAGGCTACATCGGCTATACCCGACTTCGTCGGTTTGGCATATAAATGTAATCGGCTTGATTAAGTTATTCCAAGGTATGTGTATTTTGTACATAGACAAAGCAATATGAATATCGTCCTTTAAATCTTTTTTACAAAAAAATGATTTTTTAGGAAAATTTTTGTTGACTTTTTTGTACGCTTATACTATACTTATGGTGTGATCTAATCAAGAACTTTGGATTGCAATCTGATTTGGGAGGTAATAATTTAAGAATTAACACACTAAAGACTGCAGAACGAGAACAATCTGCGAAACACAAAAACAAAAACAAAATTCAAGGAGGAGTTTTATAATGAAACTTGCAAAGAAAACATTATCAGTTGCTCTTGCTGCTGTTATGGCTGCTTCTTCACTTGCTGGTACAGTTTCAGCATTCGCTGCTGACAGCGTATTGCCTTCAGTACCATCATACAAGGCAATCACAGTAGGATCAACTAAGGTTACACCTGATGTTAAAATTGACACAAAGTATGCTACAAAGAATGCAGCTGATTTGGATAAGCAAATCGACTCTACTACATACAACAACTACTACTCATTCACACCTGCTAAGACAGGCAAGTACACAGTTGCTGTTGAATCAACACCTTTGTATCATGGTTACAACAAGGTAACATACGATAAGATTATCGCTAGCTATCCAAACTTCAAGAGCATGACTGCAGATCAGCAGAATCAAATCAAGAAGAGCGCTTTGGAAAAGGCTTATGTATGGGCAAACAGCTATGCTGGTCTTTATGCTGACGATGCATTCACAACAGAAATCACAAAAGACAACTACACCACATATCTTCAGGATAAGGTTGTTCTTAACAACATTGACGGCGAAGATGCATTCCTTAACGGTGTAGGTACAGCTGTAACAAGCGCTACAACTTCAACTACAGAATATGTAACTTCTTATAAGTACGATGCTACTAAGAAGGACGTAGTAGCTGACAAGAAGGACTTCAAGGCTTCAGCTCCTGCAAAGTACACAACTGTTGATACTTACCTCACAAAGGGCAAGACATACAAGTTTGTTGCTACTGTTGCTGACAAGGCTACACTCATCACTTCTAAGGAAGTAAAGAACGCTAAGGGCGAAGTTGAATCAGTTCAGGCTGTTAAGACAGCTGCTCCTGCTTCTGCAACAATCACAATCGCTAGCGCTGAAGGCGTTACATATGACAAGACATTCGTAATGGCTTCTAAGAAGCAAAAGGTAGAAGTTCCTTACAACTATGTTGGCGGCGTAATCGATGCAAAGACCGGTAAGTACTATGTAGAAAGAGACGTTTATGTAGCAAAGGTTGCTGCAACAAACGAAAGCGTTGCTACATCTATCAAAGTAGACGACACATACAACGGTGCAAAGGTAACTGCATTTGTAAACAACTCAAAGGCTCTTCAGTCACTTACACTTGGTAAGAATGTTGAATCAGTAATCGGTTGCGATGCAACTGGTGCTCCAAACCTCACAAAGGTTGTTATCAACAATCCTGACCTCGAAGTAACAGCTGGTATGTTCTCAGTTAAGGATACTGTAATCACAGCTCCTGCAAACTCTGTTGCTTACAAGACAGCTCTCTATGCTGGCTACAAAGTAAACGTAACTTGCGCTCACAAGTGGGTTGTAACAAAGGCTGCTACAATCTTCGCTACAGGCGTAAAGAAGTGCTCAGAATGTGACGCTACTGCAACTGTTGCTAAGGTAAGATTTGCTCCAACAGCTAAGGCTTCAAAGAAGTCAATCGTTGTTAAGGGTAACGCTGGTAAGGTTGCTAAGCTTGCTGTATGGGTTTACGATGCAAATGGTAAGCTTGTAAAGAAGCAGGTTAAGAAGAACGTTACAAAGAACACAGTTAAGGTTGCTAAGGCTGGTAAGTACACTGTAAAGGTTAAGGCTTACGGCACAAACGGCGCTAAGACAGCTTCTGTAAAGAAGACAGTAAAAGTAAAGTAAGTTTTTAGTGTAATTTAAAATTAAATTATTATAGTTCTCAAAGTGGCCCGGTGCTCTGTTAAAGAGCACCGGGTTTTACTCTGTTAAAATAAAAAAGGCTCCCTTGTGTAAAGGGAGCTGTCACAAAGTGACTGAGGGATTGTATTTAATTTTATTTAACATTATTCAACCACTTCATCGCACTGTGTGCCGCAACATTTCCCTCGCCTACGGCTTTTGCAATTTGGTACGGAGTGCCTGTGCAGTCGCCTGCGGCAAAGCAACCGTCAATGCTTGTTTGCATATTTCTGTCAACAACAATGCTTCCCTGTTCAACTTCAAGTTTATTCAAAAGCACATCGGCGGCAACAGCCTGTTTGATGAAAAACACACCGTCAACATCAAGCTTTGTTCCGTCCGCAAGCTCAATGCCCGACACCTTGCCGTCACCGATAACCGCAGTGATTCTTGACTCAAGATGTGTAACATTCGCCTTGTCAAATTTCGACTCAAACCTGTGCGAATAGTAAACCTCGCTTGCAAGTTCGCTCAAATACTCAACTTCCTCTTCGCTGTCTGCATTGTCGCAGAATACGGCGATTTTTTTGTCTTTGTACAGCATTCCGTCACAGGTTGCACAGTAGCTTACTCCTCTGCCGAGAAGTTCTCGCTCGTTTGGCAACGGCTTGATTGTTTCCGCACCGAGGCAAAGTATAACCGTCCTTGCTTCAAACATTTTTCTGTCTGCAAGCAAGGTGAATTTGTCTTTCATTTTGTATATTCCCGTTATTCTCTCATCGGTAATTTTAATTTCCATTGAGTTAAGGTGTTCACGCATTTTTGCGTTGAGTTCTTTGCCGGATATGTTTGGCAAACCCGGATAGTTATTGATTTTTTCGGATATTTCCACCTTGTGTGAAAGCTCATTTTGACCGAAAAGAACAAACGACTTATTCCTGATTTTGCAATTTATTGCCGCAGAAATTCCTGCCGGTCCGCTTCCGATTATAGCTATATCAAACATTTTTTCACATCCTTTGTGGTTATTATACCATATATAGCACCTAATTACCATTGCTAACAAAATTTAGTGTGTTGCGTTTTTGTACAAAATGTGATATTATATAAAAAGAAAGTTACAAATTGTAATAATTTGAATGTTCCACACAGGAGGTACAAAATGAAAAAGTTTATTTCGCTTGCGATGTCGGCTGTAATGTTTTTTTCAAGCGTCGCTGTCGGCACGGTTGTTCAAGCAGGAACTGTTGAAGATAATTTGAGAGCACAAGGTTTTTCGGAATCGTATATTGAGGACTTGGCGGCTTTGCAAAAGGCGCATCCGAATTGGAGGTTCGTTGCGTTTAAAACAGGTCTTGATTTTGATGATGCCGTAAAAGGTGAGCTTGCGGGTACACCGACTACCGAAACAAATTTGCGTGCATATCTTGACCCTCGCAATTGGCTTAATGAAAAGTATATTTTTCAGTTTGAAAGCATAAAAAAGAGTGACGCCGTTCAGTCTGTTTCAAGCGTGAATGCTATTCTTAAAAACACATGGATGGCAAACAGCAAGATAAATTACTTTGACACTCAGGGTATCAGCAAAACCGTAACAGAGGTTAATACATATGCCGATGCAATGATTAAAGCATCAAATTATACAAATATGAGTGCAAATTACATTGCCGCAAAAATCCGTCAGGAAAACGGCGGAGCAACATATTCGGCAACGGCTGTTTGCGGAACAAGGCCGCCGTTTCAGGGAATATTTAATTATTTTAACATCGGCGCTTACACCACCGCTATGGATGGACTTGCTTGGGCGGCAGGTTTTTTAAAGGCTAATAAAGATACGGTACTTTATGATAGCACAAATGCCACAGCTTCTCCGATTGTTACTGTTTCAAACGGTCAGCGTATGACATATGTTAAAGAAGACGGTGAATATTATAGAGTAACTCTTTATAATGAACTCGGCAACGGTAAATACGAGGACAAGGAAACAGGATATATTCTCAAATCAGATGTAAACACAACTTATATGGGCAACTACGGCAGACCGTGGACAGACCCAAACAAGGCTATTTATTACGGTGCAAAGTACATTGCTAACGGTTATCTTACATATCAATATACAATGTATTTGCAAAAATTTAATGTTAATGCACAGTCGGGCAATTTGTACAGACACGAATATATGACAAATGTCAGCGGTGCGGCAAGTGAGGGTTATCATTTGTATAGCGGATATTCAAATGCAGGACTTCTCAACAGTGCTCACACATTTTACATTCCTGTTTTCGACAATATGCCGAATGATAACTCTAATATTACAACAACTGCTCCGACAACCACAACAAAAAATTACACTCCGGCAAAGGTTAAGTTAACAAGTCTGACAGCACTTAAAGGTCACAAGATTAAGGCAAACTGGAACAAGTGCTCAACCTCTGCAACAGGCTACCAAATCTATTGGGCAAAGGACAAGAAGTTCAAGAAAGTTGTTGCCAAAACAACTACAAAAGGCAGGTCAAAGGTAACTTACACCGGCAAAAACTTCACCAAGGGCAGAAAGTATTATGTAAGAATCCGTGCTTATAAAAAGGTAGGCGGCAAAACATATTACGGCCCGTGGTCAAACATCAAAGCAAAAACTGCAAAGTAAAAACGGAGAAAATATATTTCAGAGAAGAGAAACAATATGAATTTAAAACAAATTGCAAAAACATTTTTATCAATTACAAATCCAAAATTGGAAACAGAAATATCATATAGGTTCAGTTTTAATAAAAAATTGGATTTGAAAAATCCAAAAACAATTAATGAAAAACTATTATGGCTGAAATTAAATACTTACAATAATAATGATGTAGTAACAAATTGTATTGACAAGTATAAAATCAGGGAATACCTTCATTCAAAGGGGTTGGACGAACTTCTTCCAAAACTTTATGGAGTGTATGACAGTGCCGATGATATTGATTGGGAGTCATTGCCGAATTCATTTGTAATTAAGTGTAATCACGGTTGTGGATATAATGTTCTTGTTAAAGATAAAAAAACATTTAACAAGAACGCTGCTGTTGAGCAACTAAATGCATGGATGAAAGAGGATTATTGGAAACTCAGTGCTGAAATACAGTATAAATACATTAAAAAGAAAATTATTATTGAAGAATTTTTAGAAGACCTTGTATGTTATAAATTCTTTTGCTTTAACGGAGTTCCGAAAATTTTGTACATGAGCACAGATGTGTGGAACGGTGATGTTTTTGAAAAGGACAAATACATTGATTACTATGACATGAATTTTAATAGGATTGAATGTAAACTTAAAGGTCACGATAATTCTTCGGTAAAGCCTCAAATCCCTGTTACATTTGATGAGATGAAAAGACTTTCAAAGATTTTAAGTGCAGATTTTCCGTTTGTAAGAGTTGATTTGTATGAATCTAAAGAAAAAGTATACATTTCAGAATTGACATTTTTGCCGACTGCCGGTTTTATGCATTTAACCCCTGAAAGTGTTTTGGATGAATGGGGAACATGGTTAAATATAGAATAAAAAATACTCCTGCAAAATTGGTTGCAGGAGTATTTTTATAAATAAGTATATTACTGAATTTCTCTTTTCTTTGCGAGGGTTTCGCTGATTTCGGCTTTCTTGGTACCTACAACATCATACTTAATCATAGGAATGATTGAGAGAAGTGCAAGAATACCCGGAAGGGCAGTGTATGCAAAGAATATAATGTTCTTTGTGCTGAGGTCAAATGTGCCTGTTGCAAGGCCGTCATAGTAGCCCGAAGCCTGAACAAAGATGAGTCCGACAGCTGTGCCGAGAGCAAGGCAAACCTTGATTGTAAGAGTGAGGATTGAGTAGCAGGTGCCTTCCATTCTCTTGCCTGTTTTGTATTCGTAGTAGTCCACGCAGTCCGCTGTCATAATCATTGGCATAAGTGTTACGGCACCAAACTGCAAGCCGATAAGGAACAAGCTTGCGTAGAATAAAACGGTAAGCACCATATTGCTTGGGGATTTGAACCAGAAGTAGCCGACTGCAAATGAGAAAATCGAAGCGGCAAAGCCGTAAACCGAAAGAAGAATGTAAGCTTTTCTTTCGTCCAATTTTTTGATGAGCAACGGGCAAAGTGCCATGCTTATCATAGAGCCGACGGCGGTTACAATACCCAAAACGGCAACGAGGTTTTGGCTTCCGAGAATAACGGTAGCAGCCTGAACCTGAATGCCCATTGCCATTTGTCTGCCGAAGCCGAGGAAGTAAGAAACAATTACAAGCATAAACGGCTTGTTGTCTTTGAGGGCAAAAAGCATATCTTTTGCGGTTGTTTTTTCGCCGGATTCAACCGTAACACGCTCTTTGTTGAGGAGCGGAATGAGTGCAAAAAGTATGCAGCCTAAAATTGCCGTAAGAATTGCAGTGCCGAGATATTCGCCGGCAATCATCGGGGTGTCTGTTTCGCCCGATTTTACAAAAACCTTTGAGCCGCCCGGAATGATGAGGCAAACAATAGGCACGATAACAACGCAAGCGCTGAAGCCTACCTGCTTGAAGGTGTTGGAAATAGAAACAACATTTGTTCTTTCTGTCGGGTTTGGTGTGAGAGCGGCGGCGATACCCTGCGACGGAACATCACCCATTGTCATTGCAATGCTCCAAATAAGATATGTGCCGAAAATCCAAATGTATGTTGCAACCTTGTTGTCCTTAAACGGAACATCAATAAACACAACCGCCGTGAAAACAAGAAGCGGAACGATTGAATACACAATCATACTTTTGAATTTGCCCATTTTACTCTTTGAGCGGTCAACCAAATTACCTACGACAGGGTCGGCAACTGCGGAAACGATTTTTGCAATCAAGATGAGAATTGCAACCACCGATACATTTGCACCCAAAATCGAACCGTCAAATTCTGCCTGATAGCTGTTGAGCAATCCGACTATTGCCTGAAAGCCGAACAGACCGAGAGAATAAGCGGCAATTTCTTTGAAGTTAAGATATTTTTGCTTTGCAATATCTTTTGTAGCTTCAGCCATTGTTTTTTACCTCACTTTTAAATTTTTAAATAAAATAAGCCAAGACAGAATAGTACAATCCTGCCTTGGCGTCTTTGCCATGACAAAGAAGAAATTTTAGATTAATCCGAAAATACTTCTTTGAAAATATCTACATTAGCCATTCTCATAACCGAGCTGAAAAGCTTTGAGCCGTAAACAGGCATAAGACGGTTGAAAACGCTCATTGCGTGTGCATCAAAGCCGTGAACCTGCATAGGAGCCTTGTGCTCGATGCCGAACATAATCATCTTAACCATCTTGTCGCAATCGGTTGAAATCATATCCATAACCTTTGCGCCGCTGCTCATATCAGCATCGCCCTGACCGGAGAAAATGTCTGTCTTTGTGAAGCCCGGGCAAACAAGACCAACATACATCTTGCCTTGGAACTCAACACGAAGTGCTTCTGTAAAGCCCTTGAGTGCTGCCTTTGATGCAGAATACATTGATGTGCCTGCAAGAGTCATAAGAGCGGCAGATGAGTCAATGTTGATGATAGCCGGTGTGCTTGACTGAAGAAGCATCGGCAACATTGTTTTAACCGAATATACGCAAGAGTAGAAGTTGATGTTCATTGCTCTTTCGATTTCGTCATAAGAATATTTGTCAAATCTCTTGAATTTTGGAAGAATACCTGCATTGTTGATAAGAATATCAACCTTAATGCCCTTTTCGTTGAGCTCGTTTGCAAAGTTCTCCCAATTTTCTTTAACGCTTACATCAAAAAGCTCGTATGAAAATTGCTTTGCATATGTTTCGCCGAGTTCTTCAATGAAGTGAAGCATTTTCTTTTCGTTTCTTGCTACGCCGATAACGGTGCAACCGTGTTTTTTGATAAGTGTTGCGGCAATACCTGCACCCATACCGCCCGATGCGCCGGTAACAACTACGGTTTTGCCTTGAAGCCAACATGTATTCATATGTATATCCTCCGAGTAATTATTTGTGTTTTCATACGCTATAATGATACTACAAAATTGTCCGATTGTCAAATGTCAAATAGAATGTTAAAGTACATTTTTTTGTTCGTCAACTTGATATATAATGTATTATAATGTATAATCAATATGTAATTGTTTATCGTAGCGGCGAGCTGTGTTCGCCTCTGGCTGTCGATAAAGCCCCTATTAACACAAACGAAAGTGAGATATATTATGAATTTTACCGAATTGCCAAACGGAATGGTTGAGAGTTTTGTGCTCCTCAAAAAATGTGAAGAAAAAAAGACAAAATCAGGCTCAATTTATCTTGATGTCGTTATTTGCGACAAAGACGGAGAAATGAGCGGCAAATGGTGGGATTATCAGCCAAACGGCATTTTTTCATCAGATATGATTGTTAAAATTCGCGGAAGCGTAGAACAATATAACGGCAGGGATCAGTTCAGAATTTCGCAAATGCGTCCTGCGTCGGCAAATGATGATTACAATCTTGCCGACCTTGTGCCGAGTGCCGAGGTTGGCGGTGCACAGCTTTTTGATATGATTCACAAAAGAGTTGAGGCGTTTAGGGATGAGGATTTGAAAGCGATTGTGCTGTCTATTATTGACGACAAAAAGGACAAACTCGTAACCTATCCTGCCGCACTTCGACTTCATCACGCAATCGTCGGCGGCCTTATGTATCACACAATGAGTATTGTCCGTATGGCAGAGGAAATTTGCAAAATTTATCCAAACGTCAACAAAGATTTGCTTCTTTCGGGTGTAATTCTTCACGATGTTGCAAAAACATGGGAACTTGAAACTTCTCAATCGGGACTTGCAAGCGGTTACAGCACCGAGGGTGAACTTATCGGCCACCTTGTAAAAGGTGCAATGTATGTTGACGAAACGGCTAAAAAACTCGGCATTTCGGGTGAAAAGGTTACACTTCTTGAGCATATGATTTTGTCACACCACGGAATTCCGGATTACGGTGCGGCTGTTCGTCCAATGTTCCTTGAGGCGGAGATTTTGTCAACTCTCGACTCACTTGACGCAACGATTTACGAGATTAACAACGCTCTTGACGGCGTTGAAAAAGGCGGTTTTTCCGACAGGCAGTGGGCACTCGATAACAGAAAATTATATAATCATCATCTCGGCGACCCAAGCCACAAGGTGAACTTCTGATAATCGTAGGGGAAGATATTATCTTCCCGACAGATTTTTGTGAAACACATATATGAAAGGTTAAAATTATGGGAATGACTAATGCAGTCGAGCAGGACAGCTGGACGGAAATCGCTGTTACTGTTGACACAAAAGATATAGACGCCGCAGGCGACATTGCAAATATGGTAGTGCCGTACGGCATTTACATTGAGGATTATTCCGCTCTTGAAGAGGAAACAATGGAGATTGCCCACATTGATTTGATTGAGGAATCTTTGCTTGAAAAGGACAGAACAAAGGGCATAATCCATATTTATATCAATCCTGATGAAAATCCGCTTGAGTCCACTTCGTTTATCAAGGAACGCCTTGACGCACTCGGAATTGAGCACGAAATTACAATTTCAGATTGCAAGGTGGAGGATTGGCAAAATAATTGGAAGCAGTATTTTCACCCTATGCCGATAGGTAAGAAGTTACTTATCCGCCCTGTTTGGGAAGATAATTATGATGCCGGCGACCGCAAGGTGCTCGATATTGAGCCGGGCCTTGCTTTTGGTTCCGGTTCTCACCCAACAACTCAGCTTTGCCTTGAAACACTCGAAAAATATGTTGACGAAAACAGCACCGTGCTTGACATCGGTTGCGGTTCGGGTATTCTTTCAATCGCAACGCTTCTCCTCGGTGCAAAGTCGGCATTCGGCGTTGACATTGACGAGCTTGCTGTCAAAACTGCCAAGGAGAACGCACTCCAAAACGGTTTCGGCGAGGACAGATTCACCGCAGTTCAGGGTGATTTGTCCGACAAGGTGAGCGGCAAGTTCAATGTTGTTGTTGCAAATATCGTTGCCGACATTGTTATGCAGTTTAACACGCAGGTTGGCGAATTTCTCACAGATGACGGCGTTTACATTACAGGCGGAATTATCGAAAGCCGAGAGGATGAAGTGCTTTATTCCTTTGCTCAAAACGGGTTTGAGGTTATGGAACGCCTCGAAAATAACGGCTGGCTCGTTTTCGCCCTCAAAAAAGCATAATATTAATCTATTTAACACCGTAGGGGCGAACTTTGTTCGCCTACCATATAAATTTTGCACCCCGACTTTACATAAAGTGCAATTTTTGCACTTTTGATGTTGACAAGGTGCAATTTTTGCACTATAATACGATAGAGGTGCAATTATGAGTGAGCTTAAAAAATTGAGAGTATCAAAGAACTTAACCCAACAGCAGGTTGCTGATATGTTTGGCGTTTCGTTGCGTTCTTATAAATCGTATGAAAATGATGAATCAAAGAAAGGCACAATAAAGTATAATTATTTTGTTGAGCAACTAAATTTAGTTAATCCCGTTGATGAGGAACACGGAATACTTGAAATCCAAAATATAATTGATGAATGCGGTTCTGTTTTTGAGAATTACAATGTTGAATTTTGTTATCTTTTCGGCTCATATGCAAAGGGCAGAGCAACAGAAACCAGCGATGTTGATTTGTTGATTTGCACCGAAGAAAGAGGATTGAAATTTTTTGGACTTGTTGAAGATTTGAGAAATGCACTTAATAAAAAAATTGATGCATTAGATATAAAACAACTCAATAACAATCCTGAATTGCTTCGAGAAATTTTGAGGGACGGTATAAAAATTTATGGATAACATTAAAAACGATAGCTATTATATTGAAAAAATAGTAAACGATTTGCGATTCATTTCGTTTCATATGGCAGATGTGACTTTGGAGGAATTCGGCAAAAACGATATATTGCTTGATTCGATGATGTTTAGAATGATTCAAATATCTGAAAATTCAAAGCGTTTAACCGACGATTATAAATTGAAAAAAGCAAATGTTCCATGGAATTCGATTTCGGGATTGCGTAACCGTATTGTGCACGACTATGGAAATGTTGATTTGAATGTTGTTTATGATACTTTAAAAAATGACATTCCCGAATTGTTAAACATGTTTGATTAAACACCGTATGGGCGGAATTGTAAATATAAATTGAATAAAACCGACCAAGGCTCCTCTTTTAATAAAGGGGAGCTGTCTGCATTTTGTATGCAGACTGAGGGGTTAAAGGACTTAGCATAAGAATTTTGCAGCAATGCAAAGTTCTTTTTTGTTTTGGGGTATTATCCCCTTGCATTAATTCGGGATATACTATATAATAATTGTGTATTTAAAATTTTTAGATTGCGAGAAAGATATGGAAAAGATTTTAGTTTTGGACTTCGGCGGTCAGTACAATCAGCTTATTGCCCGTCGTGTGCGTGACCATCATGTTTATGCCGAAATTTTGCCTTATACCACCCCGCTTGAAACTATCAAAGCAAACGGTTACAAGGGCATTATTTTTACAGGCGGACCTAATTCGGTTTTTGATATGTCGTCACCGCATTATACAAAGGATATTTTGGAACTCGGTGTGCCGGTTCTCGGCATTTGCTACGGCTGTCAGCTTATCGCTTGGATGGGCGACGGCGAGGTTAAAACCGCTCCTGTGTCCGAATACGGCAAGATTGAACTCAATGCCAAGGATTCCGTGCTTTTCAAGGGCGTGCCTGAAAAGTCGGTAGTTTGGATGAGCCACACAGATTATATTGCAACTCCGCCGCAGGGATTTGAAATTATCGGCTACACCGATGACTGTCCGTGTGCCGCTATGGAGAACAAGGCAAAGAATATTTACGCTGTTCAGTTTCACCCTGAGGTTACTCATTCCGAGTACGGCAAGCAGGTGCTTTACAACTTCCTTTACGAAGTTTGCAAGTGCTCAGGCGACTGGGTTATGGATAATTTTATCGACAATACTGTTAAAGCGCTTCGTGAAAAAATCGGCGACAAGCATGTAATTTTGGGCTTGTCGGGCGGTGTAGACAGTTCCGTTGCAGCAGGCTTGCTTTCTCGTGCAGTCGGCAAGCAACTCACCTGCGTTTTTGTTGACCAAGGTCTTATGCGTAAGGACGAGGGCGACTTTGTAGAAAAAACTTTCACCGAACTTTTTGATATGAATTTTGTTCGTGTAAATTGCGGCGAGCACTTTATGGAATGTTTAAAGGGCGTTACAGACCCCGAGCAAAAGCGAAAGATTATCGGTACGGAATTTTACAAGGTATTCTGGGACGAAGTCAGAGCAAGAGCCGCAGAGGGATTCTTTGCACAGGGTACAATTTATCCTGACAGAATTGAGTCCGGCAAGGGCAAAAGTGACGGCAAGGCACAGACTGCCGTTATCAAAACTCATCATAATATGGTTGAAAAGCCAAAGGATATTTCGTTTATTGACACAATCGAGCCGCTCGGCGACCTTTTCAAGGACGAAGTAAGAGCAGTAGGCGAAAAACTCGGAATTCCTCACGAACTTGTATGGCGTCAGCCGTTCCCGGGTCCGGGTCTCGGCGTCAGAATTATCGGCGAAGTTACAGCCGAAAAAGTAAGAATTTTGCAGGATGCCGATTGGGTACTCCGTGACGAAATGAGCAAAAACGGTTACGAGAGCAACCTTGCGCAGTTCTTCTGCGTTCTTCCGGGCGTCAACTCCGTAGGCGTTATGGGCGACCATAGAACATATGACAATGTGGTTGTCATCAGAGCCGTTACAACCGATGACTTTATGACTGCCGACTGGGCAAAAATTCCGTATGATATTCTCGCCAAAGTCAGCAACCGCATCACAAATGAGTGTGCTCATATCAATCGAGTGGTCTATGATATAACATCTAAACCACCCGGAACAGTTGAGTGGGAATGACTCCGCAATCTCGATAAATGCCCTATTTATAAGGCTTTCGAGAGTTTTGCAACCCCAAATGGCAACATTTTGGCAACAATATAATATTCACATAAAACTAAGAGCTATCAGACATCAAGTCCGATAGCTCTTTTGCTATTTTTCGCTTTCTTTTTCTGCGTGTTCTTTTTTGATTTTTTCAAATTCGGCTAAAAGGTCTTTTTGCGGCTCATTGAAAGGATTGTAGTTCTTTTCTCTTTTCTTGTTTTCCTGCTTTGCTTTTTCCCAGCAATGGTCAAGAGTGTTGATTATATTTTCGGGTAAATCTTCGGGATAATTGTAACGCCAATCGTCATATTGCCCCTGTGTCATTTCGCCGCTTTTAACCTTATCTTTTATCTCGTTCCATTCGTTTAAGCAGCTGTATAAACCGGTAAAGCACTCCGGTCTGCTTTCATCGGGAACAAGACAGAGTTTGCCGTTGATTCTTTCGATAGTAAGTCCGTAAATATCCTCAATAGTAAATAATGTGTGCATTAACCTGATATGGTCATCAAGATTAGGACTGTCAAGTGCAAGCGTTGATACCTGCAATACTCCTGCAATTTCTTTGAGCATATCGCTTTTAGGTTCACGCCTGCCGTTTTCGTATTGTGCAACACGAGAGTCTGCATTCTTTTCACCGAATCCGAGCTGTAAACCTAAATATTTTTGAGTCATATTATGCTTTTTTCTTATGTATCTTATTCTTTCACCGATTGCCATTAAGCATCACCTCAAACATTACTGTACCATATATGTTACGGTAAGTCAAACTAAATTATCAAAATAATTACGATAATTTTGAAATTATTCTTGACAAGCGAATTGCAAGGTGTTAATATAAAACCGTAACCAAACAGTTACGAAAATATAAATATAGGTATCGTAATTGCAACATATTGTGTGATTGTGAGAGTCGAAGGAGGTGTAAAAATGTCCGATAATTCTATTTTTATGAGGGTTGACGAAGTTGCAAAAGTTCTTGATGTTTCCGAGTCTTATGCATATAAGATTATCAAAAAACTAAATAAAGAACTTGCCGAAAAAGGAAAAATTGTTGTTTCGGGCAGAGTCAATCGTAAATATTTTTACCAAAGAATTGACTGCACAGACAAAACGGAAGGAGGATAAAAATGCCTGTATATAAGGATGATAAAACAAATACTTGGCGAGCGGTATTTAGATATACCGATTGGACAGGTGAGAAAAAGCAAACGCAAAAGCGAGGCTTTATTACTCAAAGAGCGGCAAAGGCTTGGGAAAAAGAAGAAATGTTAAAGCTACAAGGTGCTTGCAATATGACATTTGGTTCGTTTGTCGAATTGTATTTTGAAAGCCTAGGTACAAAGTTGAAACTTAATACAATAAATACAAAAAGACATATATTTGAAACCAAAATATTGCCGTATTTTGCCGACAAAAAAATAAATGAAATCAAAGCGACTGATGTTATCAATTGGCAAAACAAGTTAATTAAAGCAAAGGATGAAAACGGAAAACCGTTTTCTCAAACCTACTTAAAGACAATTCATAACCAAATGAGTGCAATATTAAATTTTGCCGTTAAATACTACGGGCTTAAAGAAAATGTTGCAAGAAAAGCAGGAGCAATGGGCAAAAAAGAAAGTGACAGAGAGATGCTTATTTGGACAAAAGACGAATATATGCGATTTGCCGAAGCAAAAATGGAAGAACCAATGCATTATTATGCTTTTGAATTATTGTATTGGTGCGGCATTCGTGAGGGCGAATTGTTAGCCTTAACTCCAAGTGATTTTGATTTTAAAAAGCGAACTTTAAGGATTAACAAAAGCTATCAAAGAATAAACGGTTGTGATATTATTACCGAACCGAAGACACCAAAGAGTAATAGAATAATTAAAATGCCGTCGTTTCTTTGTGACGAAATGCAAGATTATATCGGTATGCTTTACGGTGCAGAAAAAGATACAAGGCTGTTTCCGATTTCAAAAACTGCATTGTATCGGTCAATGAAAACAGGCTGTGAAAAGGCAAATGTTAAAAAAATTCGTATCCATGATTTGCGTCATTCGCATGTTTCATTGCTTATTGATTTAGGTTTTTCCGCTGTAGAAATTGCTGACAGAATGGGACACGAAAGCGTCGATATGACATATCATTATGCTCATATGTTTCCGTCAAGGCAAGACGAAATGGCAAATAAACTTGAAAACGAAAGGGGTGAAATTAAAAATGCCGGCTAAAAACCGTGACGAACATAACCGTTGGAGAAATAAAACTGTTGCTTTCAGAATGTCGCCCGAAGAGAGCAATGAACTTGATACAAGAGTTAAATTATCAGGTTTGACAAAGCAAGATTACTTAATCAATCGAGCACTTCAAAGGGATATTGTTGTTGTCGGCAATCCAAAAGTTTATGTTGCTTTGAAGAAAAAACTTGAAGAAGTTTTGAATGAATTGAAGTCCTTAAATGGCTTTCAACCGTCAGCGGAACTTCTCGAAATTATTAAACTTATCAACAAAACGCTTTATGAAATGAGGGGTGATAAGGATGAATAAACAAATAAAAAAGACCGCTTGGGATTCATCTGCGGCAACAAATGACAAGCGATCTGCTAATAAAAGCATTAATATTATAACCGAAAATAAAATGTTTTGCAACTGACAAACTCTATAGGTGTATTTGCAGTCGCAGACTGTAGCGAGCATAGGCAATGTATTGCCGGAAGATAAGGGAGTACCCTTTAACCCCTAAGAAAGGAGAACAAATGAGAGAAAGAAATTTATCAATAAACATCAGAGTAACCGAAAATGAAAAATCGAATATTTGCAGAAAGGCAAAGCGAGTAGGATTATCGTTATCCGAGTATATTCGTAAGTGTGCGTTAGGTCAAAGTGTAAAGTCGGCACCCAATAAATATTTGAAACAGGCTTATCAATCTGTTTGCCAAATGAATGACAGCAGGCTTGATAAAATAAAAGAACTTCTGCTCAATGCATGTTACGGTGATGACGGATAATGGCTGTAACAAAAATTTGGGCAATCAAGGATAGTCTGTCTCGTGTTGTTGATTATGCCGCCAATCCTGACAAAACAATTTATTCTGATTTGAAAAATGCAATTCACTATGCCGAGAATGGAGAAAAAACAATCAGTGAAGAAGCGTGTTTTGTCACAGGCGTAAATTGCAATACCGATACAGCCTATGAAGAAATGAAAAATGTTCAAGTTCATTTTGGGAAGACATCAGGCAATGTTGCCTACCATGCATATCAAAGTTTTAAGACAGGCGAAGTGACACCTGAACAATGTCATAGGCTTGGTGTTGAACTTGCAAAGCAAATGTGGGGCACAGATTATCAAGTGCTTGTAGCAACGCATTTTAATACAGGCACTTATCATAATCATTTTGTAATTAACTCTGTCAATATGTGGAACGGTAAAAAATTTAATTGCAATAAGAAAGCGTATTACAAGTTCAGAGATTTATCCGATTCGCTTTGTGAGCGTGAGCACTTAACTGTATTAGCAAATCCGCATAATAAAATTTCAAGAACTTTGTATTATGCAGAGAAAAACGGTGAACCTACAAAATACAATTTAATGAGAGAGGCGATAGACAAAGCGTTAAGTATCAGCTGTTCGCCAAAAGAATTTACCTATGTTCTCAAAAAGCAAGGCTATATTGTTAATCTCAATCCTGATTTGAAATATGCAACAATTCGTTCTGTTAATGACACTCGTAACACACGACTTTATCGGTTGGGTGAGAAGTATGATAAAGAGCATATTTTTCAAACGCTTAAAGAAAATGACTTTTGGAAAACTGCTCCCGAATTTAACACATTTCAAAAATCAATAAAGCCCAAATATGTTGTTTCAAAGAAAGTTAGGCTCAACGGTTGTTTTGCAACGACGAGAAAAATAACCGGTCTGAAAGCACTGTATTTGCATTACTGCTATATGTTGGGTTATTTGCCGAAAGCAAAACAGCACAAACCGTTGTCACCTGAAATGAGGGCGGCTTGGAGAAAAATTGACAGGTATTCGCAAGAAATACGGTTGATATATTCAAAGAAATTGACCACAACTTCAGTTGTTAATGAATTTATTTCAGCAACAAAGGAACAAATTATTTATGTTGAAAAGCAACGGCAGCATTGCTATAACAAAATGAGGCGTTGCAAAGAGCCAAGTGTTATGGCAGAACTAAAATCAAAGCGAGATGATTTCACAAAAACTTTGACTTTGCTGAGAAAAGAAGTTAAAGTTGCAACCAATATTTTAGAGGATAGCGATGAAATCAAACGCAATATGAAAGCTGAAAAAGCAATGCAACAAAAACGCTTTATTACAAAACAAAAAACAAGACATAGGTATGATGACCTATGCAGATAAGGAGAACTTTATGAAAAAGTATATTACCGACGAAAACACGGGCATTAGCTACATGCTTGTAGGTGATGTATATATTCCGAATCTCGTATCAACTGATACGAATTATGAAATCGGCTATTGGGGCAGAAAACATAAGGAATATATAAAACAATATAAACCAGCGTTTTATACAACCCTGCTTACTCAATGTAAACTAAATTCATACTTGCACGATGTAGATGTCAGAGCAACAGAAATGTATGATGCCCTAGTTAAGAAATTAGCAAAACAAGAAGGCATAACAGAAAAACTCAAAGCAACCGATATGCTCGCCTGGATTCAGGCAATGAACAACATCACTAATCAGGCAAGAGAGATTGTGGATAACGAGTTTGTAATTGAGAATTACAATAATCTATGATATAATAAGCGAAAAGGTAGTGATAATATGGAAAACAATATGTTGATATATCAAGATGAAAACGGAATTACAAAAGTTTCGGTTAGGCTTGATGAAGATGATATTTGGCTTACGCAAAATCAGATTGCAGAGCTTTATAATACAACTAAACAAAATATCAGTTTTCACATAAATAATATTTTTAATGATGGTGAATTAAGTCAAAATTCAACTGTCAAGAAATACTTGACAGTTCAAAATGAAGGTGGCAGAAAGGTTAATCGTAATCTTGATCATTATAATCTTGATATGATTATTGCACTCGGTTACAGAATACAATCACCTGTTGCCGTTCGCTTCCGTCAATGGGCAACGCAGCGTTTACATGAATATATTCAAAAAGGATTTGCACTTGATGACGAAAGATTAAAACAAGGCGGTAATAGGTATTTCAGGGAATTATTACAGCGAATCCGTGACATTCGTTCGTCGGAAAGAAATTTCTATCAGCAGGTTACAGATATATATGCTACTTCAATTGATTATGATCCCCGTTCAAATTTGACAAAGGAATTTTTTGCGACTGTTCAAAATAAACTTCACTTCGCAGTGCACGAACAAACAGCTGCTGAAGTTATTTATAACAGAGTCGATAACGAAAAACCTTTTGTCGGTATGACTAATTTTAAAGGTAATTATGTAACTCGTGATGATGTTAAAATAGCAAAAAATTATTTATCTGAAATCGAACTTCAAAGGCTTAATTTGCTTGTGTCGCAATTCTTGGATTATGCCGAATTTCAAGCATTAGAGCAAAGAAGTATGACTATGCAGGATTGGTCAAATGAATTGGATAATCAAATCATTGCTAATCACAGAAGATTGCTTGAAGGCAAAGGCACAGTGTCACATAAACAAGCTATCGAAAAAGCAGAAAAAGAATTTGAAGTTTATCGTGAAAGAGAAATGAAAGCACTTGAAAGCGATTTCGATAAAGCAATTAAAAAATTAAAAGATTAAATTCTAAGGGACTGCCTCACAAGTGTGAGGTGGTCCTCATTCATTTAATGTACTGACTTCAAAATTATTTGTACTCATTATAAAAATATGTTCGCCTGGGTTCAGGCTATGAACATTATCTCAAATAAAGCAAGAGAGATTGTAAATAATGAAATGATTTATATACTATAAACAAAGTTGCAGGGAGCATAAAAACTCCCTGCAACTATTTTTTGTGCTCAAGTAAATTGACCATTTGTTCAACAACCGTTATTTCTTCCGATGACAAATTTGAAACATCAATGGTGTGTGTATGTTCAATACCGAGAAGATAATCCGTTGTAACATGAAATATTCTTGATAACTTAATTAATACTTCAGGAGATGGGGATCGCTCTTGTAATTCATAATATGAAACAACTGATTTTGTAACGCCTATTTTATCCGCAAGCTCTTTTTGCGTCATTTTATGTTTTAATCGCAATTCTTTAAGGTTATTACCGAAATCAACCATATTGCTACCTCCGTTTCAAATATAGTTTACCGAATAATTGTATCAATAAGGTTGATTATAAGTATTAAAGCAGTTGACAAGGCACTACAAATGTATTACAATAAAGTCGATAAATTACATCTTGAAGAAGGTGGAAAAGTGGCGGACAAGAAATTCAAAATAACTGTGAAGAAGTATAAAGGAGATACATCGGTTATTTCTTTGAGGCTGCCGGTAGAACTTGTTGCAACACTTGATGAGATCGCAAAAGTAACGGGCAGAACTAGAAACGATATAATGCAAAGGTGTTTAGAGTTTTCAATAGACAATTTAGAAATAGAGGAGAAATCATAATGACAGACATTAATAGAGAAGAAATATATCAGCTTGCAGTTGAAATGATGAATGATGGTAACAACACAGAAAACGTCTTATTAAAAACAGCTGAAGCTTTTGAAACGCTCGGAGATTATAAGGACTCAAAAGAATTAGCATTAAAATGCATTGAAAAGGCTGATGAAGCTGCGAAGAATAGTGTTTATAAAGCTGGTTTAGAAAAAATGCAAGGCAATGATATTTCGGATTATGAAGAAGCTATTGAATTATTTTCTAAAATATCCGAATGGAACGATGCGACAGATAAAATTGCTGAATGTAAAAGGAAAATAGAGGAGATAAAAGACAAGGCGGAAAAGGAGCGAATTGAAAAAGAAAAGCTGGCAGTAGCAAGAAAGAAAAAAACAAGAAAAACAATATTGATTGTTTCCCCATTTGTGCTTGCTGTGATCATTTTTTCAATTGTATTAACAACAGTTATTATTCCTAACAACCAATATGAATCGGCTATAGAGTTATATAATAACGGAAATTATGAAGAAGCAGTAACCGCATTTCAATCACTAAACGGTTACAAAGATAGCGCAAAGCAAATTGAAAAATGCAATAACGCCATCAAAGAAGATGCTTATAAAAATGCCTTGTTATTATATGAAAACGGCAATATATTTGAAGCTTATAAAAGTATGCTTGGATTAGGCGAATACAAAGACTGTAAGAAAAAGGCAAGTGAGTTTTACAAACAATACCTTTTAGAGCAATTAAATGGTGCACATATAGGAAGTAATATATTCTTTGGAACATACGAACAAGACAATGACATTTCAAATGGAAAAGAATCAATAGAGTGGACTGTGCTTGCAAAAGATGGCAATAAGCTGTTGATTATTAGTAAACAAGGATTGGATTGTCAAAGGTATAATGAAACGGAAGATGATGTTACATGGTCTAGTTGTACTTTAAGGACATGGTTAAACAGCACTTTTGTTAATGAAGCTTTTAATAATGACGAAAAAGGGATAATACAACCAACAAAAGTAGTTGCAGATGAAAACCCTAATTTCTACACTCCTGCGGGTAGCGATACAACGGATAAAGTATTCCTTTTAAGTTTAACTGAAGTTAATAAATACATTCCAAATAACTCTTCTAGAAAGTGTAAGCCTACGCCTTATGCAGTAGCGCAAGGTGCATTCGATGAATATGATGAAGGAACGGGAAATTGCATATGGTGGTTACGTACTCCCGGAGAAACACCAGTTCGTATTGTAGCAGTGGATAGTGTTGGTTCAATTGGAATATATGGAGAATGGAGCACTGTTCTTGATCCGGCAGTTCGTCCAGCAATATGGATAGATATAAGTAATTTATAGTACTAACGTAAAAGGAGGATAGCATGGCAAAGATAGTTGATATTATTAAATACGAAGGTAACAACAGTACTTTTATTTGGAAGCACCCGTGCGAAGATTTTAATACAATGACTCAATTAATTGTTCATGAGTCGCAGGAAGCGTTATTCTTTATGAACGGACAAGCACTGGATTTGTTTGGACCGGGAAGATATACGCTTGAAACACAAAACATTCCACTAATCAGTAAAGCGATTACAATCCCGACAGACGGTCAAACACCTTTTCATTGCGAAGTTTATTTCATAAATAAAACCGAGCAAATGGCAATTAAATGGGGTACGGACAGTAAGGTTCAGTTTATGGAGCCTACATATAATTTTCCTATTTCTATCGGTGCAAGCGGTGAAATGAGTTTGCGTGCAGAAGATTCAAGGAAACTGCTTGTTAAGCTTGTCGGCACTGAAAACTTCCTGGATCAGGAAAATCTTGTCAGGTATTTCCGTGCGTTTCTTATGACAAAGGTCAAGTCGTACATTGCACAGGTGATTCGTGAGCAAAAAATCAGCATTTTTGAAATTGACGAGCATATTAACGATATGTCCGCCGCTCTTTTGAAAATGTTAAAACCAGATTTTGAGGACTATGGCATTTCGCTCGACAGATTTTTTGTAACTACCATTGTTAAGCCGGACGGTGAATCGACCTACGAAAAGTTCAAATCACTTCATTTCAGGCAGTATGCAGACATCGCCGAGGCTAAAATCCGTCAGCAAACGGCGGTTATTGATGCCGAAACGCAGGCACAGCGTACCGTAATTGAATCGCAGGCTATGGCAACAAAGCGTCAACAAGAGGGTTATACCTATCAGCAGGAGCGTGGCTTTGATGTTGCACAGGATGTGGCACAAAACGAGGCTGTCGGTCAGTTTACTAATATGGGCGTAGGCTTTGGCACTATGGCAGGAGTAGGCGGTGCAGTCGGCGGAGTTGTAGGCAATGCCGTAAGTAATGCTCTTGACAGTGCAAATCAGCCACAACAACCGGCACAGCCACAAGACGATATGGCACAGTTTCAGGCAAAAATACAAAAGCTTCAAATGATGAAAGAGTCGGGTATGTTAACTGACGAAGAGTTTAACACTCTTAAGCAACAGCTTCTTTCAAGTGTTCTTTAAGGAGGTGCGTTTATGAAAAACATTTTCAAATACTATTTGATATGTTGGGCGGTAGCATTAGCAGTTTTTAATGTTGTTGCATTTGTAGTATCGGGCAACACAGTCGGTCTTTCAAATGTTACTTCTTCATTTTGGATTGCGTATGCGTTTATTACTTTAGCCTTTTGCGGAAATCTCGGTTGTAGCTTCCTTTTCTTTAGAGAAGAAAACAGAAATAAGGCTTTCTTAAAGATTCCGGTTTTATATTTTGCATTTTGTGCCTTGGTTTTGTCATTGATTGTCGGAGCAGTAGCTATGGCAGTTTCTGCAATTCCGTATTGGGTAGGAATAATAATTGATATGCTTGTAATTGCCTTTTATGCAATGGCAATTACAAAGGCAACAGCCGCCGCAGATATTATAAACGCGGTTGAAAGCAAAGTAAACGAGAAAACATCATATATTAAAACTCTTTCGATTGAAGCGAATTCGCTTATTTCAAGAGCCAACTCAGACGAAACAAAAGCACTTGCAAAGAAAGCATATGAAGCGATTCGTTATAGTGACCCAATGAGTGTACCGGAACTCATTGAGTATGAAGAACGGATTGGAAGAGAGTTTTCCGCTTTCGCAAATTCGATAAAAGACAACGATATTGAACTTGCAACAGCTTCAGCAGATGAATTAATTAATCTGTTAAATGACAGAAACAAAAAAATAGAACTAATGAAAAAGGAGAGCATTAAATGAAACAATTAACCTGTGAAATGTGCGGCAGCACTGATTTAATCAAGCAAGATGGCGTTTTTGTGTGTCAATCATGTGGAATAAAGTATTCTGTTGAAGAAGCAAGAAAACTGATGATTGAGGGTAAGGTTGATGTATCCGGAAGCACGGTTTTTATTGATAACACAAAACAGGTTGAAAATGATTTAAAAAGAGCTAAGCAGTATGAGAATGAAGGCAATAGTCGTTCAGCAATGGAATACTATAATAAAGTATTAGATGCTGATGCTGATAACGCAGAAGCTGCTGAAGGGGTATCAAGAATCAGAAATAAGAATAAATATTCTGAGTACTATATTGTTGAACCTAAAATATCAACAGAGGAAAGCGTTAAAAGGTTTTTAAGAGGCCTTTCTGATGCAGAAAATATTGCTTGCGACATATATGGAAACATAAAGATTAAAAGCATAAAAGAAAAGTTCTGCGACTTTTCGTTCTTGAAAGCGTCTGGATATGTTAGTTGGACAGCAACAAGATGCGATGAGTATACTGAAAACGAAACTGTATATAAAACCGAATATCGTAACGGACGACAGGTACAAGTACCACAAACTAAAAAGGTTACCAGAGTAAATCGTACACCTGTCAACGGAAGTTCTGACTGGAGTTGTCAACAATTATTTTTTGCTTCTAATGCAATTGTGAACGCCATCGGAGGCAAAAGCAACAGTTTTGCAAAAGAATTGAATGAAAAACTGATTAATCTTCAGGATGATAATTATGGGAAATATAATCCTGTTGGGTTAGATTCGTCTAAACTTACAGAAGAAGAAGGAATTACAAAATATGATGGTATTGAAGTGGAAATATCCACAGATTATTCTAAAGAAAGAAATATCAGTAGTGAATTAATCAATACTGAGATGAACAATTGTTGCGAGGGTGCTTTAAGCAGAAGCTTACACACTTATTACGAAAATATTAACTCATCGACACATACATCTTCAAAAACAATAGCAAGAATTCTAATCCCTGTTCAAATTATCACATATGAGTATAAAGGCAAGGAATATGTTGCAATATCCGATATGGTTTCAAATAATAAATATATGCAAACTATTCCTACCGATACAGAACTATTTAATTCTCAAAAAGATGTTAGTGAAACAAGTGACAAACTAACCAAAAGGAAGCACAAAGACACACCAAAAATTTTATTTGGAGTAGCAGCTCTTACACCAATTATTGGTGCGGTTATTTGTTTTATTGATGGGGGTGATTTTGAACCATATCCGTATGTTGTTTTACCATTAATGGGAATACTTGTTATTATAGCGATTATCTTCCTATTAGTTGATTTATCAGATAAGAAAGCAATTCAAAAAGAGGTGGCTGATAAGTCTGCTGTGCATAAAAGCCTTCTTGAGCCTAAAATTGAATTACTTAAGTCAAGTAGAAATCGCTTCTTTACAATATATTCAGATATTTCATCAATTGAAACAGCGGCATCTTCATCAAAGGTAAACGATAGTTCTGTGAACAATATAGAAGTACTAACTACTATTGCAGTTTCAAAAACAGCTAAAACTAATAATTCTCACAGCGAATTAAGTGACAAGGATTTGGATGAAATTAAGAAACTTGCTTCCCAAAACAAACTTGAAGCGATAAAGAAGTATATAGAGTTGTATGGGGTGAGTTTAGCAGAAGCAAAGGTGGCGGTTGAAAAATTTGCCGAAAATGCGGAAACAGATAATGAATACTTATCTTTTGATGTTTCAGATGATTCGGATAGTGAAAAAGAAGCAGCCTTGAGCAAAATTAAAAAAATGGCTGCTCAAAATAAAATTGAAGCTATAAAAAAATATCGAGAAGTATTTAACGCCGATCTTAAAGAAGCAAAAGAAGCGGTTGATAAAATGATTAACCAATAATCAGGAGAATAATTATGGAATCGCATAAGCCAAAAATAATTGCTCTTTGGGGCAAAGAATCAAGAGGTAAAACCCACACCTTAAACTTAGTTGCCACTTTGTTAAAATTTAATCGTGATGCAGCTATTATTAAAGGTGAGATACCTTCTAATTTAAGTAATGACAGCATATACATAGTAGAATATCATAATAAGAAAATCGGTATTGTAACTTACGGTGATGACGGTAAGACGCTTTCAAAAGCTTTTTGCGATATTGAAAACGATTGTGATTTGTATATCTGCGCAACAAGGACAAAAGACAGCTCTGTTGAATTTGCCAGAAAAGAATTTTGTAACATTTTATGGGTAGAAAAATGGAACATTACAACAGAACATTGTAAGTTAAATAACATTAATAACCTTCAACAAAAAACAAATGAACTTCAAGCAATGGGTATAATTGATATTATTGATGAGATAGTATGATTATTAAAATAAAGCAGTCTTTGCAGATTGCTTTATTTTTTTATCATTTCAAAAATACAAATAAAAAGATAGAATAGATAAGATGTTGTGATAAAAATATAAGCTGTAATTCCAGACATATAACCTCTATGATGTATTATAAATTATTTGCGAATTGAAAATATGTTATAAATATGCTAAAATATTATACAAATATAATAAAGGAGAAAGATTATGTCAGTTAATAACAATTAATATCTTTAAACTATTAAATCAATAAAGCAAGAAATAGCAAATGCAAGATATAAAACTACTGCCAGTATAAATAAAGAACTGATTATTCTTTACTAATATCGGTAAGATTATTAACGCCCACAAGACATGGGATAATGAATTTATATAGTTGGAGTGTACTTATGTCAAAAAGAAACGATGATTTTTTCACTGAAAAAAAGATTTGGTCAAAAGTTAAGGATGAACTACTTGGCTGTTATTTAAGTCCTTATTTTTCTAAAATATTTTTCACTCAACGGCCGGTATTATATGTCGATTGTTTTGCTGGCAAAGGTAAGTTTGATGATGGCACGGCAGGTTCTCCTATTATTGCGCTTAACATAATTAAAGATGCTCTATCAAAAAGCAAAGCTAAAAACCCACAAGTGGAAGCTTATTTTATCGACTTAAACTATGCAAAGGACTTAGAAACAAATCTTGTTGAATATAAAGAAATTCATATTGTTTCCGGAAAATATGAAGATAAGATTGATGACTTGTTACAAAACAAAGGATTGCACAATGTTTTCTTATATATTGATCCTTATGGAATTAAAGCGTTAGATTGTACAAAATTCGACTTGTTTGCTAAATGTTTTAATTCAATAGAGCTGCTGATTAATTTAAATTCTTTCGGTTTTATAAGAGAAGCATGTCATGCGATGGGTGCATCTTTTGAGGATCCAGAAATTTTTAATGATCTTGTTGAATATGATGCATCCAAATTTGATACTTCTGATAAATCAATTCAGGATTTAAATATTATTGCGGGTGGAGAATACTGGCAGCAGATTATTATTGATTATAAAACCAAAAAGATCAATGGGTACGAAGCAGAAGAACGCTTCGCTCGTGAATATAGTCAGAGACTTGCTTCTTCATATAAATATGTTTTGAATATGCCGTTGCGTCTTAAAGAAGGTCAAAAACCTAAATACAGAATGATTCATGCAACAAACCATCCGGATGGTTGTCTTTTAATGGCTGATAATATTTGCAAGCGATGGGAGGCTATGCGTGATATTCAAACAGGGGGACAACTTTCACTATTTGAACAGAATTATAATAATCAATATGTTTCCAATCAAGAAATAGAAAACAACATTGAAACCCACTACCAGCAATACAAAAGAGATATTTCTCTAAATGAATCAATGGCAGAGTTCTTCACATCTAATGGCGCTATTTGTACATCAAAAGAAATAACAAAAATTTTAAAAGAGTTAGAAAAAAGTAAAAAATTAGTCGTTTCAAGAATTCCAGCATTAACAGATAATGGCAGAAGCTCTACATTTATGACAGAAGGACATGGTAAAAAAGTGCTTTTGAGGTGGTCAAAATGAAAAAAGTAGATAACTTTATTCAACGAAAATCTTTAATATATAAAACAGGCGTTGAATATGGCGATTATACAATTAACCATATTCAAGGTTGTTCTCATGGTTGTAAATATCCTTGTTATGCTTTTTTATTAAAAAAACGCTTTGGTATAATTAAGGATTATGACGAATGGATTAAGCCATCAATTGTTGAAAACACATTAGATTTATTAGATAAAGAAATTCCTCGATATAAAGACAAAATACATATGATGCATTTATGCTTCACCACCGACCCATTTATGTATCAATATAGTGATATTAGCGAGTTAAGTGTAAAAGTAATCAAGAGATTCAACAAGGATGGTATAAAGTGTTCAGTATTAACGAAAGGCTTGTTGCCAGAAGAATTGGCAAAGCTTTCTAAAGATAATGAATATGGCATTACTTTAGTATCGTTAGATGAACAATACCGAGAAAAATATGAGCCGGGTGCAGCTCCTTATGGGGAAAGAATAAAGGCGTTAAAGTATTTGCACAATTCTGGCTGTAAAACATGGGTAAGTATTGAACCGTACCCAACTCCAAACATTATTAAGCAAGATTTAAGTAAAATACTACAAAGTATTAGTTTTGTCGATAAAATAATATTTGGAAGAACAAATTATAGCAAAGAAATCTCTGCATACAAAGAACACAAAGATTTCTATAATAAACAGGCAAAGATAGTTATAGACTTTTGTCACGCTAATAATATAAGCTTCCATATAAAAAATGGAACTATTACAAATGATAATTAAAGTCTATTTTTGTATATAATTATTGCTATTTTATGAAAAGGTTTACAATATTGCCAATACTAATCATTTTTGATATAATTAAGTGCTAAAATGATAAATACTCTTTTAGTGTTGGAAGAACTATTTTTCAAAAAGTTTGTTATATTATCACAAGAATAGGAGTTAAAACAGACTTTACCTTTGTTGATGCTATTTCAAAAGAAACTAAAGACGCAATCACAGTGCTATACAATGCAAATTATATAACTGAAAGAAAATTGGTAAATATGGTTGAAACTGTGGTTTCTTAATCGCTCAAATTAAACTATGATGATTTTGACACTCAAGACATCAAAAAAACAGATCAAGCAGAGGATCTTCTTTCTAGAATTAAGAATACAGAGCAAGTTGAAATTATCGCAAATGTTTTGTTTTCCTATGATGAATTTTTAGAAAAAACAGACAAACCTATTGATAGTGATATTATCGAACAAGTTTTCATTTGGAAATATAGATGGAAAAACGACAAGAAGAAAAATATCGAAAACACCATACTTAATCTGTCAATGCTGGGTTAGATTAACTTTCTAGTGAGCAAGTTGGCCATAATGGATGACGACTTGTATTAGCGGCAACAATATGGCAACAATATGGCAACAGAAAATTTTATAGGCAATAGGTATTAGATAATACTGATAGCCGGGACAATGTGAACAATATTACCTGTGCTAAAATGTTACGGTTGCAAAACTTTGAATCGAGTGGGAATGAATTGAAAAAGTCCGAAAACCCAGTGTTTATGCGGGTTTGCAGACATCTCCTAATACTCAAATCACTTATGCAACATCTCCTTGAAAAAAAGATTTTGCAACAGATGAAATAATGATAAGTGGTTTTGAAAGCCGGAATTGCATCAAGCAATTCTGGCTTGTCGCTTTGCTTATTATCAAAATACTATTCTTAAAGCCATGTCAAAATAAAAAAATGATTTGAGCCCTATAAAAAATGTAAAATTCGAAATATGATATCAAACTACTATGTTTTTTATCTAATATTACGGAAGCAAAAAGGAATGAGACAGAATGACGAGTAAAGAATTGAAAAGTATTCTTATAGAAAATAAAATTACATTAACTACAATGCAGAAGAAGTCTATATGTATATTTTACAATTTTCATTCTTATTCTGTTAGAATAATTCTTCACAAAATAGTTGTTGTTAAAGATATAACAGCTACAAAACTGTTTCCAAAAATCTACTTCATCCCATTGCGCAAAATCAAAAGTTGATTTTGCAGTAATAAATAAAAAATATGATTTGGGAGAAACAGTCCGGTGGACTGTTTCGTGGCAACTTGATAATAGATTTAAAACGCCTTATTTATAAGACTTTCGAAAGTTTTGCAACCCAAAATGGCAACATTTTGGCAACAATATAATATTCACAAAAGATTAAGAGCTATCAGACATCAAGTCCGATAGCTCTTTTGCTATTCTTCGCTTTCTTTTTTCGTCAAGTATTCAAGAAGTTACTAAGTTGCGAGTATAATCGAAGCGGTGAAAAAGTTTACAAAGAAGTGGTATAATTGAACATATTAAGAGCGACAAATCTGCATTTGGAGGGAGCAAAGTGTCAATATTCACAAAGATAGCAGAAAAATATGATCTGAAGATAATCAATGAAAACGCAGTTTTAGCAAACAATAAACTCCAAATGGAGATAGTATCGCGATCTAACGAAAATGATAATCTTAAAACAGCGGTTAAGTGGTATAGGAATTTCCTTTATCAGTTAGGATTAACGGATTTGTTTGAAAAATTCAAGCAATGGCGTGACCGTATCTTAGATTCCCTGCACGAGTTGGCAATGAAAGCTGTTAAGCAGGATTACGAGGAATATTGCGGATATGATAATGATTACAATGACGAGAGCATAGATATGTTGTAGGAGATCTTCATTTTGGGCAAGTTAATTGTGTTGAAACATCCTCAAAACAAGTAAAAAAATAGTGTTAACTGAGTATATTTAGTATAATAGCAGAGAAAATAATTGTACATTGATCAATCGTTAATTGACAACTTGATTACACTACTGTTAATATAAAATTTACGGATCTAAATCCGTTACTGAACCATCTATCTATAAGAAAAATCCATATGATTTATTAAAAATAATTTTGTATTTTTTGAAGATTGATTAACAATATTATTGACAAAACAAGTTCTATGGTGTATCATAATTGTACTAAAAGTGTGTATTTTGATGCACTTTAATTGAATAAGGAGGGGTTTTATGGCATCAAATCTTAGACTGCTAGGAAATAATATTAAATGTATGGCTGACGAGATTAAGTTGGATGCAAAAGAATTAGCTAGTGCATGTGGACTCTCACTTAGTGATATTCATAGAGTGTTTGAAGGCAGATTAGTATTAACTCCAGTACAAATTTGTGCCATAGCAGACACTCTGAAATGTAGCGTAAACCAACTTCTTGTTAAGCCAGAAGGATTTATTTCTTACGGCGAATGTATGGGCGATTTCAAGAATCCAGAAAACGAAGACAAAATTTTAAACATTATTGATGATTATATCGATCTTATGGAATCGGTACAGTAAAACCATGGGGAAGAATGTGATTCTTCCCCTTATTTTGTATATTTGAGGTAATTATGGAACAAGCATTATCAAAAGCTGTTGTTGAAAAAATCATAGAATTAACCGATGCAGAATTAAAAGAACATGGCATTGTGAACGAAATTGTTCGTGATGATGTATTCTCTGTACTTGACTCTCATTGCATAATTCTGTATTACCCATTGCCTGAAGATGATATAAATGGATATCATATTAATCGAATGATTAATGATAAACCACAGGAGTTTGTATTTATAAATACAGCGAATACAACCGAAAAACAAGTTTTCGCCGCTGCACATGAATTAGGTCATGTATTAAAAGTAGACGAAAAAATTATAAAAGAATTTGATTTGAATTCAAGTACAGAAATATCAGAAAAGATAATTAATCGTTTTGCAGCCGAATTGTTAATGCCTGAAAAAATATTTGTTGATAAAGCGGATAATATATTAAAAACTCTAAATGTTAAAGATAAGATTTCTATTGGTAATATGGTATATCTTATTGTGTGCCTAATGAATGAATTTCTTGTTGAGTTTGAAGCAATAGTTCGTAGATTTAATGAATTAAAAAAGATATCAGATGCCTCAAGAGATTTGCTTTTGAAATTGAAAAATATCCCTGATTTTTATGATGAAATAACATCTTTAGCAAAGGCATCTAATTTTACAAGACTATTTATAAAAAGTAATAATAGGTCAATAAAGAATTTGAAAGAACTTGTTGACAAAGCAAATGAAAAACAAACGCTTACTGAAACAAAAATCAAAAGTATTCTTAAAACATTTGAAATTAAGCAAGTTGAAATCAAAGAGGGACGCAACCCGGAAGATAATGGAGATTCTATAGATATACTATAGTCGAGAGAGTTCTTATGAGTGTTGAAAAGAGAAGAGTATTGGTTGATACGGATTTTATAAACCATGTCATTGAATCAGGTAGTAATGAAAAAGAGGGAGAAAACTTATTAGCTACTCTATGTGATGAATTGGGTGTAATTCCATATGTTCATCCGTGGATTGCAGATAATGAGTTTGTACTAACAAAAACTAAAAATACAATTAAACATGGTATAGTAAAAAAACTATCTTGGGATGAAATTGTTGGCACGGATTCCTCAATGCTAGAATTTTATGAAATGGTTGTAAAAGACTTATACAAAAAGATGCAAGATGAGGATTTAGATTTATCAAGATGTCGCATTAAAGATTTGCGCATGTCTAGGTCTAGTTTAGGAGAAATACAAACTATAATTGTTGCACAAAAGTTAAATATACCTGTATTCTACTTTAATGATCGTGGCTCAAAGTTTTTAGCAACAAAAGTTAATAGTTCCGCGTTTACTTTGGAGGTTTATGATACTCCTGAAATTGCAATAAAGATCAGCCAAAACTCGAACACAAACATAGAAGAAAAATACTGTATCAGTATGATACATAACGCAACGGAAGACGATAAAAAGAAAGCAAAAAAATGTATTGCAATAGTGAAAGAAAACTATAGGTGCACACATAATTAATATACCCAAATATAGTAATATGTGGTAATGAAGGCGGCAGAGTTGTCTGCCGCTTTTATTGTTGAAATAACACTAATTTTGTGATACTATCAAATCGTAGATAGATTTTAAGTTGTAGGGAATTTACGAGGTAATATAATGAAAATCGCAAATGGAATGGAATTTGTAAACGATGAAAATGTTATTGGTAAATGGGAAATAGTAGGGTGGATTGATAATCCTGCTCATAATTCATTAGACAATCTTATTAAAGAAAGTGACGGATATAATGAAATATACTTTTTGCCGGAGGGAGAACCTTATTGGATATTTGAAGGCTGGACAAAGGGATATTTACTAATTCATTATGGCGGAGATGAACCCATTAATACATATAAATATGAAATATCGATTATTGACGGCAAGGAATATTTGTTCTTTCATATTGAAGATAGGACAGAAGTCTTCGTAAAAAAAGACAATAAAATATATGATAAAGAAACACTTGGCAGACATGACAATATTGATTATCCATTTGTAGATGATGAAAAAGTAAGAGGCAAATGGAACTCTGTTGGTTATGTCGAAAATGCAGAAGATTTTGTTCCTAATAGTGATGAAACTGAATACTATTTGAAATCTTTGGAGTTCAAAAACAATGGCATACTTATTCAGAAATATATGGATGAGGTGTGGAAGGAAAAATGGACAAAAGGACTTGTTATTTGTCTGCACAGAACAACAGCTTCTCCATATTTTATACAAACAATTGATGGTGTAGAATACCTTTTTATGGAATGGAGAATGGGAAACTATATTTATGGTGGATGTGAACCAACCTACTATGTTTTTAGGAGATAGAAAATGTTTATTATACATAGTTTAAAAGAAAGCGATTGGAATGAATGTAAAGACAAAAAATACTATGGTGATTTTTCTATAAATAAATTTGGATTTATACATTGCTCTGAAATATCAACTTATCAATGGGTAGCACCTAACTTCAAGAATGAAACCGAAAAAATGGTATTATTGGTTATTGATACTGATAAATTAGAAAATAAAGTAGTTTGGGAAGATTTAAGAAATTGCGGAGTAAAATATCCACATATTTATGGACTTTTAAATATAAGTGCGGTTGTAGATGTTGTTCTGCATCTTTGGAGCGATGATAAGGAATGGATTGTTAATGAAGAATTACTAAAATATAACAATGAAAGCTAAGTTTTAATTAATGTCGTGAGTACAATTTGAGTACAAAAATTTGAAAACGGTGCAGAATGTAGCGAGTGCGCAATAATAAAAACAGCGAAAGACCGTTGTTTTGAACCTCAAACAGCGAGAAATAGCGAGCCCACAGTCGAGTGGGAGTGAGAAATCAACAAGGTTGATTTCGAGACCGTTGCTCCAAATCTATGATTTGGGAGAAACAGTCCGGTGGACTGTTTCGTGGCAACTTGATAATAGATTTAAAACGCCTTATTTATAAGACTTTCGAAAGTTTTGCAACCCAAAATGGCAACATTTTGGCAACAATATAATATTCACAAAAGATTAAGAGCTATCAGACATCAAGTCCGATAGCTCTTTTGCTTAAACAGTGTTATTAAAACGATAATATTTCGGCACATATCGACCGCTTTTATTCGTGATTGTTATCGTAATTAATTCCAAACTTCTTCGGCGATTTCCTTAACCAATCTGAGCTTTGCCCACTGTTCTTCTTCGGTGATTTTGTTGCCTACCTCACATGAGGCAAAGCCGCATTGCGGGCTGAGGCAAAGTCTTTCAAGCGGAACATATTTTGCCGCTTCGTTAATTCTTGCAATAACTTCTTCTTTGTTTTCAAGCTTAGGCGATTTTGTGGTGATTAAGCCCAAAACAACGATTTTATCATCCGATACTTTGGCAAGCGGCTCAAATCCGCCCGAACGCTCGTCATCGTATTCAAGGAAAAGTGCATCTACATTTTCCTGCGCAAAAACCCAGTCTGCAACAGGGTCGTATGCACCGCTTGAAAAATATGTTGAGTGGTAGTTGCCACGGCAAATGTGAGATGTGATTACCATATCCTCAGGCTTGCCCTCAAGTGCAAGGTTGTTGACTTTGAGAAGTTTGTTTTTGTATTCTTCTGCGGTTATGCCGAAAATATCGGTTCCGTCCTCGGTGAGAGCTGAACCCCATGAGCAGTCGTCAAGCTGAAGATTGCGGCAACCTGCCTCGTAAAATTGAGCAATAACATCACGATAACCTGCCGCAATGTCCTCAATGAGTTCGTCATCGGTTGCGTAAAATTTTCGAGTAAGTTCAATGTTGCCCGGAACGGTAAACTGCAAATATGTTTGTGCCGGTGCAGGAATTGTGTACTTTGCAATCGTGTTTTCGTCCTCAAACTGCTTCAAAAATTTGAAGTATTCCACAAACGGGTGAGCCTTTGCCTTGAATTTGCCTACAAGGTAAGTGTCGTCAAGCACAGCAAGTTCGCCGTTAAACGGAACTCCGCCGCCTGTTGCCTTGTGCTCAACTCCGTCAAATCCCCACATAAAATCAAGGTGCCAAAATGTTCGTCTGAACTCGCCGTCCGTGATTGCGTGGTAGCCAAGCTCCTTTTGCTTTGCAACAAGGTTTGTGATTGCATTGTTGATGATTTTGTCATATTCGTTTTTGTCGATTTTTCCGTTTTTGTAATTTTTCTTTGCGTCCTTAACCTCCTGCGGTCTTAAAAAACTGCCCACAAAGTCATATTTAAACGGTGTTTTGATTGTACTCATAATAAACTGTCCTTTCGTTTGTTTGTTGATGAGTACAGTTTATCACATAAAAATCGTTTTGTGAAATACATATAAAATGCGGTTTGCCATAGTTTTATTCTATTGGCAAATGCCTTTGCAGTGCTTCAATATATGTGTTTGCGTAGCGTGAAAGCATAATGTTTTTCTTTTTGATAATGCCGATGTGCATTGAGCAATCCATAATGAGCGGTTTTGCAATGATGTCCTCGCCGTTCAGTTCTTTGTCAATAACACCCGAACTTACGGTAAAGCCGTTCAGTCCGATTGCAAGGTTAAACAGCGTTGCACGGTCACGCACTTCTATGCTTTTTGGCATATCGAGCACGCTTAAAAACTCTTCGCTGAAGTAAAACGAATTTCGCTCGCCCTGTTCGTACACCAAATAAGGATAAGGCCTCAAATCTTCAAGGCTTATGCAGTCTTTGTCGGCAAGCGGATGATTTTTGCTTATAAAAATATGCGGCGACGCTTCAAATATTTCTTCAAATACAAGGTCGTTTTTCTTAAACAGCTTGCACAAAACGTCCTCGTTGCTTTCGCTTAAATACAAAATTCCCAGCTCGCTGTTGCCGTTTGCAACATCGTCTATGATTTCGCCCGTCTGGGTTTCACGCAGGGTAAAGTTGTATTCTGCGGCGTTATATTCGTTCACCACATCAACAAAGGCGTTTACAGCAAACGAGTAGTGCTGGCACGACACGCAAAATTTAGGCTTTCTGTTTGAGTCGGTACAAAATCTCTCTTTCATAATGTCCGCCTGTTCAAGCAGATTGCGTGCAAATGAGAGAAGTTCCTCGCCCTCTTTGGTAACGGTCATTCCTTTGTTTGAACGCACAAATGCCGTAACATTCATTTCTTTTTCAAGGCTGTGAATTGCCGCACTCAGGCTCGGTTGAGATATGTACAGTTTTTCGGCTGCCGCAGTAATGTTTTTGCATTCGGCAACGGTTACAAGGTATTTAAGCTGTTGTAATGTCATACGAACACCTCTAAAATAAGTATGTTTTTATTATATATTGATTTTTTTGCCATTTCAACTCTAAAAATATTTGACAGAGTTATATAAGTGTGCTAATATGAATGTGAGTTAGCAGGTGCTAACTTAAATTAAGAGCAAAAGGTTAGCATAGACTAACTGTATAGGAGAACAATATGGCTTTTGTTGAAATTAACGGAATAAAAAAACATTTCGGTGCAGGTGACAACAAGATTGAAGTGCTCAAGGGTATAGACCTTGAAATTGAAAAGGGCGAGATGTGCGTGCTTCTCGGACCGTCGGGTTCGGGCAAATCAACGCTTCTCAACATCATCGGTGCGATTGAATCGGCAGATGAGGGCACAATCACCGTAAACGGCGAAAAAACACGGCTTATGAATGAAAAACAGCTTACCCGGTATCGAAGAAAACACCTCGGTTATGTATTTCAAATGTATAATTTGATACCTAATTTAACCGTAAGGGAAAATATTGAGGTCGGTGCATATTTGAGCGATAATCCACTTGACATTGACGAACTTATGGCAATTCTCGGCATAAGCGACCAGGCGGATAAACTCCCGTCACAACTCTCGGGCGGTCAACAGCAGAGGACTTCAATCGGCAGGGCGATTGTTAAAAATCCGGACATTTTGCTTTGCGATGAACCAACGGGTGCACTTGATTACAAAACCTCAAAGGAAATTCTAAAACTCCTTGAAGATGTCAACCAAAAGTACGGCAACACGGTTATTATGGTTACGCACAATGATGCAATAAAAAATATGGCAGACAGGGTTTTCACGCTTCGTGACGGAGAAATTCGCAAGAATTATATAAACGAAAACAAAGTGTCTGCCAAGGATTTGGAATGGTAAGGAGCGTGAACAAAAATGCACAATCCACTAAATAAACGCTTTAAGCGTGATTTGCGTTCCGACGCAGGCAAGTATGTTGCAATATTTTTGTTTATAGTGTTCTTTATCGGTGCGGCATCGGGCTTTATGGTTGCCGACAATTCGGTTACGGCACAATTCAAAACAACGGCTGAAGAGTGCAACATAGAGGACGGTCATCTTGCATTTAATATCAGACCGTCAAACGAAGTGTTAAGTAAAACAGAAAGCCAAAACGACCTCAAACTTTATGATTTAAGCTATAAAGAAGAAACCGTTAAAAAAGATAAAACCCTGCGTATTTACAAGGTGAGAAATGAGGTTAACAAAGAGTGCCTTATGAGTGGTGAAATGCCGACAAAGGACAGTGAAATTGCAGTTGACCGTATGTTTGCCGACAATAACAAAATCACGGTGGGCGACAGACTCAAAATAAAAGGAAAAAAGTATATTGTATCGGGTTTGATTGCATTGTCCGATTACAGTGCATTGTTCAAAAGCAATGGGGATATGATGTTTGACGCCGTTGGTTTTGGAGTTGCCGTTATGACCGACAGCGGATATAACGCAATCGGAAATGCTCACGAAACAATTAATTATGCGTGGAAGTACAACACTCCCGTTGAAGATGAAGAAACCGAAAATGCAAAAAGCGAACTTTTGATGAAGTCGCTTGAAAATATACTCAAAGAATACGATGAGCCGCTTATTCAGGCACAGGTGGATTCTCTTTACAAAAAGGCAAAGCCGTACATAAACAGCCTTCGTGATGAATTTGACATTGCCGAAAAAGAGCTTGAAGCAAAGTATTTTGCCGCAATAAGAAAAGCAAGTATAAACGATACGGCAAAGATGGCAAAGGAACTCGGCATCACCGAAAAGCAGTACAAAAATCTAAAGCAGGTTCTCGAAGATGCGGACAAAAACAGCGATGATTGGGATTTGGACTCACTCGATTCCGCACCTAAAATCAATCTTGACGATTACAAAACAAGCGATGATATGGATTTTGACGATATGTACAATCAAATCTATAAAATCGTTGATGCAGTAAGCGACGCTAAGCTTTACGATTGCAGTCAAATTTACCGTGACCTTGCTTCGCTTAAAAAAATTACCGATAAATTCAGCATAGACGACAGCGGAATACTCAATATAAAGGATTACAGTGCAAAATACACCAACAAATCCATTATGTACGCCCGAGAGGACAGCGGTTCGGACAAAGCGACTATGATGCTGATGACATATATCATTATGGTTGTTATTGCGTTTCTGTTTGCTGTTACAATCTCAAACACCATCACAAAAGAGGCAAATGTTATCGGCACGCTCCGTGCAATGGGTTATTCAAAAGGCGAACTGATTCGCCACTATATGTTTTTGCCGATTGCGGTAACGCTTGCGGGCAGTATTGTCGGCAATGTTTTGGGTTACACGGTGTTCCAAAAAGTTTTTGTCGGAGTGTACTACTCAAATTATTCGCTCCCTACATTCAAAATGCTGTGGAATATGAATGCGTTTTGGGAAACAACGGTGGTGCCGTTTATTCTGATGATACTTGTAAACTTTGCTATGCTTACAAAGAAGCTTAAAATCAGTCCGCTGAATTTTATCAGGGGCGAGCTTAAAGAAAGCGGACAAAAACGACTGATAAAACTTCCAAAGAAAATGCCGTTTTTCTCAAAGTTCCGACTTCGTATTTTCTTCCAAAATATTCCGTCATATCTTACTCTTGCTTTGGGCGTGTTCCTTGCCGGAGTTCTCGTTGTGTTCGGCTCAATGTATGGTCCGTTGCTCGATGATTATGCAAATATTGTTAAGGAAAATCAGCTTTCAAAATACCAGTATGTTATGATTAACGAGGCAGAAAGCAAAAATGCCGATGCCGAAAAATTCTGTATGACTTCGCTTCAAACAACCGATAAAAAGTTTATGACCGATGATGTAACGATTTACGGAGTTGAAAATCAAAGTAAATACATCACCGAAAATATTCCGATGGGTGAGGTGCTTGTTTCAAGTGCAATGGCAGAAAAGTTCGGACTTTCTTCCGGCGATGAATTCACGCTGAAAGAGCAGTATAAAGACAAAACCTATTCGTTCAAAGTCGGCGGAGTGTATAACTATGATGCCGCAATCACCGTGTTTATGAATCGAGGCGACTATCTCACTCAATTTAATGAAAAATCGGATTATTTCAATGGATACTTCAGCAATTCAAAACTTGATGATTTAAGCGATGACGATGTTGCCACCGTTATTACCGAAAAGGACTTGACCAAAGTTGTTACCCAAATGCAGGTATCTATGACGGAGTTTGTAAAGGTGTTTAAGGCACTGGGCGTTGTCATTTTCTTGCTTGTAATGTTTATATTGACAAAGCAGATTATCGAGAAAAACAGCAAGTCCGTTTCCATGACAAAAATCCTCGGATTTTCGGATATTGAAATAGGCAAGCTTTATATAATTATAACTTCGCTTGTTGTGCTTGCCTCACTTTTAATATCCGTTCCGCTCATATCACTTGCGTTGCGTTGGGCGTTCAAGTCGTATATTTACACGCAGATGACGGGATATATTCCGTACATAGTTTCAAACAGCTGTTATGTAACAATGGTGGTTTTGGGCATTGTCAGCTACACCGTTGTTGCGTGCCTTATGCTTCTTAAAATCAAAAAAACGCCTCTCGGCGAAGCACTCAAAAATCAATCATTTTAGTTTGATTAAATATTTAAATCAAAACCGCACCTGTCGAATTTGACAAGTGCGGTTGCTTTGGTTAATCGAGTTTTATTTATTGTAGTTTTCAAGGAAGTTGTGCTTTACGCCGTCCTTTTTGTATGCAATTACGGTGTCGATATTTACATTTTCAACACTGCGGAAGATGTTGCTTTCAACCTGCGGGTTGACCTTTTTCATCTCTCTTATCATATTTTTGATTTCCTGACGCTTTGAGGCATTGTCCGGATTGCATGAGGTACAAGTGTCGGTAAATTTGCACGCACATTGGATAAAGTGCAAATCGTTGTAGTCACGCCAGCGTTTGATGTCGTCCTCACGGATGAGATACATCGGGCGGATAAGTTCCATTCCCTCAAAGTTTGTTGAATGAAGTTTTGGCATCATTGTTTGCACCTGACCGCCGTAAAGCATACCCATAAGCACGGTTTCGATAACATCATCATAGTGATGACCGAGTGCGATTTTGTTGCAGCCGAGTTCCTTTGCCTTGTTGTAGAGGTGACCTCTCCTCATTCTTGCACAAAGGTAGCAAGGCGATTTTTCAATATGCAAAACCGATTCAAAAATATTCGATTCAAATACGGTAATCGGAATGTTGAGAAGTTTTGCGTTTTTCTCTATAATCTCTCTGTTTTCGGGGCTGTAACCCGGGTCCATAACAAGAAAAACAACTTCAAACGGAAATTTGTTGTGCCTTTTAAGTTCCTGAAAAAGCTTTGCCATAAGCATTGAATCTTTGCCGCCCGAAATGCAAACGGCGATTTTGTCGCCCTCTTCAACAAGGTTGTAATCGTTGAGTGCCGCAGTAAATCTGCTCCAAATCTCTTTGTGGAACTTTTTGTTTATGCTTCGCTCAATGTCCTTTGCCCTGTTTGAATTCACCTTGAGTTCAGACAGCATATAGCCGTAGTATCCGTCTTTGAGGTTTGCGGCAAGATAGCCGTGCTGTCTTAAATTTTCGGCAATCGGGTCGCTGATAATGCCGCTTTTGCAACAGATGATGAGAAGTTTATCTTTCGGCAGAGTGTCAAGACTTTCTTCAAGTTTTGCCTGCGGAATGTTCACCGCTCCGTTGATTGTGCCGTAGGTAAATGCAATTTCGTCACGGATGTCGATAACAGTATAGTCATTGCTGTCAAGTGTTTTCATCTCGTCAACGGTTATTTGTTCAATTTTTTCAAAATCACTTTTTGTCATAGTTTTGCTCCGAGCGTAAAATATCACAAATATTATAGCAGAAATGCCAAAAAATTCAATGAAAATTTGTCATTCTATCCAAATCGGATTTGTAAATGCCCAAAACATTTCCGGCATTGTTTTGTTTGTCTTTTTAACTCCTCTGTTGCCGAGGAAGGTTCTCTCCGCAAATGCCACAACCCTTGTTGATACCGGACCGAGGTTGTAATCTATTTCTGCACGGATAAATCCTGCCTCTTTGATTTTAAACTGTGCCGACCAAGTTTTGAAATTCTTTTCCGCCGTGTGGGTAAAAATCACCTTGTCGTTGTTGTAAACTACAAGTTTGTGACCTTTTTTGAATTTTGTAATTGTTATTTCCGCCGTGTCGTTTTCGGACAGTTTTGACGTGTCGCCCACCTGAGCCGAACCCACGGTTAAGTAAATCATACTCGATTTAGGCGAGTTTGTAACAACGCTCCTGCCCTCACGGATGGCTTTTAGGATTGAGTCGGCAGTCTTTTCTTCTGCCAAAACATAGGTTGTCGGCACGGCAAGAAACGATACGGGGCCGTAATATCTGTGATGGTCCGAGCCGCCCACAGCCATAATTTTGTTGCCCTTCAGCAACTGTTCGTGCCACCACTCCATATTTTTCAGGTTGTCGGAGTGCTGAACGGTGTTCCAAACCTCAACCGTGTCAAATTTAAATTCGTCCTTGTCAAGCAAAAACGGACAGTTTGAACAAAACGGGTGATTGAGCGAAATTGTTGCTCCGGCTTCTCGGCTTGCGTCAATCAGCTTTTTGTAATCTTCAACGGTGTCAAGTTTGTGCGGCGGGTCGTGCGGAACTTTTGCACCCCAAACATTAACATGTCCCGGTTCGTCTGTAAGTTCCTGACCTTGAATAATCAGCATATCGCCGTCAAATCGGCTTTTTTTAATCGTGTTGTAGTTGTGGTCTGTGATTATCATATAATCAAGGCCGATTTTTTTACATTCCGAAATCAGCTTTTCGGGCGTCATATTACCGTCGGAATTTGTTGTGTGCAAATGGGTGTCGCCCTTGTACCATTTTTTCATAATACCAACCCCTTAATATATACTTATTATATCATATTTGCGGAATGTGTTGCAATAAGTATAAATATATGTTATTTTAAAATTGAAAGAATATAAACTTATTGAACATCGGGAGTAATTATGAAAAGAAGTACAAACGAAAAAAGATTTATTTTCAAATTGATTATTTTGCTTGCTTCGCTTGCCTGTTCAACTTTGATGGGCTATGCAGGCTTGCCTTTGCTTGGCGGTACGGGTTTGTTCGATGATGTAAATTCAACGGCAGGTACTATGGTTATGACAGGCTTCTTTCCTTTTGTCAATATAACCGAGGCGGTTTTGGCAATCGTTTTCTGCCCTATGGAAAACAGTGATTTCAAAATCAAGCAAAAACTCGGCAGGCATTTTGATTTGTCCGTTTTCAGCGGAATGATGACGGCTTTTAATATCGTTAATTTCGGCATTTGGATAACAATATCCGTCGGACTTATTAAACTTCTTGATGATTTTGGTTAAACAGAGGTGCGTTATGAGTAAAAAAATCAATTCCGTTCTTGCTGCTCTTGTTGTTGCGGCGGTTTTAATTGCCGCTTACTGCGGTGTGATTTTTGCCGTGCAGAAAAATTCAAATAACGCTTTAGATATCAACGAGGTGACAGCTGTTGACAAATCAACAACTTTGAATAACGCTCAAAACGGTTCTGCTGACGGTTTGCCTTTTGTCGGCTGTGTGCAAGATGACGGATATTACATAAGCGGTATTGCCGATAATTTCGATACGGGCAAAATCCTTACCGTTCCCGTAAAGTACGAGGGCAAATATGTTAAGTTTGAAACTTCGTTTTTCAGAGAATTAAACGAAAATTCCGTAAAACTCGGCTTTGAGTCCGAAAGTCCATACTACACAATTGAGGACGATGTTTTGTACAATAAAGACAAAACAACATTGCTTTGCTGTTTTAACGACAGCACAAAGGCAGTTATCCCCGACGGTGTTTGCAAAATAGGCGATTATGCGTTTTACAAAAGCAAAATAATCGATGTAAAAATTCCGAACAGCGTTAAAACCATAGGCAAGGGGGCGTTTGCCGACAGTATGCTTAAAGAGGCTGATTTGCCCGAAGGGTTGCAAACAATCGGTCAAAATGCTTTTCTTTGCGAAAGTCTTACAAAAATCACAATTCCTTCAACCGTAACCTCGTGCGGCGATTTTTTTGTTGGCTCGTCCGATAATCTTAAAGTGCTCAACATAAATTGTTCCTACGATGCGTTCGGTGATAATGGCATTGTTTATTTTGTGCCTAGAGAGAGTTCGCCTTATTATTTTGACGGCAGCTACACCGTAAACAGCAAGGAAGTTTTTTATCCGTGCCGAGATTTGTATTTTTTGCTTTCTGCCGAGAAAATAACGGTTAATGAACCGTGCAAAGAAAAAGATTTTGACCTTTTGAAATACGGTGACGAACTTAAAAAGGTTACAAATAATGCCTGTGAAGTAAAGGTTGTTCAAAAAGGCAATCCTACAAAAATCAGGTTCAAATTTGCCGCCGATGTTAATCACGAATGTATTGTTACATTAAATTTTAAATAGCATAAATACAAAAGGCACCGCATACTCAATGTCTGCGGTGCCTTTTATAATTCTGTGAGTGCGATAAATCGTTTTATTAAATACAAAAAAACAGTATTGCGGCAATTGCGATTGCAAAAGCTGTTGCCCATATAATTATAAATATTTTGCTCATTTGCTTTATTTTGCAAGACAGTTTTGAAGCCTTGTTGTCGGCAGAAAAAACGCTTCTGAATTTTTTGTCAATAAACAAAGTTATGCCTTGCGGAATCAGATACAGCAGGTTAACGGCAAACAGCGAAAGTATGTATTCAAGTATTTCGCTAAAATGCATTCCGCCGTCAATAGAAAAAACAGCAGTCAAAATAAATACCCAATATGACGGAATAAATGAGCCGAAAAAGCCTATGATTGTAATTACAAATAAAATTTTTTGTAAAATTATAAGCTTTTTAGTTTTGCTTTCATTGCCTTTAGCCACAATATCATCTCGCTTTCTGCAATTTTATTATATCATTATATTAAAAGATTGCAAACAGAGCAGATTGCGATTATCACTCTTTTCTTTTTTTCGTTGCGGCGAGGATAATCAGTCCTGCGCCTGCGCTGATGATTGATGCAAATATCGATGTGTTGCCCGTGAGCGGAGATTTTTCGTAATTGTTTGAATTTGCATCGGCTTTTTTTGCGCCTGCCGATAACGAGTTTTTGTCTGTTTTGTCTTTGGTGTTTTTGCTGTTGTTTTGCTTGTTGGGCTTTGTTGTCGGCATAGTTGTCGGTTCGGTCGGCTTTTCGGTGGTATGCTCTGTTGTATTCCATGATGAACCGCCTGCAAAAGTCCATTTTGCCGTTAAGGTGATTTCATTAAACACAGGAGCGTCAAAATCGTACTTTTGCTCTCCGTTGTACCAGCCGTCAAAGGTGTAAGCGTATTTGTACGGCTTTGTCGGCTCGGTAAGTTTTTGACCTCTCAAAACTTTTTGGAGCGTTGTGCCCGTACCGCCGTCGAGGTTAAAGTTTACATTTACCGTTGCACTGTCGGCGATTGTGCCGTTGCCTGTGACCTTGCCGTAAAATGTTCCGCCCGTGATTGTGCCGTTGTTTTCAACATCTCCCTTAAAAATACCGCTGATTATATTACCGTTGCAGACAATGTTGCTGTTAAGTGTGAAGTAATCAAACTTAATATCACCGTCAATTATCATATTGTCTTTTATTTCAATTTTGGCATTTTCCTGTGATAGTAAAATTTGAATTTTGCCTGTGATTTTTGCATTTCCGCCGATATATGCACGGCTGTCGCTTGTCAATTCTTGAATAATAAGCGTGCCTTGAAATTCAGAGTTGCCGTCAATTTTAGTTTCGGCGTTTCCTAGTGAAATTACATTGCCGATGAATTTTGAATTACCGCTGAGTGCCATTTTTGAATCAGGTTCTGTACAAAGATTATATCCGTTTTGAAGCGTGCCTGCGTACATATTAAACGAACCGTAGTTTTTAATCGAACATTCAAGTTTGCCACCCACGGTACAGTCTGTAATTGTAAGGGACGCACTGCTGTCAACGTTGATTGCATAATCACTTGAGTTGCTCTTTATTGTTTTGCCGTTGAGGCAAATGTTTATATCGTTTTTGACAGTCTGCTCTTTAGCAAGATTAATGTCGTTTGCAAGGTAATAATTTCCCGAAGCGGTAGGCAAAGAATCTGTGCTGTTCCATTCACTCCACTCAACATCTGTGTGCGTGTCGTGACCGTTAAATTCAGTGTCGCCGCCGCATACACAGTGCATATGTTTATCCTTGCTCCACATATACATACAGTCCATAACCACCATATATTCATCACGGGAATTATGGTGAACTATTGCAATGTTGACTTTTTTACCTGAATAAGCAGACAAGTCAACTTCTACTTCTTGCCAAACATCCTTGACATTATAGCTGTCGCCAAGTTCACTTTGGGTGAAATCAAAATCATCACCGAGCTGGGTGTAGCTGTTTCCGCCGTCGGTCGAAATATATATACCGATTTTATCTTTAAGATATCCTCCGTCAAATGCTACAATATCAAAAGTAAGTGAATAAATTTTTTTCTCACTCAGATTTTGTTCGGGTAAAATCAGCCAGTTGTCAGGCTCAAGTATTTTTAGGCCTTTTTTTATATAAGAATTTGAATGAATTGATTGTTCGCCGTGGTGCGTTGAATTATCGTCATTTTCAAAACTTGGTTCTTCTTTCACTTTCCACCACTTGTAGCCGTCGCCGTCGTTGTCAATATTTTGCCATGTTGACGGTATGCCCTGTTCAAAACTCTCACTCCATTCAACATTCCAACCCGGTTTTTCGTGCTCACTTGGAGCAACTCTTATTTTGATAGGTGATGTGCTTTGGCTGTTGCTTGCAAAAGCTATGGTTGGAACAGTGGCGATAACCAAGCACACTGCAATAATAATACTGAATAATTTCTTTTTCATTTGTGTTTCTCCTTAAATTCGGTTAAGTGTAATTACCGTGTAGGTAAAGTTGAGCGTATAGTTATACAAGGCTCTTTTTCTTTTTCAGCACAATGTATAAGATTAAGCCAAAGTTGCTGAGCAGGGCAGTTCCTGCAACAGAACCAACGGCAATCATAGCAGGTGAAGTTTCTGATGCGGAGGCCTTTTCGGAATTTTCGGCAACTGCCGTATCAGCCGTTGCTTTTGTGCCGGTGTCCTTTTCGCCTATCCACCAGTTACCGTTTTCGCCGATGTATGGTGTCAGACCGTCTTTGCCGTTTTCGCCGACAACTTTACCGAGATTAGCCGTTGTGCCGTCGGTGTAGGTGAGTAGAAGTTCGCCGTCAGCATTGATTTCTGCGTTTGCGATTCCGACTGCATTTTTGCTGTCCTCGCCGTTTTCGGCGTTCTGTCCGGGTGCTCCGTCTTTTCCGGGTTCACCCTTATCGCCCTTGTCGCCTTTTTCACCCTGTTTTCCGGATTTTCCGGTTTTGCCCTTTTCTCCGGTAGCTTTTACACCGAGGGAAGTCCAGTTTTGTCCGCCGTCATAGGAAACATACCAGAAATTGTCATCGCCTATTTTAAGCTGTGGCGTTACACCGTCTTTGCCGTCTTGTCCCGACGCACCTGTTTTTCCCGGGTCGCCCTTGTCACCTTTATCTCCGGTGTCACCCTTGTCGCCTTTATCGCCTTTATCACCGGTGTCACCTTTGTCACCTTTGTCGCCTTTCAATTCGGACAAGGCAATCAAATCGTTCCAAACAGAATCATCGCTGTATTTCCACTGTACAAATCCGTTGTATACACGCAACTCGATTTGCTTTCCGTCCGCACCGTCTTTTCCTGTCAATGTTGTAAGCGAAACAAGGTTGCGGTAAGCGTTGTCGTCTTCGCCCGAATATCGCCATTGAATATTGTTTCCGTCGTTGCGGAATTCAATTTCTCTGCCGTCTGCTCCGGCAAAGGTTGAAAAAGTTTTTGTGTTAGACAGCGTAGATACCGTGCCGTTGTTTGCGGAAGTGACCGCAAAAGTATATGAAGTGTCTGCTTTTAAATTATTATATGTATATTCAAAAGTGTCGGCAGGAATTTGAACATCGGTTATGCGTTCAAATTCTCCGTCGTCTGTACGCATCCAGATATGATAGCCTGAAAGCGGACGCCTGGAGTCTGCCTTTGGTGCTGCCCAAGTGATTTTTGCACTTTGGTTATCCTTTACGGATACGCCTGTAAGTGTCGGCACAGGCGGTGCGGCACGAAGATTTGTCAGCACATAACCGAATACGGGGATTTTTTGGTCGCCTGCCGTCCATGTACGCATACCGAAATCCCATGTAAATCCGTATTGACTTGAAACATCGTAGCCGATTCCGTATGAGGACAGAAGCGAACGGCGGTCGATGTTGTTGACTGTTCCGCTTGCACCGCTGCTTTCAGTTGTGGTGTAAATCGTGCCTGTTGCTTTGTTGTAGCTCAAATCAATTACAAAACCCATATTGAATGCGTCCACGCCCCATGTGTTTTTCATTGATGCGGAGAAGCCGTGAGCCATTTCAACTCCCTCGGCGTGTTCGGATGTTGTCGTCCAGTCGTTTGTGATACTGCTTGCACCGAAGCCAAGTTCGTATTTCTGCTTACTGAGCGAGGCAAATTTTGTAACCGAAGGGTCTGTATAACCGTCATTTGGCCAATAGGCGAACGGGTTACCCTCGGCATTTTCAGGCAAAACATGGTTGCTCAGCAGTGGCAAAGCCTTTGCTTTTCCTGCGGCAATATCCGTTTTGTAGGTGTTGTTGTACAACGCCGCAAATTCATCGTAATATTCTCGGTCAAGCATTGTATAGACCGGTTGCCCCGGAATCATCAATGCAATGGTGTTTTTTTCACTGAGGTCAAATTCTCCCTTTTGAGGGTCGTAAAGCGAGTAATAATAGGTTGTTGCCGGCACACGGTACAGCACCACGGAATCGTTGCCGCCGGCGTTAAAGGAAACACTGTATTCTTTTGAAAGAGTGTCCTCCGTACTCTTGGTAAAGTCCATGGTGTATCCAAGAGTTGCCTCGTATCTCCACACTTTCAAATCTCCCTGCACAACGATTGATGCACCGAAAGAAGTGTTGTGTGATGTGGATTTTGTGTCCGAATATCCGGACGAGAAGGTATATGTTGTTGAACCGTCGGAGAAATCGAGGTCGTAGTCACCAAGCTCCGAAAAATACGGAGCCGCCTGAAGTACCGCCTGCACCTGTGCATCGGAATATCCGTAGCCCTTTCCCTCGTAGCGGGCAAACAAACCGTCTTTGTTAACATCTGCCGCAAGCAATATGCAGTTATACGGCATATCCCACGCAAGGTCGGCATCGTGACAGAGTTTGGAGAATTCGTCCTTTTCAGCCGTAACCGTATACTTACCGGCTGTGGAAAGCGTGCCGTTGCCGAAGTTTTCGCCGTAGAAAACATCGGTGAAGAGGTCAAATTTTCTTGCATTCGTGCTGCCTTTTTGCCTTTCGGCGGCAAGTGCGATTACCTGCTCACGACCTTCTTTGTTGTGGTCAAAATTGCCGGCGATGACATCCTGATACCACCACCATTTGGCACTTGAGTTGTCAATTCGTGCGGTGTCACGCAAAAGATTGAGTGCACCGTTTTGCTGAACTTCATACAGAGCACCTGCAATCCATACCTGCTCCGGCGTTCCTCTGCCGTTAATTGCAACGCTTGTCATTGCAGGTTTCGGTTTAACGCCCTGATTCTTTGTTCCGTTTGCGGTATAACTGCTCATGGAAGTTTTCTGTACATTCGTTATTGAATTGTTCTGACCGTAATAAACGGCAAAGCCAAGATTTCCGTCATCGGTTTTCTTGTCCCAGACAAAGCCTTTTTTCTTTTCTTCTTTTACCTCACGGTAATATCCGGCAACAATAATTTCCTGCCAGCCGTCGCCGTTAATATCTCCTGTGGCGAGGTTTCCGTAGCGGATATGATCGTAGTAACGGTTGCCGTCCGCCTTTTCATCTTCACGGTTTAGTGTCATAAGAGTTTTTTGATTAATTCTTTTGAGCTTTCCGTTTTTGGCTTTGTATACCGAAAGTTTTGACACGGCTTTTCGGAATGAATCACCGGCAATTTCTTTATCCTTGCCGTCAATTTTATCCGGTTCGGCAACACCTGCGTACACGATAAGTTCATCGCAACCGTCACGGTCCGTATCTGCGGAAGCGAGGGATTTTGTGATTTGGTCACGCTCATACAGAGTTGTGTCCCAACCGTTAAAGTAAGCGTTGTCGTCGTTCTTTGATTTAACAAATGATTTTCTTGAAAAGCCTTGTTCTCCCGAAATACCTGTTCCGGCAATTCCCCACAAATCGTCATTGCCGACATAGGTGATAACGGCGGTCATCTTTCCGTCTCCGTCATAGTCACCGGCAGTTACATTAAAATAATGGCGAAATTCCTGATATTCAAGTTCGCCGTATCCCGGGGTTTTGCAAGCCCATTTCGGAGCATCGGCTATTTTTTGAAGTTCGGAACGCTTGTTGTTTACAAGATTTTGCACCCAATAGCAGACCTTTGCCGTGTTGTTGGAATTGTTCATATCGCAAAGACCGACAAAGATGGCGTGGTCGTTTCTGCCTGTGCCGAGCGGATCGTAAGCTGTTCCGACAGCAAATGCAACATTATCGACAGGAGTAACTTTGTGGGCACTTGGTGTACATTCGGCAATGTTGATGCCAAAATTCCACTTGCTGTATACTTTGGTATGATCCTGCGCCGATTGTCCTTCTGCATTGCGATAACTGTAAATTATCGGCTCGTACCACGGCGTGATTGCAAACGGCTGACCTTTTTTTGTGCCGTATGGGTTGCTTTCATCTTTTGTCCATCCGTCCGGGGGATTTGTGTCGGGTTTTAGTAATGCACCGTATGTATTAGAAGATGATGCCGATGTTTCAGGATCGGCATAGCTCATCATCGGTGATAAGAAACAAATCACCAAACATAAGGCGAGTAAGATACTGAGAATTCGCTTTTTCATTTTTGTTACCTCCGCTTTTTGTGTGTCGGTTCGTTTTGACCTTTTAGTTCCTCACTTGCAATAAGTTCGTTTTATTTGTCATCGTTCTTTTTTTTCGGATTAATGTAAATGGTTGTTTGGTATTTTTCAATAAAAAGCATAACGCTCTGTTTCAGCACTTCCATTTGACTTTTTAGGTAGTATTCGTCCTCAAACATTGCATAGTGCACGCTGGCTCTTACGAGAATAAATATAAGCGGTGTGATAATCTCGTGCGGTATGCCGATTTTCGGCTCTAATTGCTTTGCGTATTCCGTGTATCGTTCGTTAACGCCCAAAAAGAATTTTTTGCCGTACTCAATGTATTTTGGGTGAGTGTAGACTTGATACATCAGGCGGTATTTTTTGCCGTGCTTTTTGGCTGTCCAATATGGGATTTCTTTTATATAACGTATAACATCCGCCGGGTCTGTGGGTGCTAATGCCATATAATCGTCTTCAACCTTTTCCATACAGTATGCGGTTGATTCTATAATCAATTCGTCAAGGTTTTTGAAGTAGGAGTACAGATTGCTTTTGCTGCAACCGCAGGCATCTGCAAGCATCTGTACGCCCGTTCCCGTCAAGCCGTGTTCTGCGTAGCATTCAAAGCATTTTTCCATGATTTCTATTTTCTTTTGTCTGTGTTGTTCTTCGGTTTGCATTTTCTTCTCCAATAATATATGTAATTTGTTTAGATATTGTTAGTATCAGAACGACCGTTCGTTCATATACAATATAACATAATTATTTTTTTGTGTCAATATTGCTTTTGTTTGCAAAATCAAAAAGCACAGAAAAGATTTGCAATGCTTTTCTGTGCTTGAATTGTTAACGGAAGTAAAAAGTGATTTTAATTAACTTATATAGTATTTTGCCTGTGCGTTCCACAATTCGGCATACTTGCCGTTTTCGTTCAGGAGTTGCGAGTGTGTGCCCGTTTGCACAAGTCGGGCATTGTCAAACACGGCAATTCTGCTGCAAAATACACAACTTGACAGCCTGTGCGAAATATAAATTGCCGTTTTGTTTTCAACAAACGAGTTAAATCTTGTGTACACTTCGTTTTCGGCAATCGGGTCGAGTGCCGCTGTCGGTTCGTCAAGGATAACAACGGGGGAGTCCTTGTACAGTGCTCTTGCGAGGGCAAGTTTTTGTGCTTCGCCTCCCGATATTTCCACACCCGCCTTGTCTGTATCCTTGTAAATGCAGGTGTTTTCTTTTTGCGGCATAGCCTCAACTCGGTCTTTTATATTTGCGTTTTCAAGGCAGGCAAAAAGCCGCTCTCTGTCGTATTCGTTTGATGTGCAAACATTGTCTCTGAGCGGAATAGAAAATATCTTGAAATCCTGAAAAACAACCGAATAAAGTCTTGCAACACTGTCTTTTGAGTATTCCTTAATATTCGCCCCATTAATCAAAATTTCACCGTTTGTAACATCGTAAAGTCGGCACATCAGCTTGATAAAGGTGGTTTTGCCGCTTCCGTTTCTGCCAACAACCGCAAGGTGTTCGCCGTTTTTGATTTTTATGTTTACATCTTCAAGTGCGTATTTGTTCGTGCCGGGATATTTAAACGATACATTTTTGAATTCGATGTCAAAATTCGTGCCGTCAAGCTCTTTAGTGCCGTATGCTTTGCCGTCTGTGCATTCGATAATCTCAAAGTAAACCCGTGCAAGCGGCAGGATTTCGGCAAGTTTGCCGAGCGTGTTTGCAATCAACATAACACCATTTACTATTTGCATAAAAGCACCGCAGTACATAACGAGCGAGCCTATGTCAAACAGCCCGAAGTTGCCTTTTACACCGATAAAAACATACACACCAAACGCAACAAGCGCACCCATAACGGCAACAATCGAGCTTGTTTTTGCCGTGCGTAGAGAAATTTGCTTCAGCGTTTTTTCGCCGTCGGTAAGTATTTTTTCGGTTGCGATTTTGTTTATCAGTGTTTGCTCTTTGTATATTCGTATTTCTTTGCCTGTTTTGTAATCGTCAAATATGTCAATGAGCGAATAAAAAAGCCTGTCAAGGGTTGCATAGGCTTCGTTTGCGGCAAGGTACGATTTGTTCATTTTAACCGCAATCAGTGCCATAATAACAGCCATAACCACAAGGGTGGTTATAAGCAAAATCAAAAATATAGGTCTTTCAAAAAACGAGTTGCCCGTTTTGGTAAATCCGATTTTTAAAAGCGGCATTATCATTATTACCGACACGATAACCGTAAACACGCCTTTTACAAACACTTGACTTGTCCACATAAAGTACGAAAATCTTGCCCATCTGCTTGCTCCGGCTTCTTCGTGCTTGTGCACGGTTTTTCTGAATTCGTTGTCCTCAAGCTTTTCGTAATCGATTCCAAAAATCTTTTCAGCCATTTTAAAATTTTCTCTGCCGAAAAGCAAATCGGCTTTTACATCATATAAATCGAACAAAAAACCTCCTGCGTAATCAAGTATAAAATTGAGCGCAACGGCTGTTAAAATGTATCCCAAAATACCTTTAAAGTCCGCACCTGCGGTCATAATTCCTATGATTTTTGCGGTAAACCATATGTTTACAAACGGCTTTGCACCCGTTATAACCGCACAGAAAAAATCAACGGGCACTATTCCTCTGTCAAGGTTTCCTATTTCACGGTACATTTTGAATATCATCTTGATGTTACTCATTCACAGCCACCCCCTGTTCTCTGTAATAGTAGCTCTGAATTTGGAACATTTTGTAGTACGCACCTTTTTTTGCCATCAACTCATCGTGCGTACCTTCCTCGGTTATCTCACCGTTTGATACAAACAAAATTCTGTCGCAAAAGCGGGTTGAAGAGAGCCTGTGAGATATAAAAAACGAGAGCTTTCCGTTTGTCAGTTCGCTGTATTTCAGGTACAGTTCGTTTTCGGCAATCGGGTCGAGTGCCGCTGTAGGCTCGTCAAGGATTAATATCGGAGCGTCTTTGTATATCGCTTTTGCAAGGAGCAGTTTTTGCTTTTCTCCGCCTGAAAAATCAACAGCGTCTTTGTACACGTTTCTGTCCATAAGCGTGTCTGCTCCGTTCGGCAGGGAATACACTTTGTCGTACATATCGGCTTGCTTTAGAGCAAGGGCAAATTTTTCTTCGTTACATTCAATGCTTGCCGTAATGTTTTGCTTAATTGTCATCGGCAAAAAATAATAGTCCTGAAAAATTGCCGAAAATAATTCAAAATAGCTTGTTTTTGTTATTTCGGCTGTGTCTTTTCCATTTAGCAAAATTTTGCCGTCGGTCGGCGAATAAAGTCCGCACAGAAGTTTGATGAGAGTGGTTTTGCCTGCTCCGTTTTCTCCTACAACGGCAATCTTTTCGCCGTTTTTGAATTTAAGGTTGATGTTTTTCAGCGTCGGTTCATTTGCCGACGGATATTTAAACGATACATTTTCAAATTCAATCCCGTCAACCGATTTTTCGGTTAACTTGTCGCCTTGTTCGGCTGTGTCCTCGGATTCAATGTATTCTCTGTATGCCTTGCATTCGTTACAATCCCTTTCAATTTGATTAACGGAATATCCAAGGCTGAGCACCCAACTTGAAAAGCCTGTGATAATACCGAAATAGAAAATAAAATCGGACACTCCGAGTTCGCCTTTTGTTGTCAAATATGCAAGGTAGATGTATGCAATCGCTTCACGCACGGCGTTCAGCAGGGCGGTAACACCGTCAAATGCCACGCAGGTGTGGGTGTATTTTGCATAGATTTTTTCAATTTTGCAAAGCGAGTCGGCAAGTGCTTTTACAAAGAAATCGCTCAATTTGTACAGTTCAATATCTTTTGCCGCCGTTCCGTCTTTGCTCAGCTTGTAAAAATAATCAAATTTTGTTTTCGGGCCTGAACGCTTGTTTAGGTTCTCGTGTTGCTTTTTTGTAAGTGCTCTTTGTATACAAAATTGTGCACCGCAGGTGGCGATGATGAGTAAAATCATAAAAATATTGATTTTGTAAATCAGCACGCTTGAAGCGATTACGCCTACAACCGCAACAAAAAATTGGTTGAGCCTTGCAATAAAATTCGCTCCGCCCGACCATCTGCCGTTGTAAAAAACTTCGGCACGCTTTTGTTTTTCACGCATTTCAAGATTTTCTATGTTAACATAGTCGGTGCGTAAATTTTTTTCAAAAGCGGCAACGGCATATCGCATACGCACAATTCTCGCACCGCCGAGTATAAGTTCGTTCATAAACGGGTCAAGCCAAATTGTCAGCGTCAGCAGCAGGCTCAGTCCGCCGATAACGGCAATAAGCCGCTCGGTTGTTACGCCTTTTGTGATGCAGTCAATCATCGCTTTTGGTATGTATGCCGTTACAATCGGCTGAAAAACGAGTGCCGGCACTCTTACAAAAAAGTAAAACAGGCTCTTTCTGTCCCACTTGAACCAATTTTCAAGCATATATTTGATGTTCTCTTTCATTTCTCCTCCTTAAACAAAAAATGCCCTGCAAATAACCGCAAAAGGCTGTATTTGCAAGAGCTTAACTTCTGTGTTCGGAATGGTAACAGGTTCCTCTTTTTTATCGGCTGCAACCGATTTTATTGTTAGTTTTATAATACATCACAGCGGTGCAAACTGTCAAGAATAATTTGATTTGAAGCACAAATCGTGCAAAATCTTATTTCAAATTAAAAAACAGCAAAATTTCCTTCAAAAAACACTTGCATTTTCAAAAATCTGTGTTATAATAATTTAGCAAAAGCGAATATAGAGGTATAGTGTAACGGTAACACTCCGGACTCTGACTCCGTCATTTAAGGTTCGAATCCTTATACCTCTGCCATCACCTCGGAACATTCGTGTTCCGAGGCTTTTTTATGCCCAAATACTGCTTTTTATGGCGGTATTCAGGCACTTTTTCTTTGCCTCAAAATCTTGTGAGAGTTTTTGAGAGATTCTAAGAGACAGCAAATTTCAAAATTCCAAAGTCATTTTAGTGCGATTTAGGGCATTT